>Ga0207421_10000118_pt1 | contig 88293 bp, 74 predicted proteins | sample SodLakKL_010_SED_4_FD_187542 | JGI IMG/M metagenome (GOLD analysis project Ga0207421, IMG submission 187542) | Alkaline sediment microbial communities from Lake Tanatar, Kulunda Steppe, Russia - 8KL_010_SED (SPAdes) (version 2) | ecosystem: Environmental > Aquatic > Non-marine Saline and... | reverse complement strand
GCCGCGAGCATGCACATGAAAATTTACCTTCCTGGCATTCAGCAACAAAAACTAACAGATTGAAAGACAACTAATTGCATAATTATAAACACATGAAAATCCTGTACATTTTTCCCCATCCTGATGATGAGTCATTCGGACCGGCTCCGGCAATAGCAGCCCAGCTCAGACAAGGCCATCAGGTTTTTCTGCTTACCTATACCAGGGGCGGCGCCACTAAAGTCCGTCACCAGTACGGCTATACCGTTGAAGAGATGGGAAAGATCCGGTATAAGGAAATGCTTGATGTAGCAGATGTTCTGGGATTAACCGGTATGCAGGTATTGGATTTGCCCGACAGCGGCCTTAAGGATATGGATCCAATTGAAATTGAAGATATTACGGAAAATCATATCAGAAATATTGTGCCTGATGTGGTTGTAACATATGCAGTGCATGGAATCAGTGGATTTCATGATCATCTTGTCTCTCATGCTGTAGTTAAACGGGTATACTCCAAATTGCGGCGTGAATGGGATAATGCTCCTTCCAGGCTGGCGTTTTTCACACTCGCGCAATCAGAAAAGGATGACGGGAAGTTTACTTTGCAAGTCTCTTCAGAAGATGAAATTGATTGCGGTACTCCGCTGTCAGGTGAAGATATTGAAAAAGGGGCCCGGGCTTTGGACTGCTACAGGACGTATCAGCAGGTTATAAAAGAAGCAAGGGTACTTGAGCGAACAGGAGATACCGTATACTTCGAGTTTTTTCAGGAATCCTTTTCTCCGCATGTCACTTCAATTTGCGACGGACTGCAAGACAGCGAATGAACATCCCGGCGGGGATGGATTCGATGTTTCCATTTGATTATTATGTCCTTACTTAGGAAGCAGGCTGGCCAATTTTTCCCCTTCGTGACGCGAAATTCCGACATACCAGACATCGTCCCATTTCCAGGAAACGACATCATAACCGTCTACATTCGAAATGTGATAATCATCCTTGTTTATACATTCTTTGACGGCTTCCGGGTTTCTCTTCAAATGGTTTTCAAGATCAGACACCTTGAAAGCATATATGTAGATGAAATCTTCATCATCCATTTTGTATTGAAGAAGGGGAATGTGATAGTCATTGACAAATTCTGTGTATGCAGCTCCGGAAATGCTGGTATTTGCCAGTTCGGGCACAGTGATGGAAATATTAAAGTTCTCGGCCAGATGATTTCCGATATTTTCCCGGGAAGTAGCGCTAATCTCCGGGGGCATCTCATGCCTGTCAAATGTTGAAAAATGTTCCAGAACGTGTTTTTCAAGGGACGGAAGATCAGATGTGGCTGCCGCCTGTTCATCCGTGAAAAACCACTGACTGACAAATAGTATCAATCCCGCTATAAATACAGCGGCAATGGAAGAAATCGCAGCAAATCGCTTTCCGGGAGTCATCAATCCGGTATTTGCCGGATATTCTATTTCCACAGGGCTTTCATCATAATATTCGGAGTTGCCCGATACAGCGTTAAGTTTTTCTTCAATCGCTTTTCTCAGATGTTCGGGTGTTTTATCAAAAATCACCTTTTCCCTGACAAGCTGTTTCACCCATAGCTCTTCTTCATAATAAGCCCGTACATCCGGATTATCTTCAATGAATGAAAAAAAAGCCTCTCTTTCTTCACGGGTAGCCTCGCCATCGGCCACCACAGTAGAGAGTTCATAGGCTTGTTTTTTGTCAAGCTTTAGTCCCATATCTATAAGTACCACATGCTGATTTCAATTTCAGGGGTTATGGCAAATAACTTCATCACATTTTGAGTGCAAAATGCAGATTCGCCTGATACTGTCGGTTATTAACCGTATATGCCGGGTGTTTTGAAAAAGAAGTTGAGCATATTTCTTTGTATCATGACGCCGTTATCTGAGATGATCTTTATACCTATAAATTGCAGACTTAAATAAATCGTTCTCATCAGACGGTATGTTCCAAAATTTAGACTCAGTCCAAGCTTCCGGCCATCGCAATGTTGTTCAAGCAACTACGATTATTTTTTTCGTGGCATTGTTAACAGGTTTGATTTCCGAAGCCAAAGCTCAGGTAGTTAATGTGGAACGACACCGTGTTATAGCAGATTCGGTTAATGTATGGACCGGTGGACTGGGCTTCGGGTTGAATACATCAAAAAACAGAACTCGAGTTACCCGCTATAATACTTCCGCGGATGTCACATATATCGGTACCAGGCACGATTACCTTATTCTTGGCAGAAACAACTTTCTCCGCGTTGAGGGAGAGAATGTGATGAATGACGGACACATTCATCTCCGCTCTGTTCTCTACAGGGATAATACGTTTGCTCCCGAAGTGTTCTTACAGGCGCAATACAATCTGGACTGGGGACTGAAACGCAGAGCTCTTGCAGGCTCGAATATTAGGATACGACTCTCAGAGACTGAAAATTTCAACGCTTTTGTCAGTACCGGGCTGATGTTCGAAAACGAGATATGGGAAGATTCTGATGAAGATCTCCGGAAAGAGTATTCCCGGCTGAAATCCACGACAAGTTTCAACATACGCGGAAGAATTACCGATAATCTGGATGTTGCTGCAATAAGTTACTATCAGGCCAGGCCCGATCGGTTCTTCAGGCCAAGATTTACTTCTGACTGGCAGCTGCGTTTTCACATATCCGAGCATCTGAGATTATCCCTGCAGTTTGTAAGTACCTATGACTCGGCGCCACCCTTAAATTCAGAAGATTTTATTTATAATATCAATAATGTACTGGAAGTGCGATTTTAACCGTTTATTCGTATCTGGTGACATAATCAAATCCATCGCTTTATGCTGTTAAAAACATTCAATCTCATCATCCTGCTTTTTTTGTTGTCGGCATGCGGCTCTGAACAAGATTCGGCTATGGGACATGCCGGAGATAATGACCATGACTTCTGGGTCTCACTGGAAACTGCTGAAAGACAGGCGCTTGACGAAGGCAAGTATATTGTACTTGATATTTATACAGAATGGTGCGGGTATTGCCGGCGAATGAACCAGGAAACCTACGCAGATCAAAGGGTTAATGAAGCCCTGGACAGGTTTTTCTACCCGGTGCGTATTGACGCCGAGTCTTCTGAAAATGTGACATTTCAGGGCTCCAATTATGAAATGAGAGACCTGGCGGTTGAGTTCGGGGTCAGATCGTACCCTACAACGGTATTTATATCACCTGATGGTGAAGTAATTGCAGCACAAACCGGATTTATTGAACCCGAAACCTTCCACAGAATGTTATCTTTTGTAGGTTCGGAAAGCTACAAGGACAAAACATTCCGGGAATATACCGATTCTGCAGAATGATAAAACGCAAATGAAAAAAAATCACTCAATTCCTTTGAGCCTGCTGATGTTGACCAAAGTTCGACCACTATTTCTGTTGCTGGCGCTGTTTGTAATAACTGCCGGCCTTTTTCAGGATTCGCAAGCCCAGCTGCGCGGAAGTTCCGAAAAGGTTGATGTTGAAACATATTTGTCAAAAGATGTCGTGCCCAGGGGCAGTACATTCCGTGTTGCTGTCATGCTTGACATTGCTGATGGCTGGCATGTAAATGCGCATCAGCCGACTCTTGATTATCTGATTGGCACCGAGGTCAAACTGGAAACCCATGACCGTTTCATTTTGTCTGATATCCGTTATCCGGAGCCGGATAAGTACGAGTTCGCTTTTGCGGGTGGGGAAGACCTTTTGGTTTATGGCGGAAAAGTACCGGTCTATCTGGATATCCGGGCTTCTTCCGGACTGGAGACCGGCACCCATAAACTGACAGGCCATGTCCGTGCACAGGCATGTGATGATCAGAATTGCCTTGCTCCGTCGAACCTGCCACTGGAAATTGAATTTGAAGTAGTTGACGGGGAACATACTGCTCAGGAGATCAATCAGGATGTTTTTGATCAGTATGATGCCGCTGCATCCGGAGCAGATGCCAGTCTGCAGCCCCAGTCCCCCAATGAAATTGAGGCTCTTTTCGAGGACAGGGGGATTATCCTTGCCTTTCTGGCACTGTTTCTGATCGGGCTTGCTCTGAATCTCACTCCATGCGTATACCCGATGCTTTCTGTGACCGTATCCATATTTGGCGGGCAGAATGACCCGAATATGCTCCGGGTTTTTTCAAAAGCGGTTGTATATGTACTTGGAATAGCGACCATGTACAGTGTGCTGGGTGTGCTGGCTTCGTTCAGTGGTGAGTTGTTTGGTTCCTGGCTGCAGCACCCCTGGGTCCTGGCAGGTATCGGGCTGTTGCTGTTCGGACTCGCACTAAGCATGTTCGGTCTCTATGAAATCCAGGTGCCGTACTGGCTGGCATCACGTCTTGGTACCGGAAACTCGACCGGTTTTGTCGGAACCTATTTTTCAGGACTTGTTGTCGGGGTATTTGCCGCTCCCTGTATTGGTCCCCCAATCATAGCGCTGCTCGCCTTCATCGGATCACAGGGCGATCCTGTTTTCGGATTCTGGTCCTTTTTTATTCTTTCGCTTGGATTGGGACTGCCGTATCTGATACTTGGTACATTTTCCGGCCTGCTGCCGAAATTGCCCAAGTCGGGAGTCTGGATGATCTGGGTGAAAAAGGTCTTTGGCGTTGTGCTCGTCGCACTCGCACTCTTTTATCTTGCCATGCCGTTTATGCCGGTCAGCGATGCCTTCTGGGTAGTTCCGCTGGCCTTTATCATCGGCGGCGTATATCTTGGATTTCTTGAGTCATCCGGCAAGGAAACGCCGTACTTTTCCAAATTAAAAAAGGCTTTCGGCGCGCTTGCCGTCGTGGCGGGTATCTTTTTCTTTATGAATCTTCAGAAGGACGGGATTCAGTGGGAAAGTTTTGACCAGTCACGGCTTGCTGAAGCAAGGGAATCCGGAAATCCTGTTGTACTGGATTTTTACGCTGACTGGTGCATTCCATGCCTTGAGCTTGAACGTATTACCTTCACGGATTCACGTGTAGTCGACGCAACAGATGACATGGTCAGGATGAAAGTGGACCTGACACAGTTTGACTCGCCTGAATCCGAAGAACTGCGCCGCGAGTTCGATGTGGCCGGAGTTCCTACGATCGTTTTTCTGGATGAACAGGGTAACGAGGTTGCGGACGCACGGGTAGTCGGATTTGTCGGGCCGGATGAGTTTATCAGCAGAGTAAATAAGGTGAAGCAATAAAGTCTCTCAGCGGAACCGGGTCCAGGGGAGTTCTCCGGGAGTTTCCGTTTTAAAACTCATGACTTTTTTTGTGACAGGATGATTGAATGTCACACTGCTGCAAATAAGTGCCAGCGAATTGTCCGGCAACGGCATGGCTCCGTACTTCCGGTCACCCGCAACCGGATATCCTGCTGCTGCAAGTTGTGCTCGTATCTGGTGAAACCGGCCGGTATGCAGACGGATGTGAACAAGTGACCGCTTGCCGCTTATTTGCTTTACTGTCAAATCCAGCTCGGCTTTTTGAGCTCCCGGAGTTCCCTCGCGGCATATCTCTGCTTTTTTCCTTGCATTGTTTTTTCTGAGATAATGTACAAGCCGGCCCTGATTCACCACATGACCCTCAACAACAGCGAGATACTCTTTTTTGACAGTTCTGGTTCTGATTTGTTCAGATAAACGGGAAGCTGCTTTGGACGTACGCGCCAGCACCATTGTACCACCCACAGGATGGTCAAGGCGCTGCACAAGTGCCAGAAAAACATTTCCGGGCTTCTCATACTTTTCCTTGAGATACGTTTTCATAACCGACTGGACATCCGGCTTCCCGGATTTGTCAGCCTGGGAAAGCATGTTTGATGGCTTGTTTATGACCAGCAGGTGATTGTCCTCAAACAATATCTCTATATTGTGATATATTTGTCCGTCTTGCGTCATTTGTAATTTTCAGGCAGTTGGTTGGATGAAGCAATAATACAATATTTCAAGCCAAGGTCACATGAATGTTCTGATTCCCTGCAGCACAGCTTCAGGACAGGAAAAAATTCGGAAAATCTGCGAAAAAGTGTAAAGAGCAAGCGCTGAATCCAAAATGAATAAAAACCTTTTACAGAAACTGGACAACCTGACATCCGAGCCCGGAGTGTATCAGTTCAAAGATGATTCCGGCGAAGTCATTTATGTGGGAAAGGCAAAGCGCCTGAACCAGAGGGTGCGGTCATACTTTCAAAAATCTGCAGATCATACCGGGAAAATCCAGGCACTTGTCCGGAAAATTTCCGATCTCGATGTAATTATTACCGATTCTGAGGCCGAAGCGCTGATCCTCGAAAATAACCTGATTAAAAAACACCGGCCCAGATACAATATTTTATACAGGGATGACAAAACATACCCTTATATCTGTATTTCAAACGAGGAACGGCCCCGGGTGTTTCCTACACGTACCATAATCAGGGACGGAAGCCGGTATTACGGACCCTATGATCATGTCGGCAAGATGAGACTGATGCTCGAAACCATTCGCAAAGCCTTCCGGCTGTGCACGTGTGCCTGCTCTTCAAGAATGATCGACCACAGCAGAGGAATGCCGAAATGGGGTAAATGTTTTGAAGATTATTTTGAAAACTGTTCGTATGAAACAGAACCGGAGGAGTATAAACAAAAGATAAATCAGGTTGTGAGGCTGCTTAACGGACACACACGTGAGCTTATACGGGATTTGAAACATGATATGGATGCCTTATCTGAAAATCTCGAATTTGAAAAAGCAGCCGTTCTCAGAGATGGTATTCTGTCGCTGGAAAAGTACAGTTCCAAAATGAAAATGGTGTCTGCCGACGGACTGGACAGAGATGTTTTTGCCATAGAGTCGGATTGGGACGAGAATGTGGCATGCGGCGTGCTCTTCCAGGTCAGGGAGGGAAAACTGATTGGCAAATACCATCGCTTTCTTAAAAACATTGAAGGCCGTGACCGGAAGACGTTACTGCAGTCCTTCATGGAAGACTACTATACAAGTGCTTTATCCGGAACCGTTCCGGATGAAGTCTGCATGGGGAATGAACTGCAAAATGATGAGCCGCTGTTTGAATATCTCTGGCAAAGCAAAAACAGAAAGGTTCCTCTGACGGTACCGCAAAGAGGGGAGAAGGCGCAGATGGTTCAGATGGCCAGGGCAAATGCTTCTTTGCTTCTGAAGGAATGGGTTCTTGAAAAAATTAAGGCAGATCAGGGCAGGGTGCCGCATTCTGTGAAAGCACTTGAGAGGGATTTGCAATTGCAGCGCCTGCCAAGAAGGATTGAATGCTTTGATATTTCCAATTTTCAGGGTGCATATACGGTCGGTTCGATGGTTTGCTTTGTTGACGGGCAGCCGCGAAAGAGTGAATACAAACGTTTTCACATAAAGGATGTCGACGGACCGGATGATTTCGCATCGATGAGACAGGTAGTCAGGCGCAGATATGAACGTTTAAAGCAAACCGGCGGGCAGCTCCCTGACCTTGTTGTTGTCGATGGAGGCAAAGGCCAGCTTTCAGGTTCGGTAGAAACACTGAAGGAGATCGGAATGCATAATGACCTGGCGGTAATTGGATTGGCAAAAAGACTTGAGGAGATCTTTTTCCCCGGCGAAACGTATCCGGTCATGATACCAAAATCATCATCAAGCCTTAAGCTGTTGCAGCGAATCAGGGATGAAGCTCACAGATTTGCCATCACCTTTCATCGTGATGTAAGAAGCAAACAGACATTCCGTTCCGAACTGCAGGAAATCCCCGGAATCGGGGTGAAATCATCAGAAAAATTGATAAAGCATTTTGGTTCGGCAGCTGAAGTGGCAAAACAGGACTTTGAGACTTTGAAACAGGTTGTCGGGAAAAAATCAGCCACAGCAGTCTTCTCATACTTTTCACCGGAACAAAAAGAAGAAAAATAATTCGAACCGCAGCTCTTCTTGTTCGTAAAAGTAGGTAGTTGACAGAATGAATTTAGGCATTATGTCAATCTGATGTGTAAAAGTAATGACAAGAGTCGCAGTATCAGCATTTGCGAAATGATTTAAAATGCTTTATTGTTGATATTATTGCGACCCTCAATAAAAACCAGTTAAAAGCCTATACGGAAACAGTTACAGTTCTTAACACTAGAACACCTGCCATGCAGGCAATATCACTCAATTTCTCAGCGTTTAAAGGCTAATATGATGTCGCAAAAATCTCATACCCACTTGCATCAGGTTGATGACCACGAACTTGTGCAGCGTTATCGCAAGCACAATGATCAGGAGGCATTCAAGCAGCTCCTTGATCGTCATCAGTCCAAGATTTACTCCTACATCTACAGTATGGTCGGGAATGCAGAAATCGCAAACGATATATTTCAGGAGACATTTACCAAGGTCATCACCAAAATGGATGAGACTTACAACGAACAGGGTAAATGGATCGCCTGGGTTATGCGTATCGCGCACAATGCAACCATTGACTATCTGCGCAAGAAAAAGCGGTTTGTGGATGTAAATGCACAGGATGATCCTGATTATGATTTTTACGACAGGCTGACCGATGAGACGCTCGATGACGCACAGGAAGTCATCGAAAAAGGGGAAGCCAAGAACAGCCTTATGAAACACATCTCCAAGCTTCCCAAGGAACAAAGGGAAGTGGTAATGCTTAGGCATTATTACGAGATGTCATTTAAAGAGATAGCTGAACTGACCAATGTGTCGATCAATACGGCACTTGGAAGAATGAGATATGCTCTTATTAACCTGAGAAAAATGTTTGATAAAGAACATGGAAAAGAAGAAAAATATGTCGAACGTAGATGAGCTATGTGTCAAGTATGTGTTCGACGAACTGGATCCTTCTGAAATAACCCTGGTCGAGCAGGCGATGAACTACGATCAGAACCTGCTTATCGAGATTGAAAGTCTGAAAAGCACATGGCGCAAGCTCAAAAAACTGCCCGAAATGAGTCCGCCTGACAATATCAGCGAAGCGGTGATAGAACAGGCAAGAGAATACTCGAATCAGCAGCAGCTTTTTGGCAGCCAATGGAAAAACCCCGGTCTGCTTGCAACCGCCGCCATTGTCATTTTCAGTTTGATGATATCAACTGCCTATCTTCTTCCGGCAGGAAACGGCGACTCGGCAGATATTACTCCGGTATCATCGGAAATGAACAAAGCGGGTAGTTCCGGTGGCACAGTTATCACTACCAGCCAGTCCGATAATCATTCTCTTTTTGATTTCAAGGCTGACCAGGGCAATTTTATCTCTCCCGTCGAGCAGGCAGAACGGCACGCTGCTGCAGACTCTGTTCACCGTGACAATACACAGAGCGGTGTCACCAATATGCAGACACCTGTCATGTCACCAGCATTTCGAGATTTCCAGTTAACCGGAACCGGACAATAAAGACGCCTATAGCTGATTCTATACGACCTGCATTCTTACATTAAATTTTGCTTCAGTTGCTTCACCCCGGACAGTTTATACTGCCACCTTTCAAAATATATTCTTACCTTTACGGTTTGTGAAAATTTGTGTTGACCAGCGCAGATTTAATCGCCAAGTCCGGATAAATTACGTTTTATTGTATGGGAAAAGTTATCTCTGTAGCAAACCAAAAAGGTGGAGTAGGAAAGACAACAACAGCTATAAACCTGGCAGCAAGTCTTGCAGCGATAGAGCACACTACACTGCTTATCGATATTGATCCGCAGAGCAATTCCACAAGCGGCACCGGGTTTGAGTACAAGGCTATAGAGTACTCCGTGTATCAGGTCATGGTAGAAGGATACAATGCCGGGAAGGCAGTAAAAAAAACCGAATTGCCTTATCTGGATGTCATACCTTCACACATCAACCTTGTTGGTGCCGAAATTGAAATGGTAGACAGACCTCACAGGGAGAAGATCCTCAGAAATGCCATTACCGATATCAGGGACGAATATGATTTTATCATCATTGACTGTCCGCCGTCGCTGGGATTGCTTACAATTAATGCGCTGACCGCTTCTGATTCGGTTCTCATTCCTGTACAGTGTGAATATTTCGCGCTCGAGGGTCTGGGGCAGCTTCTCAATACCATAAAAATCGTGCGCCAGCATCTGAACACGGATCTTGACATCGAGGGTGTTGTGCTTACGATGTATGACACGCGGACAAGGCTTTCCAATCAGGTTGCCGAAGAGGTCAAAAGATATTTCGACAACCGGGTATTTGAAACGGTCATCTCCCGTAATATCAGGCTTGCCGAAGCACCCAGTTTCGGCAAACCGGCTTTATTGTATGACTCCGTCTCTATCGGGTCGAAAAATTATCTGGCACTGGCAAAGGAGATTGTCAGGAGAAACAAAAAACGTTTTAAACACAGCTCCGTATTCGCTGAAAAGAATAAGCAGGCATCAAATTAAAAAGGCAGACTGCAAGGATGGATCATTATGACTAAGAAAGTTTTAGGAAGAGGTCTCGGAGCTTTTTTCCCGGAATATGAGGATGATCAAACCTCGGAGTCCGGCGGATCCAGGGAGCATCAGGTACTGAAAAGAGTAAATATTACCGTAGAGCTGCCCGTTTCGGATATCCGTCCTAACCCGCATCAGCCGCGTGAAGATTTTGATGAGATTAAACTGCAGGAGTTATCCGACTCCATCAGGCAGCATGGATTGATTCAGCCCGTAACCGTCAGAGCCATAAGTGAGGACAAGTTCGAGCTTATTAGCGGTGAGCGTCGTCTCAGGGCGACAAAAATGGCTGGAATCACAACCATACCTGCGTACATCCGCGAGGTCGATGATGACGACATCATTGCCTTTGCATTGATTGAAAATGTTCAGCGCGAACAGCTGAACCCAATCGAAGTAGCCCTCGGATACAAGAGGCTTTTGGAAGAATGCGATTTTACCCAGGACCAGGTCGCAAAAAAGCTGGGAAAGAACAGATCGACGGTTACCAATATGCTCAGGCTGCTGAATCTGCGTCCGACCATACAGTCTGCGCTTAAGACAAACAAGATCAGCACAGGCCATGCCCGGACCTTAATTACCATAGAAGATCCGAAAGTGCAGGATAAACTGCTGAACAAGGCCATTGAAGAGGACTGGTCGGTACGGCAAATAGAAGATGCCGTGCGCAAGCTGGATCAGAAGAAAAAGTCCCGCAACAAACTTCTGAAAGAAAAGGACCAGAAGGATGTGCATCTTATGGAGATATCAAACCGTTTGAGAAACAAGTACAGTACCAGGGTTCAGATAAAAAAGAAAAATAAAGGCGGTGAAATTCGCCTTGAATATTACTCTGATGACGATTTCGAAAGGCTCATATCACTGCTGGAATCGGCTCAGGAATGATCCGCCCGGGTTGCGGAACAGGTACTGGAAGTTTATAGGACTTATCATACTTCTGCTAACCGGTGCACACAATGCTCAAGCCTCTGCAGGTTACGCTGCTTATCCGGGAGATAATGGATTTGGGGCCAGTTCCGGTGAGATTGCTCTGAGATACAGTCCGGGTAACACCAGCATCAATAACATAAGCAACATCAGCATGTATCCGGCCTGTTCCCGTTCGGTCATCAGCAAATTCAGAACGGGTCCGGACGGCAACGGGAATATGACCGAAGGCGGTATCCGTGACACGGTTCCCGATCCGTCCAGTGTGTGGAGAAAATCACTCATGGTACCAGGCTGGGGGCAAGTTGTAAATGAACAGACCTGGAAAGTCCCGGTCATATACGGACTGCTTGGCGGATTGACTTATTACAGCATCCTGATGCATCAGAATTACAGAGATTACAGAGCTGCATTTTATAATTCGCAACCTGATACTGATGATGAGCGTTTCGGGCCGACTCCCGGTCATATTGATCCCAATACCAATCCTGAGTCACTTCGTTATACTAGAAACATGTACCGTAACAGAAGGGATTTGACATTTATCGGAATATTGCTTGCATACGGGCTGAATATTGTGGACGCTTACGTGTTTGCCCAGATGCGGGATTTCGATGTCAGTGATGATTTAAGCGCCAATATATCGCTTGACAGCCCGCTCTATTCCGGCCATAACGGGGCAGTTGATCAGGTATCGTCCGGAATGATACCCGGCAGCCCGGATAAAACCGGTTTTCGGTTTACCATTTCCCTGCAAATCCCCTGACTAACCGACATAAATATCAGATAATGGAAAAAAAACGACAACAGATTCAAAGCCGGTATGATGCCCGTTTTGAAAAAGATGTATGGAGCGTGTTCAAGGTTATGGGAGAGTTTGTGGATGGCTATGAGCGTATGTCCCATGTAGGGCCGTCCGTTTCATTTTTTGGCTCGGCAAGGTTAAAAAGTGACAACCCTTACTATCAGATGGCTGTACAGACAGCGAAAGAGCTGTCCCAGATCGGATTCGGAATTATAACCGGTGGCGGCCCGGGGATAATGGAAGCGGGAAACCGGGGAGCCAATGAGGGAGGAGGTACATCAGTCGGATTGTGTATTTCGCTTCCCATGGAAGAAGACGGTAACTATTACATTGAAAAAGAGTACCGGATCAACTTCAACTACTTTTTTGCACGCAAGGTTATGTTTGTGAAATATGCCCAGGGCTTTGTTGTGCTGCCGGGAGGCCTTGGAACACTGGATGAGTTTTTTGAAGCCCTGACTCTAATCCAGACCCGGAAAATCCATCGTTTTCCGATCGTTATGATGGGTAAAGAGTACTGGGATGGTCTTATTTCATGGATGAAAAATACGATGGTCGCCAGCGGTACAATTGACGCTGAAGATCTTGATCTGTTTCATATAACAGATGATCCTGAAGAAGCGCGGGATATTATTTATAACTTTTATCAGGAAAATAAATTGAGGCCCAACTTTTAGATTTCTTTGCATTTATAACCCATAGAGAATTTTTAATGGCATTATAAAACTAAAATGTTAAATTAGGCAACTCTAAAAGTACGATTATCCTGCTCAAAGACGTTTATCTAACGACTACTAATCCAAAATCAACGTAAAGCCTTATGAAAGCTGTCAAAAGCTCTTTATCGATCTTCACCGCTCTGCTGTTGGTTTTTGCAGTGAATTACTCTGCAGATGCCCAGTCCAGAGAAGATGCCATTTCGACTTTTAACGAAGGTTTCGCCTTGTTCAATGAAGAAGGGGATAATCTTGGCGCTATTGAAAAATTCAAGGAAACGATCGAAATAGCCGATCAGGTGGGATCGGAAGCCGATGATATTCGTGACCGTGCCGTCGGACAAATACCGCGTCTGGCATTTATGCATGCCGCTCAGCTTGTCAGAGACCGAGAACTCGAAGAGGCCATCGAAGGTTTTCAACTGGCCATTGAATATGCGGAAGAATATGATGATGAAGACATTCTCCGTCGTGCCCGCGGTAATCTGCCGGCGCTGCACCTGAACCTGGGTAATCAGTTATACCGGGATGAAATGAATGATGAAGCGCTTGAGCAGTATGAAAAAGCGCTTGAGCTCAACCCCTCATATGTAAGCGCATACTATCAAAAAGGACTTGTATACCGTCGTTTCGGAGATTTGGATCAGGCACTTGAGCACTTCGATACTTCCATTGAACTTGCAAGGGAAGCGGATGATGAGGAAAACGTAGAACGAAGTGAGCGTGCAGCAAGAGACTACCTTGTTTATCGTGCGTCTGAGCAGATTGAGGAAGAAAATTACAACCGCGCACTTGACCTGCTCAACAGAGCGGCCGGATATGGCGAAAGTGCAAGACTTCACTACCGCTTTGCTGAAACCTATAATTACCTTGAGCGTCATTCTGATGCACTGAGCAGTGCAGAAAGGGCCCTGGAACTGGAGGATGGAGGCAGAGAAGACCATGCACGTATATATTTTGAGCTGGGTCTTGCACATAAAGGACTTGATAATACCGCAGATGCCTGCAGCGCTTTCGAAAATGCCATGGTCGGCGAATACAGATCACCCGCCGAACATGAAATGGAGCACGAGCTCAACTGCGAATAGCTTTTTTAGTTTTTTAAGACTAAATTTCAAAAACTCCGGTCACGAATATGGCCGGAGTTTTTTTTTACATATATGACTGTTTTCGGTATTGGATCGGGAGTGGTTGAACATCGAAAACCTGTATTTCCAGGTATCATGCAACTATTAAAACCTTGAACATATGGTAAGTGAAATGGATAAGAATCTGCAAATCAAATGCAGCAATACAATCAGGGGGCTGGCTATTGATGCAGTGCAGGCTGCAAACTCGGGTCATCCCGGAATGCCAATGGGAATGGCAGATGTCGCATTTGTTCTCTGGACCGAATTCTTAAAACACAATCCGGATAACCCGGACTGGTTTGACCGTGATCGTTTTGTCCTCTCTGCAGGACACGGCTCCATGTTGCTCTACAGCCTTCTTCATCTTACCGGGTACCCATTACCACTGCAGGAGCTGAAGCAGTTCCGGCAGTGGGACAGCAAAACTCCCGGTCACCCTGAGTTTGGTTTGACAAAAGGTGTTGAAACCACAACCGGACCACTTGGGCAAGGCTTTGCCAATGGTGTCGGCATGGCCATCGCCGAAACACATCTTGCTGATAAATGCAACACAATTGACCTGAATGTCATCGATCATCATACCTACGCAATTGTCAGTGATGGTGATCTGATGGAGGGGATCAGTCATGAGGCAGCATCACTTGCCGGCCACCTGGGTCTTGGAAAGCTGATTTATTTTTATGATGACAATGGCATAACCATTGACGGGTCAACTGATCTGGCTTTTTCCGAAAATGTAAAACAACGATTCGAAGCCTATGGCTGGCATTGTATTTCAATCGACGGGCATGATTTTAAAGCCATCAGAAATGCCACCTTCGAAGCAAAAGCGGAAAGTGAGCGTCCGTCACTGATACTCTGCAAAACACATATTGGCTATGGAAGTCCGAACAAGCAGGGGACAGCTGAGTCTCACGGCGCACCGCTTGGAGATGATGAAATACGGCTGACAAAAGAACGTCTGGGACTGGATCCGGAGCAAAAATTTCAGATTGATGAAGATGTAAAAGATTTTTTCAGGAAAGCAGTCGAAAAGGGAAAGCAGGAGGAAGAAGAGTGGAATAAGCAAGTCAGTCAGCTTTCCGAAGATGCTCCGGAAAAAGCGGCCTTTCTTGACTCCTGCATTAACAGGAACATTCCCGATATAGCGGACGCATTGCCGTCATTTGAAGCAGACGCGAAAGGGATGGCAACCAGAAAAGCTTCCGGGTCAGTACTTGATAGCTTGATGCAAAAAATTCCTCATATTATTGGCGGTTCGGCTGACCTGACACCGAGCAACAATACCAAGGCCAAAGGAATAGGTATATACTCTGCCGGTGACAGAGGAGGGAGGTATATCCATTATGGTGTCCGCGAACACGGGATGTGGGGTGCCATGAACGGCATTGCTCTGCATGGCGGACTGATTCCCTTCGGAGGAACATTCCTGATTTTTTCAGATTACTGCCGGCCCTCAATCAGACTGGCTGCATTGTCCGGCTTGCCATCTGTCGGAGTTTTCACCCATGATAGTATCGGCTTGGGCGAGGATGGCCCGACGCATCAGCCTGTAGAACAGCTCTCATCACTGCGGGCGATTCCAAACCTCGTTCTTCTGAGGCCCTGCGACGCTAATGAAACTGCCCGGGCATGGAAAGTGGCTTTGGAGCGGACAGACGGTCCCACACTGATCGCACTAAGCCGGCAGCCCATTCCGACCCTTGACAGGAAAACCTTCGCGTCAGCTTCATTAGTCGAAAAGGGTGCATATGTACTTGCGGATGCAGAAAACAAGGATCCTGATATAGTAATGATCGGTACCGGTGCTGAGGTATCTCATCTTGTTGAGGCCCGCAGAATTCTTTCGGAAAAAAACATTCATGCCAGAGTGGTTTCCATGCCAAGCTGGGAACTTTTCCGGAAACAGAGTGCGTCCTACAGAAAATCGGTACTTCTCTCGGATGATATACCGAAACTGTCAATGGAAGCAGGTGTTTCCCATGGATGGTCTGAATGGACCGGTCCCAATGGAGTTTCGATTGCAATTGATCATTTTGGGGCATCGGCACCCTATAAAACCATATTTGAAAAATTTGGTTTTACACCGGAAAATGCAGTGGCGACGGCTGAGGAGTTGCTGAAGCAGTAGTTTTTGCAGTATTTCCTGAAAAATCACAGGCAAATTCGGTTATGCTCATCCGGCTGAAGAAGGCGGCATCATGATGGATAATGTAACAGGTGCAACAGACTTCAGCCAGAGCTGATGATTCTTCAGGATTCCGTTTCTGCAGTTTCTTCAGCGTCTGGTGGCTGCATTACAGGGGAAGGATGTTTTTGAATGCAGGTAAAGGTGATATCATCGCAAAGCTTTTCTCCTGAGATAAACTCTTCTGCCGAAATCTGAATCTTGTTCAGAATGGTTGTGGCATTAAGGGATCCATACAGCTCAAGAAGCTGAACAAGACGATGATCACCATACTGCTCTTTGTTTTCATTGCGGGCCTCGGTCAAGCCATCCGTATAAAAAAGAAGCTTGTCACCCGGCCGCATCGTAACCTGAATCTGTTTCAGGTTTTTTTCCAGCACCCCTGTTTGAGACATTCCGAGTGCCAGTCCGGATGATCTCAGTTCACTGATGGTATCTCTTGCCGCCAGATAAAACAGAGGAGGATTGTGCCCGGCTCTGCAAATTTTCACGGGTGAGCCGTCTGAGGGGAAAAAGGCAGCACAGGCAGTGACAAAGGTCTTGTCTTTTTTCCCGGATTTGATGTAATCATTCAGATGCATAAAAAGTTCTTTCGGTTCCGGTTCAAACTTTTCGGTGATCAAATGCACCAGCGCCTGAAGTCTGACCATATATAATGCCGCGGACAAGCCCTTGCCCGATACATCAGCAATGATATAATATGTTCCGCCGGGGGAATGGATAACATCGACATAATCACCGCCTACATCACTGGCAGTGCTTGCAAAAGAGGCAAATTCAAGATCGTCCAGCTTTATATTCGAAGAAGGCAGCAGACTGATCTGGATATCTTTTGCCAAATCAATTTCTCTTTTGACATCCGACTTTTCCAGAAGTTCCAGTAAAAGAAGCAGTACCAGTGTTATGATGGAAACCGGTAAAAGAAGGGCTGCAACAGGCCCGGTTCCCACAAAATAAATTGCGAAACCGACAAAAGACAAACCAAGTGCCAGCCGACGGCCCGGAGTCAGCCGGGATAGCAGCGAAGAGATTAATTTGAAGACGCGAACTGGCGGCTGTTTTTTATCTGCGCTTTCCCTGGAAACCCCGACAGCATCATAATACAATTCCATCAGCCTCCGGGAGTCGTCATGCAACTCCCTGCCGATGCGTTCGGCAGTCATATCGCGCGTGTATTCACGATAAAAAGTTCTTGTCCTCTCAAACTTCTGACGGGTTTCGTTTTCCAGGCTCATACGTATTAATTCAGGAGAGAAATAAGCACAAATGAATCATCTCAAAATAATAATCTGCAACAAAAAGCATATGTCAACATATCAATGGTATTCGGATAATTAAACTAAAAGTTATATGAAAATTGAGTTATTTTAACCAGCCGGATGGTAATTACAAATGAATAATACCAAAAATCCGGAGGTATACGGACATCATCAGCATGATAAATGTATACAGAAAAATTCATCCGGCAACACAAAACAACGGAATTTCTCTCATGCCCGAAAAACTTTTTTTGATTGACGGAACAGCGCTGGCCTACAGGTCATATTTCGCGATGATAAAGAGCAATCTGAAGAATGCCGAAGGAATTCCGACCGGAGCCATATATGGTTTTGCAAATGCTCTCGTCAATCTTCTTGATAAGGAAAAACCGGAATTTCTTGCTGTAGCCTGGGATACCCATGCTCCTACATTTCGCCATGAGATGGATGAAAACTACAAGGCAAACCGTCCGCCGCAACCCGAAGAACTTCAGAAGGCCATACCGCTGATAAAGGAAATGGTTGCACTTTTCGGATTTGAAAATATTGAAAAGGACGGGTATGAAGCTGATGATCTTATCGGCACGCTGGCAACGGAAGCCAAAAATGAGCAGGTAGCCGTTTACATGGTAACTCCCGACAAAGACTTCATGCAGCTGGTCGGCGATAACGTTTATATGTACAAGCCATTGAACAGGGGGGACGGTTTTGACATTATCGACTCTCAGGGGGTTGTGGATTACTTTGGTGTATCACCGGAGCAGGTGGTTGACATCCTGGCACTCATAGGAGATACATCGGACAACATTCCGGGTGTTCCCGGGATCGGGAAAAAGGGAGCCGCCAAAATTATCGGGGAATACGAAACCCTGGAGAATGCAATAGATCAGGCACCCTCCATGAAAAGCAAACGTGCCAGGGAGGGATTGACAAATAACAAGGATCAGGCACTGAAATCCAGGGAAATGATTATCATCAATACGGATGTACCCGAAACCGTATCCTGGAAAGAGCTGAAATGGCACGGCGTCGATACCGAAAAGCTCGTGTCTTTTTTCAAGCGAATGCAGTTCCGTTCGCTGGCCCGGAAAATTGCAACGGCTGACAGCGGTATGCTTGGAACCATCAGTGATAAACTGCAAACCGAAGGTCAGGGATCTTTATTCGACGTTGAACCGGAACCTGGCACTGAGAGTGAATCAGTGAATTCCGCCTCAACTTTTGACACACTCAATCCGGATGAAGTCGATTACATAACAGTGACCAGTTCCGAAGCGTTGCAAAGCAGCATTGATACTCTGATGCAGGCCGGCAGCTGGAGTTTTGATACAGAGACGACATCAACCAACCCGCAGCAGGCGGATTTGCTGGGCATTGCTTTCTCTGACAAAAAAAACCGGGGATGGTATGTTCATGTGTCCGACTTTGACAAAAAGACACTGCTGCAGATGCTGAAACCCCTGTTTGAGCGGAATGATGTCCTCAAAGTTGCTCATCATTTTAAATATGACTACAGAGTTCTGCAGCGGTTTGGCATCACCATCAAAGGAAAGTGTTTTGACACGATGCTGGCCGCATATCTTATTGACTCCGGCCAGAAAATGGATATGAACTCATTGGCACAGGGATATTTGAATTATGATCCGGTCAGCATTGAATCACTCATCGGAGAAAAGGGACGCAATCAGAAATCGATGCGGGATATTCCCCTTGAAGATGTCGCTCCCTACGCATGTGAGGATGCCGATATCACCCTGCAGCTTTTCAATGTTATGAAAAAAAAGCTTCAGGAGCTGGAAGTCACCGGACTTGCAGAGAATATCGAGTTTCCCCTTGCCCGGGTGCTTGGAGACATGGAATCCAATGGTTTTAAACTGGATCTGGACCTGCTTTCATCCTTTTCCGATGAGCTGGAGCGCGACATAATTTCGCTTCGCGACAAAATTTATCATCTGACAGGCGAAGAGTTTAATATCAACTCAACGCAGCAGCTTGGAAACATCCTGTTCGAGAAAATGAATCTGCCGTCAAAGAAGAAGACGGCGACCGGAAAATATTCAACTTCGGAGCAGGTGCTTGCACAGCTGGCTCAGGAATATGACGTGGCCGCAAAAATACTGGAATACCGCGGTCTGTCAAAGCTGAAGTCCACTTATGTGGATGCTTTGCCAAAGCTGGTTAATGAGACTACCGGCAGAATCCACAGCACATTCAACCAGCATGTTACGGCTACCGGACGCCTTTCATCAACGCAACCCAATTTGCAAAATATTCCGGTACGTACGGAACGTGGAAGGGGCATCCGCAAAGCCTTCGTTGCCGCTGAAGGGTACCGGATTCTGGCTGTCGATTATTCCCAGATCGAACTTCGCATCATTGCTTCCATATCCGGTGATGAAGCAATGATACGGGCATTTAATGAAGACGAAGATATTCACAGCCGTACCGCAGCTGAACTGTTCGGAGCAGACTCCCTGGAAAAGGTGGACCGGGAACAGCGAAGGAAGGCCAAAGAGGTGAATTTCGGTATTCCCTACGGAGTCAGTGCTTTCGGGCTTGCACAAAGGCTGGGAATTTCGAACAAGGAGGGAAGGGCAATCATTGATGCCTATTTTGACCGTTTCCCGGGTATCAGGAGTTTTATTGAGGAAACTACCGCGTTTGCAAGGGAAAAAGGATATGTTCAGACATTGTCCGGCCGGCGGCGTTATATTCCGGATATTCATTCCCGCAATCAAAATATTCGCGGTTTTGCCGAGAGGACGGCTGTGAATATGCCTATTCAGGGCACGGCCGCTGATCTGATAAAGATTGCAATGATTGAAGTCGACAAAGCGCTTGCCTCCGATGAGTCACGGACACGCATGCTTCTTCAGGTTCATGACGAACTGGTGTTCGAATTGCCTGAAGAGGAGACTGAAACTACTCCTCAGAAAATCCGCTCAATCATGGAGCAGGCCATGGATCTGAAAGTGCCCCTTAAAGCCGAAACCGGCATTTCGGATAACTGGCTGGATGCCCATTGACATTCTTCTTATGTCCAATGCTTCTTCGTCATTACCCACATGATGCCTGAAAAAGCCGGTGTATCTGTCGGCACCGGCTTTTTTATGAATTAAAAGCGGGCTACCTCAGACTGATACCCAGTCCGGCGCTGATCATGTGATAGTCAGCCAGGGTATAATCAACATTGAACGTGACCAGGGGCAGGCTGATGCGAACTCCGGCCAGGGCACGGAAACTATTGGCACCGTCAATTGAAATATCAATCGGATCATCCAGCGATGTCAGTTTTCGCACGGGCTCTCCGTCTTCCTGAGTGAGTACGTAAAACGGAAAGCGGCCGTCAACATTTATGGATGTATTGGATGCTTCGAATCCTGCACCTGCATACACCGAAATTACAGGGAGTGATTTACCCACGAGAAGATTTACAGTATAGGCATTTGTACTGAAGCTAACCTCCTGATCTTCCCAGGCCGGATGCTCAGGTCCGCCAAGGTCATCCTGGATCTGATCATTGTCCGGATCAAAATCATCAGGACGCGAATCCAGTCCGGCGCTGGATCCGAAGGCTGTGTAGCCTGCCATCAGAGAGAACGTTACGGGAAGGAGAGCACCTCCGGGCAGCCATTGATTCAGTTCGTGCTTAACACCAAGGCCATACAGATAGATTTCGCCGTAATCAAGGAATTTCACCGGTGGGATAAACCGTGCCATAATTTCCGTGTCCCCAAACACACCAACCCCGGCCTGAACCATGGGTGTTGCTATAAATTGCTGGCCGGTGCCCGGTGGCATCCTGAAATCAGCCAGCCGCAAGCCCTCAATCTCATAGGCAAGCCGTACATCCGTACTTGAACTGCCGCTGAAAGTGGGTGTTACAGGTCCGCCATCTATCGTATTTATGGTACTGAAATCAAGCTCGCTTACATCAAAACTTTGTCTTGCATCCGGAACAAGTGCCACAGCTGTATTGATTTTTACATGAAAACCAAGAAATCCGTGTGCATTGGCCCGGTCAACCCAGCCGGAATTCAAACCCGCGCCGAATCCGTCACCAAATGGTTCAAGGTATTCCTCGAAAAGCAGCTGGCCGTCTTCAACGCCACCCCTCAGAAAGTCACCAACGTCCCCGAGTTGCGCATGAGCATTTTGTGGGAGAAATGATAAGGCAGCGAAAATTATGATGGCCGATAATGCAGGTATATACTTTTTTGTAACAGTGTGATACATATCCTGTCCCTCCAGTTTTTTCGGTTACAGTCAGTCTGGTTTGAAACTAATTTCAGCTAATGTAGTGTATTTTTTCAAGAAGCCAAACTGTCAACGATATTTACATAACTGCGGTAGCGGGATTCGGAGATGTCACCGTTTTGAAAGGCTTCTATGACTGCGCAGGAGGGCTCATGACGATGTGTGCAGTTATAAAACCGGCATGATTCGCGCAGTACCTTCATCTCGGGATAAAACAGGGAAACTTCGTAAGGTTCAAAATTGACCAGCCCGAATTCACGTATGCCCGGAGTATCTACAACATAGGTGTCATCAGCAAGTGTAAAAAGCTGGGCAAAAGTGGTTGTGTGTTTACCTTTATTGGAGAAGTTGCTTATTTCACCTGTTTTGAGATTCAGATCCGGGTTCAGTGTATTAAGGATGCTTGTTTTTCCGGTGCCGGAATGTCCGGTCATGGCAGAAAGCTTCCCTTTCATACCGTCAAACAGCCGGTCTATGCTTTCCCGGTCATAAATACTTACGGCAAAGAAAGGATAGCCGAGTCCGGAATACAACTCCTCCAGTTCGGTGATCTTGTTTTCATCTTTTTCATTCCTGACCAGATCCGATTTATTGATGACGATTACCGGATTTATCTCATTGGCCCCGGCAGAGACCAGGAGGCGATCGATAAAGCCGGTTTTAAAAGCCGGCTTTTTAAATGACTGGATAATCAGTATCTGGTCGAGATTGGCAGCAATTATCTGAATGCCTTTTTTCCCGTGGGTAGCCTGCCGCACCAAACGGTTTTTCCGTTCGAAGATCTGATCTATTATCCCTGTTCCGTCAGCCTGCAGGTCAACGCTGACGTTATCACCAACGGCAACCGGATTGGTCACTTCTTCATCTGAAAGGCGGAATTTACCCGGGAGGCGGCAGGATACCATTCGTTTGTCATCCAGCAGAACGTGATACCAGCTGCCGGTCGCTTTGATGATCAATCCCTGCATATGATTTTCAAATTCCCTGGAGATTTCATTTTGCAGTGATCATTTAGCCGGCATGTTTCAGTTTGCTGATACACTTTCCGATTCAGGTTCACTCAGGTACTCTTCTTTCCTTTTGCTTCGTTCATTGTCGCTTTTCCGGCTTTTAAACTTTTGGGCAGGATCAGTCACGGGCTCTTTTTCCAGTACAAGATCCAGTATGGGGTCCATTCGGTCAAGATACTGAAACTTCAGGCCCTTGATCACATCCTGTTCAATCTCATCAACATCTTTTTGATTTCTCTTGGGAAGTATGACCGTTTCTATCCCTGCCCGTTTGGCGGCAAGTGTCTTTTCCTTGATACCGCCAACAGGCAACACGGAGCCTCGTAAAGTGATTTCGCCGGTCATCGCAACGGTGTTTTTGATTTTTCGCTGTGTAAAAATGGAAGATACAGCAGAAAGAAGTGCCAGTCCCGCAGAGGGACCGTCTTTTGGAACCGAACCGGCAGGAACGTGTATATGGAGATCCCATTCATTGAAAGCAGCATCGGGAATTCCAAGTTCTGATGCACGGGATTTCAAATAGCTCAGGGCAAGCATGGCAGACTCTTTCATGACATCGCCCAGCTGTCCGGTAATGTTCAGTTTTCCTGATCCCCGGGAAACATTGGCTTCAATAAAAAGAATATCTCCGCCGTAGGGCGTCCAGGCCAGTCCGGTAGCCACGCCCGGGACCGTAGTTCTTTCTGCAACGTCAGAGAAATAGCGGCGTTTCCCAAGGTAATCTTCGATATCTTTGACTCCGATGGATGCCTTTGTAATCTCTTCTGATGCTATTTTGCTGGCGACCCCGCGGGCCAGGGAACCGATTTCACGCTCGAGGTTTCGCACACCGGATTCACGCGTATATCCGTCAATTACTTTCTCTATCGCTTTGTCTGATACCCGGAATTGTGACTTTGTCAGTCCGTTTTCTTTGACCTGTTTCGGAACCAGGTATTTTTTTGAAATCTGCAGCTTTTCCTCAAGAGTGTAACCGCTCAGATAGATCATCTCCATACGGTCTCTGAGGGCAGCAGGAATGGTGTCCAGATTGTTTGCCGTGGCAATAAACAGCACCTTGGACAGGTCATATTCCACTTCAAGGTAATTATCATAAAACGTATGATTCTGCTCGGGGTCAAGCACCTCGAGCAGTGCCGATGTCGGGTCTCCTCGGAAATTCATGCCGACCTTGTCAATTTCATCAAGCATCATTAGCGGATTGCTTGTACCGGCTTTTTTAATGCTTTGGATGATGCGGCCGGGAAGCGCCCCGATGTAGGTGCGGCGGTGGCCTCTTATCTCGGCTTCATCCTGCAGACCGCCAACGCTGAAACGCTGGAATTCACGATTCATCGCACGGGCGATAGACCTTCCCAAAGAGGTTTTTCCGACTCCCGGCGGGCCGTAAAAGCACAGAATAGGTGCTTTCATGTCTTTTTTCAGCTTCAGTACCGAGAGGTATTCTACAATACGCTTCTTTACTTTTTCCAGGCCGTAGTGGTCTTCATCCAGAATTTTTCTGGCGTTTTTGAGATCCAGCTTGTCTTCGGAGTAGTGATTCCACGGCAAATCAACCAGCCATTCAACATAGTTATAAATTACACCATGGTTTGGCGCATTGGCCGGAGTTCTTTCGAGACGGTCAAGTTCCTTGTCAAGAACCTTCCGCACATTCTCGGGAAATTCCTTTTCGTCTGCTTTGGCCCGGAGCTTTTTTACATCCTCCTGCTCACTGTCCTCACCGAGTTCTTCCTGGATGGCCTTCAATTGCTGGCGCAGATAGAAATCTTTCTGCTGCTTGTCAATGTCCGTTTTTACCTTGGACCGGATCTCTTCGCTCAGGTTAAGAACCTGCATCTCCTTTTTGAGATAATTCATCACCTTTTCCATTTTGTCAGAAAAGGTTTTTATCTCAAGAAGAGCCTGTTTTTCATCCAGCGAGATATTCAGATTTGAGCTGATAAAATTCAGCAGGAAGGTCGGACTGTTGATGTTGTTGATTGCAATGCCGGCCTCGGATGGGATGTTCGGAGACAGGTTTACAATCTGTGTCGCCGTCTCCTTGATTGACCGCATGGCCGCGTCGAGTTCAACTCCGGAAACATCCTGATTGTAGACAAAGGGCTTGACCCTGGCTGTATAGTAGGGTTCGACACTGACGAATTCTTCAATTTCGAAGACGCTTTTACCCTGGATGACAATACTTTTGCTGCCATCAGGCATTTTGATCAGCTTGAGGATCTGGGCTACAGTGCCGACATGATAAAGCTCATCTGGTGCCGGATCTTCCTGATCCTTGTTTTTTTGTGTTACTATTCCGACTGTTTTATCGGTTTCATATGCTTTCTTTACAAGCTCGAGCGAACGGTCTCGGCCGACGGTAATGGGTATGACGACACCAGGGTAGAGGACCGTATTTTTCAGCGGAAGAATCGGCAGCTCTTCCGGTATGTCAGATTCGGTCATTTTCTTCTCTTCTTCCTCAGAGAGAAGCGGAATTGCCTGTTCAAAATCGTCAAACTCATCTTCCGAAAGATTGTGCGTAAGTATTTTCAGCCCATCAAAGTTTTGCATGAATAAATCTTTTATATATGGATATTCTGTCGGTAAAATACGAATTAAGTTTCTGGTCTGTAACTATTAAGTTTCCGGTCTGTTACTGACGAATTGAAAACTGCCCGGTATGGAAAGAAACCGGATTTTTATCTCATCGTTCATTAAAATTCCAACCAAAATGGCGCAACAAATGAACCAAAAAATAAACTGTGTACATTTCGTCATAGAATCCGACAAATCAGCAGAGTTTTCTGGTGAGACCGAAAAATCACTGATTATGGAAGCAGCTGGCTGACGTTTCCCGGACAATATGGCAGACTATTGACAACCAGGTGTCCGAACCCGGTTCTCTGGCCATTGTTTGCTCCGGTTTCGCAGTTGTGATATTATGCAGCTGGATCTCAGAAACTTATTCGCAGGCTCATTCCGGAAACAGAGCCGGCAACCCAATTTGTTTTACCGGAGTCACTGTTTCTGTGGAGCCGAACAGCACCTGAAGCAGATACAGGACCCGCATCCAGGCCCAGTCCGGCACCAAAAGAAATACTGCCGTCGGGACGGATCTGCATGCTGCCTTTGACAGGAAGAAAGGGCAAAATTCTGATCTCAGATCCAAGGGACGTTATCCATCCGTCGGTTTCAAACTCAGGGGCATTGAAACGATAGTTAAGATCGATCAATCCGACAAACCAGTTATATTGAATTGCTGCTCCCAGGTGCAGCTTTGTCGGCAACTGCACATAGTAAGCTGATTCATCCACGTCAGCAAGATTTTCAAATACAGACTGCTCCGCTTCATCTTTTGCCAGGTAGTGAAACAATTCAGCCGGGTAACCGGAGAAGCCGGCATCTGACTCCGGAATATCTTCATATGTCCTGGTGATTGTTCTGGATTCGCGGGTTCCGTCATGATTATGATATCGAACAGCACCAAGGTCGTGAACGGCAATGCTAAAGCGAAGGGACTTTCTCAGGGGCCGGTCGACATGTGGTGACAGCGCTATATCATCGCCCAGCGGCATGACATAGGTTAGGCCTGCATCCAGACCCATCCCGATTCCGTTGACCTCCATATTTGAAGATCGGGAAAAATGTTCCCGGTGAGTCTGATGCGGATCAGCACCGGCGATCAGTTCCGATACAAAACGGTCGATGTCACCCGCAACGTGCGCAGTTAAATGTTTCGAATTATCCCATTCATTGTCAGAGCGGATATAGCGGGATTCGAATTCACTGTCTGAATGCATGCCGCCAAGGATAAATTTGGGTGCAATTCCAAAGTAGAGTGTGTTCAGGTCTGCCGTCCAGTTATTGAACATGGTGACCTCCCTTGCAAACCCCACTGACAGTTCATGATATACATGATACTGTTCTGACAATCTTCTGCTGAGTGACTCTTCTTCTCCGGATTCTGATGCATTGGCAGCATCAAACCAGTTCCGGCTGATTTGAAATGATGACATGCCACGGGAGCGAAGGGCAACAGAACGTGCCGAGTTCCCGCCGGACCAGCTTATTGCAACCGGGGTGAATTCATATTTCCTGGTGTGGCGCAACCGGTCATCATTTGAAAATAAGCTGGTGACGTCATCGTCAGACCAGAATTCATTGCCCGGTGTGGTCCCGGAGTAGAAGTGACGGGATACAATGTCCGGAAAGTGGCTCCAGCTGCTGATTCTCTCCCCGCGGCTGTCATACACGCCTCCGCTGCCCGCAGAAATCTGAAATCGCCCCGACCGCTTATGAAGCGCAAGATTTGCAGGGTTGTGAAAATGAGCATCTATGCCGCTCAGATATGCCGTGCCTCCCCCGAGCGCAACGATATCAGGATGGCCGACTGAACGGGCTGTTACCGTAGCACAAACTCCTGTAAACAGCAAGGTCAGCAGCAACGGACGGATTTTGATTAATAACAATGCGAACACCTCAGGTTTTCCGGGGAAAAGTCGAAAAAATATCTGAAAACTTCAGTATATCAATCAGCCGTGAGTCAGTTGCAGCTGTTCCCGGACAAATTGAAATAATATTGTTCTGCAGCATATACATAAAATACGCAAAAGCGTAAATTATTGTTTGTATAACATATTCTGAATGAATTATTTCAGTTTTTCCTACCTTGAATCAGGAAACTGCCGGAAAACGATATAATGAGAGGAGTTATTTACTATGCAAAAACAAGGTCTGACGCTTGGAAAAATAAACGGCATACGGGTTGGACTGGATTACAGCTGGTTTATCATATTTGTGCTTGTAGTCTACATGCTGGCCGTATGGTTTTTTCCGGAAAACTTTGAAGATGTTTCAACTGCCGGGGCATGGGTTCTTAGTTTGCTGACAGCGTTTCTGTTTTTTTTATCCATTCTGCTGCATGAATTTGCCCATGCCGTGGCCGCCAGAAAGAGAGATGTCGAGATCAGTGAAATTATCCTGTTCATTTTCGGAGGACTGGCGCGCATGAAAAAAGAACCTGAAAAAGCCGCAGATGAATTTGTGATTGCCGGTGCCGGTCCGCTGTGCAGTTTTGTACTGGGAGCCGTGTTCCTGGGTATTGCTTTTCTGTCCGAACCCTTTTTGGGCGAGGGGCTTCACGGCGTTTTCTGGTACATCGGATATATCAATATTTTACTTGTGATCTTCAATCTGGTTCCGGGTTTCCCGCTTGACGGTGGACGGATGATGCGCGCAGCCATCTGGCACTACACCGGCAACCTGAGAAGATCCACACGTGTTGTCAGTATTTTCGGACAGGTGTTTGCCTTCTTTTTAATGTTTGTCGGGGTGATGGTCATTTTTGGCGGTGCTATCATAACCGGTGTCGTCTGGATTTTCGTGGGAATGTTCCTGCTTCAGTCGGCCAAAAGCGGATATTACATGGTTGCCATGCGGGAAGGATTGTCCGGCATACCGGTAAAAAAAATGATGACGATTGATCCGTCCATTGTTCATCCGGACCTCAGCCTCAGAAACCTTGTGAATGAACATTTTTTCAAAAATCGCTTCTCCTGTTTTCCTGTGGTCAGGCAGAATGAGTTTCTTGGTCTTGTTGAGATAAATCAGGTGAAGAACGTAGACAGAGAGAAGTGGGAGCTTGTGAAAGTTTCTGACATAATGACACCCCGGGATGATCTGAACATAGTTCACCCTGAAACCGATGCTTATGATGCTTTAATGCAGATGATTGATTCGCGGAGCGGGCGGTTGCCTGTAATGGAGGGGGATCGCCTGGTCGGAATTATTTCCCGGAAAGATATTCTGCAGTTTGTCGAGTTTCGCGAAACGCTGCAGGGGTGAGCGGCTATCCGATGACTTTCAGCTGGGCCAGCCTGGCCACCAGTTTTTTCTGCCCGACATTTTTGAAGAAGACGGTCAGGCGTGCATCGTCACCCTGACCCTGGCATTGAACAATTTTTCCGGGGCCGAATTTCTTGTGGATGACAGCCATCCCTGATCTCCAGATGATTTCGCCGGTATTCTGGTCATATTCTACACCCATTCCACCGCCGTCATCGGCAGGCGCGGCCGAATCATACGATTCACTATGAAAATCACTGCCTGCACCGGCATTTCCATCATAGTTCGATTGATCATAGGAAATGTAGGTGCCTGATTTCCCGGAGCGGCCTGCCATGCCGGGTGATCCTGTCTGGCGGATCGTGGCACCTGTTTCGGTACGAACCACAGAAGGGTCAACCTCATCCAGAAAGCGCGAGCGGTTCATATCCACCTGCTCGCCAAAGCGGAACCTGTTTTTCGCATAACTGAAATACAGCCGCTTTTCTGCCCGGGTAATTGCTACATAAAACAACCGCCGCTCTTCTTCAATATCAACGTCTTCTCCGCTGCGCCCGCCGATGGGAAACAGATCTTCCTCCAGTCCGGTAATAAAAACAACCGGAAACTCGAGCCCCTTGGATCCGTGCACGGTCATCAGTGTGACTGCCGGATCATCGGTATCATGAGCATCCAGGTCTGTCACCAGACTGATTTCCTGTAGAAAGGCACTCAGGGAAGGGGTGTTGCTGCTTTTTTCGAAGTAGGAAATGGCGTTCAGCAATTCCATGACGTTCTGCCTTCGCATCAGGGAGTCATGGGAATGTTCTTCGACAAACTGCTTGACATATCCGGTCTCATCCAGTAAAAAACGGACCGTATCTGTCAGACCTGTATCTGTGAGCTTCTTGCCGGTTCGCTCCAGAATATCGACAAAGTCGCGGATCCGCCCGATTGCAGGCTTGTAAATGCCCGTAGATTCAACGTCGCCGATGGTATCCCACAATGACTTGTTGTGTTTGCGGGCTATCTGCTGCAGATTTGTTATGGTTTTTTCGCCTACCCCGCGGGCAGGTTCATTGATGACACGCAGCAGGGATTCATCATCATGAGGATTTACAAGAAGTCGAAGGTACGCTGTTACATCCTTGATTTCCTTTCGCTGATAAAATGAAATACCGCCGACTAGCTGATAGGGAACACCTCTGCGCCGGAAAGCATCTTCCAGGACCCTGCTCTGATAATTGGTGCGGTAAAGCACGGCGAAATCCCTGAAACTGAGATGCTCCCGCATTTTCAAATCTTCGATGGAGCGCACGATTCTGTTTGCTTCGTCCCGCTCATCATAATTTTCGAGCACGGTGATAATTTCGCCCCTGTCATTCTGAGTCCAGAGCGTTTTATCCAGACGGGAGGTATTTTGCCGGATGACGGAGTCAGCACATTGCAGAATTGATTTGGTCGAGCGGTAGTTCTGTTCCAGGGGGATCTGGGCGGAATCGGGGTAATCTTCCTTGAAATTGAGAATATTTGAGATATCCGCTCCGCGGAACGAGTATATGCTTTGCGAATCATCGCCTACAACGCAGATATTCTGATGTCCGGCGGCCAGCAGCTGCGTGGCCCGGTACTGGGCATGATTGGTATCCTGATACTCATCGATCAGAATGTATCGAAAATGATTCTGGTATTTTTGAAGTATTTCCGGATGGTGCTCAAAGAGTTCGATAGGCTTTATTAACAAGTCGTCGAAGTCCATGGCATTGTTTTGCCTGCACCGGGCGATGTAGCGTTCGTACACCTGAGCGGCGATATCATCAAGCGAACTCTGGACGAATTTGTTTTTGAAAGCCTCGGGGGAAATCAGCTGATTTTTTGCATTGCTGATAATAAACCGGACAGCCTGCGGTTTGACTTCGCGGGTGTTGAACCCCAGTTCCTGAAGGATGGATTTGATCACCCGGTCGGTGTCAACAGTATCGTAGATACTGAAATCACGGGTGTATCCAAGGTGCTCAGCCTCAAATCGGAGGATTCGTGAAAAAATGGAGTGGAAGGTTCCCATCCAGATACGGTTGGCTTTTTCACCTATCAGATCAACAATGCGCTCCTGCATCTCGCGGGCAGCTTTGTTGGTAAATGTGAGTGCCAGTATCTGGTTGGGCCAGGCTTTTTTCTGGTAAAGAAGATTGGCTATGCGGTAGGTGAGAACACGCGTCTTGCCGCTTCCTGCACCTGCAATAATCAGGAGCGGACCATCCGTGTGCAATACGGCTTTTTTTTGAGCGTCGTTGACATCTGTCAGGAAAGGCGGTTCGGAATGAGGCGGTTTTTCGCCATCGTTCTGTAATACAAATGTTGGCATGGTATGGGAATACTTCCGGTTTACCGGTCCAGATCGGCCAGGATTGTGCGCATTTTCGCAAGATTCACCCGGGCATCACTTTGTTTTTTCTTTTCATTTTCAACGACATCCGCCGGAGCATTATTCAAAAACTTTTCATTGGCAAGCTTCTTTTCGACTGATGTCAGAAATGACTCAAGGCGGCTGATCTCTTTTTGAACGCGCTGCTTTTCCTTATCGAAATCAATAAGGCCCGAGAGCGGCACAAACAGCTCATGTCCGTCAACGACATCGGAGGCACTGGCACCCGGTCTGTTCACTTCGGTGTCAACGGTGAATTCCGAAATTTTCAGCATTTTTTCAAAAATGGCCTGATGTTCCAGCAGCTTTTCACGGGTTTCCCGGTCAGCGGGCTTGATGATCAGCTCAATGTCCAGATTATCAGGCACATTCATTTCGGCACGGATATTCCTCACTGATGAGATCATTTGCTGAATGGTGATGAACAGGTCCCGGGAATTACCGTCAGTCCATTTGCTGTCCGCAACAGGCCAGTCACTGACTATCAGCGCATCTTCGGGAGTCCGGCTGCGCAATCGCTGCCAAATTTCTTCCGTAATAAACGGCATGAAGGGATGCAGCAGTTTAAGCTGCATTTCAAGGATGATTATTGCCCTCTCCGCAGTCTCATGCGGCATGCTTTGCCCGTATTCAGGTTTAATCAGCTCGAGGTACCAGTCGCAAAAGTCATCCCACACAAGAGAATATATTTTCAGCAAGGCCTCGTTCAGCCGGTAGCGGGACAGGTCGTCATCGACATCCTGAATGGTTTGATTTATCCGGGTGATCATCCAGCGATCCTGCAGCGGCATTTCAGAAATTTCAGCTGCACCCGAGTCAGCTTCATCTTCACCGGCTGAAAAATGGCGGCGATAGGATGCCTGCGGATCCAGGTGCAGATTTAAAAAGCGGAAGGCATTCCACAGTTTATTTGCAAAATTCCGGCCCATTTCAAATTTCGAAGGATCGAGTTTGATGTCCTGACCCTGAGCGCACAGGATGATAAGGCAGTAACGCACGGCATCGGCCCCGTACTGGTCAATCATTTCCAGCGGATCGATGCCGTTGTTCAGGCTTTTGCTCATCTTCCGGCCAAGCTTGTCCTTGACAATGCCGGTCATGAAAATATCCCGGAACGGGGTTTCGCCGGTAAAATGGATGCCCCCCATAAGCATCCGGCTGACCCAGAAGAACAGGATATCGTACCCGGATACCAGCACGGAGGTGGGATAAAAATAGTCGAGCGCCCGGGTTTTGTCAGGCCATCCCAGGGTGGAAAAAGGCCAGAGCCAGGAAGAGAACCATGTATCCAGCACATCCGGATCCTGAACCATGCTGCTGTCCGGCTGCTCAATGCTGACTACATAATCTTTCGAATAGTCAATGCTGCCGTCTTCTTTTGTATGGTACCAAACGGGGATCCGGTGTCCCCACCAGAGCTGCCGTGAGATCACCCAGTCGCGAATGTTCTCCATCCAGCGAAAGAATTCATTTTGCCAGCGGGGCGGATAAAACCGGAACTCGCCGTCCCGGCTGAATTGCATGGCTTTATCAGCCAGTGGCTTCATTTTTACAAACCACTGATCAGAAAGCAGAGGCTCAATGACAGCTTTGCTCCGGCTCGATATGCCGATCTGATTGACATAATCTTCCACTTTTTCCAGCAGGCCTTCCGACTCGATGTCCTTTACGATGGCGTCACGGGCATCAAACCGGTCCATTCCATTATACCGGCCGGAGTCTTCGTTCATAGTACCATCTTTGTTGATGATGTTGATCCTGGGAAGATTGTGTCTCAGGCCTATTTCGAAGTCATTTTCGTCGTGGGCGGGTGTAACTTTCAGCGCGCCTGAACCATACTCTGTTTTGACATATTCATCGGCGATGATGGGTACCTTGCGTCCGGTAGTCGGCACAAAGGCATGTCCGCCAATCATATTCTTGTAGCGGTCGTCTTCAGGGTGAACGCTTACAGCCGTGTCGGCCGGAATGGTTTCAGGTCGTGTCGTGGCGATGGTGAGATGGGTTTTACCCGATTTGGCGGCGGTTTCTTCATCAAGCGGATAGGAAACATGCCACATGTGACCCTTGCGCTCGACATGCTCGACTTCCTCATCCGAAATGGCGGTCATATCGACCGGACACCAGTTGACCAGGTAATTTCCCTTGTAGATAAGTCCTTCATCATGCAGCCGGATGAAAGTTTCCTGGACCGCCCGCGACAGGCCTTCGTCCATGGTAAAACGTTCGCGGCTCCAGTCACAACTGACTCCCAGCTTGCTGTACTGGCGGGTAATGATTTCACCGTACTTCTCTTTCCATTCCCAGACTTTGTTTACAAATTCTTCCCGCCCGATATCATGCCTGGTCTTTTTTTCCTTTTCTTTGAGCTCCCGCTCCACAACGTTCTGGGTTGCGATACCTGCGTGATCGGTTCCCGGAAGCCATAGGGCTTCATAACCCTGCATTCTTTTGAGGCGTGTCAGTGTGTCCTGAACAGCTCCCTGAAGGGCATGACCCATGTGAAGGGCTCCGGTCACATTGGGAGGAGGCATCATGATAGTGAAGGGTTCCTTTCCGGAATCTTCACTGGCCTCGAAAAAGCGATGCTTCATCCAGTAGTCATACCACTGATCTTCAATGGCTTTGGGGTCGTATTTTTTGGGTACTGCGTTTGTTTCACTGTTATTGGGAGTTCCGCTGCTCATAAAATAATTGTAAATGTGTGGTCTTGCCCTGTTTTCCGGTTCCGAAAATGCTGTCTGCTGAATTTATACCTTTCTTCTCAGCAGCACACCGAAGTGCCCGTCACATTCATGAATGTGGGGAATGGTCTGATAGGATTTTCCATCATCGGAAAGAACCTCTTCGGGAAGGTATTCATCGAGATCTTCCAGTTCGAAATTGTCATAAACCGACAGGAAGTGCTCTATTCGCTCCATGTTTTCTTCCGGTTCAATCGAACAGGTGGCATATACCAGCCGGCCTCCACGTTTGACCATGTTTGCTGCTGCATCAAGGAGTTCATCCTGCTGCCGGGTGAATTCATCGAGGTCAGATTCCGAGCGTCTCCAGCGCAGATCGGCTCGTTTGGACAGCACACCGGTGCCGCTGCAGGGAGCATCAAGAAGGACGGCATCCACAAGCCTGAAACGCTCCTGTATAATGTCGGCTCTTTGAATCTTGACAATGTCGGCTCCGTAGTTGGTCACATTTTCGGCGATGGAACCAATGCGGTCACCATCAATGTCAATGGCATGAATACTGCCCTTGTTCTCCATCAGATCACAAAGCATGATGGTTTTTGTACCGGGAGCGGCGCAGAGATCATATACTTCTTCACCGGGCTGGGGATCCAGTATCGTTGGCGCGAATCCGGCGGAAACATCCTGAACCTGGCAAAGACCTTTTTGAAACCAGCCTTTGCTGCGGACTTTTTGAAGTGAATTCACACGGTAATACCCGGGAAGCCAGTCACTTTCCTCGAATTCGACGTCGGCTTTCTCAAGACGGAGGCTGAAATTTCGGTCATTGGTCTTTAAACCGTTTACCCTCAGATAATAGTAGGGGTGCTGATTGTTGAATTGCATCAGCCGGAACGCCTCTCTCTCTCCAAACCGGTCGACCCATCGCTTCACGAGCCATTCGGGGTGGGAGAAAGTGGTGGCAATGAGTTTTGTCCGGTCCTTGAAGTCAGGTTTTGGCAGATTCGGCATATCGCGCTGCAGGCGGCGAAGGATGGCATTCATAAGATCTCCGCTCTTGGATCCGCCCATTGCCTTTGCCAGCTCTACCGCTTCATTAACGGCAGCATAGTCGGGAGTACCGTCCATAAAAAGCATATCGTAAAGTCCGATGCGCAGAATATTTTTGAACTGCGGGTTCATTTCCTCCACACCGACGGCGCTGTATTTTGATATAAGAAAATCAAGGTAGCTTTTTCTGCGCAGGATCCCCTGATAATACTCGTTTGCCTGCTGGCGGTCCTGGCCCTCAAGCTTGTTGAGCAGTTCGGTGTTTGTTCGATTGTTTTCTTCAAAAAAGTTCAGCGCATTTACACATGCCTGACGAGCTGTGATTGTCTGTTCCAAGGCTATTTTTGCTTAACGAGTTATTATTCTTAATCCCGGAAAAGGTACGGATTTTTTTTCTAAGTTTTAAGTCCCTGAAGTAGTTGTGAGCATTTTTCATCTTGCTGAAAAGCGATTATAAAAAGACAATTTGGATAGAATTGTCATTTTTGTTTTGCCGATCTATTTGGTAATTTTGCAAATCAATCCGGGGCGGCTGTCCCGAATTCCTGAATAATTGTAAATAATAAAACTCTTTGCTGATGAATAAAGGGAGCATAGCTCAGATTATCGGACCTGTTGTTGACGTGGATTTTGAAGAAGGCAATCTTCCGCCGATTCTGAACGCTTTGAAAGTGGAACGGGAAAATGGTCAGGATTTGATCCTGGAAGTGGCTCAGCACCTTGGAGAAAACAGGGTTCGGACTATAGCCATGGATTCCACGGACGGCCTTGTCAGAGAGATGCCTGTCGAAGATCTGAAGACCACCATTTCCATGCCTATCGGAGAAGACATCCGCGGACGCCTGTTCAATATTATCGGAGATGCCATTGACGGAATTGAACAGCCCAAAGGTGATGAGCGGTATCCCATTCATCGTCCTGCGCCGGCATTCGAAGATCTTTCGACATCTACCGAAATGCTGGAAACAGGGATCAAGGTAATTGACCTGCTTTGTCCGTATGCCAAAGGCGGCAAGATCGGATTGTTCGGAGGAGCCGGTGTAGGAAAAACCGTAATTATTCAGGAGCTTATTAACAACATCGCCAAACAGCATGGCGGACTCTCTGTATTTGCCGGTGTAGGGGAGCGTACCCGTGAGGGAAATGACCTGCTTCGGGAGTTTATTGAATCGGGGGTTATTAATTACGGCGAAGAGTTCAAGAAAGAGTTTGAAGAGTCAGACAACTGGAATCTTGAAAAAGTAGATCCGGAAGCACTCAAGAAATCACAGGCAACCCTGGTATTCGGTCAGATGAATGAACCGCCCGGCGCGCGTGCACGTGTTGCATTGTCGGGACTTACCATTGCCGAATACTTCCGGGACAAGGTCAGCAAGGACATCCTTTTGTTTGTTGACAACATATTCCGCTTTACCCAGGCCGGCTCCGAAGTGTCAGCACTTCTCGGGCGGATGCCGTCTGCCGTTGGTTATCAGCCGACTCTTGCATCCGAAATGGGAGATTTGCAGGAGCGGATTACATCAACAAAGGAGGGATCCATTACATCGGTTCAGGCTATTTATGTTCCGGCGGATGACCTTACCGATCCCGCGCCTGCCACCACTTTTTCTCACCTTGATGCCACAACGGTACTTTCCCGTCAGATTGCATCGCTTGGCATCTATCCTGCCGTTGATCCGCTTGATTCGACTTCAAGAATCCTGGATCCCAGGGCTATCGGCGAAGACCACTATGAAGCTGCACAAAGTGTGAAGGAGCTGCTCCAGCGCTATAAAGAGCTTCAGGATATTATCGCGATTCTTGGTATGGATGAGTTGTCTGATGAGGACAAACTTACCGTGGCCCGTGCCCGCCGGGTGCAAAGATTCCTGAGTCAGCCTTTCTTTGTTGCATCGCAGTTTACCGGACTGGAGGGCAAGTTTGTCAAAATTGAGGATACCATAAAAGGATTCAAAAAAATTGTTGATGGTGAACTTGACCATCTTCCTGAAAATGCATTTTTCCTTGTCGGTAGCATTGAAGAGGCCATTGAACGCGGTGAGAAAATGCTGAAGGAAGACATGGAAAAAGAGGAAGAAGAGGCATAACAACAACCGGCGATATTATGAAAGCCCAAATATTAACACCAACGGGATCTGTTTTTGACGGAGATGCGGAAGGAATACAGATGCCCGGATCAGATGGTGGCCTTGAAGTAAGAAAAGGCCATGCCTCTCTTGTATCACTGCTTGATATCGGAAAGCTTGTCGTAAAAATGAAAGGCAGCGAAAAAAAATCCTATGCTGTCAGTGGCGGGTTCGTTGAGGTAAATGACGATAATGTCATAGTCATGGCAGAAGAGGCGCTTGAGCCGGAGCAGATTGATATAAAACAGGAGGAGCAGAAGCAGCAGGAAGCTGAGTCAGGACTGAAGGAGCACAAAGTATACACCGAGGAGTATAAAAAATATTACCGGGAGCTCCGTATAATAAAAAACCGAATTAAACTGGCAAAGAGCTGACCGGGTAACTTGTTGATCTGCAAAACTATGCAGGTTGTTCCCTGGAAGAATTCTGATTGCTGGATTTCCAGGGAAGTATTGATTTACCAGCTTATTCTGCTGGGTCTTGTCGGCTCTTCCTCGTCCTCGGGTGGCTGTTCCATTATAAATCCCTGAGGCTGCTCAAAAGCCTCACGGCTCCAGGGAATAGTCGGATCTTCAGACGCGCTTTGAATAAACTCGCCTACTATGGGCAATGCTGTCCGGGCGCCCTGGCCTACCTGTGTTCCCTGTGGAAACCGGATACGGCGGTCCTCTCCGCCTACCCATGCACCGGCAACGAGGTGCGGCATCATGGCAACAAACCAGTTGTCGGCACTGTTCTGAGTTGTACCCGTCTTACCGGCAATATCCTGGGATATGTTGAACATCCAGTTCAGCCGGTTGCCGGTTCCATACCAGCCATCGCCCCCGCGAATGACACCCCTCATCATGTCGACCATGATATAGGCCGTTTCCGGACTAATTACCTCTTGCTGGTGTTCAGACTGAAATTCCTGAAGCACATTGCCTTCAGAGTCTTCGATACGGGTAACGGCATAAGGTTCTATATGAACGCCCATGTTGGCAAATGTTGTGTAGGCACTTGTCAGCTCAAGCAGGCTTGAGTGGGCTGTTCCAAGAGCAATAGCGGGATTGGTATGAATAGGCGTTTTATTCATTCCCATCCTTTTTGCAAAATCCGCTATTTTTTCACCGGCAGGGCGGAGGTCTTCAAGCCGGTTGGTTCCTGGTGACCCGGCCAGTTCTGGAAGCAGTCTTACAGTCACATTGTTGAGACTGCGGCCAATACCTTCCCTGAGCGTCATCATCTCCGGCCCGCTGGGAATAACCGGATCCCTCGGAGACCAGCGGTCACCGCTTGCGTCAAAAAAGTTAACCGGATATTTCGAGAAACGATGATATGGCTGGTAACCATGGTCTATGGCCACGGCGTATACGAACGGCTTGAAAGTAGACCCGGTTTGTCTGCGAAGCTGATTCACGTTATCACGCTGTATGGACCCGTAGTCGGATCCGCCAACCCATGCCCTGATATTGCCATTGGTCGGATCTATAGCCACAAAACCGGCTTCAAGGCGCGTTCTGGCACGTTTGACAGAGTCTACAAATGCCTCATCTGTCTTGAGCTTGTTAATAATTTCATCACGATCGCCGATATCTTCCTGCTGGTACTGATAAAACTTCTCTGTTTCTGCCAGAAAACTGTCAAGAATTCTGGGGTATTCATCCCACAGTTTGTCCATATACTCATTACTGCCGCTTGACGTCCACTCGCGCTCAAAGCTTCTCTGATGCATGGCGAGCTGTCTCCTGAGACCTTCTTCTGCGAAGCGCTGCATGCGGGAGTCGATTGTGGTATGAATGACAAGACCATCCCTGTACAGATCATAACCGTTTTCATTAGCCCAGTCCTGAATCTGCTGGCGGACGTACTCTCCGAAATAGCGGCTTTCCCGTCCGCTACGGAAGGGGGGATTGTAATCGAGCTCCATCGGGGCGTAACGGTATTGTGCAAATTCCTCCTGAGTAATAAACCCGTGACGCGCCATTTGTGACATTACCACATTGCGTCGCTGCATCGATCGTTCCGGCTGGCTTCGCGGGTTCAGCGCGGACACGGCCTGAAGGCTGCCAATCAATGTAGCAGCTTCCGGTACGGTGAGGTCACTGGCAGGTTTGTTGAAATGCGTGTGTGAAGCTGATTCTATACCAAAGGCACTGTTGCTGAATTCAACAGTGTTCAGGTACATTTCGATAATCTCCTGTTTGGTATAATTCTGTTCAATTTGTATCGCTGTAATGATCTCACGCAATTTTCGCGTTACGCTTACCTCGCGTCCGATGGACCTGTAAAGGTTTCTCGCCAGCTGCTGCGAAATGGTTGAGCCACCCTGCGGATTCCCGCGAATCATATGATAGGGGATGGCCAGTGTGCGGTAGAGGTCCACACCCCAGTGATCATAAAAACGATGATCTTCTGTTGCAACCAGCGCGTCTATGGCATTCTGAGAAATATTATCATAGCTGATGTAGGTCCGGTTTTCGGTAAAATACTTGTCCAGTACCTGTCCGTCACTGCTGACTACAAAACTCGCCATGTCTGTTTGCGGATTTTCAAGCTCCTCGATGGACGGCAGACCCTGAGCCAGGTACAAAAATCCGAAAAATCCCAGCACCAGTCCTCCGATAACTATGCCCCCGAATACACCCATGATATGTCTCCAGCCAATGCCGGAACCTGAACCGCTGCGTTTGCCGTTTCCCGGCTTTTTTCCTGAAGATGTTGCACTTGCTTCAGAAGCTCCGGACTTTCCAAACCGCCTGGAGGAAACCCGCCTTCCGGATGGTTTATCATCCTTTTCAGCACCGGAACCGGAGGTGTTCTCCCCTTGCTGTTTACGCTTTTCCGCCATTTCGCGGCGGTAGACCGGATCATTTAAATAACGGTCCATGTCTATTGGTCCAAAGTCCTTATTACTCATTTCCTGATAACTCCTCGGTGTTAACGGTCTGCAAATCGTAAGTGTCTGCCTCCCATTTAACGAGTTTGAATTTTCCGTTGGTATGCAGACCTGCAATTCTGTCGCGGCCGAAAAATCCGCAGTTCATGCTAATGTTGCCGTTATGTTTTTCCAGTCTTGCAGAATGGTGGTGCCCGTAAATAATGGCATGTATATCGGGGTCTGATGTAACCCGGTTTGCTGCCCAGCGATCCAGTTTGTTTCGGTTTTCAGTCATTCGTTCCGGATTCTGCTTCCATCTGCTCATCCCTGAGAAGGTCTTCATCAAATGCCATCCCAAACGACGGGGTAATATGGCACGGTATATTAACGTAAAATACGAATTTCTGAGGAAACGATGCACCAACGGTCTGGGCAATTTCATTTCAGGGGCAGTCAGACCGTCTCCGTGCAAGACCATACAGGATCTTGCACCAACCTGAATAATTCGGTATTCGTGTTCCATGTCAAACCCGAGTGACGGAAGATAACCATTGGTCCAGTTATCATGATTACCAGTCACAAACAGGGTGTGACTACCCGTACGCTCATGAAATTCCCGGAAATGCTGTAAAATCTTTTTTCCAACCGGAGGCGGCTCATCGCCGTACTCCATCCAGTAGTCAAAAAAATCACCAAGCAGCGTAATCCTCAGCCCGTTTTCCTCACAATAAGATACCAGCCGCATAAGCTCTTCTTCAAGACGCTCATTATGCTGATCGTCAAAGGCACCCAGATGGACATCAGAGATAAAAATGTGGCCGTCCGCAGACTGCCGGTTTTTATTTTTTTCTGTAGATAACAAACCGGATAAGCTCGGAGAAGAGGTCACGTGTTTCGGATTCAGGGAATTCAGAAAGCAGGATCAGGGCTTTCCCGGCATGCTCTTCCATTTTTTGATGTGCATATGTCAATCCTCCGTTTTTATTTACAAATTCCCTGATTCTGCTGACATCTTCATCACCTTTCTTTTTTTTTCTGTAAAGCCATCGCATTTTGCGGGCCTCAAGCATGCCCGATTTATCAAGTGCCGCAATGAACGGAAGTGTTATTTTCCGTTCGATGATGTCATTACCGGATGACTTGCCGGTCTCACGGTGGCTGTAGTCAAGCAGGTCATCCCTGATCTGAAATGCAAGGCCGATGTGATGGCCGATGTCCCGCATTCTCTGACGCGTTGGCTCATCAACCGATGTACTGATCGCACCGCATTCGCAGCAGGCTACCAGTAAACTTCCGGTTTTTTCGGTGATAATGCGGTAATATTTCTCTTCCGTCATATTCTGAAGCTTGGATGCTTTCAGTTGCCGCAATTCACCTTCGCTCATACGCTTGACTGCTGTTGACAGTGCTTTCAGCAGCTCTGTTTCCTCTGAGTCGACAGCTACCAGAAGGCCTTTTGCAAGCAGAAAATCACCTAAAAGCACACTGGCTTTATTTTTCCAGACTTTGTTTATACTGAGCAGACCTCTTCGCCTGTCGGCTTCATCAACCACATCGTCGTGGATCAGTGTGGCGGTGTGAAGCAGCTCGATCATTGTTGCTGCCGTATACGTGCGCCCGGTAATGTCACCGCACAGTTTTGCCGAAAGAAGCACGAGGGTGGGCCGCAGCTCTTTTCCCTTCATTCGCAGAAGGTAATTGATGATTCGGTTCAGAAGAAACACATCGGTTTTCAGATTTTCACGAAAATGTTTTTTGAAATCACTGAGCTCAGCTGCGATCGGCTTTTGTATTTGCTCAAGCGATGTTATTGAAGTGCTGTTATTGTTGATGATATTCTCCGTTGCCTGTTGAGTCATGCAAAACTACTGATCATTTTGAACATTTTTTGGTATCTTTCGGCCGGTTTGACCTATATGCCACTTTAAATGTGATCTGGTGGCCTTAATATGTAACTGCTTTGTGCTACATTCTGTACACGGGCAAATTTAGCAGAATTTCAGACATAAAATCTCGAGAAAAGACATTGAAAACAATAAAACGAATTGCCGTTTTTACGAGCGGGGGAGACTCCCCGGGAATGAACGCTGCCGTCAGAGCCGCAGTAAGAACTGCTTTAAGTAACGATATCACTGTCGCTGGCATTCGTTACGGTTACCAGGGAATGATTGACAATGATTTTGTTGAGATGGAAGACCACTCGGTATCCAACATCATTCAGCGCGGCGGAACCATACTAAAATCAGCCCGGTCCAAAGATTTCCGGGAGTATGAAGGTCGCAAAAAAGCCATAGAAAATTTAAAAGCAGATAATATTGATGCCATTGTAGCCATTGGCGGTGACGGAACATTCCGAGGTGCAACAGAGCTTTATCAGGAATTCGGTCTTCCCGTAGTCGGGGTGCCCGGGACCATCGACAACGATCTCTCGGGAACCGACGAAACAATCGGTTACGACACGGCGATGAATACGGCCATTGATGCCATCGACAAAATCAGGGACACCGCCGATGCGCATGAACGACTGTTTCTGGTCGAAGTCATGGGAAGAGAAGCAGGTTTTATTGCTTTGGAAACGGGTATTGCCACCGGTGCCGAGTTGATTCTGCTTCCAGAAGCAGTTTCCAGAGTCGATGACGTCAGGGAATCACTGAATGAGGTCTTCAAGGTACAGAGAAGAAGCAGTCTGGTAATCGTAGCTGAAGGGGATGAAACCGGAGGCGCTATCAAACTGGCGGAAAACCTTAAGGATGATTTCGAGAAATATGAGATGCGGGTAAGTGTGCTCGGGCACATTCAGAGAGGCGGAGCACCCACATCCAGGGACCGGGTATTGGCAAGCAGGCTGGGAAGTGCGGCAGTACAGGCTCTTGTGGATGGTCATTCCAGCATAATGGTTGGAGTTGTGAACAACAAGCTCAAGCTGACCCCGATGAAAAACACCTGGTCTAAAAAGAAAAGCCTTAATTATGAACTGCTTGAACTTGCAAAAGTTCTGAGCTAAGTAAGCAACACATATTATGTTTCATATCGACATTCAGAAAACGGAGCGTTTTACAGATGAAAAAGCGCTCCGGGAAGCCAGGAAAACCGTACAGCAGTCTTCAGAAGATCTGGACAACAGAACAGGCAAAGGTTCCGGGTGGCTTGGCTGGCAGGATATTCTTCAAAAACCAAATGATGCGCTTCTTGAAAACATGGATGCTATCGGTGCAGAAATTCATCAGAAGGCCGATGTATTCATCGTGTGCGGTATCGGCGGCTCATATCTGGGGGCCAAGGCTGTCATCGATGCACTGAAGCCTGAATTCGATGACAGTGGTCCTGAAATTGTCTATGCCGGACACCATATTTCAGGGCGTTACCTCCGGCAGCTGATCAGGCACCTCGAAAAGCCGAAAAGTGATGGCAGCCCCAAACAGGTATACCTGAATGTAATATCCAAATCGGGAACAACCATGGAGACGGCGATTGCCTTCCGTGTTCTTCGCAAGTGGATGCATGATCAGTACGGAGATGAAGCTGTTTCCAGAATTTTTTGCACTACCAGCAAGGATGGCGGTGCCCTCAACAAAATTATTAAGGCTTACGGATACCGAAAGTTCATACTTCCTGATGATGTGGGAGGCCGCTTTTCAGTTCTGACTCCTGTCGGTCTTCTTCCAATTGCCGTGGCCGGTATTGATGTCAAGCAACTCGTTTACGGGGCTGTTTCTGCCTATCAGGATTTGAATAAAGATCGCAGCAATCTTCTGGACTACGTTTCAGCCCGGTATGCACTATACAAAAATGGCTACGCGATTGATCTGATAGCCTCTTTTGAACCAGCGCTGACATCAATGGGGGGGTGGCTCCAGCAGCTTTACGGTGAAAGTGAAGGGAAAAACGGTAAAGGAATGTTTCCTGCAGTGGCTCAATACTCAACAGATCTTCACAGTATCGGCCAGATGGTACAGGATGGACCCCGTAATATGGTTGAGACGTTCCTTGTCGTGGACGATACGGGACAGACAGTAATTATTGATAAGGACAACCGGAATTATGATGGTCTGAACTATCTGTCCGGAAAGAGCATGGAACACGTCAATGAAAAAGCATTGCAGGGAACGCAGCAGGCGCATCTGGAAGGCGGAGTTCCGATATTCACCGGATATATGAGCCAACTCGACGCGCACTCTCTGGGATATGCAATCTACTATTTCGAACTTGCTACGGCCATCTTTGTCTATGCATTGGATGAAAATCCATTCGATCAGCCGGGAGTGGAAGCCTACAAAAAAGAAATGTATCACCTGCTTGGCAGGAATAACGGGTAGCACATGACGGACAGTAAAAAACAGGACTTTTCATACTACGCCATTGCAGGCAATATCGGAGCCGGTAAATCATCACTGACAACCCTTCTTGCGCAGCATTTTAAATGGAAGGCCTATTACGAGTCGGTAGATGACAATCCCTATTTGTCGGATTTCTACGATGATATGAGGCGCTGGAGCTTCAATCTTCAGGTGTATTTTTTATCCAGCAGATTCCGCAGTCAGAAAGAAATCGTGCGTACTCAGAACAGCTTTATCCAGGATCGTACGATATACGAGGATGTGGAGATATTTGCCAAGAATCTGTATCAGATGGGGCTGATGAGCAAGCGTGATTTTGAAAACTACAGCAACCTGTTTCATGAAATGCTGGAGTTCCTGACCCCCCCAAATCTTTTGATCTATCTCAGGGCTGAGGTTCCGACGCTGGTCCGGCAGATTCAGCAAAGGGGCAGAGATTACGAGAGCACCATACGCATCGAATACCTTGAAAGGCTGAACACGTTGTATGAAGACTGGATCAGCCGCTATCCCTATGAAAAACTCATTATAGACACAGATCATCTGGATTTTGTCAACAACAAAGAAGATCTGGGAAAAGTAATCGAGATGATCGAACAGAGAAGGTTTGGTTTATTTTCATAGGATTGTTTGTGACTGCATAATTTCCTAATTTTAGAAGCTTTCGTAAAACCTTTCATTGTATTCATGGTTTCATTTCGATTTAACGAAATACCCAAAGGCGTGTCAAATGATCAGCTGATGCTGGAAGCGGAGGATCTCGATATCGAGGATTCCGCTATCAGCAGGATCAGGCTTTCCATGCGGTTCAACAAGCAGGATGACAACCTCAGAATTGAGTGTCATGTGGTTACGGAAGCTGCATTTACCTGCGACCGGTCACTGGAAGTATTTCAGACCGAACTGGAAGGCACATACGAGGTGGTATTTCAAGTGAATGTTGAGGATGAAAAGGAGGAACTGAGCGGTACCCTGCGCAGGCTGGACCCTGCCCAGAACCAGATCGACATTTCCAGGGAAATCCGTGATACCGTGTTACTGAGTATTCCAATAAAAAAATTGCATCCCAGATATATAAAAAAAGGTGAAATAACCGGATTTGAAGCCAGCTATGGCAGTGATCCGGATTCCGAAGACCATGATCCGAGATGGGATGCACTGGCTAAATTGAAACAGCAAATACAAAAAAATTAAGTTGACCAATGGCACATCCAAAACGAAAAACATCCAAAGCCCGCCGTGACAAGCGCAGAACGCACAAGAATCTTGGCGAAGCTACACTCACAGAATGTCCGAACTGCGGAGCTGTTCATCAGCGTCACCGGGCATGCGCTGAATGCGGATACTATCGCGGGCGGCAGGTGATAAAAGCAGCATCCGAGGTCTGATTTTATTCGAGAAGTCACAACTTCCGCCAGGTTCAGTTAAACCAGGTTAATATTACATCTAACTTTTGATTATGAAAATTGCTGTCGACGCTGCAGGTGGAGATTTTCAACCGGAAAACCCTGTCAAGGGTGCCATTCAGGCTGTTAATGAAAACGCTCATATTTCCGTTTGCCTGGTCGGACCCGAAGCTCCGGTCAGAAAGGAGCTTGAGGGTCTTGATTATCCTGAAGACCGACTGACGGTTCATGATGCTCCGGAAATTATCGGGATGGATGAGTCGCCTGCGCAGGCCGTAAAAACCAAGACACGCTCATCAATTGTGGTTGGTCTTGGCATGCATCAGAAAGGGATGGTTAACGGTTTTGTAAGTGCCGGAAATACCGGAGCACTGATGGCAGCGTCCGCCTTTATTCTTGGCAGACTCGACGGAATTATTCGTCCGACCATAGCCACTTTCTTTCCAACGATCAAAGGCCAGGGTCTGATGATAGACGCCGGAGCCAATCTGGAGGTCAAGCCGGAAATGCTGTTTCAATTTGGTATTATGGGCAAAATATTTGCCAGTGACATCATGGGAATTGAAACCCCGCGTGTTGGCTTGCTGAATGTTGGAGAGGAAAAAGAAAAGGGTTCGGAAACGCTCAAAAAAGCGCACCAGTTGCTCGAGGCTCTGCCAAGCTTCGTCGGTAATATCGAAGGACGTGATATTCTGGCAGGCAATGCCGATGTTTTTGTTTGTGACGGCATCACCGGTAACATCCTTCTGAAATTTGGCGAATCGATTCCCGAGGCACTGCAAACACTGCTTTTTGCAGCTATGAAAAAAAATCAGATTGACGGCGAGCAAAAAAAGCTCGTTGGAGGTCTTTTGAAAGAAGCCTTTGCACCATTTGATTACCAGGCTGTCGGGGGGGTGCCTTTTCTTGGTGTGAATGGCATCAGTATGGTGGGACACGGCGGCAGCTCTCCGGAGGCCATAAAAAATATGATCGTAAACGCTGCCCGGATGGCAGAAATTGATATCAATAAAAAGATTATTACATCAATTGCATAGGACTGTAATTGAAACGTATCCCGGATACGTTAATCGCGATATACACATATATGAAATCAAATACTAGAGCGAAAATTTCCGCTGTGGGGCATTATGTGCCGGATTATGTCCTGACCAATAAAGAGCTGGAAACAATGGTCGAGACCAATGATGAATGGATAAGGACCAGAACCGGCATTTCAGAACGACGACTTTTGAAAGATCCGGAAAAGGCATCAGCATTCATGGCAGCTGAAGCCGCTAAAGAGATTCTTGAACAGCGGAACATTTCGGCTGATGAAATTGATGCCATTATTGTGGCCACAGTTACACCGGACTATATGTTTCCGGCTACCGCCTGCCTGGCTCAAACCATGATTGGAGCTCATAGTGCATTTGCTTATGATCTGTCCGCCGCCTGTTCCGGATTTTTGTATGCTTTGACCACGGGTACTACCATGATCGAATCCGGCCGCTATAAAAAAGTTCTGGTTATCGGTTCTGATAAAATGAGCTCTATTGTGGACTTTACTGACCGGACCACCTGCATATTGTTCGGGGATGCGGCCGCGGGCGTATTGCTGGAGCCGTCAGATGACGAAAACGGAGTCATCGATCATATCATGCAGTCATCTGCTGAAGGAGCCAAAGCACTCATCCAGGCCGGAGGAGGAAGTATAAATCCTGCCACACATGAGACCGTTGAGAAAAAAATGCATTATATCAGGCAGGATGGCCGGCCGGTATTCAAGCGCGCAACCGAAGGAATGGCTGATGTTTCCGAAGCAATAATGAAAAAAAACAATCTTTCGGCCGATGATATTGACTGGCTTGTTCCACATCAGGCAAATCTCCGGATTATTGATGCCACCGCCCGCAGGATGGATCTTGACAAAAGCAAAGTGATGATCAATATTGAGAAATACGGAAATACAACTGCTGCCACGATTCCGCTTTGCCTTTATGACTGGAAGGACAAGCTCAACAAAGGGGACAATCTCGTACTCGTTGCCTTCGGGGGTGGTTATACCTGGGGTGCAAGCTATGTCAAATGGTCAATGTAAATAAGCTCGATATGAAAAAAGCATATCTTTTCCCGGGGCAGGGTTCCCAGAAAACAGGAATGGGAGCGGATCATTACCGGTTTCAGCCGGATTTTAAAAAACGGTGCGATCAGGCCGATGAGATTCTCGGTTACTCACTTACCGATGTAATGTTCAATGGCCCTGATGATACCCTTACACAGACCAGATACACACAGCCAGCCCTTTTTCTCCATTCCTATGCGCTGTTTGAGACACTCGGCCACAAGCCGGACATGCTTGCCGGACATAGTCTGGGTGAATATACCGCGCTGACGGCCGCAGGTGTTATTGCATTTGAAGATGCTTTGAAAGCTGTGGGACGAAGAGGAGAGCTGATGCAGTACGCTGCAGAAAAGCAGCCCGGGGCCATGGCTGCGATTATCGGCCTGGATGACAGCACAGTAGAAGAAATATGTTCCAAATGCTCTGAAGAATCGGACGAGGTAGTTGTACCCGCCAATTACAATACCAAAGGACAGCTTGTCATATCCGGACATTCGGGCCTGGTGGAACAGGCAATGGAACAGATGAAAAGTGCAGGGGCGAAAATTGTGAAAAAACTGCCCGTAAGCGGGGGATTTCATTCTGTTTTGATGGATCCGGCCAAACAGGAACTGGATAAAACAATTGATACTCTTGATTTTGCTGAGCCGCAAGCCGCAGTTTATTCCAATGTGACCGGAACTGGCTCAACGGATCCGGCCGTACTGAAAGAAAACTTAAAGAAGCAGCTCCTTAACCCGGTGCGCTGGACACAGACACTAGAGCAAATGCACAGGGATGGCACCCGCCATTTTATTGAAATCGGATCAGGCAATGTTTTGCAGGGGCTGGTCAAACGGACACTGACCGGTGTTGAGATTTCCGGTTTCAACTGAAATTAATTGTTAACTAATAGAAGATAACATGAGTTCGGATAATAACTTTACATTGCATGGCAAAGCGGCCATAGTAACAGGAGGCAGCAGAGGGATTGGCAAAGCCATAGCCCTGAGACTTGCAGAAGCCGGAGCTGATGTGCTCATTACCTATGCCAGATCTGCTGAAGCTGCCGAAGAAGTTGTGAGCAGCATAAGGAAAATGGGGCGCAAATCAGTTGCTGTACAGGCCGATGCCGTCAGTTTTTCAAAGGCTGAAGAGGTGATCGAAACTGTTCAGGCAGAAATGGGAAGTTTTGATATCCTGGTTAACAACGCCGGAATCACCAAAGACACCCTCATTATGAGGATGAAAGAGGAGCAGTGGGACGATGTCATCCATACTAATCTGAAAAGTGTCTTCAATTATTCCAAAGCGGCGATTCGTCCGATGATGAAAGCCAGGTCGGGATCGATTGTCAATATCGGATCCGTCGTGGGAATTGCAGGGAATGCCGGACAAACAAATTATGCTGCATCCAAGGCCGGAATTACTGGTTTTTCCAAATCTCTGGCAAAAGAAATTGCTTCCAGGGGCATTCGTGTGAATGTTATTGCTCCCGGGTACATAGCCACGGAAATGACGGGCAATCTGGACGAAAAGGTTTTGAAAAGCATTGAAGACAGCATACCTCTGGGAAGGTCCGGCAAACCCGAAGAGGTTGCAGATGCGGTTACTTTTCTGGCTTCAGATGCTTCTTCCTACATTACAGGAGCCGTTATTCAGGTAGATGGCGGAATGGCCATGTAATATCAACCTATTAAGTTGATTTAGCTGTAATCTATTTTTATTATAAAAGGCATTTAAGCGAGCCCATTGGTACTTTCCATAAATCGCGAAATCAAACAGATAACCACAACACACAGGTAACATTATGTCGAAAGATATAGATGCAAAAGTAAAATCCATTATTGTTGACAAACTCGGTGTAGATGAGTCAGAAGTTGGAAACGAAGCCAACTTCACCAACGATCTTGGTGCCGATTCACTGGACACGGTGGAACTTATCATGGAGTTCGAAAAAGAGTTTGATATCAGCATACCCGATGAAGATGCCGAAAACATCGCAACCGTCGGAGATGCCATTACCTACCTGAAAGGCAAAATCTCCTGATACATCCATACGCATTAGTAAATGTCAAAACGTAGAGTAGTAGTTACAGGTATAGGGGCCCTTACACCAGTCGGAAAAGGTGCCCCCGATTTCTGGAATGGGCTGGTCAGCGGCAAAAGCGGCACCAGGCCCATTGACAGTTTCGATATATCAAAATTTCCGACAAAATTCGCAGCTCAGATTGAGGACTTTGACGTCTCAGAATACATGAATGTCAAAGAGGCACGACGGATGGACCGGTTTTGTCAGTACGCGATGATTACGGCTGATGAAGCGGTCACCGATTCCGGTCTGAATCTGGATGAAATAGACAAAAACCGGGTTGCGGTACTCATCGGAAGCGGCATTGGCGGCATGCAGGTCTTCTATGACCAGGCTGTCCAGTTTTACGAAAAAGGACAGCGGGCAGTGTCACCCTTCTTCATACCCATGCTGATCCCCGACATTGCGGCAGGACAGGTATCAATCAAGTACGGGTTCAGAGGTGCAAATTTATGCGCTGTATCGGCTTGCGCAACGGGTTCTCACAATATTGGCCTGGCTTTTGATGCTATAGCGCACGGGCAGGCAGATTATGCGGTATGCGGTGGGGCTGAAGCACCTGTTTTCGGAATGGGTCTGGCCGGTTTCAACTCGGTAAGGGCACTTTCCACAAGAAATGACAGCCCGGAAACAGCTTCCAGACCTTTTGACAAGACCCGTGACGGTTTCGTTCTGGGGGAAGGCGCCGGCATGATGATGCTTGAGACATATGAATCTGCGGTCAAACGCGGTGCCAGGATTTATGGCGAAATTGTCGGTTATGGCTTCTCTGCTGATGCACATCATATAACGGCACCTGATCCCGAAGGAAAAGGGGTAGTTCTGGCTTTGAACAGTGCACTTGATGCCGCCGGCATTACGCCGACCGACATTGATCATATAAACATGCACGGAACCTCCACACCTCTTGGTGATATCGCTGAAACGAACTCCATCAAAAAGGTTTTCGGAGACCACGCATACAAGATCAACCTCAATTCCACGAAATCAATGACAGGACATATGCTTGGTGCTGCAGGTGCAGCGGAATCAATTGCTACAGTACTGGCCATTTATCATGGATTGATTCCTCCTACGATCAATTATGAACATCCTGATCCGGAATGTGATCTTGACTATACCACCAATGAGGCCGTAGCCAGAGATATCACCTATGGAATGAACAATGCCTTTGGATTCGGAGGGCATAATACCACCCTTGTGTTTAAAAAGTTCAAAGAATAGTGATTGCTAGAATCCGGGCTCTGTATGAACGCAGCAGACTCGGTTATGAAGAACGGCAAAAGATAAGAAGCCTGGAAAAACTGACCGGTTTACCGGTCAGGCGGGCAAGTCTTTATCAAAAAGCATTGCGGCACCGTTCTTATGTGGCAGAAAAGAATCTCTCTGCTACCGAATCTTATGAGCAGCTTGAGTTTCTTGGTGACGCAGTACTGGATCTGATTGTATCCGAGATCATATTAAACAGATACCCTGCAGCCAGTGAGGGGATGATGACACAACTCAGGTCCCGGCTTGTCAAAGGGGAAATGCTTGCCCGGATCGCCAGAAAAATTGGGCTCGGCAACTATGTCGAACTGGGGGACAGGGTGAAAAATCAGGGTGTTGAAAACTCTGAAAGTGTTCTTGCCGATTGCTTTGAAGCTCTGGTCGGTGCCATCTATCTGGATCACGGTTATCTTCATTGCAGAAAATTTGCGACGGATCTTTATGGCAAATATGTCACTTATGAAGAACTGGTTTCTTCAAGTGACAATTTTAAAAGTTTGCTCCTGGAGACAGTTCAGGCCCGAAAACTGCCTGCACCAGTTTACAATATAGTAAAAGAGTCGGGCCCCGGACACGATAAAGTCTTTGATGTTGAAGTTGTTGTAAGCGACAAGGTTCTCGGTACCGGCACCGGAAAAAACAAAAAAAAGGCCGAACAGGCTGCCGCTGAGAAAGCTTTGCGTGACATAAATAAAATATAGATTCTTATTGCAAAGTAGATTCTTATTGTAAATATTCATTCCTTTTACTGTTATGCATAACCAACAGCATCCATAATTATAGGTAATAGCTTACATGTCAACCAATGAAATCCAGGTTAAACGGATATCAAACTCTCGCTTATCAGAAATTGACTTTGACAACCTGACTTTCGGGGAGCAGTTCTCTGATCATCAATTTGAACTACGCTACAGTGACGGAAAGTGGCAGAACCCGGAAATTATTCCTTACGGACAGATACCGCTGTATCCGGCTGTCGCCACGCTTCATTACGGTCAGGCTGTATTTGAGGGCATGAAGGCTTTTTGCTATCGTGATGACGAGGTAAATATTTTCCGGATAGATGACCATTATGACCGGTTTAGGCGCTCTTGTGAAAGAGTCTGCATCCCGGAAGTGCCCAAAGAGTACTTTGTCGGGGGTATGAAGGAACTTGTGCGGACGGACAAGGAATGGGTTCCAAAAGCAAAGTTCAAATCCCTTTATATCCGGCCTATTGTTTTTGCAGCAGATCAGACACTTGGGTTGCGGGCTTCCAAAACATACCGTTTTTATATCATCTGCAGTCCGGTAGGCAACTATTATTCGGAAGGAATCAACCCCATCCGGCTTACAACTATGCCCCAGTATGTCCGGGCGGTTCAGGGCGGGGTTGGCGATGTAAAAGTTCCCGGTAATTATGCGGCGAGTCTGAAGCCAACGACAGAAGCTCAGCAGAAAGGCTTCACGCAGGTACTGTGGCTTGATGCAAAAGAGCACAGATATGTTGAAGAAGTGGGAAGTATGAACATATTTTTCCAGATTGGTAACACCCTGGTTACACCACCGATCAATGGCAGCATTCTGCCGGGCATTACCCGGATGTCGGTGCTTGAGCTTGCAAAATCACATGGAATGAAGGTTGAAGAGCGTCCTGTTTCCATAGATGAGCTGATTTCACTGCATCAACAGGGTGAGCTCAGGGAAATATTCGGCGCGGGTACTGCCGCTGTCATATCTCCCGTTGGCATGATACAGCATAATGAACATCAGATTACAGTATCTTCAAATGAGATGGGTCCTGTTGCCCGCTGGTTTTATGACAGAATTACGGGTATTCAGCACGGTGATATTGCTGATGAGAAGGCCTGGTGTACCATAGTGTGATGATACGGCAGTTTCAAATGAAACATAGGAGCTTATGAAGGTTTATCAGGATCTTGTCGAAAGGGTACTTGACAACGGTGTCAGAAAGCAAAACCGTACGGGAACAGATACGATATCTTCCTTTTCCGAATTCTACAAAATTGACCTGAATGACGGATTTCCCTTGCTGACCACAAAAAAGGTTCCATTCCGGTCTGTCATCCTCGAGTTGCTGTGGTATCTGCGGGGCGAAGATCACATACGTTGGCTCCGTGATGAAAAAGATTGTCATATTTGGGATGCCTGGGCTGATGAAGACGGTCATGTAGGGCCCATATATCCGGTGATGTGGAGGAAATTTCCTTATTTTGAAGAGACGGAGATAGATCTCGAGGGAAATGCCGGAAAGGTTAAAAAAAGGGTTTACGAAAAAAAAGAGTTTGATCAGATCAGGCATGCCGTTGATACCATTAAAAACAATCCTGAAAGCAGGCGGATTGTCATTAATGCATGGCATCCCGGCCTGATAGACCAGATGGCTTTGCCTCCCTGCCATGTCATGTTCATATTCAACGTTTCCAACGGGCGTCTGAACTGCCATCTGACCCAGCGGTCAGGGGACATTGCGCTGGGTATTCCGTTCAATATGGCTTGCTATGCAGCACTGACTATGACCATCGCCAAGCTCACCGGTCTGGAACCCGGATTCTTTGCCCATACCATAGTTGATGCACACATCTATGTCAATCACATAGATGGATTAAAAGAGCAGCTGAAAAGAGAACCCCGGGCGATGCCGGAACTGCAGATTTCAGGAGAGGATATTGATGAACTGGATCTTGAACATTTCAGGCTGCTTAACTACGACCCTCATCCAAGAATTCCTTTTGAAGTAGCGGTCTGAAACTTGCTGACATTGTCATTTTAATGCCAATACCTTTTTCAGCACCCACCTTCTACAATTTTTGCCTGAGCTATGAAAATATCGCTTATAGCAGCTCATGACCCCGGCCTGGTTATTGGCAAAGACGGAAGCTTGCCGTGGTATATCCCGGAAGATCTGGCACATTTTAAAAGGCGGACCAAGGGTCATCCGGTTGTAATGGGACGTGGTGTATTTGAAGAACTGAAAGAGCGTCCGCTTCCAGGCCGGCGCAATATTGTCATGTCGCGTACCCGGAGCTACGAGAACGTTGAAACGTACAGAAACAGGAAGGAGGTTCTCGAAGCTCTGAAGGAAGTCCCGCTGGTATATATAATTGGCGGCGAACAGGTTTATCGTGATTTTTATCCGGTCTGTGACAGGCTGGAAATCACTGAAATCCACGAAAAATATGACGGCGATACCTTTTTTCCTGAATACCGCGATGAGATTGGCATTATCTGGAAAGAAGTCCGGCGTGTTGATCATGAAAATATATCCTTTGTTGATTATGAAAAGGTCAATTCGAAAAACCATAGTTCAGCAAAAGCCGGTATTTAACCTGAACCTGAGTCTGTTTTTGATACAGTTGGTGTTGTTGCTGCAGCCCTGCCTGACATTTTCAGACGTGCCGGTAACCCAGTCATTAGAGGAATACGAAAACAATATACTGGACTCGGGCGGGCCGCTGCTGGCAGAACAAGCCGCTGTCAATATTGAGTACTATGATATCAATCTTTCTGTAGACCCCTCGGACAGCAGTATCTCCGGGTATGTTACGGCACATGCCGGTATTATTGACAATCTGGATACCTATGTAGCGCATCTCGATTCTGTTTTTGAAGTCAGTAAAGTAGAAATAACTGACAGTCAGGGGAAAAGACACGCTTCCGGTTTCGAACACACAGACGGGCTGGTCATTGTCACTCTTCCGGAAAAAAAAGAGATTGGCGGTCATCTTGAGGTCGCCATTTTCTATTCCGGAAAGCCACGTCCGGCACCGAATCCACCCTGGGAGGGTGGGTTTACATGGTCGGAGTCAAAATCCGGCTTGCCATGGATAGGGGTTTCCTGCCAGGTGAACGGGGCGGATATATGGCTCCCTGTGAAAGATCATCCGTCGGATCGCCCTGACTCGGTATCGCTCAGGATCACGGTTCCGGACGGTCTTACGGTTCTTTCGAATGGTGTTTTACGCTCAGAAGAGAGTACAGATAACAACCGGACGGTATTTCACTGGGTTACTAACCATCCTGTAAGCAATTATGCATTAACCATAAATATCGGCCCATACGAAAAACTTTCAAGTGAGTTTACCAGTGTTACTGAAGAACAATTTCCTGTAAATTTATGGGTTTTGCCGGAAAACAAGAGTAAAGCAAAGGCATTGCTGGATCAGGCTGAGGAGCATCTCGCTTTTTTTGAAAAGCTGCTGGGTCCGTATCCCTTTCGCAGTGAAAAATACGGTATTGCCGAGGCTCCATTTTTTGGCATGGAGCATCAGACCCTGATAGCATATGGTGCGGGCTTTACAAACGATACCGTTTTCGATACCGGCTCGGACTTTGATGATTTGCATCATCATGAACTCGCACATGAGTGGTGGGGAAACCTGATTACTGCTTATGACTGGAAAGATTTCTGGATTCATGAGGGTTTTGCAACCTACATGCAGCCATTATATGCCGAACATTTGCACGGAAGAGAGCAGTACGACTATTTTATGGAACGACTGTATCAGCGCATTGAAAACAATATTGCAGTGGCACCACTGAAAAGCAGAAGCACCAGAGAGATGTACGATGGAAGGGATATCTACATGAAAGGTGCCTGGATTTTGCATTCCCTGCGATATCTCACCGGAGATGAAAATTTCAAAAAAATACTGAGAACCATGCTGTATCCTGATCCGGAACTTGCCGGACAAAGCCGTCCTGCTCCGTCCAGATTTACAGATACATCGGAATTTATAGAAATTGTCGCTTCAGTTACGGGTAAGTCTCTGGACTGGTTTTTTGAATCCTATCTGAGGCATCCGGAGTTGCCCGGGCTCAACTCAAAGGTGGAAGGTGATTCACTTTATCTCAGCTGGTCCGCTCCCGGCGAACAGGAATTTAAAATGCCGGTTGAAGTTTTTGACGGAAACACTGAACAGACAATTATTCCCCCGATGAAGGAGCATGGCGAAAAGGCGGTTTTTATAAAAGATCACAGTAAATACCGCATTGATCCGGGCAGGCAAGTTCTCAGAAGTGAGATGTATGCCGATGATTAGATACGTTACAACTCAAAAGGTACCGGATCTGACCACTGCCCGCTGACACCATAAAAGTCAATTGCCAAAACCCTTATATAATAACTTCCGGAATCCAGGCCGGATACTTCGATTTCGTTATTGTGGAGCATTTTCAGTGAGTGATGCTTTTTGATCTTTCTGTCATCGTACCGGTCATTTGAATAATTGAATATATGGGCGAGGTAGCGGTCAGCAAGAGTTACAGGGGGCCATTCAAAAGCATTTGCTCTGCTTTCAGATTGCATGGCCGGGACGGTGTCGGCAGTAAATGTAAAAGAGATATCCGGCTGTTCGGGGATGTCCACAAACTCAAATACCGTTGCACTTATTGAACCTGCCAGCCCTTTCCCTGCGGGTATGTCGCAGGGTTGAACAGCGCAATTCCAGCGAAGCACACCTTTGCGACTGGATATGGTAATCCCGGATTCGCCCCGGCATTGCATGCCAAAGGAGTGATTTTGAATTGATTCGCTGTCCACATGTGTCAGGGTGTCGTCGAAACAAACGATTAACGGTAGTCTTTCTTCACTATACCGGTCAACTTGAATACTTGCACTCAGGGTGTGCAATGTTGATCCGGTTGAGCTGAACTTGACAAAAGACGAGGGGTGAATGATGATGGAGTTGCTTTTGTCAAACTGAATGACCGCAAATTGCCGTGATCCGGTCTCCAGGTTATCTCCCGGAAGCAGTGTATCACCTGCTGTGAATCTCAGCGAATCACCATCCCTGATAACATTCAAACCACCGTCACTGTAAGAGATAACAGGAGGATTAAGCGGATCGTAGTCATAGCCGGGCAACGGCACTGCCGGAGCCTTCTCAGGAGGATATTCAAGTCCGTAAGGCTTTTCGGAGGTCACCGGATTAATACCCGGTGTCCCATTATCAGCAGAACTGGCCTCGCTATCATGAGCGGTGCATGAGGAGAGGAGGAAAATCAGAGATAAGGCGGCCGGAAAAGTTGTAAAAAGGTGATATGAGAATGAAAACGGCACAAGAGTAAAAGTTGCAAATTAATTCAGAGGTACATTTTTGAGATGAACCACATAATGTTTTATGACGGGTTTGGTCAGAGCCAGAATATGCTGATTGTCAGATGCTCTTGAAAACTCAACGGCTACATCATCATTGAGTATCCAGATACCATCATTTTTATATTTATATGCTTCGCTTTGGCTGAAATCATAAAAAAAGTATGACGATACGGTATCACTGTCCGAAGGCATGCCCATTTTCTCAAGTACTCCGGATGTATCCTGTTTCCATTTTTTCAGCTGTTTGTCTGTGGGTTTTTTGTCAAGAAATGTCGTACGGAAAAAATCACGGTCTAAAAAACGCCTGCAAAGATCGCTAAGGACCGGGTCGTCGTGATGCTGCCAGTATTTAAGGGTTAAAATGATATCATTATCGTCAAGCCTGGTGAACATGTCCAGCATCTTTCGGCTCACCATTTCGGTATTGTTCCGCCTTTGCGAAATGAAAAACTCCAGGGCAGGAGAATAGAACGGTAAGGGTTCATTCCTTTGTAACAGCCGGCGCGCATGATTTAGTATGGCAATAAGCAATTTGTCACCGCCCAGAACGGTTTTATGCAAATAAACCTGCATATACATCAGGCGCCTGGCAACAATATAGTTTTCAATGGCATAAATTCCTTTTTTGTCAATGACAATATTGCCCTGGTGAACCCGCATTGTGCGGATTATCCGGTCTATGCCTATCGATCCCTCAAGTACACCTGTAAACATGCTGTCCCGGCGAAGATAGTCGAGCCTGTCAATATCAAGTTGAGACGAGATTAGCTGATGCAGGAACACCTTGGGGTACCGGTTGGTAAAAATCCGGATTGCAGTATCAAGCTGACCCTCAAACTGCCGGTTGAGTTCCTCCATCAACAGGAGGGTCAGTTTCTCATGATGAGCATTGCCGATGATGCTTTTTTCCAGCGTATGAGAAAAGGGACCGTGTCCGATGTCGTGAAGTAGTATTGCGGCCAGAGTACTTTCAAACTCATTATAGGTTATGGTAGTATCTCTTTCCCGAAGGTGATTTAAAACGCGCTGCATCAGACCCAGGGCTCCGAGTGCATGGGAAAAACGGGAGTGTTCTGCTCCGGGAAACACGGTGTTTGCCAGACCAAGCTGACGAATGCGTCTCAGCCTCTGGACATAGGGATGATCCAGAAGCTTAAGGACAAGTCCTTTCGGGACACTTACGAAACCGTGTACCGGATCAGTAAATATTTTGTATTGTGTGGATTTGTCCATTAATATAACTCACAGTAGTTTGTCACGCGTATATGCAATAAAATTAAATCGGTGTGGCAGGTCTGAGTGATGGTTTCAGGGATGAATGCATTCAGATGCGCCGGACCGGGACTTTTATGTTACCTGATGATCACTTACTTTTTACGGCCTGCTGATATAAGCAGGGAACTCTGTTTAACCCGAAATGTACGAAACAATGACCTTTGATAAAAAATGTGCTGCTTTTCTGGAAGATCTTCTTGTTACACCGAGCCCCGCTGGTTTCGAAAAAGCCGGACAGCAGGTTTGGGTAGATTACCTCCGTCCGGTCGCTGACCATATTGAAACAGATGCCTACGGTTCCGCTGCGGCACATATCCATGTAAACCCGGATGCTGCAACCGTAATGCTGGAAGCTCATTGTGATGAAATAGGCATGATTGTCCAGTATGTTGACGAATCCGGATATATATATATAAACAGAGTCGGCGGCAGTGACCCGTCCATTGCAAGAGCGAGAAAGGTGTTTATTCACAGCCGCGATGGTATTGTAAGCGGAATCATTGGTCATACGGCTATTCATTTGCAGGAAAAGGAGCAGAACAAATCTCCGAAATGGAGTGATCTGTTTATAGACATTGGAGCATCAAACAGGGAAGAAGTTCTGGGAATGATTCAGATAGGAGACCCGGTGACGCTTGCTGAGCAATTTGAGTTTTTATCAGACGATATCATAACCGGTCGTGCACTGGATAACCGAATCGGAGGGTTTGTCCTCGCAAATGTTGTTGAAATGCTTCAGCAGTCCAAAGATAAGCTCAAGGTCAATGTCATTGCACTTAATGCCGTACAGGAGGAAATTGGAGGCTTTGGAGCCCGGATGATGACGTACCGGTATGAGCCGGATGTTGCCATAGTTACTGATGTTACGCATGCAACCGACAGTCCGGGGATAAATCAAAAGAAACATGGCATGGTCAAGCTGGGCAAGGGTCCGGTTATAAATCATGGTGGCGCCAACCATCCCAAAGTTATGTCTCATCTGGAGAAAGCGGCGGAAGACAGGGGTATTATCCTGCAAAGAGAAGCAACTGGCGCACGAACCGGCACCGATACGGACAGTATATTTTACCAGAAAAAAGGCGTTCCCAGCGGTCTGGTTTCACTGCCGCTGCGATATATGCACACTCCTGTGGAAATGATATCAATTGAGGACGTTTTGCAAACCACGATGCTTTTGACACAGTCTGTGATGAATATGGATGCCGGACAGAAGTTTTCGGTTTTTGATTAAAACCCGTCGGTCATTATAAAATCAAAAAAAAAGCCAAAACGATTGCTCGATTTGGCTTTTTTAGAAACATCCTGAAAAAATCAGTCTTTCTTTTTTTCCTGAATATCAATGCGGACCTCTTGAGCCAGTTTTTTCAGATCCTGCAGAAGTTTTCGTGCACGTGTTCCAGCAGTTTTATTATTCTTGCTGTAGAACTTTTCCATATCCACCTCTAACTCATCAACCAAAGATTTTATTTCGCTGAATCTGTTCATGAATTACTCCGTTTAATTAAAATTAAATTACTTTGTTGAAGACATATTGTCTTCATCTGTGAGAAGCTAATTATAAGCTGTACATGATGTCAAGCGGGAATTGGCCGAAAACTGCATAAAAAGACCCCAAAAAAGAAGTTTTTTTGCACTTTTTGCCGTTTTTCTATTTTTTCGGATCAATTTTCTGCAGAATCCTGGTTTCCGGAAGGTTTTTAAACTGCGGAATAGTACACAAGAAGCTGTTGGCCGGAAGAGGTAACAGGTTGTGGTCTATCAGGCTTTCCGGATTGCGGACCGTTTCCCCGGAGTTTTTTTTATCAACGGGTTCCGGACTGAAATTTGTTTCTGTGTTTTTTACTGTAGGAAAAAGCACAATTGCATCAGCATGCACAGCTTCTGATAAACGGTGTGCCAGATGATTCAGAGGCACAGGACCGATAGTACCATTTGATTGATCCTTGACCAGATTGGATATGACAAGGTGAGTCCGCCCGGGAAGGTTATCAAGCCAGTTATGGTTGATTTTGAGTTCACCGTCAGTGCTGGTGATGATGTCTTTCTGATAGCCGTTGATGCCAATGCCGGCAACGCCACTGTCAGCAAGAAGGGCGATGATCCGGTTGTTTAAATCTCTGGTGCTGCGCACTACGGCCTCTTCACGCATCATACCGGTCTGCAGCAATCGATTCGTGTAGAGACTGTCACCATGCAGAATGTAAGCCCGGCAATTCTGTTGTCCTGCAAGTGCTTCTGCAAAGCTTTGCATGAACATGCCGTTATCCAGATGGTTATAGTCCAGAATGGCAATGTACTTCATAATTTTTAATCACTGATCTTTATTCATGTTGAGATTTCCGGCCCGGAACTGATAGGGGAGCAGATCGGATATATGGAATCTGGATGATTCGGTTTCATTATGCTGCAACATAACAACACCCTGTTCCATCTGCTCGCTTATGACCTGGCGGCATGCACCGCATGGGCTTACATAATCACTTTGAGGTGCATAAACATGTATGTATTCCAGGATACCGGCCCCTGAAGCAACTGCTTTTGAAATAGCTACCCGTTCGGCGCACAATCCTTTTTGCCATTCCGAAAGTTCGATGTTTACTCCAGAGTAAACGCCCTTGTCCGTTTTGAGCAAAGCCGTTACGGGAAATCCTGAAAAAGGTATAATACATTGTTTAGTGAGCTCTGATAGCCTGCTCTGACTTGTTTGGGCATCTTCTGCTGTTGCAAACAGCAGGGACGGGTCCGGAAGTTCATGATCATCAACCAGTTGAATTTCCAGATCAAAAAGATGGCGCCAGTTTTTCAAATCTTCTTCAGTTTCTTTTTCAGCTTGTCCTGACGAGTCGGGAGGAGCAAGAAGCGTTTTTGGTTTATCGGCTTCGCTCAAGCACGAAAAAATCGCAGTTTGAATAGGATCAATTGACAATGGAAAAGAGATGTTTTCAAGCCGCACACCCGGATAATATTTACCCGATTCACCAGCGATCATACACACATTGGTACGCCCGGAGTAGGGGGAGTACGAGCGTTTTTTAAATAAACTCCAGTTGTATGATTGCATGACGCCTCTTTTAATTTTTTTATTGAACGGCTTCAAGTATGATCCCGTCACCGATGTCATACAGTGATGGGATGGTTACGGGCAGTTTCCCGCCGGCACCTGCTGCACCTGTTAATACATAACCCGCAGCGACTTGCTGCCGTTCGCGCGGTGACCATGCCAGCATATGTACATCGGCATCATCAAAAGCGCCAAGTATGTAGGGCGATCCAAGTGAAACTGCAATTACAGGAGCCTCTGTATCAAACAGTTTGCTTATCATCGGACTCACCATCTCATCAAGACTGATCTCTTCAGCAGTGCGTATCGCAAGATGGGACAATGCGACAACAAGGTCAGATGATGCGACGGTTTCTGTGGCTTCAAGACTGTCTGCGGAACACATGCCGGGATGAATATGGACGCTTTTCAGGCGTTTGAATTTTTCATCAAGCATTCCTGTAATATGATCATTCACAGTGCGGCGTCCGTCACTGATATTTACTACAACAACTTTTTCAAAATCGTTACCGTCCAGGGGCAGCAGGTTGCCATCGTTCTTCAGCAAGGTTATTGAGCTCTCAGCAACGGCATCAGCAATCCTTCTGAATTCCCGGGTATTTATTTTGGAAGTCAGCTCGTAAATGTCCACTAGCTGAGGCTGTGAAAACAGCCCGGTATCCATTTTCATTTCAAGTACTCTTTTAACGGAAGCATCAATCCGGCTCTCTTCGATATCGCCCGAAATGACAGCCAGTTCGATGGCATTGATGGCTTCTTCAAGATCCGCGGAAAGCAATATCTGGTCAACTCCCGCTTTAATGGCCAGAACTGCAGCATCGCCCGCATCGAAGTAATTGCTGACACCCCGCATCCCCATTCCATCGGTCACTACAACTCCTTCAAACCGGAGTGAGTCACGAAGAATATGACTGGTGATTCCCGGATCGAGTGTGGCGGGAAAATCAGGAAACAGGGCAATTTCCGGCAGTGCAATGTGGGCAGTCATAATGCTTTTCATGCCGGCTTGAAAGGCTTTTTTAAATGGAACAAGCTCAACTTGTGTGAGTCGTTCATAATCTATGGGCAGCACGGGCAGATCGACATGTGAATCAACGTCCGTATCACCATGTCCGGGGAAGTGTTTAGCTGTGGCCATCAGACCGGCATCATGTACACCCTCCATAAACGCTATGCCATATTTTGCAACGGTATCGGCAACCTCAGAGTAGGAGCGTACATTGATTACAGGGTTCAGCGGGTTATTATTAATATCAAGCACAGGCGCATAGATCTGATGAACCCCAAGTGCACCAGCTTCCTTTGCGGTGATGCGCCCTTTTTGATAAGCGAAATTTCTGTTTTGAGTTGCGGCAATTCCCATTGCCGGTGCAAGGTATGTCGCCTCGTCTATCCTCATTGCAGCACCAAATTCCATATCCTGACTTATCCAAAGCGGAATGGTGCTCTTTTTCTGAAGCTTATTTGTGATAATTGCCTGTTCATAGGCTCTTCCGCTAAAAAACATCACGCCGCCTACCTGGTGTCTGGTGACCGCTTCATGCATCCTTTCCCATCCGCGATCTCCTTCCGGATAAAAGCCGCCTCTGCCTGCAACCATGAAAAGCTGAGCGATCTTTTCCCGAAGGCTCATTTGTGCCATCAGATCTTCAATAAAATCTTCGGATGGTGTCAGATTGTCTGAATGTGCCCATGCTTCCGGTTCCGGACCATGATCATTATTTACAGTTGCTTTTTCGGTACTGCAGCCAAAAAGAACTATGCTTGAGGTAAAAACGACTACCCAAAATTGATTCAGACGATAACCGGCAATGCTTGCCGCGTGTTTCAGTGATAAGTTGATCATTATTTTAAAAAACGTTTATTTGTCCCTGTAAAAAAAATCCGTTTTCCGGCGTATTTGTTTACGGCTTCAATAGCTGCCGGTGCCGGATCTGATCATCCTGGTAATTGATTCCAAATGATTCAGGCTTGATTCTGTTGTCCTTCCAGAGCAGAAACTGATCCTTATAGAAATCTGAAAATATATTACCTGACTGCCCCGTGCTCAATATCGAATAATAATGATTTTCAGGTTCTTGTAATATTATCTGCAGTGCTGTTGTAGCAGAATTTGCTGTGAAAGGGGGTGCGAAATTAATGCTGGAGGATAACAGGCTATGCGATGCTCCGGTGGTCTGAGTCATTCCGGGATTGAAAAGATTGTTCTCAGCAAGTCGCGCAGAACGAACGCGGTTCGTTGTGGCAGTGTAAAGAGCAGGCTCGAATGTTCGCCGGATGACGTTTCCCCATTGCCAGTCATGTGGTTCGGCACCATGGTTTTCGGAAAGGTAAGATATGGTCATGTTCATGGCCTGCCGAATCCAGCTGTTGTAGGAGTGAGGATGGTCATCCGGCCACAATTCAGGAGTTTTTATTATTTTTGTTACAGCTGAAACGGGGATATTGGGGGACCGGAACAGCATTTTTTGCCCGGTTTCGTTCAGATATTCCCGGTATAGCAACTCTGCGGAGTGATATAAAAACAATTCAAATATGGTTGCCGCAGTCTCATTGTGATTAAACTCAAAATTCCAGTTTTCAAGATAGGGGACAATGAGCTCGGTCTCTGCGTCCGGATCTTCGGAGCCGAGGCTGGATAAAATTGCGGGCATAAGGTCTTCGGCAAATGCCGAATATGTGTCGGTGTGCCAGCGATCTCTCAGGTTTCGCTCAAAATCATCCCGGGATGACTGTTCGGTCAACGAGACAAGCCGATCCGCCCGGTCCCCGGGGGGGGAATACAGGGATTTGGTATCACCAGTCAGCCGGTATGAGGGTTTATTTTCTTTGAAATAGACCATCCCGGATGAGTTTTGATGTAGGGCCGTTCCTGTGGTCATTGCGCTGGCATGTTCCCGTGTTGTCATCTCATGCGAACTGCGGACCCTGAGCGGTTCTGAATCCGTAATCACGTTCCCGGCGTGCATTCTGCCGGTTTCGCCGGCAGTTGTGGCATACAGAATCTGGACGGCCGGCACACGTATGCCACTTGCCGCATCGTGCAGCTCGTCAACAGAAGATGCGCTGTTCAGCCCGTAATAGAAACCAAAATCAGGTACTTCAGTAAAGCCACTCCACTCAAAGGCCATATACCGGTTATTCTCCTCTGATAGCGCAATAACCGGCCGGCCACCAGAGGAAAATGTGACCAGATGGTATTCGTTCTGGTCTTTTAACTCAATAATAGTCCGGTCCATTTCAAGGTGTTCTGAAAGCTTGCCGGGCAACGACGGGTCTCTTTGCCAGTCAATATCTGTTTCTACCGGATCAGTAAACAGCTGACCGGAAAAAAAGTCGCCGTCATCAACAGCATCAGGACGCACACTCCAGGAAGCATACTCATTTTGTCCATGCAAAATCACGGGGAAACCCGGCAGGGTCATTCCCGCGATTTTTTGATCAGCAATGTAATAGACCATTTTATAGTACTGATCAGGCAATTCAAGCCGCGATTCAGCGGTTGTAAACAGGCCTGTAATCGGTCGGGAGCCTGCGTGATGAAAAGCCATGCCGGAACCGGATTGCAAGGTTCTTTCCGGTGAAATACCTTCCGTCAGATTCAGCAAATCCTGAACAAGTGCATGTTGCGCCATGCTGTCAATAACGGGTGGTTCTTCACCGAACAGGTTCGTGAAAGATGCATCGGTACCCGTCAGAAGTGCCGTCAGATCAAGGTTGTCGCTATAGTGCAGCATGTGAAAAGCGGGCTTTGTCCAGAATGACTGATGATACTTCCAGGCCCAGAGTAAATGCACTCCGATGGAATGCCATGGTTTCCATGTAACCGGACTGGCATCACTGAGAGAAAAGGCCAGTGGGAGATCATTCTGATTCTGACTGACAAAAGAGTTTACACCTTCAGCATAAGCTTCCAGAAGTGCCTTCTGCCCGGATGGCATGTTCTCATAACGCTCTCTGGCAATTTTGCCGAAACCCATTGTCAGATAAAACCGGTCAAGATACAGCAAGTCCGGGTCTACTTTTTTTGCGTGGAGTCCTTCAAGTTTGTATTGCTGACGGGTCATTTGCCAGAGCCGGTCACTGGCATGGATATATCCTGCTGCAACATATGCATCACGGGTATCTGCAGCGTGGATAACAGGAACCTTGAAATCACTCCAGTCGACACGGACTTCCGAGTTCAGATGGCTGACCGAAATGCTGCGGGATAAAGATGGTACAGTTGCAGAATAGGTAAGGTAAAGGGACAAAGCGGATACAACAATCACAGCTGTCAGAATCAGTATTGCAATCTTTACCGCAGATTTCATGAAACAGGAAAATATGTGTAAGTTTGGTTCTGTTTAAAAGTAGGACAAATTACAAATTCTGAATCAGAACCGTCTGATAAATGAGCAAGAAAGTTATAGATTCGGTTGATGTTGACAGGCTTCTGGCCATAGCTGAAAAATGGGGGACTCCAACATATGTTTATGTTGAAGATATGATCAGAGACAGATGCCGCAAACTGGTCAATCTTTTTTCCGGATTGCCCGTTTCCTGGCTCTATGCCGTAAAAGCAAACGACAACCCTTTTTTGTTAGAGATCATTTCAGAGGAGCAGCTGGGCTTTGATACGGTCAGTTATGAGGAGGTTCTTTTATGCCGCAAACTGGGAGTGCCGGCTGAGAACATTTTTTATACTGAAAACAACATGACCGACGAAGAAATGCACGGTGCAGCCCGTGAGGGTGTTGTTCTCAATTTTGGTTCTCTGGGACGCCTGCGTTCGTATTGCGAGCAATATCCCGGTTCAAGCTGCAGTGTACGCATCAAACCGGATATCAGTGACGGACATCATGCAAAAGTCGATACCGGCAACGAAGACAGCAAATTCGGGATTCGTATGGACCTGCTTCCGGAAGCTGTTGCCCTCGCCCGGCAGCATGATGTTTCCATAACCGGTATTCATGCTCATATCGGCAGCGGTATTACCGAACCGGAAAACCTTCTGAATGAAATTGATATTCTTCTTCATGCTGCAAAAGGTGTTGACAGCCTTAAGTTCATAAACTTTGGAGGAGGTCTTCCCATTCCTTACCGCTCAGGAGAAGAGGAGTTTGCTTTGGACCAATTCGCCTCTTTGGCAAAGGAGAGGCTTGAAACTTTTCTGGAAGAATCCGGCGGTGGAATATCCTTTTTATTTGAACCGGGACGGTGGATTGTCGGACCTGCCGGAGTACTTTTAACAAGGGTCAACACGGTAAAAGACCAGGGCAGAAAAAAATTCCTCGGAACGGATACGGGTTTTAATCATCTACTGCGTCCTGCACTCTACGATTCCTGGCATGAAATCGTTAACATAAGTGCCGCCAAAACAGCAAAAGAGGAAAAGTACAATGTAGCCGGGAATATTTGTGAAAGCGGTGATATTCTTGGAACGGACCGAATTATGCCTGAAACCCGCACCGGTGATTGTCTGGCGATACTCGATGCAGGTGCATATGGCATGACTATGGCATCCCATTATAACCGGAGGGCATTGCCTGCAGAAATACTGATAACGACAAAGGGTTTTCACAAGGTGATCCGAAGACGCTCCTCAGCGGATGAGACGGTAGACCGTTTTTTGAAGGAAACCGGTTACCCTGTTGATGCATAACGAAATATGCCGGACGCCTGAGAACCTGAATAGATTTCCAATATTAATAATCCTTAATAAAGTATTGACCTGATTTAATGCAGCAAGTTATTGATTTACGCAGCGATACCGTAACAAAACCAACCGGGGCCATGTGGCAGGCTATGCACAAGGCTCCGGTAGGGGATGATGTGTTTGGTGAAGATCCCGGTTTAAACAAACTTGAAGAGCGGGTCGCAGCTCTGTTTGGAATGGAAGCGGGAGTATTCGTGCCAAGCGGCACCATGGGCAATCAAATTGGACTGAAAGTGCTTACCCAACCTGCCGATGAAGTTGTCATCGATGAAAACGCACATATTTTCAATTCCGAAGGCGCTGCCGGTGGATTGATTTCCGGAATTCAGCTTCGGCCTCTTCCCGGTACTCGTGGTATTCTCAATGCGGAGCAGGTCGCATCAGCCATCAGAAGCAAAAATGACTGGGACCCCCGGACAACTGTCATCGCCCTGGAAAATACGGCCAACATGGGAGGCGGAACCTGCTATCCTGTTGAAACCATCCGTGAGATTTATAAACTGGCACGCAGCAATGATCTGGCGCTTCATATGGATGGTGCACGAATATGGAATGCGGCTGTTGCCTGTGGGCTGGACCTGAAAGAGTATGGCAGGTACTGTGATACTCTTTCCGTTTGTTTCAGCAAAGGCCTGGGAGCTCCGGTCGGATCCATGATTCTGGGGAGCAGCAAGTTGATGAAACATGCCAGAAGGTACCGCAAGTTGCTCGGCGGCGGAATGCGCCAGGCCGGTATGCTGGCAGCCGCCGCAGATCATGCTCTTGACGAACATATTGACCGGCTGGCAGATGATCACAGACGGGCACGCCTGCTGGCGGAAGCACTCGCTGAATCACCCTTTTTCAGCGTGAATCCGGACCATGTGGAAACCAATATTCTCCTCTTCAGGGTTCGAAATGGTGACACGGACCATGCATTGAATTGGTTTTCACAACACGGCATCGCCATGATACCATTTGGTCCGGGAATTATTCGTGCAACATTCCATCTTCACATAAGTGACAAGGAGCTGGACAAGACAATTAATACGGCAAGAAACTACACCGGTTCCTGAATACTAAAAGTAACTAACCTGTTTATTTGCAGTGAATATATTTCAGTTTGCCTGGCACTACAGACGCCTGGTAATTTTCGGACTCAGTTTTACTTTTTTTTCAAGCTTCGGGCAAACATTTCTGGTTTCGTTGTTTGTACCGGGATTCCTGGAAACATTCGGAATTACCAATGCCTATTTTGGAACTGTTTATTCGGCTGCAACATTGGGCAGTGCTTTTACACTCGCCTGGATTGGCGGAAAAATTGACCAGATTCCGCTGAAAAAATATGCACTTTTTGTCGCTGCAGGCCTTGTGCTGTCCGCTCTTATTATAAGTTTGTCGCAATGGGTGTGGATGTTGCTGCTTGGAATATTTGGCATGCGTTTGTTCGGACAGGGACTGAGCACGCACACGGCACAAACAGCTATGGCCCGATATTTTGTGACCATGAGAGGCAAAGCATTGAGCCTTGCCAATCTGGGTTTTACGCTGGGAGAGGCATTCCTGCCGATTACCATAACCACTATTATTACGGTATTGGGCTGGAGAGCCGGCTGGGGGAGTGCCGCATTTTTTATTTTACTGGTTCTTCCGGCGATAATTCTTGCAACCATCAGCAAGGATCCCTCAGGGTACGGTGAATCTGGAAATAACAATGATGATAACCTAAATGCGGAACCGGGTCAGAAATGGAGCCGGACAAAAGTCATCCGTGATTACCGGTTCTTCATTTTTCTGCCCGGCGTACTCATTTCTCCATTTCTGCTTACCGGGCTGTTTTTGTACCAGACCCAGCTGGCGGCTTACAAGGGCTGGGAAATAGAAACACTTGCAGCTGGTTTTGTCGCATTTGCCATTGCAAGGTCATCATTCTCTCTTATTTCCGGAATACTCGTGGACCGGTTCAAGGCTGCCCGGTTATTTCCTTTTTTCTTGTTACCCTTTCTGACCGGGTTGGTTATTTTGTCACTTTCTGGTCACGAATTGATTGTATTTGCCTATCTCTTTCTTGCAGGAACCACGGAAGGATTCGGAGCCAACGTAAAGACCTCCCTGTATGCCGAATTATACGGAACAGCAAATCTCGGTGCTATTCGCAGCATGATGTCCATGTTTATGGTGACAAGTACGGCTGTAAGTCCTATTTTATTCGGATACCTTCTCGATCTTGGAATCTCATTTGGTACCATTATTCATGGAGCTGTTATCCTGGTGATAATTTCCGTTTTGAGTGCCATGTTTATTTATCGGGAAGCCCACAGAACATTATCCTGAAATCTATGACAAAAGAAAAGGCAACTGAGTTATTGCTCTCGGGAAAGGCTTCTTTTTCACTTGAAGTACCCTACAGGCTCTTTCGGGTTCAAGAAGAAGAAACCGGCCCGTTATTTGTTTATCTGCATGCCAATGGCAGCAATCTTCCGGAAACTGAAAAATTAATTGCTCCTCTCCTTGCTCTGGAAGGCTACCATCTGCTGATACAGGCTCCATATCCGGAAATCCAATCCACAGCCCAGACCAGGGGATATCACTGGATTCCCGGGTACTCGGATGAACAAACCATTACAGCTGCAAGGGAATATGTGTCAGAGTTTCTTCAGGAAGTGATTGACGGTGTCCTTCCACACATTGATGCCCGGCGTCTTGTACTGACGGGATGGGAGGATTCCAGGAATCAATTATCCTACTTCTGCTCCACCCGCCCGCACTACGTAAATGAGCTGATACTGTTTGGCGGATCGGTAAACCGTTCATGGTTAAGTGATGAGAGTGAACGTTATCGCCATATCAGAATGTTAGGATTATCGGGTAAGGATGCCGATATTTCCTATGACACCAAAAAGATCATAAGTATGTGGCTCGCTGGTGAAAACGAGGGTGACTCTTGATGAAAAATTCAGATAAATCAAGCATATTTTGTTTTTTAGTCAGATATTCAATGGTCTTAACTTGTTGTAAGTAAATACTTCGGATGAGGTAAATTACACTGTCAAGCCAATACAATATTCAACATATCATCACAGTCTATGAAAATACTTGTTATTGAAGATGACCGAATTGTTCGAACTCTGGTCAAGCACGTATTGGAAAAAGAGGGGCACGAAGTTGCAATAGCTGAAAGAGGAGAAACCGGTGAAAAGACGGCGCTTGAAGAGTCTTTTGACATAATCGTTCTGGATCTGGGGCTGCCGGACAAAAACGGTCTTGAAGTATGCAAAGTATTGCGGGATAATGATATAAAGACGCCAATCCTAATCCTTTCTGCGTATCAGAACACAGACACCAAAATTACCGGTCTTAATACCGGGGCAGATGATTATCTGACAAAGCCTTTTGACAACAAAGAACTTCTTGCGCGGATAGACGCCATCACCCGCAGGGTTAAGAAAGGAGATGCGCCAACCAACGTCTATGAATGCGGTGAGCTGCGCATTGATCTGGTAAACCGCGAATTTTACGTGCGCGATGTCAAGGTGCTGTTGACGAATAATGAGTTCAATCTCATGGCTTATTTCATGAAAAACCCTAACAGGATTCTTGAAAAGGATGAGCTCACGAACAATGTCTGGGATATCAATTTTGATACCAATACCAATTTTCTGAATGTGTACATCAGCTATCTCAGGAAGAAAATTGAAGAAATCACGCCGGTCAATTATATACAGACCGTGCGGAAAAAAGGCTTTATGTTGAAATGCGGTTCTGATTCCTGAACCCGGCAACTATTATTGTGATGTCAGAAATGCCGGATGCATCCAGGCGTGAACTGGAAACCAGTTTTTTTTCAAATTATGTAAGTGAGCATAAGAAAACACTGTTCCGGGATCTGCTTGAGCACCGCACCCGCTTCTTTACGGTTGTTCTTGAAGATATATATCAGCCGCAAAATGCTTCCGCCGTTTTACGAAGCTGTGATGGTTTCGGCATCCAGGATGTCCATGTTATTGAAAACAGAAACTTTTTTGATATTGACAAGGGAGTAACAATCGGGTCTGACAAGTGGCTTGATGTTCACCGGCACAATAAACCAGATACTAACAATACACTTGAAGCATACCGGCAACTGAGGGAAAAAGGATACCGTATTGTGGCCACAACCCCGCACAAAAAACAGGTGTCACTGCCCGATTTTTTCCCCGCTGAACCAACCGCACTGGTTTTCGGTGCTGAAAAACTGGGTCTGACCCCCGACGCTGTTGACCATGCGGATGCGTGGCTCCATCTGCCCATGTACGGTTTCAGCGAGAGCTTCAACATTTCGGTTTGTGTTGCTTTATGCCTGTACCATCTTCGGCAGCATTTGGAAAAAACGGATATCCCATGGCAACTGACCGAAAGTGAAAAGAGTGATTTATATCTTCAGTGGCTTCGTAAGTCCATACGCAAACTGCCGGCACTCGAACGGAAACTCAAAGAGATGCTTGATCGCTGACATCCACAAGTCCGAGACTGATGCGGCCACGTTCCGGATCTATAGAAATTATTCGCACAGTTATAATATCGCCTACGGAGACAACATCATGTGGATTTTTAATCCGTTTGCTTTCACTCATTTTCGAAATATGCAGCAGCCCGTCTTCTTTTACGCCGATATCGACAAATGCTCCGAAATCCACCACATTCCTGACTGTTCCCTCAAGTTGCTGATCTTCTCTGAGGTCGCTCATTGACAGAACCTCCTGCTTAAGCAGCGGTTTGGGCAATGACTCACGCGGATCCCGGCCCGGTTTCTGCAAATTTTCAATAATCAGTTCCAGGGTTGGCCTGCCTATTTCCGCACTCTCTGCAGTTTTATCCAGATCCAGATCGCGGAACTTCAGGGGAAGCAGATGCGCTGTTTCCCGTATCTGCCCCGGTGAAATGCCAACCATTTTGCACACAGACTCAGCGGCATCATAACTCTCGGGATGGATAGCGGTATTGTCAAAAGGCTGAGGGGAGTCCGGTATGCGTAGAAAACCGGCAGCCTGCTGAAAACGGAGTGCGCCTACTCCGGGCACTTTCTTTAATTCATTTCGTTCTTTAAAAGGTCCGTTCTCATTCCTGTATGTGACAATTTTTTCAGCCATACTGCTGCTCAGTCCGGAGACGTATGTCAGCAGTGATGAACTTGCCGTATTGACATTGACGCCAACCAGGTTAACACAACTTTCAACAACATCGTCCAGTTTTCTTGAAAGATTAGGCTGATTGACATCGTGCTGATACAAACCGACCCCGATGGATTTCGGGTCAATTTTCACAAGTTCTGCAAGGGGATCCTGAACCCTGCGGGCAATGGAAATATTTCCCCTCATGGCGGCGTCAAGATCAGGAAACTCCTGCTTGGCAAGGGGTGAGGCCGAATAAACCGATGCCCCGGCTTCATTGACGATAAGATAATGCAGCTCTTCATCCGGTTTCTTTTCCTTCCGTTCTCCAATGAGTTCTGCAATTACAAGTTCTGTTTCGCGGGACCCGGTACCGTTGCCGATGGCGATAAGTGTGATACCATGACGGTCAATCAAGCGGTTCAGTGTCTCCTTGGATTCGCGGATTTTTTTCAGTGGAGGAGTGGGAAAAATGGTTGTGCCTTCCAGGTACCTTCCGGTTGGATCAATGACGGCAACTTTGCAACCGGTCCGGTAGGCAGGATCTATGCCCATAACCATCTGTGAGGACAGAGGAGCCTGAAGAAGCAGATTTTTCAGATTTTCGGCAAAAGTCTGAATTGCATGTTCTTCGGCTTTTTCGGTTAACTCTTTACGCGCTTCGCGTTCAAGTGCCGGAAAAAGCAGTCTGCGGTAACTGTCACGAACAGCACTGCCAAGCTGTTCTGTGAATACGGAGTTCCTGTTAGTAATTATGAAATTCTCAATATCATCGATCACCTTATCTTCAGGAATTTCTATATCTGCGGACAGAATTCCTTCCCGTTCACCGCGGTTGACAGCCAGGATCTGGTGAGGTTTGAGAAATTTGATTTTCAGACTGAAATCATAATACTCGCGAAACACTTCCCGGTCGTCTTTTTCACCGGTTGCCTTGGCACTCATGATACCGTGCTTCTGGATTCGTGATCGGATGCTGTTTCGAACTTCTACTTCCTCATTAATCCATTCGGCACAGATGTCCCGGGCTCCCTGCAATGCTTCCTCAACAGACCCGGCACTGTTCTGATCTGCTTCGGTGTCATCAGATCCGCCAACAAAATCTTTGGCGATTTCATCCGGATTGCCGGTTTCTGTTTCTTCCTCCCAGATCAGTATGGCCAGTGGTTCCAGCCCTTTTTCCCGGGCTGCCGAAGCACGGGTTCGTCGTTTGGGCTTGTATGGAAGGTACAGATCTTCCAGCTGCTTTAAAGATGTGCAGGCCTGGATTTCCTTTTCAAGCTCTTCATCCAGTTTCCCTTGCTGCCTGATGGACTCCAGAACCGTTTTTTTCCGCTCATCCAGAAGTTTCGCATACTCAAGCTCATCCCGTATGGAACGGAGCTGTTCCTCATCAAGTCCGCCGGTTCGCTCCTGGCGGTAGCGGGCAATAAACGGAATGGTAGCTCCTTCTTCCAGGAGGCCGGCGACCGCCGATACCTGTTTCTCAGACAGACTGAAGCTCTTTGCTATAGAAGAAATTATTCCTGCAGTAGACATCTTTTTAGTATTTTTATAATCCAGCTGCATGCAGACGATCGCAGTTTTACCGACACCATCGGCCAAAGAACATTACGAAGTGTCCTGCGTTACATGTTCAGCTGTATTCGTATACAATCCAGTTTTAAAAGCCGGATGACTTTTTCGACAGAAATGGCATGCAAATTGCACCAGTTTCTGATATTGAAACCGTCATTTCCGGAACCGCAAAAATATAAGCAGATCTGACTATTTACAATGAATTATTCCAGAAAAGAAGAATATTTGCAGTTTGCCATTCATATGGCACGTTCGGCAGGAAAACGCACTCTGGCACATTTTCAAAAGGGTGTGGAGGTTGACCGCAAGCAGGATGATTCCCCTGTGACCCAGGCTGACAGGGATGCTGAAAAGTGGATGCGTGAACGCATCCTGGAGAAGTATCCCGATCACGGAATTGTGGGAGAGGAATTTGGCAATGAGGGAGAGAACAAATCGGTTCAGTGGATTCTGGATCCGATTGACGGCACGCTTTCTTTCATACACGGAATTCCTTTATATACGACATTAATCGGCGTTACCATAGACGGAGAACCCGAAATAGGCGTAATTTATGCACCTGCTACTGATGAGCTGTGTGAAGCGGCTGCAGGTTTCGGCGCGCGATACAATGGCAAAGATTGCAGGGTTGCCGATACTAAGAATCTCTCTGAGGCCACTTTGTTAAGTACGGATATTACCACCATACGGTCAGAAAATATGCATGAGCAATTCAACCTGTTGCTCGACCAGTGCCGGCTTCACCGAACCTGGGGGGATGCCTACGGACATATGATGGTGGCAACCGGCCGGGCCGATATCATGTTTGATCCGGTACTTCATATTTGGGATGCGGCACCCCTGATCACAATTATGCAGGAAGCCGGCGGGGTCTTTCTCGATGTGGAGGGAAATGCGTCAATAGACAGTGGTCACGGCTTTTCTTCCAATGAGTTGCTGGCCGGCGATGTACTCAAAATAATGGGCAACCAATGAGCAGTCACTTCCTGAAGATTTTCCTTATTCTGCCGGTGATGCTGGGAAGCAGTCTCGCATGGAACAGTGCATTTGGCAACAATGAAACCGATATTTCCGGTTTCGGTCCCCTGGATTATCCGGACAAGCCATCACTGGAAGTCAATTACAGACATCTGGATGCCCGTCTGGACATCGGGTTTGAGGGCAGGATCATAGAAGGAAAAGTGACATACTCGGTTGAACCCAGACACGGTTTTGTTGATCAGATCACCTGGGCTGCGCCCGGTATTGAAATCAGTGATTTCTCAGCCGGAGACATATCGGCTGAGTATTCTCAAGATGATGACACAATCAGAATCGTTTTTGACGAGTATCTGACCACCGGAGAGACCAAGGACATAACACTTACCTACAGAACGGATCCGGCTTTTGGTGTTCATTTACTTGAAAGCGGAACTATTTTTTCTTCCAGGTTGCCCGGTAGTGTGTCACACTGGTTACCCGGGCCCGTATTTCCCGGAGTGAGTTTGCCGTTCACGCTCAGATTAAATACGCCGGAAGAAATGACCGGAGCAGCAACAGGTGATCCCGGACAGGAAGGCAGTGAAGATGGGACCAACTATTTCATATTTGAATCCGACGATCCTATGCCCGTTTCAGAGCTGGGCTTTGCTGTTGGTGTGTTTGAACTGCATGAAACCTTTTCGGGTACAAATAATCTGAGATTGTATGTTGAAGAAGATTTGCTTGACAGTGATAAGAGCCGGGACATCCTGGATTATATGGCTCAGGAAACCAGGCAGCTTGAGCGATTTGTCAGAAGAGGCCTTCCGATTCCGGCATTCCATACCGTAATCACGAAGGACAGCAGATGGGAATATCGCCCCTACGCAGCCGGGATGGGCTTTGTATCACCCGGAAATTCAGGTGGTCTGTCCTCTGAAGAAACGATGGAACAATTCTCACTGCAGATATCGAGATCTATTGCGGCACAGTGGTTTGGAATATCACTCAGAGCGGAAAAATGGGATACTTCAGACTTCATTCCGCTATTACAGGCACTGGTTGCGGAAGAAACGGAAAAAAATCGCTGGATCAGGGAAAAAGATGCACTTGGTTCTGCATTCAGCATCCCGGAAACAGTCTATGACAAACATAGTATGAACACATGGCAGGCATCGCGTGATTATATAAAAGAACAGTCGGATCCGGTTTTGAATGAAGTACTCGCAAAGATGATCCGCCAGACAGACCTGTCTGACAAAGCCTTGTCTGCATATGGCTTTTCAAGTTATGTCTATGATATCTCGGGCCGATGGGTTACGGCCCCGGATGTACTGGAAATGGCTGCCCGCCTTTCACACAGGAAAATCCGGTACCATGTGCATATCAGTCAGCAGGGTGCCTCCCCTGATGTGACATTAAAAATTGAGCCGCACTCTGAACCGGCTGACAGTGAGTTGCTGCTGGATGTCAGGCTGATAGCTGACGGACAGATCCATGACAAGGAGTTCAGTGTAAACCCCGGGGGAGATACCGTAAACGTATCGATGGATCAGGCTGTGCAGAACGTAATGATCAGGGATATGGATAATTTTCGATTTGATGTTGAAAAGCCGTTTGAGTTCTGGCTATATCAACTGCGTCGGGCTGAACAATCCGAAGACCGGAGTAAAGCCGCATATGCTTTGATCGATTACTCTGATGATCCGGATCTGCAGCTCGCCATCCGGGATATTAAACGCAGTGAAGACCACCCCGATGTGGGAGCGGCTTTGCATGCATTGCTGGCAGAACTGACAAGCGGCGCAAGCGGAACGGAAAACACCTTTCTTGATGGTATTGAAAGTGATCATGCAGAAACGAGGATGATTTCCATGCGGGCACTGGCCGCCTACCCGGGCCGCAGCAATGTCAAAGACAGAGTATTTTCCATTATTCAGGGGTCTGATGATATCCCGCTGGTGAATGAAGCGATTACCACCTACAGACATCTTCTTGATGAAGATCAGTTCCGGGAGTTTGCCCATCAATTCCTCAGGGAGGACCGGGACGATCTGCTCTTCACAAAAACCTTGCTGGAAGAGCTGTATGAACTGCCTGTCAGGGAAGAGTCAGTTGAGTTTGTACGGGATTATCTGGACAATAACTATCCTTTTGAAATCAGATGGACAACTTACCGGTTGCTGCGGAATAAAGCTCCGGATGCGGAATGGCAGCGTGACTTTCTGGAAAACTTTCAGGATGACCCGGATCCGCGTATCCGTTTTCTTTCGATTTTTTCCAGTTCTGAACTAAATCCGGAGGAAAGGGGACCTTTTTATGAATCAAGAATGTTGAGTGAGTACGATATTCGTATATTGAAAACACTCAGGGATTATTACAAATCAGAATAGCACACACCCTCATCTTGTGAAATCATGAATTACATTATAAAGCTTCCTCCGAAATCCAAGCGTGAAGAGATCATTGACGCATGGGTCAATGATATACTTAATGATCATGAATACAAAAAGCTTCGCGCAACACTAGACGAGCTTATTGCAAGCGGGTTTAACAGGGATGGTGTTATGTTCATGTTCCTGCATAAATCCACCCATGAAATTGCCAGGAAAAAGATCCTCGAGCAATCCCACTACGAACTTGCAGACATAGCCTTTTCAACACCAATCAGTCTGAACTGATTTTAGCTGACCATCATCATCTGATAATTCTGATCAGACAGAATCTCGTCAGCCACCGATCAATTAATATCAGTTCTGTCTGATCCAGATCAATAATTCCCTGAAGCTCGCCTTTTTTCCATACATAAGAATACCCACGCGATAAATTCTGGCGCTTATCCAGATAAGTACCAGGAAAGTGAGAATCATCAGGAGTATGGTGCCGAATAATTGCCAAAGCGGCACAGAAATCACAGCCATTCGGACCGGCATGAGGATCGGGGCGAAGAAAGGAAACATTGACAAAGCTACAGCCATATTGGATCCCGGGTCGTCGGAAACGGTAACCAGAAAAAGCAGGGGGATGATAATGAGCAGGATGACAGGCATTTGCAGCTGCTGACTGTCCGACTCCTGGTCAACTGCTGAGCCGACTGCGGCAAACAGGGAGCTGTAGATCAAAAACCCGAGCAGGAAGAAGAGAATGAATCCGATCCACAGCATGGGTCCGACAGAGGGAATTGTAAAGGCTGCTGCTTCAGTACCGGCCGCAGAAGCATCTGCCGCTTCGGTACCGCTGCCGGCGAACAACCCGATCAAAGGTCCCGCCACAGTCAGCAATATCGCACCGGCTGCCGACCAAATGGCAAACTGTGTGAGACCCAGAGCTCCGACTCCGATTACCTTGCCCATCAGCAGTTCAAACGGTTTCACCGATGAGGCAATGACTTCAACAATACGGCTCGTTTTTTCTTCCATCACGCTGCGCATAATTACCGCTCCGTAGGCGAACATGGCCCCGTAAATAATGAAACCCATGATAATTCCGACAAATACAAAAAATCCGGTGTCTTCCTCTTCTTCGCCGGTATCGGTAATGGTGAGGTTTTCTATTTCTACAGATTCGCGGAGAACAATGCGAACTTCATCGGGAGCTTCAAGCCGGTCCAGTCTGACATCCTGCACAATTCGCTGCAGATCGGAACGGACACGCGAGGTGGTTGTCATACCGGCAGTGCCATCGTGATAAAATGAAGTTCTGCCTTCGCCATCCAGTATTTCGTGAGGTATGATGATATATCCTTCGATCTCACCGCGCATGAGCTGCTGCCTCAGTTCTTCCGGACCGGCATCACTCATGCGGTAAATAGTAGTATCATCTTCTACAAGTCGTTTGCCAACTTCTTCTGTCTCATCATAAACAAGGTATTGCCGCTCTCTGTCACTGCTTAACGTCTGGATGAGCCCGGGCAGAACCAGAAGCAGTATCATTCCGATAGGTGCCAGTACTGTTGTTACGATGAAAACCTTGCTTTTCAGCCGGGACAAGTACTCCCGTTTGATTATCAGCAGCAGTTTTTCCTTGTTGATCATATTATCAGATTATTTTGAAACCGTGTCGATGAAAATTTCCTGAATAGTGGGTTCTATCAGTTCAAAGGCCTCAATACGAACATGATTATGAGCTTCCTTGAGTATTTGCTGATCGTCGGCACCGTCCAGCAGCCGTATTTCTGCAAAATTGGTAGAGCGGTTATTGATGCGCACATTGGGTATGTTTTCAAGAAAACCGTCGTCACCTCTGAACCGAATCCGGATACTATTTTTTCCGTAGGATGATTTAATACCACTCAGGTTCCCGTTAAGCACAAGTTTCCCTTTGTTGAACAGCGCGATGTCATCGCACAGTTGCTCTACCTGCTCCATGCGATGAGTGGCGAAGAAAATGCTTTTGCCAGCCTTGCGGAGTTCCAGAATAACTTCCTTGAGTATTTCGCTGTTGATAGGATCCAGGCCGCTGAACGGCTCATCAAAAATGAGACATTCCGGGTCATGTGCTACAGTAGCAATGAACTGAATTTTTTGCTGCATTCCTTTGGAAAGCTCTCCGACTTCCATACCAATCAAATCAGAAGCCTCAAACCGGTCCAGCCAGTATTTTATGTTTTTCCGGGCGTCTTCACGTGCCACTTCCCGGAGCCTGCAGAGGTACATCAGCTGTTCGCCAACTTTCATTTTTTTGTAAAGACCGCGCTCCTCGGGGAGGTAACCTATCTGCTTCTGGGTTTCCGGGCCGGCCTTATTTCCGTTCATTTTGACGACACCGCTGTCAGGTATCAGGATGTAGGTCAGCATCCTGATGCTTGTGGTCTTCCCTGCACCATTGGGGCCGAGCAATCCGAAAATCCGGCCCTTTTCTACCTGAAATGACACATTGTCTACGGCCTTGAAATTGCCGAACTGTTTAGTCACATTTTGAAATTCAACGATTGGTGCTGACATGATACGTTTATTGTTAATAGGTCAATTCCGTCCGCCCGTAAACAATCCGGAAAAATTAATTTGTAAGATACGTTTTGAATTTCTTATATACAGTATATAACGGACGATGCATATTTCTTCATGGTAATTGATAAGCAGTAAATTGAAATCTTGAAAATAGGAATCATTTATCGTAAATCATTGCAGACAAAATATCAGACATTGACAACCGGCAGGCTAATATTTTCCAGACACTTTGAGCACTATCCATTACGGTTTTTCAATAACAAGGTTTCAAAATAAACAGCAGGTTATTCATGCATGTAGTACATATCAGTTTTGAGTGTTATCCCGTCGCGAAGGCCGGAGGACTGGCCGATGTTGTGGGGTCGCTGCCAAAATATCTTCAGCAAGTCGGTGCTGAGTCATGGGTGATCATGCCCCACTTTGATATCGAGTGGGTCAGAAATCATCAGCTTGAGACCGTTCACGAAGGCTATGCACGGCTGGGCGAAGAGCGGTTCGGATACAAAATAAAGCGTGAATACAGTGATATCCTTGGTTTTCCACTATACCTTGTAGATGTTCCCGGAAAGCTTGACCGCCCGGGTATATATATTGACCCGAACAGCGACTATCCTTACTGGGATGAATATGAGCGGTTTGCCTCATTTCAGATTGCTGCTCTCGACTGGATGAAGTCTTTCAGCAAAAAGCCGGATATCATACATTGTCATGACCACCATACGGCTTTGATTCCGTTTATGATGACCGCATCACCGGTGTACCACGAATTCCGCAGTATTCCTTCCGTTCTGACCATTCACAACGGAAACTATCAGGGTTGGTACGATCCAGGGAAAAAAGCTCTCCTGCCGAAAATTGAACCCGAAAGGGAAGGCATGATGTACTGGAACGGTCGGTTGAATGCGCTATCGGCCGGAATCCGTACTGCATGGAGAATCACAACCGTCTCCCAGTCGTATCTGCAGGAGCTTCAGCAGTCATGCAAGGGGCTGGAGTCGCTGCTGTCATTTGAAAAGGATAAGTCTCTGGGTATAATCAACGGAATAGACACACAGGTCTGGGACCCGCAAACCGATCCGCTGATTATCAGCAACTACGATTCAGAGACATTCCCGGAGGGAAAACAAAAGAACAAAAAGTGGCTCTGTGGCCAGTTTGATTTCGATCCGGAGCTTCCGCTTTTTGTGTTCATCGGCCGTCTGGTGGATGAAAAGGGGGCGGACCTGCTTCCTGACCTGATTGTTCGTTTTCTGGAAACAGGCCTGAAGGGCAATTTCCTGATACTGGGTACCGGTGAGCCGTGGCTCCATCAGCGCATTGAGCAGATGAAGGATCAGTATGTAGCTTTTTTCAATGCCTCACTCTCATATAACGAGCAGCTGGCGCACCGGATGTATGCGGGAAGTGACTTTTTGCTTATGCCATCGCGTGTGGAGCCTTGCGGTCTCAATCAGATGTACTCTCTGCGATACGGAACCATTCCGATAGTGCGGAGTGTAGGCGGCCTGAAAGATTCGGTAACTGATTACTCCGAGCCCGGGGGGTATGGCATCAGGTTTGATCAGTTCAATCTGGACGATGCATATATTGCTCTTCAACGGGCCGTTTCTGTGTTTGCCGACAAACATTTAATGCAGGAGTTGCAAAAAAAGGCCATGTCCCGGGATTTTTCGTGGTATAGCTCAGCTGAGAAGTATCATAACATGTATCAGTCACTAATCAAGGAGAAGTAACTATGATGGGTTCAACTATTGCCGTCATTTTAGGCGGAGGAGCCGGAAGCCGCCTTTTCCCCCTTACCAAAAGCCGATCCAAACCTGCTGTCCCGGTTGGAGGTAAATACAGGCTCGTGGATATCCCCATATCCAACTGCCTTCATTCGGATATTCGTAAAATCTACGTACTCACTCAGTTCAACTCCGCATCACTGAATCAGCATGTCAAGAATACATTTCACTTCGACAACTTCTCAAGTGGCTTTGTTGATATACTTGCTGCAGAACAAACTCCAAGTTCGCATCAGTGGTTTCAGGGAACAGCCGACGCCGTCAGGCAAACTTTTCGGTATCTCCAGAACCACCGCGCCGACAAGATACTCATACTTTCCGGAGACCAGCTCTATCAGATGGATTACCGTAAAATGATGCAGGCCCATGATGAAGCCGGGGCTGAGGTTACCATCGGTACCATACCTGTAACAGCTTCGGATGCCACGGGCTTCGGTATCATGAAAACGGCCGAAAACGGGCTGATAACAAGTTTCATAGAAAAACCGGCGCATGATCAGCTGCAGGACTGGAAATCATCGGTTTCCGATGATCTCAGAAGCCAGGGGAAAGAGTATCTGGCATCCATGGGTATTTACGTATTCAATATCGACACCCTGAAAAACCTCATTCTTGAGAATCCTGAAGCTGTCGATTTCGGGAAAGAGATCATTCCCAAGGCGATTGAATCGGAAATGCCGGTAGCCAGTTATAAATACACCGGGTACTGGACCGACATCGGTACGATCCGCTCATTTTACGACGCCAATCTGGAACTGGCCGATCCACTGCCGCAATTCGACCTCTATGCACCGGGTAAACGGATATTTACACGTGCACGGCTGCTGCCTCCCAGCAAAATGTACGGAACGAAAGTTGACCGGTCTGTTATCGCGGAGGGATGCATCATTGATGCTGATACAATAGAGCATTCCATCGTGGGAATCCGGTCACGAGTAGGAGAGGGCACAATTATCCGGGATGCTATTGTTATGGGTAGTGATTTTTATCCTACTCTGGAAGAGCTGGAAGAAAGCACTCCGGATTATCCTGCTATGGGAGTAGGTTCTAATTGCCATATTGAGCGTGCAATTATCGACAAGAATGCGAGAATCGGAAATAACGTCAGGATTATCGGCGGCGATCATCTCGAAGAGGTCAAAAATGAAAATTATTCTATTATCGATGGAATAGTTGTGGTTGAGAAAAACGGAGTGATTAAGGATGGAACTGTTATTTAAGAAAAATAGATATATAACCAAATTCAGCACAGCTGTCCTTTTTTCCCTGTTGGCTTTTTTTCTGAGCTTTGCCATTGCCTCATGTGACAGCAGTGAGCCGACGGCGGCGGAACCGGGCTTTGAGCTGGCCCCAGGCGACACAATTCCGCTCGCAGTAATGGCAACTGCCGATGTACATGGCTGGGTCAGATCCTGGGACTATTACCGCAATCGGAAAGAGCCGTCATACGGGCTTTCAAAAGTGGCTACACTTGTTGATTCAGTCCGGCAGGTTTATCCGAATAACCTGCTGCTTGATTCGGGAGACTGGCTGCAGGGAAATCCTTTTGCCGAATATTTTGCGTTGCAGGCCTCTGAAGAGGATCATTTTCCCTTTCTGACGGTGGTTGACCACATGGGTTTTGATGCTGTGGTTCTGGGCAATCATGAATTCAATTTCGGTCTTGACTACCTGAACCGGCAAATTGAGATGTCGGAAACACCTGTCATCGGAGCCAATATCTACCGTCACAGCACCGATGAACCGGCATATCCTCCTTATGTCATCAGGGAGGTTGCAGGTGTCCGCGTTGCTGTTGTCGGCCTGACCACACCCGGTTCTGCAGTCTGGGACAGGCCCCGTGTTGAAGGAAATTTGCAGTTCGGGGACGGAAAAGAGACTGCAGAACGGTTTGTCAGAAAAGTCAGAGATGATGAAGATGCCGACGTGGTTATCATTCTGGCCCATTCGGGACTTGACGGTGATACCAGCTATGAGCGTGAAAATCTGGGCGAAGAAAACTTTGGCAGGAAAGTGGGAGAGGAAATAGAAGGAGTGGACCTGCTGGTACTCGGTCATACACATCGTACGGTTGAGGATATGACGCTGGAGGGTGCGGACGGGCGATCCGTGGGTGTTATTCAGCCCGGGCGATGGGCTTCGCATCTGGGTGTTGCAACGATGAAGCTGACGCGGGATGAGGATGGTACCGTACATGTGGCAGGTCATACATCTCAAAATCATGCGGTAGAAAATGTTAAAGAGCATCCTGAAATAGTTTCACTTACCGAAGAAGCACATCAGCGTGTGGTTGACTATGTCACTGAACCGGTTGCGGAAACCGGAGATGAGTGGTCCGCAGAAATGGCCAGAATGCAGGATACACCCATTATTGATCTTATTCAGGCCGTTCAGAAAGAAGTAACCGGAGCTCAGCTGTCGGCCGCCGCTGCATTCAATACATCCGTGTCATTCGGACCCGGAGAGATTACCAGGGGAGACATTGCACTGCTGTATCCCTTTTTCAATACACTTTACAAACTTGAAATGACGGGAAAACAGCTGCGCGAATTTCTGGAGCATACTTCGCAATACTATCTTACAGGAACGGATGAAAAAGGACTGCCGAAAGTAAACCGCGACTGGCCGGGATTCAATTTCGACATGATTTCAGGACTGGACTATGTCCTGGATCTGAGAAGGCCCGCAGGTGAGCGTGTGACCGTTATGGAATATGAAAATGAGCCGGTTGATGATGATCAGACGTTCACCGTTGCTGTCAACTCCTACCGTGCCGAAGGCGGTGGTGGGTTTGACATGCTTGCGGACGCACCTGTGCTGGAGGAAATTGACAGATCGGTGGGAGATATGATACTGGAGTACCTTATTGACAAGGAACAAATCGGTCATGATGATGTATTTGAGGAAAACTGGCGGCTCGTCTATTAATCTACAACAGGACATGGATATTATCGCGGTTGCGGGAATCATGCATCAGTTTACAGCCGCATTATGAATATACTCTTAGTTGAACCATTTCTTGGAGGTTCGCACCGGGCTTTTATTAACGGGCTGGAACAGCATTCCCGTCATAACATATTCAGCGTAACCATGAGAGGAAGCCACTGGAAGTGGCGGATGAGCGGAGGTGCCGTAACTCTTGCTGACAAGACACGTGACATACCGGAAAAAATCGACCTGGTTGTGGCCAGCAGCATGACCAACCTGCCTGCATTCATTGCACTGACGAATCCCCGTTTTGCCGGAGTGCCCACTATCATATACATGCACGAGAATCAGCTGACTCAACCGGTGCCGCCCGACGAAGGGCGCGACATGACCTACTGCTACATCAATTATCTGAGCGTACTTGCCGCCGATTATGTTTTTTTTAATTCTGAATTCCATAAAAAAGACTTCCTGGATGCATTGCCCGGTTTCCTGGCCCGGTTTCCGGATTATCAGCAATCTGAATCCATTGCCCGTATCGCCCGGAAATCATATTTGCTGTATCCCGGTCTTGAGTTGAAAAATCTTGATCCGGCAGTGGAGGAGAGGAAAAAAAGAAAGCCGAATGAGAAACCGGTCATTGTCTGGAATCAGCGGTGGTCTTTCGATAAAGACCCGGAAAAGTTTTTCAGGGTGATAGATAAACTCGACGATGCCGAATGTGAATTTGATCTGATCCTGGCCGGTGATCATGAACACGATCAGACCAGTCGCTTTGAAGAAGCCTGGAAACGATATGGCAGCCGTATTCTTCACTACGGCTATGTAGAGGACAGCCGCCAGTATGGTAATTTGCTGCAGAAAGGAGATTTTGTGGTATCAACCGCGCAGCATGAATTTTTTTGCACGGCAATCATGGAAGCGGTCTATTGCGGATGTCATCCTGTTCTTCCGAGAAACCTTACCTATCCGGAAATAATCCCTGCTGCTCTGCAGGAACCTTTGCTCCATGGCCCTGTTTTTTATGATGACGAGACGGACCTGTTCCGGAAAATGAAAAAAATGCTTGATGGTACTAACAAAAAGCTCCCTCTCAGTACCCTTCAGGCGGTCAACCGGCACCTTGACTGGAGCAGGTTTGTGTCAGAGTACGATGAGTTGTTTGAAAAAATCAAAAAGGACTATCCTCATCATCAGGGGGAGGGGTGAAGCCGGTCTTCCTGGCCCGCTGGGCACTGCTGTCTGCACTGTCGTTGCCTTCAGTGAGCGATCCTGAATGGCCGGATTCATCAGAGCCTGATTCCAGGTAGGGAGAGTCGTTGAAAGATTTTGCAAGGTTTTCAAACCGCGCATAATTTTTTACGAAATGGAGGCTGACCGTGCCGACAGGACCATTTCGCTGCTTCCCGACAATCAGTTCGGCGACTCCTTCAGTTGAATTGCCCTGCTCATCAGTTGTGATCTTGTAGTATTCGGGCCGGTAAAGGAAGCAAACCACATCGGCATCCTGTTCAATTGACCCTGATTCACGCAAGTCACTAAGCTGCGGACGTTTGTCACCGCCCCTCTGTTCAACGGCGCGGCTCAGCTGGGACAGGGCAATGACCGGAACATCCAGTTCCTTGGCTAGTGCCTTGAGTCCGCGGGAGATGCCGGCAATTTCCTGCTCCCTGTTCTGCCGGTCATTCTGCATTCCCGTCATCAACTGCAGATAGTCGACAATGATCAGGCCAATACCGTGCTCATTTTTCAGCCGCCGGCATTTCGAGCGCATCTCCATGATGCTGATCGATGGTGTATCGTCAATAAATATCGGTGCCGTGTGAAGGCGGCCGGCGCCTTCGAGCAGTTTTTTAAATTCGTTGTCGTCCAGTTTTCCAGTCCGCGCCTTCTGTGCATCAACCCTGGCCTCCATAGTCAAAAGACGCTGAACCAGCGCCTGATCAGACATTTCAAGACTGAACACGGCTACCGGAGCCCGCTTTTCCTGGTCCGGGTTCAATGCAGAATTCCTGGCAACGGTCAGTGTAAACGCCGTTTTACCCATTGACGGCCTGGCAGCAACAATAATCAGATCCCCCCTTTGCCAGCCGGCAGTCAAATTGTCAACATCCAGTCCGGTCGGCACCCCGGTTATACCCATCTTTTTACCGCGGATCTCCTCCAGATAAGATATGGTATGCTTGAGGATATCGACCAGGTTTTTGCTGCCACCCTGGGCCTTTGCGTTGGTTATATCATAAATGCGCTGTTCTGCGGCATCAAGAACCTCAAAAGAATCACTGGTAGAATCATAGGCTTCCTGGATGATATCCGAGCAGCTCAGAATCAGATTTCTTTTCAGGGCTTTTTCGGCTACGATCTGACAGTGGTATTCAATGTTGGCAGCCGAACTTACCGACCGGGTCAGGTCAGAAAGAAATCCGCTGCCTCCGACGGTCTCCAGCAGGTCTAGATCACGCAGCTCATTTTCAACCGTCAGCAGATCAAGCGGGTTGTCACGTTCAAAAAGCTTGGAAAGAACCTCGAAAATATGCCTGTGCGCAGGCTTGTAAAAGTCATTAACCTCAAGCATTTCAAGCGCCGTAGCGGCAGCCTGTTCTTCGATGAGCATACTGCCCAGAATAGCCTCTTCAATCTCTACAGCCTGCGGAGGAATCCGTCCCTGATTCTCAAGAACAGCAAATGCATCGTTTTTATTTTCTTTTCCTTTGGATGATTGCTTCATGAACTGATTGTAAATCCTGCAGAAATGCCTGAATGAATGATGATGTTAACAGTGGCAATTTTTGTGCGGATCAGTGATAACTTCGCCTTTTCCCATTGCCAGATGCTAAGGTATAAAAAAATCCGGAAGCTTGCCCGTGTGATGACAGGAAAGTCACATTCAGGAACGGTCAACAGTCAAATTGTCATACCGTTTCCGAAGCATTTTTACATCCTCCCAGGTATCGCGTTTCCAGGCAGGATTTCGCAGCAGAGCCGCCGGATGAAAGGTCACCAGAAGTTCGATATCATTGTGAAACGGATGAAACCGCCCTCGCAGTGATTTCATGGGAGCAGTTGTGTTGAGGAGGGTCTGTGCGGCTATTCTTCCGAGACACAAGATAATCAGGGGGTTGACCAGTTCAATTTGGCGGTACAGAAAAGGCAGGCTGCGTTCCCGTTCTTCCGGATGAGGATCACGGTTATTCGGAGGCCGGTGCTTCAGAATATTGGCGATATAAACTTCATCGCGCTCAAATGAAATTGCGGCAAGAATTTTGTTGAGCAGCTGGCCGGCTTTTCCGACAAACGGTTCCCCCTGTTTGTCCTCCTGATAGCCGGGAGCTTCTCCGATAAGCATAATATCGGCATCAGGATTACCGGTTCCGAACACGAGACTGGTTTCACCAAGGTCGGTTCGCAGAGCATCTGAATGCAGGCAAAGCTCTCTCAGTTCATCAAGTGTTGCTGCTTCTTGCAGGGTGGTGGTCGAGGCCGATCCCGATCCCGATTCAGAAGATTCTTCGGAATTACCGGCCTGAACAGCGGATTTTTTTGCAGAAGACTTATCCTTCTCACTTTCCGGTGATGGAGATGGTGCATCAACACTATGTTTTGAAGACTGACCGGATGAAGTCTGCTGCTCCTGTGAAGAAATATCCGGGACCCGGTATGCGCCATAGGTTTTTTCTTCGGCCTCAAGAAAAGCTTTGGTCTGTCTGATGGCTTCTTTTAGATCGTGACTGCTCATACCCATTTTTTTATTTATTCGGATGAAATACCCATCGCGGCTTACCGTCACACAGAAGCATGATTATAACCGGCATTGGTATTTCACTTCGTGACCTTCGGTTCATGTGACGTTAGAATCTTAAATTATAAACACATGAAATGTCCATGACCGGGCTGGCGCCCGGACAAACAGGCGTATGATTAAATACGGTCATGGCATTTCACTTCGTGACCTTCGGTTCATCTGACCAT
>Ga0207421_10000117_pt1 | contig 88484 bp, 86 predicted proteins | sample SodLakKL_010_SED_4_FD_187542 | JGI IMG/M metagenome (GOLD analysis project Ga0207421, IMG submission 187542) | Alkaline sediment microbial communities from Lake Tanatar, Kulunda Steppe, Russia - 8KL_010_SED (SPAdes) (version 2) | ecosystem: Environmental > Aquatic > Non-marine Saline and... | reverse complement strand
GTCTATCTTCTTCTCGATGCTTCTGCTCATATTTATCTCACCATTTTTTAGCTATATAAATTCAATGGAAAGATAAGTGATCTATTCAAATTCATAGTAGCCGTGCTCGTTGAACACTGCAGTGTGGATCTTGTCTTCGGGTATGGAGGTCCGCCTTTGTACGGCTTTTTTGTAGAGTTGAAGTTGAGAGGTATGGCGTTCTGGTCGGTTGAGGTTCAGTTTGTAGTCCAGTATGTATAGGTCTTTGTATCTGATCTGGACTAGGTCTATATGGCCGTTGATGGGATCATCTACGTCTAAAGAAATCTCTTTAGGATTGATGAACACTGGAAGTTCTATGGCTACTGTCGTTGAGTCGTTGCGAAGGAATAACTTCCTTCTCTCCTTCGAGCAGAGCTCTGCGGATGATCAGGAAAAAATCCTCTACTATCTCATGGGGAGACCCGTTGGAGTTTTTAGGTTGTGAGTCGAAAGCTAATTGGGTGAGCTCAGGAGTGATGTTGTCTTTTTCATCGATGTTTGTGTCGTGATCTATTTCTAAGGAGGAGCACCTAGGTCCGCTCAGAAACATCTTTCTCGGTAGTGAGCGTTCTAACCAGTTAATGTAACGTCTGAGTTCCGGGCGTTGTTTCGAGTGGATGTTTAATTTTAAGTGGTGGTAGGTGAATGGGTAGACCTGTTGGTGCTGGAAGTTGTGGGTGGTGGTTAAGTTGTCCGGATCTACGTTGTAGTTTTTTCTTAGTTTTAGGAATGTAAGTTTGTCCTGGTAGCGGTTAATCCACGAATATATTGTGCGCAGAGGCGGGGAATATTGGAACTTCTTTCCCACTTTCTTTTTTGCTTTCTTTACCGGATATCCCCTATTGTATAGCTCCAAAGTGTGTAAAATAACGTTCTCTGGGTAGTTGGTGTAAGGTCTTTTAGAATCTGTGAAATATTTGCTGCAGGATTTGCAGGAATTTTTTTACTAAAATTTCTGCATACTTGGAATTTTCACAGAAAATTCCGAGATTTGCAGTAGTACTGCTGAATCTTACCTTTGCTGGTCTGGCGTACTCCGGATTTGATCACGTCTTTGTCGCTCTCACAGTGTAGGCAATCCATTAGATCACGGAAGGAGATAAGAAAGGGATGTATTTTATATTAACCGATAGCAAAGAGAGGAACTGACATTGATTGCATGCAAAATACGTCAGGTAACTGATGTTCGTTGCATGCCGAGGAATAAAATTCCTCTTATCCTCACTATCGTTGCGGATGCGATCTATCTAACGTCTATTGCAAAAGTTGACGGATGAACTGACGTAGATTGCAGAGATATTGGAGGTGAGTATGATCTGAGCATTGGAGAAATCATAGATGAATTTTGGTGTTTCTGGAGGTGTATTCGACTGACGTGTATTGCGTGTAAGAGATGTGTAGGATTTCATCCCTTCATCCTCGACCATGGTTCTGCGGATGGTAGTTGGCTGATGTGTATTGCAAAAATTTGAGGTTTTTGGGTGGTGGAAGGGTGAGAGGTTATTCCTTGACCTCTCTAATTATCTCGTCGAGGCTCGGGTACAATTGCTCTTTAGCGTCTTCGAGAGAGCCATTGTTGTCGATCATGAATGATTTTACGCCGTTTTCAAGGAGGGTTTCGTGGATCAGCTGATAGGTTTTTGATCTATGTTCAAGGTCTTTTAAGATCATCTTTTTATCGGTTTCGTCTTTAACTCCTCTAACGATCCTTTTTCGTTTACTTTGTCTCTTAAAACATGTCTCCGCATCTGCAGTTATGAAAAAACTATAATCGATTTTTTTAGAGAGAAGTTTTGCTAAATCTATCACACTTTGCTCCCAATCTTCAGGCAGTTTATCGGAGTTGATCAACGAAAAAGCTATGACAAATTGATGGATCGCTCCTTCGTCAAGAACGACTATTTCATCGTTGAAGTTATATATCGAACTTTGATATCTTGTGAATGATTGATTGATCCTTCTTGATATTATCTTGACAAGATAGTCGCTTTCGTACAAGTCTTTTAAACAATCTATCAATGAATCCACCAAATCTTTATTTTGGATCTCAAACAAACCGAGCATCTCTTGCTTGTATTCGTACCTATCTATAAGGATTGGGGACTTTTCGATTAGATTTTTGCCTATATATTGTGGAATATGATCTAAAAAAAATTTCAACATCCTTTCTTCTGTTGAGAGACGTCTTTTCCTTTCGTACCATCTCTTCAAACCTAGATATTGCACATCTTTTCGATCGAATGTTTTTACATCGTTCTGTTTCAGGTAGTCTACAGCGATCCTTGCAAGGAGAGTTTTCCCAACACCTGGAGGGCCATTAAATTCTATTATACTAACCATGATATCAGCGTGGACCTATCAAGAGGATATTCTATTCATGATAATATTTTCAGGTATTATTATTTTTGGTGAGTTTAGAGTTCAGTTCATCAACCATATCGGAAAGAGAAGGTAAGAAGTGTTTGAACGGAAGATGCTCTAGAACTTCAAAACAACCGACCACATCAAATTCATTAGATTTTATCGGGATCTTTCTCACATCTCCCACGATCATAGGAGACAGTTCTTTGTCAACATCTAAAGTGATAACGTTGATCCCTGATTTTCTCAGTTGGGTCGTAACTGTTTTATTGCCGATCCCGACTTCTAAAACATTTTCAGGTTCCAATTCTAATATCTCTTTTATTTGATGCCAATAACTTACGAATCTTTTTTTACTGTCATAAGAACTGAAATCATAGTGTCCTGAGTCCACTTGTTTCATATTTAACATCCCGTTCAAACAATTCATAATGAGTACTTATAACCTTTTAATTTTTTGATGAAGTTAGTTACACGAGGGGCTTGAGAAAGATTTATTTAATTTAAGCTCAAGTTATTTGAGTAAAAGGAAAAGATATCAATGGAAAAAAGTAAAAAGTTAAGAACTTTAAGAGTAATTGATGAAAAAGGCCCAGTAGCTGGTATGTTAAATGGCTTTTTATCCATCCTACAACATGTTTTCCCTTCTCCTATCTCAGAGGCATCGTACATTATTAGAAAAGATATAGAAAAAACCGGACTTTCTAGTAGAATTTCAATGGAAGAGAGAATAAAGGCAATCAAAGAAGGATTCACTAGCCAGAAATATTTTTGGTATGGGTTAGATGAGGATTTTGATCCGGATTCTTATGTCTCAGATATCCAAAGTAAGATGATAAGATCAAATATCCTTCAAAATTCAGAACTTCTTTATGATAAGAAAAAATTTCATAGATTAATGGAGAAAAAAGATTTGAACAGTTATATACCTGATTTTTATGGAATCATAAATGAAGGAAAATTTGAGGGTGAAACAAAATTTTGGAATCTACTAGAGGACAGAAAAAAATTAGTGATGAAACCTTCATCAGGCAACCAAGGAAGAAATATATTTATAATCGAGAAAGACAAAGATCAGATTAAAGTGAATGGATTAAATAAGGAATACGAAGAAGTGATGGATTTGATCAAGACTTTGGATGATTTTATCATTACTGAGTACACGGACCAAGCTGATTTTCTTGAAAACATTTATCCCAAATCCGGGAACTCTTCTAGAATTTTGACACTGTATCCTGAGAACGAAGAGCCTTATTTGGCTCACGCTTATCTAAGAATAGGTACAAAAAAATCAGGATATGTGGATAATATTCACAGAGGCGGTATAACAGCAGATATAGATTTAGAAACTGGCGAACTAAGTTCCGCAGCTGATGTTCTTGCCGATGGAAATTTGAAGTGGTACAAAGCACATCCAAACACCGGTACAAAAATAAAGGGGTTTACTATACCAAATTGGGATGATTTCAAAAGTGAATTTTTATCGGTAAATGAAAAAATAGATGAATTCAAGTGCGTAGCATGGGATATAATTTTCACTGGTAACGGCAATTTTAAAATCATAGAAGGAAATAATAAAGCCCCAGGGCTTAGAGCACATCAAATCCATAACCCTCTACTAGAAGATTCGAAAGTCAGAAAATTTTTTTCCGAGAATGGTATATCTGTATGAGAACTCGTCGACCTAACTATTTTATTCTGTGTGATAGATATCCTAAAACAATATTAAGGTGCCCTCAATTATTGACAAAAATACTATGAAAACTTTAGATAATATATCAAAAAAAGGTCCTATCACTGGTCTACTTGCTGGGATGTTAGGTGCCTCGAAGATCCTTTCTCCGAGCCCGATAAAAGAATGGTTCAAAGTTTTAGAAAAGGATATACTCGATAAAGAGGTCCCATCTAATCTATCATTGAAAAATAGAATGGAGGCATATCTAAATGGATTTACAAGGAAAAGATATTGTTGGTATGATTTGAAAAACAGTTCTGATCTAGATTTGTATCTAAACGATTTTACGATTCAGTTGATTAGAACAAAAGTACATAAAAACTCTAAAATTCTATCAGATAAGGAGCTATTTTTTAATTATTTTAAAGAAAAAGGCCTTGTAGATTATTCGCCTAAGCTATATTCCGTGATTAAGTCAAGGGAAACCGACGGTTATAAAAAAATAGATGAATTATCGAAGAAAAAAGATAAGGTCGTTTTGAAACCACTAAAGGGGAAAGGAGGAAAACAAATTTACGTATTTGAAAAAATAGGTGAAAATTTTCTTGTCAATGATGAGTATTACAAATCGGAGGAAGTAAAATCATTGATTCAAAGCTTCAATGATTACATTTTGACTGAATATTGTGATCAAGCACCTTTCCTCAAAAGGATATACCCCGGTTCTGCAAATACGCTCAGGGCCCTGACTATTTATCAGAATAAAGCACCCCGTATTGTTCATTCATTCTTGAGGATTGGTACGGAAAAATCAGGAGTAGTTGATAATATGTCTCAGGGGGGACTAACGGCGGAGATAAACATGAGAACTGGGGAATTGAGTAAAGGGGCTGAATTTCTTTCATCAGGTAAAGTAAAATGGCATGATAAACATCCCGACACGCAAAAAGAGATTAGAGGAACTGTAATACCCAACTGGAATAAAATAAAAGATAAAATGTTAGATTTATTTTCTGATTTAGACGATTTTAATTGTGTTGTTTGGGACGTACTTTTGACTGGTGAAGAAGACTTTGTTATATTGGAAGGAAATAACAATTGTCCGACATTTAGAGGTCATCAAATACATACTCCTCTCCTAAAAATTCAAGATTTTAGAAATTTTCTAGCAACGAAAAATATTCTATCCTACACTTGTTAGATGGAGAAATTAGTATAGAGTTGACATATAATTTTCAAATAACCAATAAAGTAAATTACACCTTCGATGTTTCTCTACCATTACAAGTGAAATAGATGGTAGGCATATACGGAGAGATAAACCCTTCAGAGCAAAGTTACGATCTATCCCCGGGCAATCTAGCCTGGTTAGGCAGTGAAGATATTTTTAAGTTCAGCGATAAGCATCTCAAGATTTGTTCTGCAACTCACGACGTGAAAGAAGAGGATATGCCGGCCGAAACAGAAGATGGCGAGGCTTTGATATGGGTATGTGGGGAAATAGTGGGATTTGATGATGGTAGAGAATATAGGTCTAAACAAAAAACCCATCCCAACTTAACTGATTCAGAATACTGTGCTTCTCTTTACGATAGATACGGGATCGATTTTGTCAAAGGGTTGAACAGTAATTTTGCTGGAGTGATCTATGATCGTAAAAAGAATTTTGTAACAATATTTACAGACAGGCTTTCGGCTAGGCCTGTTTTTTTTACGGAGAGTAGCAAATATTCACTTTTATTTTCCACCTCACTTCAAACTATCGTAAATCATCCCTCATTTGATCATCAGTTCGACATGCTAGGTGTTCAGGATTTTTTTACCAGTGGGAGAGTTTATGGACTCCGCACTGTACTGGAGGATGTCAAGCAATTACATCCTGCTGGAATACTTAGATATGATCTAGATTCGGGAGGATACAGTACTGAAGTATATTGGCGACCTAAATATGAACCAAAAAAAGGATCTTTCGATGATTTTGTAGAAAAATTTTATAGTATTTTTAAAAAAGTCTTATTTGAACAAACCCAAGAAGACCTAGATTACGGATTGATGCTGAGTGGAGGAAGCGATTCAAGATTAATAGCTGGGACGATTGACAAAAAAATACAGTGTTTTCATATGAACGAGAGAATGAACGTGGAAGCCGAAACAGCAAAAACAGTCGCAAAAAGATGTGGTCATGATTTTAGGTTTTTGAAAAGAGATGTAGAATATTATCCTAAAGCCCTGAAAAGGACCTCTGAAATATCTAATTTGATTAACTGGTTTGAACAAGGGCATACAGCAGGTTTCGTTAAAGAATTAAGGCGAGACTCGAGCTGTATAATAAATGGACAATATGCAGATACTGTTTTCGGACACTACATACCAAGAAAAAATATAAAAATCCCGTTAATTGGTAATTTAGAAGTCCCTGTCCAAGAAAAATATAATAGTATTGCTCATTTTAGTCGTTATGGAAAACACACACGAAACAGCTCTTTACCTTCGTACTTAAAGGTAAATAAAATTAAAAACAGTTTTCCTGTTAACGAAAAGGAAACAAATTTCTTTAGGATATCTCAAGAATCACTAGAAAGCACAATTAGAGGCCAGTATTATCCCTTAACGAATATCTATACCTATCTCATGTATTATACCTTAAACCAAACTCTCCCCCTCAGATATCCTTACTTAGATAATAGAATCATTGACTTTTCTTTGAAAATCCCTACAAAACATCTCCTCAAAAAAGACATTTCTTATAGAACCCTAAGTAGATATCATAATGATCTTGCAAAGATCTCTCATCCTACATCAGGTCTTCCTCTATCTCATCCAAAATTACTGCATGATTTATCAAAAAATTATCAGGATTTTTTGGAAAAGTTCAGCTCTTCTAAATTTGATGTGGGAACCATAGCTGATTTTGAAAAAATAATTCGGGAATCAGAGATTATAAAAGGAAAATTTAATGAACATTCAGATCTTTTAGAAAAGTGCGATTTTATATCTAAAAAGAAAGTTTGGAAAGTCTATCAGCAACATCTGGAAGGGAAAGACAAAGTAAATCAATTACATCCTTTGCTTACATTCCTCGAAAACCCTATGACTAAAAAGATCATCTTATCTGATTGATGAGTCATTTTCAAGACCTACTTCGAAAAAAGGTATAGTCTTTTATATGAGAGTATAATTGAAAAACTAAGAGAAAAATGGGCGAAGATAAGCCTCTGGTATCTGTGGTCATCCCGACCTACAATCGAGCAAATCTTCTTCCTAGAGCGTTGGATAGTGTTCTGAATCAAACTTATGAAAATCTAGAGGTGATCGTTGTTGATGACGGTTCTAAGGATGATACTGAAGAGGTAATGAAGGAATATGATGATCCCCGTGTAAAATACATCAGATTCGAGGAAAATAAAGGTGCAAATGTTGCTAGGAATACAGGGATAAAATCAGCTGAATCTAATTTCATTGCCTTGCAGGACAGTGATGATAAATGGCTCCCTAAAAAGTTAGAAAAACAGATGGATCTTTATTTGGAAGATCCTGATACTCCTAAATTAGTGTACTGTAAAGTTCGCGGAACTTTTGCGAATGGGAGTACTGTAACCGTCCCCGAAAACTGGGTAAATCCCAAGGAAGGGTACCTACACGATCAATTATTAAGAAGTAACTTTGTATCTACAGTAGGGATGTTAACGGAAAAAAAATGTTTAGAAAAAGTAGGATATTTCGATGAAGAACTTCCTAGAAAACAAGATTGGGATCTAGCCTTAAGACTTTCAAAACATTTTGAATTTAAATTTATAGATGAAGTGCTTGTTCATGCTTATCACGAAGACCAACACATCCAATCAGATGTTGATGCTCTTTTAGAAGCCTATGAACTGATATTCGAAAAACAAATAGAAAATTTTCTAGAGTACCCTTCGATTTTAGCGAGTCACTACTTTCGGATAGCCTCCGGATACATTCACAAAAAAGAACTTGATAAAGCAACGGAATATCAGAAAAAGGCTTTTGATGTAGATCGTTATTCAATATGGAATATTTTGAAGTTTTTTGCATCTTTTTTTGGAGTGAGTTTTTATAAGAATTTTAGAGGGCTTTATAGAAGAATCACTCTTTTTCCGTAAAGATTATGTCCAATATTTCATTTTTAAAATTTTATTAGGAAATTTTATTTTTTAAGGATGAACATATGGTGTTTGATACCATGAATTCGATAATTTTTTTCTATTTTGAACCCTTGTTCCTCGATCACTCTCTTTATCTTTTCCAAAGAATATTCTTTCCTTCCTATCTCCCAGTAGTGGGAGTTAAGAGTAGGTTTTTCTATCCCATCTATCAGATTATATAGGCCCGATCTAAATATAAATTTATTGAGGGGTATCGTTATCAGTTTTTTTAGCTCTAGGAATTTAATCAATTCAAAATTGAGCTTCAAACAAAATCTAACGTCAGGTATCGAGATTATAACGTGTGAAGCCGATACCTGATAAAGTTCCTCTAGACCCTCTTTGAATTTATTAAAAGGTTGGTGCTCCAAAACCTCACAAGCAATCACTACTTCAAAAGAAGCGTCTTTGAATGGTATGTAAAATATATTTCCAACTATATCTGGATGATGCCTGTTGTATATCTTCCTACTAATGTCCAATGTCGTCAAGTTGAAATCATATTTCTTTAAATAATCAGAAACAAAATTGGTCCCAATGCCTACTTCCAATATGCTTTCAGGATCTAGATTCCTTATTTCTTTGATCTGATGCCAATAACTATTGAATCTTTCTTCTGAATCATAAATCAAAGACTTCTCTTCTTGACTGTCTCCACTCATTTTATCCTCAATGCCATTTCATATTATATTTCTTTTTCCAAGCCCCTCATATATCTCCACCAACTTTCTCTTCTCATACTCCCAGTTGAACTTCTCCACCGCAGCGTCCAACGCTTTCCTACCCAACTCCTCCCTCAGTCCTAGATCACCCTTCAACCTCTCCACCGCTTCCTTGATACCTTCTACAGAATGTTCGACCACCAACCCACATCCCCATTCGCGCGTCACTTCACCGGCATGAGTTTCGCCTGAAACTATGATGGGTCTTCCGCAGACCATCGCCTCGAACTGCTTGTTAGCTAACGCTAAAGAGCTGTTCGGGTCCTCAGGATCGATGGGACAGACGACCGCATCCGCTCTCTTCGTTTCCTCTAATACTTTAGAGTAAGGTATACTACCCAAGAACTCCACGTTAGAATATTTGGAAGCTCTCCTCTTCACTTCTTGGTAAAGGTTCTCTTTCTTTCCGGCGATCCTGAACTTAACTCCTTCCATCTCGCCGAAGAGATCGACCAGCTCTGGAAACATCCTTGATTCGTGAAGTAAACCGATATAGGAGAAAGTCGGAACATCATTCGAAGGCGCTTCGTACTCCTCGAAAACCAAAGGTTTGGTGTTCCTCACGATATCTAGCGGCCTATCGGTAACTTCATCAAGATGTTCGTAAAACGGCCTGCTCGTGGTGATTATGTGATCGGCGTTAGATGCTAGCAACTTTTCGAACAATATCGCTCCCTCAGCCAGGAATCGAGAACGATCTTTTTTTATCATCAGGCCGAAGATCTCGTGAGCATCATAGATTAATTTGAGACCGCGCTTCTTCTTCAATAAAACCCCGGGTAAAAGAGTATCTAGATCATGGCAATGCACCGCATCGAAATCTACCATATCGTCCAGCTTGACCGCTTCTTTATAACCACGCCACCACCACTTCATATTGCCCAAAAGAGGCCTTTGAGTCATATCTTCCCCAGATCCTGAAAGGTGAATATACCTTACCTCTATACCGTCGTGCTCCTCCATCTCAGGAAGCTCGTTCTCAGTGTCATGCCTGGCCCAAACTAACACCACTACTTCATGCCCAGCCTCGGTCAGAGCTTCCGCTTCGTAGTATACGCGGGGATCGTTCCTGAATATCTTCGTCAGGAGCATCAACACCTTCATACTTTCTTCCTCAGAATTTCTTCTTTCACACACATCTGTCTAGACCAGGTCGTAATAACTAATCCACCATTCAGAGTTTTCAAGCCTGCTCTTCAAACCGTCATCTTCGATCACATCCCACATAAGTAAGTTGTTCTCGAGTTCAGCCCAACCTCCTCTCGGTTTGTCTCCAGCCATGAATGTGATCATATCTCCACCCTCTTCCCGCGCCACGGTTTCGATCTCTTCTACCAGTGTATCATATGTTTTTCTATCTTCATATAACATATCCAGCACTTTGAATTTTGAAACCGTACCTCTCAAACCAGGTCTTTTACCTATAGCTGCCATGCCTTTCAACTCATCATCTCCTTCCACTGCGACCACCTCCACTAGATGCGGATAAGACAGCATGTGCTTCACATCTCTTCTCTCTCTCCTGAAATGATGATCCACATCTGACAGGACCCTGGAGTAGAGTTCCTCTATATCTTCGATATCTAATTTCTCAGTATCACCGTGCCTTCTGACTTCAAGATCCGCCTCAACAGGATCCGCAACGTCTCTCTCTTCATCACTACCAAAGAATACCTCATACAATTCTAGAAGTATTTCATCTAGGCTTTCAGCGTTTATAACCTTCTCGAAGAGCTTGTTGGTCGAATACTCGTTCAATTCCACCTCATGCGTGAAAAGCCTTTCAGCATCTTTTCCATCTTCAGAAAACCCTAAAAGCTCTCTCAAAGAATACTTTTCAGAACTATCTTCAAAATCGAGGATGATCCTCTTACCGAAAAGATACAGCACTCTCTCCAACCATCCTCTCTCTTCTAAGATCTCCTTCCCATACTCCCTGATCAGCTTAGCTGGAGAAAGGTACTTTGTATAGACGGGTAAAACTTTAGAACTCCTGCCCTTCTTCTCATGCACTTTGTGAGTTATACTTCCCTCCTCCACGAAGGCCATCAGAAGTTTTTCTTCTCCTACCTCAAATAGAGATCTTTCCTCTTTCAGCCGCGAAAAAAGTCCTTCGCCCTGGTGCTCTTCGGCCACAGCTGTATCTCCCCAGACGAAGACCGGTATATTCTCACCTCTCTCTCTATCCACCAATTCCCTAGAAAACAGGCGGGTAAAAGCGATCACTTCACCTTCATCTTCTATGAACCAGACCTGTTTTTCCTCAAAATTCGGGAAATCATCATACTTCCAACTCAAATAAGCCTCGTCGCCCCAACCACCGAAGGCTGAATTCAGCAACTCCAACACCTTTTCCGAGTCGGGGAAACCTCTCTTGACCTCTACGTCTGAACACATGACAGCGGTTAATCTACTTCCATCTATTAATCTCTAATGGAGAAAACGAGCTGTTTGTAAAGTTTATCCCAACATCAAAAGACTGAACACTCTAAACACCAGCTAGCAATTCCTCCTTACTCATGGTATTCCGATGTCTTTGATCGGCCCACAATTTCCTGTAATTGTAGAAGTATTCGTGCATACCCAACATGTCGGCTGTGTAGACCACTTCATGTTCCTCTATGATATCATACTGTATATTAAGGGGAAGCTCTTCGAAGATATGAACATCGTAGTTTTTTGAGACCGTGTTTACTTCTCTAAATACCTTTAACAGCACATCCTTGATATCTACACTTTCATCACTCAAGCCCTTGCAGTCAAAATAAAAATAAGAAGCTCCCGGAACGACCAACGTGAGGTCTATATCGCTTTTAAGATGCTCTTCGTCTTTGACAAAGGAACCGAACAAAAGTACAGCTAACACCCTTTCATCTTTCTCGACCCAAGAGAAATCATTTTTCAACTGATCTACTGTTTCCCTATCCATACTCTGATCTCCTCCAAAACTCCCGTGATCTTCGAATTCGTTCTTTCTATCGAGTCGAGAGCTATCTTCTTCTCTAACCCATTATATTCATGGACAAGCCTGTTCCGAAGTCCATTTGATTCCTTCATGACACCTTCTTGTTCTGGGTCTAACAGTCCTTTTTCTCTCAAATTTTCTATATTCGTATAATCGTCCTCAACCACTTCTCCCATATCTTTGAGGATCATCGCGAATAGATCTGTAAAGGCTTCTATCATCTCCTGATAGGCCTTGTATACAGCTAAAGTGCTTTTTTCATCTCTATCCTGTATCCAAGAAGAGATATTATCTCTTCGTTTGGTTATAGTAGATATTTTATCTCTATATCGTGAAAGTCGTTCTTCATCCATCTTATTACCACATAATAGCCTGTTTCTATTTAAATCATTTTAATGTCGAGCTAATCAATCTGGAATGAGTTCTCCGTCAGTCATGCTGGATGATCTTTCTTCTTTACTATTAAAACGTTAATCTCAATTAACGTATTTTTACAAAAAACGTTAAACACAGTTAACGTAAATTTAATATACCTTGATTACAATTATTCAGTATTGAAGCGACAGATATCATCCAGTTCAATCCCTGGTGGTCTTCTGGTAGGGTACCTCAGCGGCTTTTAGAGGAGAAAAAAAGAGATCTTTTCTATGTGGTCAGAGATCTACTCTCCAATAGACAGATGTTTTCGATAGTGGGATTAAGAAGAACGGGAAAGAAGACTGTGACTTCCTCACCTCCCTAACTGTTGGTTAGGAAGGTGCTTCTGACCAAAGCTGATGAGGTTGCATTCCGCTCGCCGACTTCACGAGAGAGTAGAAATCTCTCAGAGCGGTCAGGTCATCGCTTCCAGCTCTGGGGCTAGCCACGAAGCCCCCTGCTCTTGAAAGAGGTCTCGAAAACTTTCCAAGAGCCCGCCGTCCGATATTGTGCGCTCCGTTCTTGTCCGAATGTATCTCCAGACCGCAGTTGTTGCACCTGAATAAACCCGCACTCCGTTTACCTTTTGCTCCACATCTCGAACAAAGTTGTGATGTCCAGGCCTCACTCACTTCAACGTAGCCAATACCGTTCCAGCGCGCCTTGTATTCCAACTGTCTTCTCAGCTCGTAATGCGGAAACCTGTGCAATTTCCTGTTCATCGTTTTACCGTTTTTCTGATCCTGTACTCCTTCCAGATCACCGACAACAATCAATAGATTGTTCTCTTCAGCATACTGAACTATCTTGTTGGTCAACTTATGAATACAGTCGTTCACCTTATCGTATTCACGCCTGTAGAAACGAGAACGGTTACTGCCGTAGTTTGTTTGTCTTCTAAGGTAGAAAAAATGTGTCTGAACGTCGCGTATACGGCACCCATCCAGCACCGTATCTCGGTCAGGTAACGCCACTGACGTTACTGGCTGTCTCAAGCCAAGATCGATGCCTAGAACGCCGTCGTAACGCTCACGCACAAACACATCCTTCTTGATCATGATATGGAGATGAAAGCGGCCGTTCCGTTTCAAGAGTTTGCTCTCACAAATTTCATATTTATCCTTTATGTCCATGTGAGTCTTTATCGGGACTTTGATCCCACCGTATCTTTGTTTAGACGGTATCTTGAAAAAATAATCTGCAAGGTCAGATTCACAGTCCTTGAATTCAATCAAATCCTTGCGGAGAAAGAGAGGATACACTTTACCGCCCTTCAGGTAGTCCATGTCAAGGTTCCGTTCGGCCTGCTGCCTGTGTGCACTGTACACTCTATCTCCTCCTTTACCTGTATGCAGCCAACGCTGATAGTTTGACCACATCAGTTCAAGCTCTTCTTGCTTTATGTTGGTCAATTCGACAACAGCCGATTTGACAGTCTTTTCCGCTTTCATCCTTTTATCTTTACAAAATGTTCTGGATACTTAACTGTTTACTAGGGGGGTCAGTAAAAGTTGGTCGCCGATTCATCACCTACCTAATCTACCGATTAGCGAGGATTAAAACCATCCTCTTCATCCTCGCTTTCGCTACGGATAGGAAGGTGTCTTCTCGGTTACTTCAGATAATTTTTCATTCCCCAACGCTAAAAGGAAATAAATAAGTAGATTGCTCCGTTTTTGAGAAACGATGAGCTTTCGATTTGTAGTACTCCTGCTTGTTATACATCTCTTCGCCGCTCACATCCTGGTGATGGTGGTTTACAACATCGTCATCAATCCGTATGATGCCTCTATCTTCACCAAGATCTTCCCCTACCAGTTCCTACACAATCTTTACAGGAGAAAGCCCGAAAGCGCTCTAAAATCCTACTTCTCATTCAGATTGGACATCGACACTAGCGAGGAAAATGTGAAAAAAAATGATGCTGGAGTACAGAAACTAATCCGCATCGCTGATGATCACGGGGTGCCGATAACTTTCTCTATAGCCACAGAGTACTTACCCTTTTTCTCCGAGAAGACGAAGGAGATGATAAAGAATGGTGAGCACGCCGTAATAACTCACGGTCACAGCCATGAAGGCTACATAACTGAAAAAGAGCAGGAAGAAGAGCTGCGAAGATCAAAAAGGATATTGGAGAGTGAATTCCAAACTGAAGTCAAGGGCCTCATCGCTCCAAAAGCAAAGCACGATTTCGAAACGTTGAAAGCCGCGAAAAAGAACTCTATAGAATACATCTCGGCAGGCTCACTCTCCTATATAAGATACTGGTCCTTTCCGTATCCCTTCAAAAAAAAGGACGTCTGGCTCTTGGGCGGGTGTGTTCCCAGCGATTATCATCTCTACGAGCGGAAGCGGAAGAGTCCAGAAGAAGCTTTGAGTCTTTGGAAGGAGGCCGTCGAACATAGAGTCAGAAATCAGTGGTTCATCCAGTTAGAATACCACAATTTTTCGACTTCTGAAGAAAAGTTGAAAGTTTTAGAAGAACTTTTGCGGTACGTAAAAGAAGACACTGAGGCAGTACCTATCACTTTAGATGAAATCGTGGAGAGATCGCATACTTGATCCCTCATTGACATATAAAGTCTACTTTTCAATTGTTAGCGATATCGTGACGGTGTAGGAGTCGCTGTGGATCCTGAAATCCTCTATACCGATCTCGACATCGTCTATATCAAGATGTTTCAATTCGTACGGAAATTTATTGAAATCAGTGACCGATAGAAATTTCAATCGCAGTATCTTCTTCTCTCCATCTCCAGTTTTTCCTATTGTCTGTACACCTCTGTAGACCCTATCGATATCTTCTACTTCACTTTCGACGATATCTTCTACGATCGATACGGCTTCACGAACATCTCTAGGTTTGAAGATCTCCTTTTCTCTACCGTTTTCTAAGTGAGATTTAAGCTTCTCTTCTATCATCCTCAAGAATCTTTGGTTGGCCCAAGGTTTTTCAACAAAGCTATGAACGTTAGCTTCGTTTATCGCCTTTTTAGCGGTCTCTAGATCGGGATATCCAGTGACCAGCACTCTTAGAGTACTAGGATATCTTTTTTTAGCTTGCGCCAGCAGTTCGGTGCCTGTCATATCAGGCATCTTATGGTCAGCTATGATCAGATCGTATATACCTCTAGCTAGAAGATCTTTAGCTTCTTCAGGATCGCTTGCCGTTGAGACGACGCAGTCAAACCTTTTAGTGTTCTTCAGCATCCTCTCAACATCTTTTAAGATCGCTACATCATCGTCTACGACCAATATACTGTAGAGAGAGATCTCTCCTTCCTCCCCTAGAGATGCCATGATATACCATTCATATTTGAAGATAAAGACTTTTCGGCTTTTTACTAAATTTCGGCCGTGATAGATATGGTCAGCAGAACACTTGAAGAAAAAATATATATAGAACCTCTTTTTTAGAACCTGCCAGAGAGGTGCAAACTATGATGTCAGGACAGCAACCTATATTCGTGATGAAAGAAGATACTGAAAGGGAAAGCGGTAAAGACGCTCAGAAGAACAATATAGCAGCGGCGAAAGCTATAGCGGACACTGTACGGACCACGTTGGGGCCGAAAGGCATGGACAAGATGTTGGTGGACAGTTTGGGCGATGTGGTGATCACAAACGACGGTGTTTCCATATTGAACGAGATCGATATAGAACATCCCGCGGCTAAGATGCTTGTAGAGGTAGCGGAAACACAGGAAGAAGAATGTGGTGATGGAACCACTTCAGCCGTGATAGTTTCAGGTGAACTATTGAAGAAAGCTGAGGATAGGATCGATCAGCTTCACCCTTCAACCATAGCGAACGGATATCGGATAGCCTCTGAAAAGGCTTCTGAAATTTTGGAAGATCTAAAGATAGAGATAGACCCTGAGGATAAAAACGAGCTTCAGGATATAGCCTCTACAGCCATGACTGGAAAGAACGTAGAGGTGAATAAGGAGCAATTGGCAGAGATAGCTGTGCATGCGGTCCACCACATAACTGAAAAGACCGAAGACGGTTACGTGGTCGACACGGACAATATCAAAGTGGAAAAGCAGCCAGGAGCGAGTGTTGACAGTACAGAGATGGTCGATGGAGTGATATTGGATAAAGAAAGACTCCATGACAATATGCCTAATGATATAGAAGATGCTAAGATAGCTCTGCTCAATTCAGCTTTAGAAGTGAAAGAGACAGAGATAGATGCCTCTATAGAGATTACCGATCCTGATCAGCTTGAAAAGTTCGTCAATAAAGAGGAAGAGAGCTTGAAAACTATGGTGCAGCAGATAAAGGATGCTGGGGCCAATGTACTCCTATGCCAGAAAGGTATAGACGATCTGGCTCAACACTACCTTGCAAAAGAAGGCATCTTTGCTATAAGAAGAGTTAAGAAATCCGACATGAAGAAGCTCGCTAAAGCCACTGGAGGAAGCATAGTCAACAATCTAGAGGATCTTAGTTCAGAGGATCTTGGCACCGCTAAAAGGGTCCATGAAAGGCTCGTTTCCGGTGACAGGATGACGTTCGTTGAAGGGACTGAAGAAGCCAAAGCCGTTTCTCTCTTGCTGAGAGGCGGAACGGAACATGTCGTTGATGAACTAGAGAGAGCAGTAGAAGATGCTGTAAAAGTTGTCTCAGTAGCGATCGAGGACGGTGCTGTACTACCTGGAGGAGGCGCCACAGAGATAGAACTATCAAATAGACTCGCAGAGATGTCTGGCAGCATCGAAGGAAGAGAGCAGATAGCCTTTGAAGATTTCGCGAACAGTCTAGAGATCATCCCGAGGACTATAAGCGAGAATGCGGGACTAGACGGCATCGATGTTCTCATGAATTTGAATACGTCACATGAAAAAGAGGACAAGAAAGTCTATGGAGTCAACGTTGAGGACGGTGAAGAACCCGAAGATATGTTGGAGAAGGGAATAATCGAACCTTACAGAGTGAAGAATCAGGCGATCAAGTCCGCCACCGAGGCCGCCAATATGATCCTGAGGATAGACGACGTTGTAGCCTCCAAAGGCGGCGATGAAGGAGGAGGCGGCGGTCCACCTGCTGGCGGACCAGGAGCCGGTGGAATGCCACCAGGTATGTAAAACAGTTATAAACAAAAAAAACCTTTATTTTTTCTTTTCAACTCTCGATCTTTTTTTGAGCTTCCATCACTTCTTCCCACGCCTCTAGACTCTTCTCTGCTTCCTCTTCTTCTAACTTCTCGATGGCATAACCAGCATGGACTATAACGTAGTCTTCTTCTTCAACATCCACAAGAGAAATGTTGGCTGTGCGGACCACCCCACCGAAGTCTATCTCAGCTTCATCGCCATCTATGCTTTTTATCAAACCGGGAACAGCTAGACACATGACATATCGACCTACAAATACTTATAATATAAACATTTTGGACTATGTATGGACGTTTTCATCGATAAATGCGATGATTACGAAAATTCATATAAGGTTGTCCAGGAAGCCTTCGATTCACTTGGGGGTATAGAAAGATTCGTGGAAAAGGGGGAGATAATACTGGTGAAACCCAATCTTTTGAAAGGAGCTTCACCAGAAGATGCTGTTACCACTCATCCCGATTTCATAACAGCTGTCGTAAAACTTCTTGAGGAGGAGGAAGTTAATGTAGTTATAGCGGACAGTCCGGCGGGTAGAACGAGTAAAGGGAAACTCAAAAAGCACTATGAGAAAAGCGGATGGTTGAAGGTAGAAGAGGAAACAGAGGCAGTATTGGCTTATGAATTCGGGAAAACAAATATAGATGTGCCCAAAGGCAATGTGAAAAGGTCATTTGAGTTGATGGAACTGGTCAAAGAAGTAGACGGCATCATAAATCTTCCTAAGCTGAAAACTCATTCTCTCACTGTCTTCACTGGTGCAGTGAAGAATCTCTACGGATTAGTGCCGGGGCTAGCAAAGGCAGCCTACCACGGACAGTTCATGAAGCTCAACGACTTTGGAAGGATGCTTCTCGATCTTGAAAGAACCGTTGAAACAAGGATCTCCATCATGGACGGTATCCTGGCGATGGGGGGTTCAGGTCCCTCAGGCGGAGAACCTGTCGAGTTGGAGGCGGTGCTGGCCTCAGAGGATCCAATAGCGTGTGATTATGCAGCCTGCGAGCTCGCCGGAATACCCATGCAAAAGGTACCTACTCTGACCGAGGCGGATATCGACTTTGACTCTATAGAATATGTTAACAGAAAACCATCTTCTTTCGATCAGGATCTAAATTATCCTCCTGGAGGTTCACAGCCAGTCAGGGTCCCTGGCTTCCTGTCGAGACTATTTAGCAATTTTTACCTCGATAGACCTAATCTCTTGATGGAACGATGCACTAGATGCTGGGCTTGTGAGGATATGTGTCCAAAGGACGCTATAAAGCGCAAAGACTACGGGCCGAAGATCAGCTGGTGGAAGTGTATAAGGTGCTACTGCTGTAAAGAAGTCTGCCCGGTTGAGGCGCTCGATGTTGGATAGCTAAAAAGTCTCAAAAAAAAACTTTTATAGTATCTTTTGATTTGGTGTCCATGGACAGGAAACGAGTTGTGAAGGAAACTCTGCCGATGCTGTTCCTCTGCGTGCTTGCTGGCACACTAGCCGGTACAGTCCTGACCTTTATGGAAGAAGTTCTGGAAAATATAACCGGCCTGATCATCATAGTTCCTGCGATAATAGACATGCGAGGGAACATCTCCTCAGCGCTCGGATCCAGACTGGGATCTGCTTTTCATCTCGGGCTTTTACATCAAGGTCTGACTTCAAAGGTCGGTAAAGAGAACGTCAAAGGTTCTCTCGCTTTGAGTTTTTTTACTTCGGCTTTGTTCCCTTTCTTTTTGTTACTCATCAGCTTATTTTTACCCTTCCAGATCGGTCTTAATGATCTAGGTATAATATTTCTCATATCCGTGTTCACCGGTGTCACCGCAGGATTCATGCTGATAATCCTTACTTTCTTAATAGTGGGAGCTTCGATGAAGTTTAATATAGATCCAGATAATGTGAGCGGGCCCTTACTAACTACCGCCGGAGACGTATTAACTCTCGCGGTTATGTTCGGCTATGCAACATTGTTCTGGGGGGTGTTGTTTTGAGTTATAACTGGAAAGAGATATTCAGAGAGAGCGCTCCCCTTTTGGCTCTGATGGGTTTTATAGGGGTCGCAGGTGGATTCTTTTTAGAGGGGATAGAAGATGAACTCTTAGAGTTTACCGTGTTGTTGTTCCTAATACCGATCATCAACGACGTTGGAGGTAATCTTGGAGCAGTATTGGGAGCAAGGCTCTGTTCAGCACTGCATACCGGTAAGATACCTTCAGATTTCAAAGATAAAGAGTTCCAAGAAAATGTTTGGGTGATGATGGGGTTGGGGTTATTCGTTTTCTTCATCTTTGGATTGGGTATGGGCATCGTTTCGTTTCTCCCTTTCATTGAACTTACATTCACACAGATTTTCACCATCGTGATAGGCGCAGGATTTATCACTACCTTCTTGATATCATTGATAACCGCTTTGGTATCACTCTGGTCCTTCAAAAAAGGATTAGACCCAGATAATATAGTGATCCCCGTTGAAACCACTCTCTGCGATTTCATCGGGGTCGTCACTCTTGCTATGATGGTAATATTGGTGGTGAGATAAATTGAAAAATGAAAAAAAAGAATTGGAGGAGGATCACGCGAAGCTAAATTACGAGGAAAAATCGGTGAGGGAACTGCTGACTTACATGAAGGACAATTCGGAACTGATTGCTGATCTTGCCTACGCAGCGATAGTATTCGAGAACGAAGAATTGGCCGAAGAAGTCCATCACCTCGAATCGGAGATGGACAAGATGATGTACCAGATAAGATTGAAATCGATGTTGGGAGCGAGGAAAAGAGATGATGCGGAGCAGCTTAGCGGTCTTCTTCAGGTGGCTTCTGCAGCGGAGCAGATTTCCGATGCCGCAGAAGATATGGTCGAACTATTGAATGAGGATGTGGATCTCACTCCTTTACTACCCCATATACTAAGCGAGGCAGAAGAGAAGGTATATACTCTCAAGATCGAGGAATGTTCCGATCTTGTTGACAGAAAGTTGGGGGAGCTAAGACTAGAATCCGTAACTGGGGTAAAGGTTCTAGCGATAAGGCACGAGCGGAAATGGTTCTACGGTCCTGATGCAGACATGGAATTGAAAGGCAACGATATGCTGATCGTTAGAGCTACAGAACGCGGCTACCGGAAGGTACACCCCGTAGCTCACTGCAAAAAATCTTGGAAGGAGGTGGAAAAATGAAAGAAGCTGAAGAAGAACTCCTTGAGATGAAAGACACCTCAGAATTGATGCTCGGTCTCGCTTATTCCTCACTTCTATACCAGAACAAAGCTATAGCCAAGGAAGTCTTCAAGCTTGAAAATAAAGTGGATCAGCTCCATGGTTCGATCATCTCGAAGATCTTGGAAAACGAGATAGATATCGATCCCGATAGAAAACTCATATTCTTCAAAATGGCAGACTCTATAGAAAGGTTCGCTGACGCAGCTTTAGACATCGCTGATGTAGTTTTAAGAGATATCGAACTACATCCAGTCATAAAACAGAGTCTTCAAGAATCTGATGAATTCATGGTAAGAAAGCAGATAAAGAAAGGATCATATCTCGATGGGAAAACCCTAGAAGAATCGAAGATGGGGACCAAGATAGGGATGAAAGTGATCGCGGTTAGAAGAGGAAAGAACTGGGCTTATGGGCCCGATAAAACATTGGAGCTAAAAGGAGGAGACGTCATATTTGCTAGTGGCCCGCGGGATAGCGAGAAGCATTTGAACAAATGGATAAAAAAGAGATGAAATTTCGAGGTATCTTATAAACCGCTTTCTAGATCTTTTATTACTTCTTTTTTGTCCTCTGTCTTGACCACACCAGAAGCGAGAAGGACTCCTTCCGTCCCCAACTCGATCGCCGCTTTTACGTCCTCACTATCTTTTACTCCGGCCCCACATAGAACTCCCACATCGGGATCGATTTTTTCAACTCTTTTTACGGCTTCTTCAACCAGTTCTGGTTTTGCCGTGGAAACGGAGATGTCTCCACCTATGAGTTCTGGTGGTTCGTAAGCTACGAAATCAGGTCCTAGTGCAGCGGCTGATCCCGCTACTAAAGGATTGTTGGCGCAGATTATCGTGACCATATCTTTCTCTTTGCAGCGGCCCACCACCTTCTCTATCGAGGAAAGCTTCAATCTCTTCTCCGAGTGATTGATGAGTGTACCCTCAGCCCCAGAATCCTTCATAGTTTCTAATAGTAGATCTCCTGTATTGCTACCGGGATCTATCGGATCGATATGTTGGGATAATATAGGCACATTTGTATTCTCTGACAGCATCCTCATATCATTCGGCTGCGGACACACAGCCCAATTCTTTTCGCTTGTTTTTTCGATGGTTTTTGTCAATTTTAAAGCATCTTTTCCGATCGATTGGCTGTAGGTCTTATAATTCACGATTATAATAGGCGATTCTAACATAGCTATCGTAGCAGCAAATCCTCGAACCTATAATAAACATTATGGGAAAAAGACCGAACTTACGTTCTAAAACCCTACTCTATCGGACAAAACTTAAATTACAACCTTTATAATACCCTTACAGAAGGGAAATGAAAAGGACCAAGAAGATCAAAAGGATGAGGGAATTGGCAAATATTCTTCTTGAACATGGTCTTGTCGATTTTATCAGAGAATTAGGTTTGATGAGTTTCATCTCAAAAGAAAAGATGGGGAGCAGACTAGAGAAGACGATGGGAGATATAAAAGCTCATGAACTTCGTTCCCTGTTCGAAGATCTAGGTCCAGCGTTCATCAAGTTGGGTCAGTTTTTAGGGAACAGACCGGATCTTGTTCCGCCACATTTTGCCAAAGAGCTGCAGAAACTTCATGACGAGGCAGCTCCATTTTCTCCAGATAAGGCGAAAGAGATTATCGAAGAGGAATTGGGAGAAAATATAGAGAACATATTCGACGAATTCTACAATGAACCACTTGCTTCAGCTTCTATAGGTCAAGTCCATGAGGGAAAACTGAAAAACGGTGAGGAGGTAGTGATAAAAGTACAGCGCCCCGATATCAGAGAAAAAGTTCAGGCCGATCTAGAACTTATCGAGAGATTCACTAAGATGTTAGAGGACATCTATCCTGAAAGTGAATTATATCAACCGCACGAAGTCACTAAAGAGTTCAAAAAGATGCTTGAAAAGGAACTCGATTATACTGTCGAGGCAAGGAATGCACAGAGGTTCTACAACTCTTTTGAAGATGATCCCACTATACAGATACCTAAAGTTCACTGGGAACATCTTACAAAAAAGGTTCTCATACTAGAAAATGTGGAAGGAGTGAGTATGAGGACCCTGATGGATGTGGATTATCCTGAAGAATTTAAAAAGGACATAGCCAAAAGATTGGCCCAGAATATGATGAGACAGTTCTTCTTACACGGCATCTTTCATGCGGATCCATCTCCCGGTAATATCCATTTCAGGGAAGAGGAAGATGGGGCAGTTATAGTCTTACTGGATTTTGGAGCCATCGGCATGTTCACCGACGAGATGAGGAACAAACTCATCGATATCTTCATCGCCATGGTTGAGGAGGATATGGAGAAGGTCAAGGACATGCTTTTGGACATAGGAGAGGTCCGAGGTGAGTACGATGAAGACGAGCTGATATGGGATATAGAAAATGTTTTACATCTTTATAAAAATAAACCCGATCTCATGCTTAAAGAGGGTCTTGAAAACGAGATAATGGATATCGCAAGAACCCACAACATAACTTTGCCGGTGGATTTTCTTCTGATGGAAAGGGCGTTGATGGAGATAGAAGGGATATGTACTACTTTGGACGAAAACTTTGACTTTTTTGAAGCCGCTATCCCCGTGATGGAGGAGATCTTGAAAGAAAGATATAACCCAAAAAAGCAGCTCATGGAGGGCTTTCACACGATCAAAAATTATAAGGAATTTTTCACTAATTTTCCAGATAGAGCCAGCAGTGTTCTAGACAATCTTGAAAAAGGTGAACTCAAGATAGAGATCGAGCACGTCGGATTGAAGGATATGGAGCAGCGGTTAGATACCATCTCAAACAGATTGAGCTTCACGATAATCGCAGCAGCTATAATTGTGGGTTCGGCACTGGTCGTAGCATATGGGGAAGCCGAATTTTTTGGACCTTATATATTTTTAGTCTCTGTTTTCATAGGTCTGTGGGTTCTATACACCATGATCAGAAGAGGAGAGTTTTGATATCAATTGAAGACTTCGTCTACCTCTCTCTATAGTTGATATATCTGAGATTTAGAGAATGTATCCTGACTCACGATTATCATCGATATGGATCTTCCGATTTTTACTTGATCTTCTCATTCATACTAGATGCTTCCGTTTCGCTTCTTTTAGGGCTTTCTTCGGGGGTAGCTGAAACTATCCTTCTTGTTCAACATCGGTATCTTCAAGATGATACATAAACTCTCTCACCTGTTCAAGGGCTTTGACAAACTCCTTTTTCTTTATCAGAAGATTCGCCTGTTTTAGGTGGCTAACAGGCTTGGAGATATCCTCTCCTCTTTTTTTTGCTCTCTCCAAAGTTTTCATCCCCTTTCTCATCGTTTTCTGAAGTTCTTTAAGTACATGCCGCATCAGATTTTTTTTCGCTTTTTTGAGATATCTTTTACTATCTGCTTTGTCAGAAGATGCATGAGCTTCTTTTGCCTTATCTATGAAATTTTCAGCTTTCACACATTCAATGCCTATACTTTCAGCTAAATTTTTTATCCTGATTATCTCATCCACTCTCATGCCGTCAACTTTCAATCCTGTTTTTTCTGTATTTTCTTTACACTCAAGGATCAGCTCGTAGGCACGCTTAAAATCTTTATTTCCTTTTGCCTTCTCAGCTTTTTCCATAATCTCAACTAACTCTTTACTTTTTTTATCGCTCAAAACAGATTCTATCTCTCCTTTCACTTCTTCTAGTTTTTTATCGAGCTCCTCGTTCAATATCTCTGAAGACCGTTCCCGAGCCAACTCTAACTTATCGAGCACTTCCTGAACATCTCCTTCTCTTGATAATTCCAATGCGGTGGAGATAGTTCCTCTGATCTGTCTAAAGGGGATGCCTATCTGTTTGCCGACCTCTAATATTTTATTTAGATCTTTTATCGCTCGATAGATCCTTTCTTTCAGACCTTTTTCCTCTCCTCTTTGTATATTTTTTGCAATCTTCATACCTTCTTTTAAAGTAGAAACGGCTTCTTCGATAGGTCCTTTCTTTATCGCTCTTTTAGCCTCTTCTTCCTTTTTCACGATCTGACTTGCGTCGATACCTTCCTTTTTCATGTTCTCTATATTTTTCCTAACTTCTTCAAGCTCTTCACTAAATCTTTCCATATCTTCCCCGAATTCGATCGCTTCCTGGGCTTTTTCTATCGCATCGCTGTATCTGTTTGAATCGGCTAAATCCTCAGCTTCATCTATCAAAGATTCAAAACGATCCGTTGGGAGAGGTCGACTAGTGAAATCGGTCAATTTCTCACTAGCTTCATCTATTGATCTTCTAACCTCTTTTTCCAGTCCTTCATCTATTTCATCCGTTTCTGTATCTTCTTCAAAAAGAACTCCACAGTTCGGGCAGCGAACTGCATCCTGATCGACCTTGCTTTCACAGGCTGAACACTGAAATATTACTTCGTCTTCAATTGATTTTTCTTCTGATTCCTCTTTCTCTGGCTCTTCTTCGATCATCCCAGAGACATCATCGCTTTCGTCTGTTTCAGGTAGTTCCTCTATCTTTTCAGTCTTTTCTTCTAGTGTTCCGTCATCCTCTAGCTCTAATTCCTCTTCTAACTGTTCCATGGTATCATCGAGAGATTCATCATCTATTCCCAATTCTTCATCTATATCCAAAAATTCATCCTCTAAGATCTCATCCTCATCTATGTCTATTTTCTCTTCAAACCCTTCTATCAATTCCTCCAATTCTTCATCATTTTTATCCTCAAGCTCCTCGTCCACATCCATAGATCCCCTTTTCAGTCCACACTCTAGACATTCCTCATCGTCTTCAAAAACCTTCGAATCACATACCGGACATCTGATTTCTGAGTCTCGAGACAGAGAGTTGCACCTCTAACCTGTGATGATTAGGATAAAAGGTATTCATATAACTTTCCATCGTAATCAAAATGTGATTCGAAGCACACTTAACTTTGAATGTTTGCTAAGTATGTTTACAAAGGATATAAGTAAGGTCTCTAAAACTAGTATATTAAAACAGAGAAAGAGGTGTTATGATGAATTATAGAAACTTCGGCGAGATCGATTGGAAACCTTCTGCACTGGGTTTTGGAGCGATGAGACTTCCTTATAGAGGTGAAGATAGAGGAGAGATCAAGGAGGAGGAGTCCATAGAGATGATAAGAGCCTCAGTGGAAAAGGGTGTGAACTACATAGATACGGCATGGCCGTATCATGATGGAGAAAGTGAGGAACTAGTTGGTAAAGCGTTGAAGGATGGTTTTCGAGAAAAGGTGAAAGTCGCCACCAAGCTTCCTTCTTGGGAGATAGAGGATTCCGAAGACCCAGACAAATATTTAGAGCAGCAGTTAGATAGGTTGGACATGGATAAGATCGATTTTTATCTCCTCCATGGGCTCAATGAAAAGCGTTGGGAAGAGTACATGGCCTTAGATATAGACATATTCGATTGGATGAAAGAAAAGAGAGAGGAGGGCAAGATCGATTATCTAGGCTTCTCATTTCACGACGATCTTGAAACCTTCAAAGATATAATCGATTCCTGTGATTGGGATTTCTGTCAGATCCAGTACAATTATCTAGACCAGCGATTTCAAGCCGGCAAAGAGGGATTAAAATACGCACACTCCAAAGATATCGGCGTGATCATAATGGAACCACTCAGAGGTGGTAAATTAGCTAAGGAACCTCCGGCACTTATAAAGGAGGTATGGGAACAATCAGATCGAGAATGGACTCCAGTCGAATGGGCGCTTAAATGGTTATGGGATCAACCAGAAGTCTCTCTGGTTTTGAGTGGGATGAGCGATCTAGAACAGGTGATGGAGAACGTCAGATATGCTTCTGAATCTAAACCGAATATGTTATCAGAAATGGATAGAAAAACAGTAGACAAAGCAGCTAGAAGATACAAAGAGCTTTCTCCCGTCGACTGCACTGGATGTGATTATTGTTTACCCTGCCCTAACGGTGTTTCGATATCTAGGAATTTCCGAATGTACAACCAGGCTAAGATATATGAGGAATATGAAAAGTATAAAAATATGTGGGATGAAAAGATGAAAGACGAGTCCAAAGCCACCAACTGTGTGGAGTGTAAGGAATGTGAGGAAGCCTGTCCTCAAAATCTTCAGATAACCACATTTCTTAAAGAGATAGGAGAATACTTCGAATAAAGGAGATCAAGACTAGTTATATTTTGAGCTGGAAAACTTGAAAAAACTTTTTCAAAAATCTTTGATAAGATTAATTAACCACCTTAAATCTTACATAAATGATGAAAAAAATCCTCTCGATAATAACAGTTCTACTTATAGTGACCTTACTTTTGGGTTGTTTAGACGCACCTAGTGTTCCTGGATTTGATTATCCTGATGTGATAGTCTATCATCCTGAAGATAGTGAGGACGAAACTATAATAAATCTAAGGGCGATGGAACTGGTGATGTTCGAAAACGTCGTGATTTATATAAATAGCACAGAAAATGATGAGACGAGAAGGGTGGAGAGGAATGATACGTTTGGTCCTGAGGTCAGCACTACTCATTCTCATTTCGAGTTGGATATTTTCGTCCGCCAGGAGGAAGAAAGATACAATTTCAATGCTACTTTTGAGCTGTACCCTGAGGAAAATGTCCCAGAGGAATATCAGGATGAAGAATTGGTATACAGGATAACATTTTATGATGGGGAGGAAGATTATATAACTAGAGACGATTTACCATTTACTGAAACTTTGAATCGGATCGAAGAGGATGATAATTGATGAAAAGACCCCCTCTCTCCTTGACTTTGATCAGTATCACCGTTTTAGTGGTGGGTATTTTAGCTATTGCCTTCGCAACTGGATGGATTCCCTTAGCGGATATAAGAGGACATTTTGCAACATTCGTATTTTTATTGGTATTTATATCCATATTGGCTATAATAGGGGCTATATTTGTCGGGATGTTCATATCGCATCGTATCTTTTCAGATAGTGGATTTACCACTTTTGAAGAGGAGATGCTACAGATGAGAAAAGATGTCCAGGATATCAAAGAAAGATTGGAAGAAGAGGAAGAAGAATAATCAAGCTAAAGATTCTGGACATATGTCTCTTCTCGAGCAGTTAGCACATTTTCCTTCTCTGTGATGGTTTCTGTGAACTTCTTCGGTATCCAGCTTGTCTCTCATCAGCTCCAGCTTCTCCAATAGTAGTTCCTTTAACGATTCGTCATAATCGATATCGAATTCAGTTTCACCATATCTTATCAAACCATAAGGAGGTTTCTCTCCCATATCTTCCTCTATAAGGAGGCAGTACGCCGCTAACTGTAAAATGTGGGAAAAGAAGGGTCCTTTAGGAACTCTACCCGTTTTCACTTCTACAGGTACGAGTCCCTCATCTTTTTCTAAGATGTAATCAGGTCTTCCTCTCAATTTATACTTTTCTGAAATAAGAAGATCGCTTTCTTCATCCAAAGCGTCAACATACTTTACGTCACCATCTTCGACTTTCAATTCTTCTCTAGTAGATTCAGCCTCGTTCTTGAGGGTGAAAGAATGTTTCAACCAGTAACTGGCTCCGATCAGCCAAGAAAGAGACATAACATGGAGTATCTGGGCAAGAACATCATCTTCTCTGAGCAAAGAGAGACTGAAACCCGTTAATATAGTGGCTCCGATTGCTAATATCAAGATGATCCTTTCGAAACTCGTTTTCTCAGCCTTGTCCCGATGCTTTTCAGTTATTATCAAGAAAAATAAAGCGGCCAATATCCAGATCAATGATAAGGCTCTAAAAACAAAACTAAGCGTCGGCCCAGGGAATATCAAAGTTAGTCCAAAAAAAGACACCAAAGAAGCGGATATAGCTAGAGCAAAAATTATATTCTCCAAAATATTCAGTTTTTTTTCGCTTTCTTGGACGGACTTGAGTTTATCTCCCATCTCTTGGTGTTCTTCCTGCCCCTTTTTCAGGTTCTCTCCTTCAGCCTCTTCCTCTTTGCTCAAGCTCAACCACCAGCTCAGAGGACAGTAACCGAATTTTTCAACGTCACTAGCAGAGATCCATTCGTCTTCCATTACAGTAGATATATTTGTGTAAAAAAGCTAAATACTTTTGGGTGGTTTCTTGATCATCAAAACATGTCATCTAGTTCAGAAGGTGAAAAGATCCCTTTTTCAGTTATGAATCCCGAAATGTATTCAGCAGGAGTTACATCAAATGCTGGATTCCTTGCAGGTGAGTCTTTAGGAGCGATCAATGAATTGTTGATCATTTTTATCTCCTTTTCATCTCTGTTTTCGATAGGTATATCTCTTCCGGTTTCGGTAGAGCTGTCATAGGTGGTCACGGGAGCGGCGACGTAAAAGGGGATATCATTCTCCTTTGCAACAACGGCTTTTTCGTAGGTACCTATCTTATTAGCTATATCTCCGTTTGATACTATCCTATCAGTTCCGACTATAACGAGGTCGATTTCCCCTCTGAACATGTAGTGTCCTGAAGCGTTATCCACTATGACTGAATGAGGTATACCTTCATTGTGAAGTTCCCATGCGGTCAATCTAGCTCCTTGGAGCCTGGGCCTGGTTTCGTCAACGAACACATGTATGTCCTTTCCCCGCTCAGATGCGATCCTAATCGGAGCCAAGGCGGTCCCGTAATCAACAGTGGCCAAGGCTCCTGCATTACAGTGAGTCAATATGCGGTCCTCGTTCTCTATAAGCTCCGACCCGTGTTCTCCTATTTTCCTGCATTTTTCGATCACGTTCGAGGCATAATCTTCTGCAGCCTTAACTGGTTTTTCCGCATGGTCTAACATGAATTCTACCGCATTAAAAAGATCGTAAGCGGTCGGTCTAGCTGATTTTATGTGCTCAGCCACCTTTTCTATTTTTTTCTCCTGGATAATGGCCTGAGCCATGCCGTAGGCCGCTGTAACTCCTATCGCTGGAGCCCCCCTCACCATCATTTTCTTGATAGCTTTATGTATATCTTTGTAATCACCAGCAGTGTAGAATTTCAGTTCACTAGGCAAAAATCTCTGATCTATCATCTTAACTTTATTATCATCCATCCAAACAGCTTTCAGATCTTTTTCACCTTCTTCCATCTTAACTTTCATCTTCACACCTCGCAGAGAGATAAGCATCCCAGAGTTTTGGGACCGTGTTCATCTCTTTCATCTCCTCAGGTTTCACCCATCTGTAATCTTTGTTTTCCCAATTCAGTTCGGGTTCTCCGTCAGTTTTGAAGATATATGGATTGATCTCCCATATCATTTTTTCTCCCCGGTATCTAACTCTTACTGGTTTACCTTTAGAGACTAATTCGGCTTTTAACCCTGTTTCTTCCTCGATCTCTATCAGAGCCTGTTCAAAGGGATCTGAACTTTCCAAATAACCAGAGACGGCTGACCACATCCCCTGATAACTACCTACCCTCTCACTCCTTCTCAAGATTAATACTTGTTGATTCTTCTTCAGAAATGCGGTAACGACCGGTTGTTTATCAACCTCTTTTAGATCCAATTTTCCAACTTCACCGTCAAGATCGATCAGGTCGCCTTCTTCGATGAGGTCTATATCGATCTTATCTACAAGAGGGATTTCTGATATTATAGCCCCAGAAGCAACTATCGTCTCACAACTTTCATTTATGATGGCTTTGGGTGCAGTATCGTTCTTCTTGAGCTGATATATCACGTACGAGCCTACTGTGCTTCCCTTACCACCAGGGAAAACGAATATGGAATCAGATATATCTTTTTCTTTGAAAACTTTTCCCGTTTCTGGATCGACATCTCCCAAAAAGGAAACTCTCTCATCCACTTTAACAGCCTCACCCTGGACCTTTCCGGCTGAGATGCCCCGACCTTCCAAGATCATCTTATCATCCCCAGCAAAGTATCTAAGTCAGCGTACACAACCTTCTGATCGGCGAGCTTTGGAAGATAAGCACACGCCTTTCCAGAATCTGTTGCCGCTACTTCGTACTCATCCTCAAGAGGTGAGACCACCATACAGGTATCAGTGATGACTTTCCCGAACTTTTCAATTTTCTTTACACTTTCAGGAGACCTGTCCTTTACTTTCCTGCTCGTAAAAACAAATAGGTCCGGCCCAGTACCTTTTGGCTCTTTGGTCTTCAAATTTTTTGCTATACGCTCCAATTCTTTCTTGGACAGATGTGGACATCCTATCACTATCACGTCCGGTTCCGGACCGTTTTTCAACTCCTCCTTAACTTCCTCCATCGCTTTATCATCTATCTCCCTTTTTTCGATCCCTTCGATCGAAAAATCGTCAGCTTCTGGAGTGATACCTTCAACATGATACATGGCCACCGACCCAGTAGCCGCCATCGCAGCCCCGAGACTCTTAAGTTCCTCCTCAGAAAGCGTCAAGTTCAAAAAATATGGGATTTCATCTCTGATCTCATTTCCAACCAGATAGCCGAGTATGGACGGCGAAACTTCTTCGGCTTGAACGTCATAGACGATTTCAGGTCTTCTATTTTTCTTTTTATGAAGTCCGTAATCTGGAGTCTTCCCTATTATCGCTGACATGAGAGCGGAGGGACCTCCTTCTCTGTTGGTCCTAGCACCGAGTACTGAGTTCGCAAAAGAGACCGCAGAACTCTCACTCCAGGCTAGATGTTCACCTTTTGTTGGTCTGTTACCTACAAGGTAAGGAGTACATGTACAACTCAACTCTATCCCCATATCTGAATAAGCGTTGACGAGCTGGATCTGCTTTTTTCTAAAATCTTCTGATTCGTATGATTCTCTCTCTAGATCCATACCCGCAGGATTGAGCATCGATCTGACCTTTACCTCTGCACCCTTTTTCTTAGAAAAATCACTTACGAACTCAAGACCTGCGTCACCCATAGTCTTGTAAGATACTCCGGATATCTGAGCCGACTCGATAGGGATCAATCCGTCAGCATCATAGATCTTTCCCAGTGCTACAAGTAGCTCCATCGCCTTCGCTGGGGCCTCTCCATGTTCGCCCTCCAGAATCCTCTCTTCCTCTTTTGTCATATACATGGGATCAAAACCAAAAAGTGCCGCAGGCCGGACTTGAACCGGCGACATCCACGTCTTCAGCGTGGCACTCTCCCAACTGAGTTACTGCGGCTTGTAGGACACTAAAGTTTAATCGGATTTGAATTTTACGCTTCTTCGGATCAACTAATCTCCAAAAAACATCTTATCTTTGTTCTTGTAGAAATAGTATACCACGTATCCCAACCCCACTATGTTGATAGTCAATGCCGGCCAGATCCACCAGTAGCTTTCTGGAGTGGCGCTTGCTCTATTTGAGGTCACGTTTATTCTTTCGCTCCCATTGATTTCTTGCCCTACAGCTTCCACCTGATAAGTGTACTCGACCCAGTTATCAACTCTTTCGTCTAAATATGAATGTGAAGTTTTACTCACGTTCAATCGTATTATAGGTTCTTCATCCCTCGTGATGTTGTAATAATCGACCTCCATCTCCTCGCTCTTGTTTTCGGATAGACTCCAATAGAGCTCAACTTCGCCATCTCTAGGGACCGCTGTCAAGGTCAAGTTCTCTTCTGGTTCTTCCTCCTCTTCTGGGGTGGTTGGATTCGATGAAGATGTCGTAAAGTCCTGTCTTTCTAAAAGCTTCTCCAAGGAAGCATTAGCTGTACCCATCATCATGACAAGGAGAAGTATGAGTATCACGAAAGTCAGAACGCATGATCTTGATGGTATCAACAGTTTTTCTGATGACATCATCTCATCTTTAAGTGCTAGGGATATAAATTTATTCCTGACTTCCTAACCGTATTGCTTCCTTATCTTTTCAGGTGCATCCGCCACTTTGATAAGAGAATCGATCTCCATGAAATGAAGGTCTCCAAAGACGACCATGCAGTGTAGTCCGGGACCGAAGTCATGATCCAAGAGATTTTTTGGAGTGTTAGCTTTTATCTCAGGTGATGAAGAGCCGACTCTCGCCAGTCCTGCGATCAGTGTATCGTCACTGATAACGTCCTCTTTTAAACGATCCTCTAGTTTCATCAAAGCTATGAGACCTTCTGACACAGACATATATTCTTCTTTTTCGGAATTTATGTCTAAAAGTACTAGGGTGTGAAGTCCTCTTTCTCGATTCTCATTTATATTTTTGTAAGGACTAGGGGGATAATCTCTATCATCTCCAAAATAGGGGAGCGTGACTGTTCTACCGAACTTGTAGTGTTGGACACCTAAAAGTGAAGGGGCGGCGGAAAATATTGAAGAGGAGTGTACGATCGAGGTGGTTATGCCTTCTTTAATAGCTCTCATCCTGAGATCAATGTGGGTTGTAGCGGCCATAGGGTCCCCAGCTGTCAGGAAAGCTACTCTCTCCCCGTCTAAAGCGTCTTTTAAAGGTAAAGCCTTTCCTTCTACATGCTCGCGGGTCAGTTCTTTCACTTCTCTTCCAATCTGATCTTCTATGTCCTTCAAAGTGGAGCCGGCTAAACTGCTGGTATAGAATTCAGAATAGATCTTGTCCGCTTTTCTAGCTTCTTCAACTCCTTTAACGCTGATATCCTTCTCGTCATAGAGACCAAGACCGATGAATATTAATTCTCCCATACTTATTACCTCTCAACATGCTGTGTCTCAAAGTTCCGAAACATGAAGGAGAAAAGGTTAGAAATAAGCTTTTGGAAAAGGATCTACTTTACCGGAAGGGTAGGATAGAATCTTCTGAAGATCACGATTATTTATTCCTCCCTTTGAAAGAGAAACCTAGGGGGAAAATAGATGAGCTAGAATACGAGGTAGTCGAGAAAGATGTGGAAGAAAGAAAGAAGATAGAAAGAGATTATACCAAACTTGCTGAAGTACCTAATGAGTTGAAAGATCACCTTCCAAGAAGTTTCGATATAATAGGAGATATAGCGATAATAAAACTACCGGAAGAAGTGAAAGAGTACAAACGGGAGATAGGTGAATCCATCCTTGAGACCCAAAAGAATCTAACCACTGTTCTTGAAGATAGAGGTGTTCAGGGGCGATTCAGGATTAGAGATGTAAAGCAGATAGCAGGTGATAAGAAAACGGAGACCGTTCATCGAGAGCACGGGACCGAGTTAGAAGTAGATGTAAGTGAGGTTTATTTCTCTCCAAGATTGGCGACGGAAAGATGGCGAGTAGTGAAATCGATCGGACAGAATGAAAGCATTCTTGATATGTTCGCCGGAGTCGGACCTTACACTGTTCTCATAGGCAAGAACGTCGACGTGGAGCATATCCATAGCGTAGATTTGAATCCTGTAGCTGTTAAGTATCTTAGAAGAAACGTGGAAAGGAACAATATCAGCGATAAAGTCACGATCTACGAAGAAGATGCTAGAGATGTTGCTCCGGAGTTAAGATGTGATAGGATAATAATGAATCTACCTCATTCCTCAGAGAAATTCATAGTCCCGGCAGTGAAAGCACTGAAAGAACAGGGCACGATACATTATTATGAGATCATAGAAGAGGACGAGAAAGAAAAAAGTTTAGATGACCTTATAGATGAGATAAAAAAACTCGGCTTTGAAACCGATGTGTTAAGAAAAAGAGAAGTAAGAACATATTCAGCAACTATGGTTCAGATGGTATACGATCTAGGATTGAAAAAAATCTGATATCAAATCCTCATTCAAGCCATCCCTAGTTCCTCTTCTATCTCTTCTTCCAATTTATTCAGGGTTTCTAGGGGATCTTCTTCTGGTTCTTCTCTTTTTTCTTCTCCGACTTCCTTCTCTTTTTCTAACTTTTCTATGGTATCTAAAACTTTACCTTCTTTGAAAGGTTTGGTTATGTACCCATCGGCCCCTATCTTTTTAGCGATCTGGATCTTTTCATTCTGATCCACTGATGTAGACATCACCACCAAAGGAGGGAAGTCCATCGATTTTATCTGAGCCAATGCCTCAAAGCCGTTCATCTTGGGCATGACCACATCGAGAGTGACCAGATCAGGATCAAGTTCTTTTACCTTTTTTACTCCCTCTTCTCCATTCTCAGCTTCCCCCACGACTTCATAACGGTCTGATAATATGTCGGTCAGAACCTTTCTCATGAATTTTGCATCATCCACGACGAGAATTTTTTTGATCATCATTTGGTTATATGAGGGGTAAGGTTATTTAATATTTCTGATTTTTTACCTAATTTAAATAGTTTTTTGATAAACGACCCAATCTTTTATAAACTTAAATCGGGAATCAGATCGGAATAGCCTTTTCAAGTTTTTCCACACTGGACCAGTGATTGATCTCAGTAGCCAAATAAGGGAGAGCCACTATCAATCCAAAAAGAATCGCGTAGCCGGCTATCTGGATGAATACTTGAAGAGGCACTCCTAAAACCGGGATGTCAGCGATCCCAACATATCCCAGGACAACCGCGTCGATGAGCCATAAAGTGAGGGCTATAGGTACGAGCATCAAACCAACGATGATTATCGATCCACACTTTGGATCGGCAATCCTGTACTTCACCATCTTCCAGCCGATAAGACCTCCTAATGCCGAACCAATAGAGAGGGTTATATACACTTCAGCCCCTAAAAAGAATCCTGTGATCGATAGGATCAGAGCCACACCGAACATCGCTGAGGTGGATCTTCTTTTTTTGACTTGTACGGCCAAGTATACGAGTAAGGTACCGAGGATTGCACCTAGAATAACGTCCCCCAGATAATGTAGTCCGAGCACAACTCTGGAAAGAGCAATGGCGATGATGAGGAGCCCCGCTCCCACATATCTCAACACCCTTAATCTTTCGTTCTTAAGGGCTGCAAACCCTCCATAAACCGCGGTAGCCCCCATCGCATGGGCACTCGGTGTACTCCACCCGGGATAGGTATCTGGAGCGAACTCAAGGGTCTCCACTTGAAACGGTCTAGGTATTTCTAAAAAACCTTTCAATCCCATTACTAATGCCAGGGTGGCAACTGTCAAGGCAAGTATCGTGACACGTTCTTCTCTGCTATCTTCAGGAGAGAACCAGTAGATCAAAGCAGCGAAAGCGAACAACACCGGACCGTTTCCCAGAATAGTTATGATCTCTAAGAACCTTACCACACCCCAGGGTAGAGCTTCGCGGATGACGATATTGATCTCTGGATCGAACAGTAGTTCAAATATCTCTAACATCTATAATCTGGTATCTAGGACGATATTTAAAAAATTAACGTATTTGTTCTAAAAGGTTCCCTTTGAGTTAAGCCATAGCGGTACGATTTACATTGCATGTCTTTCAATCGTTTTGATCACTCTTTCCGGGTTTTTTGTGGAAAACACTATCTCTCTAACCAATCCATCCCTTAACGATATCACGACTCTAGGACCTCCTACTACATTATACACAGTCCTCCAATTTCCACCGCCTCTTCCTAACCTGACTCCCCAACCTCCGTACCAAAGGGTTGAAGTTTCATCTAAATAACTATCTTCGATCTCATGCCAGGAGACCTTACTTTTAAGCAAACCGTAACCGACCTTCAATCCATCATGATCCATCTTGATCGTCAGCTTCAGGAAGTTGATAGTCAACCCCAAAAATAGCAGGGCCATAACTGGCCAGAACCATACAGGTAGGGACTCATCCCATTCCATGCCTACCAATATCTCGTATCCTCCTAGAATAAAAAAAATAGCGGTAATAGAACCTAAAACCAAGGATATCCACTTTGAATATAATTTTTCTTCGTAAATCTCGGTAGTCATTTTTTCCACCTTCTATGATTATCTATCTGATCCTATCATAATCGGTAGTATATATTTTTAATTAAACCTAGCTATTCATGATACACGCCCTAAAGTTAGGGACCCTCCCTCCCCAACACTACTCTTTAAACACATTTCTCTATTTATAATCATGTTCAAAAGATGGTTGAAAAAATGGACATATTATTTAAAATCAATCATCCAATTTTTCTTTCAAAAGATCCTTTCTCCAAGTCTCAAAATAATGGATATCATAGAACATCCTGGTTTTCATCGAATCGAAGAGTTCTGTACTTTTTAATCCCTCTCTCAACTTTTTGAGCTTATTGAGATTCCTCGCCCACGTATTCAATATTATGCTATCAGGATCATTTCCTGCTACATCGAATTCAAAAACATTTGGGTAGTACTTCCTTTTTATCTCCGTCAAGACACCTTCTCTATTTTTCGACCGTAAATTCCCATGGATGATACCTATGAAATCGTCGGAGTATACCGGATACCATCTGATCGAGAAATCTATCGCCTCAGCATCTTTCATCTTATCGATCCTTCTCCTTACGGTCTTGGTTGAAACGCCAACATCATCTGCCACCTGGGAGAAAGATTTCCTCGAATCTTCATGAAGCGAATCTATGATCCGGTAATCAGTCTTAACAAATCTGAAATCTGAATCATTCGATCTTTCTTTAGAAAATAAAAATACCTTTGAATCTCTCAAATCTAGAGATTCAGGTATACTCGCAACGTACTGACTCATCTCCGCCATATCACGGATCAATCCATAGACATAGAGGTAATCATCACTGGTAGTTACGAGCCGGAACGTGTTCTTATCATCCTCCAGTTCCTCCAAGATCTCTTCGGTGTCATCCTTCTCCGAAAAACCGTGTATCATCAACTCAAGACTTCTAGGGAACGCGTTTTGACCAATATTAGCTTTGAATCCACCTATAATACCTTTATCTTTCATATCTTTTATCCTGCTGTGGACAGCATTGACTGAAAGGTCCACTTCGTCCGCCAATTCGCGATAAACCGCTCTTGGCTGCTCCCGAAGAAGCAAACATAATCTCAGATCTATTTCGTCCATCAATGCCTTAATGATAAAAAAGGATAAATGTTTTTTGATGACTTCCCCTTTCACCTAGATAACTTATCTATCAGACCACCTTTTTTACTCATGCTCCCCGTTACAAGCTTATCGCTGTCAAATATTTTCGTGACGAGTGCTATCATCACGATAGAGAATATCGTCGAGTAAAGTATACCTCCAAAGACTATGGTATAGTTGTCAAACATCAATCCTCTCATAGCGATTATCGGATGGGAGAAAGGTATAGCGTACATTACTCCCTGTAATACAGTAGGTAGATTGCCTATATCAGTGAACATGAACACGAACATCGGTATCAGAGCTAAAGCTGTGACCGGGAATAGTAGAGTTTGCGCGGACTTGTAATTCTTGGCAAAAGTGCCGAGGAGTAGACTCAAAGCTAATCCTGCTAGAAGGGCAGTGAATAGAGATATTCCGACCAATATATAATCGGATAAACTCAATGCTAAGCCGTAATCTGCGAGATGCATATCTGATACCTCTAGTGTCTGCATATAAAATCCAAAACCCAACATGTATATCAGGGCCATTATGAGACCCACTACGGCGGCTCCCACCAATTTACCTACAACGATAGAACTTCTTTTTATAGGCAGTGTCAACAGAGTTTCAAGTGTTTTGTCTTCTTTCTCCATACCCATCGACGATATTATTGTGCCACCGGCCATCATTATAAGCATCATCGTTATTATTGGTATCATTATCGACTGAGAACTCATCAATCCTCCCAATATCGAGGGCGATATGTCTTCTAATTCCCTCTCTTGGATGATAGTACTCTCTTCTTTCAATATCGGTCTTTGGAGATGGCTTGAAGGCAGATGTGTTTCTCTTTCTATCAAAGTTGCGGATACCTCCCTGTTTATCTCCTCGATAAGTCCTTCAACGACCCCTGAAGATACCGTATCCATGACCCCCATTCCTTTCATAAACCATCTTACCATGATATACCCAGTTTCCCCATCATCAATTTTATTAGAAAAATTTTCAGGGATGATCAGCAGAGCTGTTCCTCCTTTTTCTTCAACATATTTTGACCCGAGTTCTCTATCTGTACCATTATAGACCATTTCGCTTTTCTCTTCTAGTACGGACATAACGGTCTTTGAATGCTCTCCTGAATCTTCATTTACTATTCCGATCACAGGCTTCTCTTCCACCTCCTCTTGGAATCCCCCCATTATGTTACCCATGGAAGCGAAAAATAGAGCTATGACCAAAACAGGTACTATCGTTGACGGTGTTAATAATTCCTTTATCTCCTTCCTTGTGATATTCAATAGACCTTTAGATCTCATCTAACCACCTTCGTGAAAACTTCTTCAATATTTTCTGCATCATACTTATTTTTCAATCCTTTTGGTGAACCGCTTTCGACTATCTTCCCATCATCTATAAGCGATATCCTCTCGCACAGAAAATCCACTTCAAGCATATTATGGGAAGAAAGCAAGATCGTAGTACCGGCCCCGGCATATTCTTTGATCAGCTGTCTGATCTCTCTCGCATTTATCACGTCTAGACCAGAGGTAGGTTCATCTAATATCGCTAGTTTAGGGTTTATCATGAAAGTCCTGCCCACTAGTAGCCTTCTCTTCATACCCTTACTATAGGTGTCTATCTTATCGTCTATCTTTTTATCTAGATCAGCTATATCCACTCCTTTTTTCACCATCTTAGATGCGAGTACTTTCCCATCAAAAAACTCGGCTATAAACCTAAGATACTCCCTGCCGGTGAGATTCTTATAAGCTCCAGCATCTTCAGGAAGATAACTTATCTTCTTTCTGATCTCAGCAGATTCCTTGTCAAGATCACATCCATCTATAAGCACTTCACCTTCGCTTATTTTTAGTAAAGTAGATAAGACCCTCAAAGTGGTAGTTTTTCCAGCACCGTTCGGACCTATCAGCCCGAATATCTCACCCTTTTTGACTTGAAATGAAATCTTATCTACAGCCGTAACGTCTCCATATTTTTTTATAAGTTCTTTTACCTCTATCATGTTTTCACGCATTTTTACATCCTCCTGGTTATCACTAAACCGCTAGGTCTTTTAACAGAGAAAACAATTTTTCATATTCCTCTTTGAGTTCACTTTCAGTCAAATTTTTTTCACAGATGATCGAATTGTCTTCTCCCCATTTTAGCGTATACCCGAAGATCTCAAATTCTTTTAGTGCCGATAGTCTTTTTTCCAATGAAACAAAATCCAACTCATTGTCTTCACCACGGAGAGAAACTACTATTTCTAAAAAAAAGATGGGTCTTTTATCCATTCTAGCACCCGCCCCGATCTTATAGCCATTTTTACGGTCGATGGTCTCAAAGTATTCTTTTAATTCGTGACATTGAGCCTTCTCTATCAGTTTTCCCGTGTCTAATTCAAGTATTTTATCCATCCTATCAAGCCCTAAAAAGAGCAGTGCACACCGACTATTTGAAATGATGTTCCACGACAAGATTAAAAAACAGAATCAAATTTGAATACCAAGTTAGATTTTCAACAGAAAGATTCACATAACGGACACCGATAGGTATTACCAAAAGGGAAGAAAGTCATGATCTGATATCAATTATCGATAAGTTTTATCTTCCTGCCATTGACCTCGGCAAATTTTCCCTGGTTCCCGTCTCGATAATTGGATATAGAAAATATCGAGAGCAATTTTTTATCGAAATAGTACCTATATCCTTCTGGATAGAATTCGTGAGCTCTTATCACCATCGATAGACCATTTCGATCTAAAAATTCTTTGACCGCCTTCTCCCCGTAGAGTTGGTAACCACCTCGCCTGAAGTTCGGTTCGTATCGATCCACTTCTTCGCCGGGGTCGTTCCAAAATATCTCCTTGTAACCTTCTTCTCGATGTTCCAGCTCCTCTATATCTTTATAATCATCTACACCGCTCGAGATCCCACCGTGGGCCAAATAATACTCTTCATTCAACACCGCCACGACCGGCAATTTTTCGTAAAGAGACACGATCCTATGGAAGAGACTCGAGGAATATCTCGTTTTCACCACCCTCTTGAAACCGTAACTCCTGTTAATCCTCTCGGTCTCGTGGTTACCTCTCAAAAGCACCACTTTTCCCGGCCTCTGAATCTTTAAAGAGAGTACGAATGCGAGGTTTTCGAGCTGGTCGTTTCCTCTATCGACATAATCACCGAGATATATTATCGGTAAACCTTTAGTAATGCTCCGTTCCGCAGGCCTTTTAGCAGATTCTAGATCGCCGTGTGTGTCGCCAACCACTAAAAATTCAGACCAGTCCTTCTCGACTAGATTTTTACCCTCTAGATATTTTTCCGCTTCTTCTATAAACTCGAGATACTGTTCCTCACTCACAGAGCGTATACCTTCTTTCAGTATGGAATCGACTAAATCCATCTATATGAAATTAAAGAATGGGTATTTGTATGATTTGGTCCAATCGGTGCCAAAACTAGAAGAATTCAGCTCAGTCCAGTCGTTCTTCGGCCTTTTCGATGACTCTCTCCTTCTTTTCCTCGTACTCTTCCTTCAACTTTTCGCACTCCTCAAGTTTCTTCTCGACGAACTCTTCGTCATTAACATCCCCTAAATTTATCTTGACGTTCGCTATACCGCCGATTAAACCAGAATAAGCCATCTGCGCCGCTACCAAAGCGTCGCTGACCGCGTCTTTTTTACCGTGTTCGGCTGCTTCTTCTGCGATATCGATAACATCTGCAGAAGTCTTCGCCGTCTCCATCGGGACTTCAACAGCGTGCTTCAATCCATCCTGCATCGCTTTCTTCCTTTTCTCCCTTTCTTCCTGAGTAGATTTCGGCATCCTTTTCGCTTCCATGTACTTATCGAAGGCGCTAGTGTCCTCGTCGACACTTCTCAACAACTCTTTTTTCAACTCCTGGGCCTTATCCGCTACGGGCATCAGGATCGGATCTACTTCTCCAGTACCTCTACCTCCAGTGCTGAGATTCGCGACCATAGAAGTAAGTGCGGCACCTAATGAACCTGCAAGAGCTGCGATACTGCCCCCGCCAGGAGTAGAAGAATCTCTTGAAACTTCGTGGACGAACTCATCCACGTCCATCTCAACTAGAGCGTCCTCCGGCCTGGTGGGTCCACCGATCAACTTCTCTTCAGTATCGAATTTTGCCACATCCCTCAAACCTAGAGACTGTATCGCGGTCTCTATCACATCTTGCTCGGGCACTCCCGTGGGCATGTTCATCTTTTCAAGATAGTATTTTCCAGTCCTTTTCAAAGCATCATAGGGAGCCAACCCGACGATCTCACTTCCAGTCACTCTCACACCCATCTTCCTGGCTCTTTCTCTGGCAAATTCATACACGTCGTGAAGCGAAGTTTTCTTGTAATCCGTGAGGTTTATCGATATCTGAGCTCTTTCATACTCATCGACGTACCAACCTATCGCTTTGCAGTGATCGAACTCACCTCTTTTCTTCACTGCCTTTCCTTCTAGGGACTCTACATCATAGTCATATTCTTTTTCAAGGAACTCCTTTAAGTCGTATTCATGCTCTTGCTCAGTATGTTCATGCACCTCCTCGAATGAACTTCCGACGAAGTCACATTCACCGCATGGAAATTCGTCCTCACCGTATCTAACGATCCTTCCTTTCCAGTAATGTTGATCGTGACTTCCTTCCCTTTTTGCACGCCCTCTTCTCCTCATCTCTAGCGCGATATCCCATGCGACCTTCTTGTTTTTTGTATTAAGATTGATATTGTAAGCGATCAGGAACTCTCTAGCCCCTATGACAGTAGCTCCGGTTTTCTTAACATTTTCATTCCATTCCGCGGGACCATAGTCGGGCTCCCACTCAGGATCAGTCAATTTTTCATCTAAACCCTCATATTGCCCGCTCCGGATGGTCGCAAGGTTCTCTCTTTTTTTCTCCGTCGCCGCTTCCTCATACATGTAAACAGGTATCTCCAATTCTTCCCCGACCTTTTTAGCTAATCCATGAGCCATCTCGGCGCAGTCTTTCATTGTTACTCCCTTCACCGGGACGAGAGGACAAACATCTGTAGCTCCCATCCTAGGATGACTCCCTTCATGTTCGCTCATATCTATCAATTCTGAAGCTTTTTTGATCATATTGAAAGCAACTTCTTTGACTCCTTCAGGTGTGCCTACAAAGGTGACTACAGTTCGGTTAGTGTCGGCTCCCATATCAACATCTTTCAATTCTACCTCGTCCGAACTCTTAGCTTCGTCGGTGATCTCATCTATAACAGCTTCATCACGCCCTTCCGAGAAATTTGGTACACATTCTACTAGTTCCATGTTATCCACTAAAAGAGAAAAAAATATGAAAGATAAAAATGTTTGGGAGACCCCTTATACATTAAGGAATGGCAGGAGTGTCGAAATCCGATCACTTAAGGACCATCTCATCTCCACAGCATTGGAATTCACAGGGTGCGCACGTTTCATCTTCGGTATCGCAGCATTCTTCACATTCATTTACTACTTTAAGTTCCAGTCCGCAGTCTTCACAGGCGTATACCTGTCCTTTTTCCATATCATGGCAGTTAGGCAAATAAATCACCGTTATCGAATGGGAGTTTCTATAAATAAATCTTTTGCACACTACCTACTCGACGAATCACCAACCTTGACCCGAAATTTTAATAGTTCCAGTTTTGATTATACCGACGATGCAAGAACTTTGGACAGAAAGATACAGGCCTGAAGAATTGAACGGGGTGTTGGGTCAACAAAACGTGATCGAAAAGCTGAAAGTATATATAAATGAAGAGAGCGTCCCCCATCTTCTATTTTCAGGTCCACCTGGCGTAGGTAAGACCACCACCGCTTTAGCTTTCGCTAAGGAGATTTACGAGGATGGGGTGGGTGCAAATTTTATCGAACTCAACAAGAGCAGGGAAAGGGGCATCGATGCCATCAGAGGGAGAGTGAAAGAAGAAGCTAGGTCCCGGACTCTGTCTGATAAAGATATAAAGATCATATATATGGATCAGGCTGATGAGCTGACCGATGAAGCCCAGGCAGCATTCCGGAGAACGATGGAAAACTTTTCTAAAAACGTGAGGTTCATACTATCCTGTAAAAGTTCTTCCAAGATCATCGATCCCATCAAGTCTAGGTGTGCGACCTTCCGGTTTCGTCCTTTAGGAAAGGAGATGATCCGAAGATGGATTGAAAATATCCAAAAGAACGAGGGATTCGATATAGACGAGAACGCGGTCAATGTATTGATAAGGGTATCTGAGGGAAATCTGCGCAAACTGACAAATCTACTACAGATAGCGTATAACATCGATACGGATATAAATGAAGAGGTGATCAAAACCGCGCTGAAACAAACCAAGAACGCTGACATAAGAGGTTTGATCTTAAGGGCGCAGCGTGGAAGATTTGAAGAAGTTAGGGAGGAACTTTTTGACCTGTTGATCGAGGAGGGTTATCCTGCTGAAAACATATTGAAGATGATAAAGGAGGAGATTTATAACCTTCCTATGGATGAGGAGAGAAGAAAAAGGATAATTTCAGAACTAGGAAAGATAGATTTTGATATGACCAGAGGTTCTAAAGAACAGATACACCTGCAGAGATTGATGGCCTTTTTATCCTTTCTGGGAGAACGTAGGTGAGGGCAAACAAACTAAGGGAGGGGCAGAAAAGTTATAAATAGGGCGTGTTTATGGAATTGTTGATAGTATGCCACAAAAACCGGGCAGTATGTACAGAGAAGTTAAGGGTCAATCTTACACCCGTAAGGAGTACATCGGTGGAGTACCGCATGTCAGAGTCGGTCAGTTCACGATGGGCAACAGACAGGCGGATTTCGATCATGAAGTCACTCTTATCTCAGAGGAAAGATGCCAGATCAGGGATTCAGCACTCGAAGCTGCTAGAGTAACCCTAACGAGAGTCCTGACCAAAAACCTTGGTGAAGAAAATTTCAGAGCGAAGATACTAGTTTACCCTCATCATGTGTTGAGGGAAAATAAACAGGCAACCGGTGCAGGAGCGGACAGATTGTCTGAAGGTATGAGGCGTTCCTTTGGTAAAAAAGTAGGCAACGCTGCTAGAGTCGATCCAGATCAGCCGATAATCAAAATTTGGGTCGATGAAGAAGGTCTAGAAGTCGCCAAAGAGGCTGCAAGGAAGGCCTCGATGAAGCTGCCGACGCCGTGCAGGAAAAAAGCTGACTGAGAACTGATTTTGACTTCATCTTCCGCTTACTACCGCAACGGTAGTTTCTGTGTTTTTTAACACCCTCTCGGTAGTGCTACCGAGGAACAAATGGCTGAATCCCGAGAGGCCGTGCGTACTTATATAGATTATATCGTTCTCTTCGCTTATTTCTGTTATGCGCTTGTATGGAGTCCCATCAATGAGCTTGGTTTCAAGCTCGACATCTCTCTTTTCGGCGGCTTCTTTCACTTTCTTAAGAGCTTCTTTCCCCTTCTTTTTGAAGCCCCCCTTGACGGAACGCTTTATGCTTTCATGATGTAGGCCCTCATACTCGGAACGATCTATTACGTATATGGCAATAGCCTTGATGTCCAGCTTTTGAGCCATATCGAGTCCTTCGATCACTCCCCTCATCGCACACTCTGAGCCATCCGTCGGCAATATAACTCTGTCATACATATTTTTCAGTTACTGTAAAGATACTACTCTATAAAAAATCTGTGGGAGCGATATCCTCCTGACCAATATCTTTTTAAACCATACCTTTCTTAATACCTACTATGTCCAACGAGTCAGATGAACCATCAGGATCAGAAGAAGTCAACTCATATAACGATTACGACAGCCTACTCAAGGAGGCTAGAGAGAACCTACCTGAAGATATATCCCATCACGATCGATTTCAAGTGCCTGATATAGATATACTTCAGGAAGGTAACACGACCATATTCAAGAATTTTACCGATGTGGCAGACATGATCAATCGCTCCCCAGAAAAGATTTTGAAGTTCCTCCTAGGTGAATTGGGTACGGCGGGAGAGAAGGAGAACGGAAGAGTAGTATTCAAAGGAAAGATCAGTCCGTCGAAGATAGAGGAAAAGATGGAAGATTACATAGAAAAGTTCGTATTATGTTCAGAATGTGGTAGACCCGACACCCGATTGGTCAAGGAAAACCGGATCGACATAATAAAATGCGATGCCTGTGGAGCTCACCGCCCGATAAAAGGCAAACAGGTGAAGACCGGAGCCTCGAAAAAGTCTGAAAAACTGGAAGAAGGTGAGATATACGAGCTTCTGATCCAGGATATCGGAAAAGAAGGTGATGGTGTAGCTAAAAAAGCCGGATACACCATATACGTCCCTGGGACGACGAAAGGGGATAAAGTAAAAGTAAGGATCAACAACAAAACTGGCAATCTGGCTTTTGGAAGTGTAGTCGGAGGTTGACCGGATTTAAATGATAGAGATAAAACAAAAACATATTCCCGCTGTAGCGATAATCTGTATGCTCGTTATAGTTCACATGATAGCACTGAACGTGGTTCAGATCTATCCTCAAGAATATCAAGCATTGGGTGAAGAGGGTGCAGAGAATCCTTTCATCCCACTTTTATACATCGTTTTCATACTTGCTTTTACCGGTTTCATGCTTTTTCTTTTCAAATATAAGAAAGGTAATGTTATTCAATATTTGATTTTAGCTGTTGTGGGGTTGACCCTTTTCTATGTTTTCTATCCCGTGTTATTTTATGCTGGAGCTAGGATAGGGATATTGCCATTCGATTGGCCCTTCTTCGCTTCGGTCTCGTTAGGGATCGGTTTGACATACCTTCTTTACAAGAAACCAGAATGGTATGTGGTGAACGGTTTGGGTATAATAATGGGGGCCGGAATTGCTGGTATATTCGGCATGACCTTTGGGATTTTACCGGTTTTCGTATTACTGATAGTTCTAGCAGTTTATGATTTTATCTCAGTCTATAAGACAAAACATATGCTGTCCTTAGCTTCGGGAGTGATGGAACTCAAGACTCCTGTGATGATGGTCGTTCCTCAAAAGAAGGATTATTCCTATGCGAAGAAGAAAAAGGTTATGGATGAAGTTAAAGGGAATAAGGAAAGAGAGGCTATGTTTATTGGCCTTGGCGATATAATAATTCCTGGAATCCTACCTGTCTCGGCTAGTGTATATCTTGACCCTGCTGTTCAGGCAGCGGGGCACCCCGGACCTTTACTCGTGGCCGTAGGAAGTATAGTAGGTGCGGTATGCGGTATGATAATCCTCACTCGCTTCGTTCTGAAAGGCAAACCTCATGCAGGACTGCCTTTATTGAATTCAGGAGCAATATTGGGTTACTTGGTTACTTATCTGATAATTTATCAGGATCTTACTTTTGGTATCACGATACCGTGGTAAATATTCTCAGACCGACAGTTTAAATAATCTAAGACCATCTTTTATCTACAGATGAGTACAAAGAAGAAAAAAGTCAAAAAGAGATACGAGAGATGGACACCTCTTTACGATAAGATCGACAATTTTCCATTTATTTCTAGATATCAGAAGAAATGGAAAAAGAACGCTTTAGAAGCTCTTGATCTATCTGATGGAGATAAAGTTTTAGATATCGGAACCGGGACCGGTGAGATACTTCCATGGATAGTTGATAGGATGGAAGAAGGTGAGGTTATAGCTTCAGATATAAGTGAGGGCATGCTCGAAAGAGCGAGAGGTAGATTAAAAAAACTGGAGAATCTTCCTTTAGGAGTAGATATCAAAGTGGTGAAGGACGATATAGAATCATCAAAATTTCCAGATGATCATTTTGACAAGATGATCGCCACTTTTACTTTCACTACCGTGCCTCATCTAGAGAAAGCTGTATCGGAGTGTTCAAGGATTTTAAGGTCAGGAGGAAAGATGATAATCCTGGACACTGGAAGACCGGATTCGGTCTACGGTTATCTTTTGTTTTATCCCATGATGATATCGGCAAAAGTATTCGGGAAGACTCATATCGACAGGAACGTAAAAAATGCCTTAGCGGAGAAGTTCGAAGTACAGCCGATCCAGAAGAACATGATGGGCATGGCCTATACTTTGGAATGTAGATCACCCTGATTTATGATCGTTTTTTCCATCCGTAATTAATAAGTACCATTAATGTTAATCCGTCAACAGTTGTCGATAATAACGAAAATAAAACAAGGAGTGTGGTAAATTTGACAAAAAATGTTGCGAGTAAGAACGAAGAGGCAGGCAAGAAGTGGGTTAAAGAGGACCCTGATAAAGAAGACGTTTATTGGCCTAGTGAAGAACTGAAGAAGAAGGCGTGGATAAGCGATCCCAAGATATACAAGAAGGCCAAAGAGGATCCTAAGAAATTCTGGGCGGAGAAAGCCAAAGAGGCTTTGGACTGGTTCGAGGAGTGGGATGAGATATATGAAGAAGATCCACCCTATTTCAACTGGTTCATAGGAAGCAAGACAAATCTGGCTTACAACTGCTTGGATAGACACCTCGAGGATAGAAGGAATCAGGCCGCTATAATATGGGAGCCAGAGCCGACGGATGAGAGCAATAGGATACTCACATACCAGGAACTCTACAGGGAAGTCAACAAGTTCGCCAATGCTCTCAAGGACCTTGGTGTCGAGAAAGGCGATGCAGTAACATTCTGGATGCCGATGATCCCCGAAACAGCGATAGCCGCTTTAGCGTGTCAAAGGATAGGAGCATGGCATTCGATAGTGTTCACAGCATTCAGCCCTGATGCGGTCAAAGATCGTATGGATGATGCAGGTTCTGAACTCCTGATAACCGCAGACGGTTTCTACAGAGGAGGTAAGACCGCAACTCTGAAAGAAAAGATAGACCCGATACTTGAAGAACTCGGCACAGACAACTGTGTCGTCGTTAACAGGGCCGGTACAGAACCTGAGATGAAAGAAGGTAGAGATCATTATTTCGATGAGTTGATCGAAGATAAAGAAAGTTATTGTGAACCGGAAAAACTTGATGCTGAAGATACTGGTTTCCTTCTGTATACTTCAGGAACAACCGGTAAACCGAAAGGGATCAAGCATTCTGTAGGCGCTTATGCGGCCCAGGCAGCTCTGACCACAAAATGGGTCTTCGATCTTCATGAAAATGACGTGTATTTCTCGACTGCTGACATGGGATGGATAACCGGTCACAGTTATTCACTTTATGGACCACTATTGAACGGCGGAACCACGTTGTGGTATGAGGGTTCACCGTACTATCCGAACCCAGACCGCTGGTGGGATATAATAGAAAAATACGGAGCCAACATATTCTACACAGCTCCAACAGCGATAAGGGCTTTGAGGCAGAAAGGATCGGATTGGATAGAAGATCATGACCTAAGTTCTTTGAGACTGTTGGGCTCTGTCGGAGAACCTATAGATCCGGATACCTGGAAATGGTTCTTCAATAAAGTGGGAGAAGGAAGATGTCCGATCGTAGACACTTACTGGCAGACCGAAACAGGCGGCATATTGTTGACCTCTTTGCCTGGTATAGGTCCGTTCGTGCCCGGTGTAGCCGGTCCAGCACTGCCCGGAATAACTTATGATGTGTTGGATGCAACAGGCGAACCGGTTGACGTAAACGAGAGCGGCAAGGTCGTGCAGAAGCCCCCGTTCGGTATAGGATTGCTGCGCGGTGTTTACAAAGCCCACGAAAAGTACAAAGCAGAGTACTGGAGTGAATACGGCGACAAGATCTACTTCTCCGGAGACGGAGGAAGGAAAACAGAACATGAAGTCGGCGGTAACAGATTGATAGAGATAACCGGAAGGATCGACGACGTTCTAGAAGTCTCTGGACACCGTCTAGGTTCTGCGGAGATAGAGGACGCTATAAGCGATCTAGATGAGATCGTAGAGGTGGCTGTAGTACCGAAACCGCACGATGTGAAAGGAGAAGTTCCCGCTGTGTTCGCACTCTTGAAATCAGATGTTGAAGTGAGCGAAGAAATCGAAGAGAAGATAGTCAACATAGTCAGGGAGAAAGTCGGTCCTGTCGCGACTCCTGGAGCTATATACTTCGTGCCGGACGTACCGAGAACCGAGAGCGGTAAAGTGATCAGAAGATTCCTGAAGGGACTTGTGAAAGACGGCGAGCTAGGAGACATGACCACTGCCAGCAATCCAGAATGTCTGAAGGAACTGGCTGAAATAACAGAATACAACGGACCAGAAGAATTCGAGTTCTAGATGGCTGAAATCCTTTAAGGTCCCCCAAACCCCTTTATTTACTCTTTTTCTCTCATCTCTTTTTTCCTTTTTTGAAGCCTTTCGTACTTTTCTTCATATAGTTCCTTACAGGAAGAGCAGCAGAGATAGTGCTCCTTACCGTCCTTTTTCCACTTCACCGGTTCTCCTTTTATGGGCTTGTTGCAGTAGTAGCAGTTTATATCTAAAGGAACGTTCTCGTCCAAAGGAAGCCAAGGCACCTTCTTTTCTTCCTCTTGAACTCTCCAAAGATCTGATATCTTGACTCCTTCTTCTTCCTCTATCAATGTGGTGGCTTCGTCTACTTGGTTGAAATGATTTACAAAAAGGGTCAATAGATAGGGTCCGCCTTCCAACTTTTCTAAGGCGCGAAACCTCTTATGAGAATCTACTAATTTTCTTAATCCTTCTTCCATATCTCCTTCAATTTCGACCTTGAGATAGTATTTTTGGAACCCTATCTTACTGTGATCCAATTCTACTCGAAAACCTTCGATGATACCCATATTTTCCAACTTTTCCAGTTTTGAACTGACCGTAGGTGTGCTCACCCCGACTTTATCCGCCAAGATCCTGCGGGACTGCCTTCCCTCTTTTTGAAGTTCGATAAGCATCTTCAATTCGGTTTCGTCGAGCTTCATATATCCTTCAGGGACGTTTGGATTACTTAGATTTTTTGTTTGTAAAGATATCGGCAGATTGTTTTAACATTTGTATACCGAAAGTGCCTTTTATACCGGCAACAATGTTATAACGGTGTTAAAAATGGCTGTAGATCCCGTATGTGATATGAAAGTCGACGAGGAGGATGCAGAGTTCAAGACCGAATATAAAGGTAAAAAGTACTACTTCTGCGCTCCCGGATGCAAGACCCTATTCGAGGAGGACCCAGAAAAGTACCTCGAGTAGGGTAAACCCCCTTTCCATTTGATTTATGAGGTTGATATTTATGACTGAAAAAAACAAAAAGGAGAAAGAAAAGGTCCCTATCGAGGGGATGACGTGCGCCTCCTGTGCTCAGACTATAGAAGGGGCTTTAGACAAACAGGAGGGTATTGAGAAAGCTGACGTTAACCTGATGACGGAGAAAGCGAGTATAGAATTTGATCCTAAAAAAATAGATATGGATAAGATCAGCGAGACGGTTGAGAAAACAGGTTATAAAGTGGCGGAGAAAGAGGAAGAAAAAGGAGAGACCACGTTAGAAGTTACCGGTATGACTTGTGCTTCCTGTGCCGATACCGTTGATAAAGCTCTTTCCGGAGTTGAGGGGGTTGAGAATGTCACGGTCAACATAAGTACTGAAAAAGCAAAAGTAGTATATGAACCTAATCTGGTTTCTAAAACAGATTTGATAAAGACTATAGAAGAAGTAGGATATGGAGTTGCTTCAGAAGATGAAAAAGAGACAGATGCAGAGATGAGATTGGCAAAGACCAAGCAACTCATGATCTATGCATGGATAGGCACTGGTTTACTTTTGGCATATGAATTTTTGTTTCTTCAATTTATAGACTTACCTGATCAGACAGCGATGATCATTTCGGGTATTATAGCTACTCCAGTTGCATTGATCATAGGATGGCCCACCGTGCACTCAAAGACCTTTTCCGCATTAAAAGGCGGTAATATCAACATGGAAACCCTGATAACTCTTGGTGTTCTCTCTGCATGGACCACCGGTATATTGGCGATCTTGATAGAAATCCCTGGTTTTTTCATGGTCTCTGCCATGATTCTGTCATTCCATCTCATAGGACAGTACTTGGAAGATAAAGCTAAAGGAAGAGCTTCTCAAGCGATCCAAAAATTGCTGGAATTGGAAGCCGATACCGCTCGAGTCATCAGAGAGGGAGAAGAGAAGGAGATCCCTCTTGAAGAAGTGGAAGTGGGAGAGTCTATGATCGTAAAGCCCGGTGAAAAGATACCAACAGATGGTGTAGTTAAAGAAGGAAGTTCAGCTGTCGATGAGTCGATGGCTACGGGTGAGTCCGTACCCGTAGAAAAGAATGAAGGCGATGAAGTCATCGGTTCTACTATAAATCAGGACGGCATTTTGAAAGTCGAAGCGACAAAGATCGGGAAAGATACGTTCCTATCTCAGGTAGTCGAGATGGTCGAAGACGCTCAGGCCACAAGACTTCCGGTCCAAGCCCTTGCAGATAAGGTGACTTCAAAGTTCGTTCCCGCGGTTATTTTGATCTCTTTAGCTACTATGGTCAGTTGGGTGCTTTTTACCGGTCAATTACAGGGAGTTCTAGAATGGGCAGGTAACTTTTTGCCATGGGTAAATCCAGATTTGGGTACTCTCGGCCTTGTACTCTTTGCAGGTATAGCTGTCTTAGTTATCTCATGTCCCTGCGCTTTGGGTTTAGCAACGCCAACTTCAGTTATGGTTGGCACCGGGAAGGGAGCGGAAAATGGGATACTTTTCAGAGAAGGCTCCGCTCTTGAGTACATACAGGATCTAGATATCATCGTGTTCGATAAAACCGGGACCTTGACTAAAGGTAAGCCGGAATTAACGGACGTTTGGCCCTCTAGATCGAATCTTTCTCAAAAGGAACTCCTTCGGAAGGCAGCTTCTATTGAGAACGCCTCAGAGCATCCGATAGCTCAGGCTGTGGTTAGAGGAGCTACAAAACAAGATATAGAAATAACCCAGGTGAAAGATTTCGAAAATGTTAGAGGAAAAGGTGTGAAAGGAAAAGTTGACGAAGAATTAGTGATCGTCGGAACTAGGAAACTTATCGAAGAGGAATTGAACGGAAAAAAAATCCCTGACAAAGCTATGAAGAGAAGAGCTCAACTTCAGGATGAGGGTAAAACTTCGTTCTTTGTCGCGGTTGAAGGTGAAATCAAAGGAGTTATCGCCGTTGCCGACGAGTTGAAGGAGGGCGCCAAAGAAGCGATACATCAGATAAAAGAGTTCGGTATCAAGACCGCCATCTTGACCGGCGATAATCAGAGAGTCGGGGAAGCGATAGCATCCCAAGTTGGTATAGAAGAAGTCGAAGCTGACGTTCTTCCTGACAGGAAAGCCGAGAGGATAAAAGAGTTACAGAAAAGAGGCGGAAGGAACAAGATTGCTATGGTCGGTGACGGTATCAACGACGCTCCCGCACTAACCCAAGCAGATATCGGCTTTGCCATAGGGACAGGGACCGATATAGCGATAGAGTCGGGCGATGTGACCCTTGTAAGAGGTGAACTGGAAACCATAGCTCAGGCCTTCAAATTGTCCAAAGCGACCATGAAGAACATAAAACAGAACTTATTCTGGGCCTTCGGTTACAACTCTGCAGCGATCCCTGCTGCTGCGTTAGGATTTTTGCACCCAGCTATAGCAGCCGGAGCGATGGCCATGTCATCGGTGACCGTCGTGTCAAACGCATTGAGGCTGAAAAAAGTTGACATCGGAACGGAGGAGGATAAAAGATGATCGAGGAAACGCTTTCTTCTGCAGCATCGATCTGTTTGAACGCCAACGGTAATCACCATATGGACGGCTGGTCCATGATGGGGGGATGGTGGTTCATATGGCCGATAATCTGGATAGCGATAGCCTTAGTCATTGGTCTTTTGGTCTACAGAGATGCAGAGAAAAGAGGCATGAACGGACTTCTATGGTTCATACTTGTCCTGCTCCCGATGGTCGGCTTACTGTTCCTGGTTATCTACATAGTACTTAGGGAAGAGAAAAGAACGGTCTCAAGGAGGAGAACGGAAAAGAGCGCAGGGAAGATACTTGACGAGAGGTATGCGAGAGGAGAGATATCTGATGGAGAATATAAAAGGAAAAAGAAGGAGATTAGAAAATAGAAGATGAGAAGCAACCAACAAATATATATAGCCTATAACGGTGTTATAGGATGATGTCAAAGAACAGAAAACTGCTTGCAGGAACGATCGCCCTGGTACTGGTCATAAGTTTATTTGTGGGAACCAGCTTAATAATGGCCCAAGAGAGTGACGAACTCTCCAACGGTGAAGAGCCTGGTGAGTATGAGGAACCATGGTATTGTCATGATCAAGAGGAACATGAGGACCATTATGAGGATCATCATGAGGATGATGATCACCACCATGGAGGAAGACACCATCACGAAGACGGTTCCTTTGGTGGAGGGTTCACCCGTATGATAAGACGGATGTTCCCTGGTCATTAAAGAACGAAGTCGAACCGATAGGTGCCAGTGTGATCAAAAACCTCTTCATTTTATTTATTTGCTTCTTAAATACTGGTAAGTGATGAAATATGAATTCTTTGGCCCTCAAAAACCTATCGAAAAAAAGGAATCAGATCATCGTAGTCTTGTTCGTGCTATCCCTTGTCTATACTTTGAGCATTTTCATAGCTCCCTTGACTCTTGAATCTGGTACTGTCTCTGAAATAAATGGAAGCGCCAATCAGGTTGTCAATGAGGAAAAGTGGGAAGAACTAACGTTTTACCATCGAAAGGTGTATTACTTCGGTGATTTGAACTGCCACCAGATGAGTTCCCGTTCTTATCACATCAATGATAACCAGATGCCCATAGCCGGTAGATCGACGGGCATATTCATGGGATTGACAGCGGGCTTTTTTACCATGTCTTTCGCGGAAAGTGCTGGAGATTTCAAACATACTTTGCTCGGTCTGCTAGATGCGGATCCGGATCTCTCCGAAAATAAAGAATGGCTTCTGCTCTTTCTTTTCGGTTCTTTGTTCGCTCTCCCTATGATCTTGGACGGCGGTCTTCAGTTCATAATCGACTACCACAGCTTCAACGAATTCAGGACCTTCACAGGAATTTTGTTTGGCATAGGATTCTCAAGTTTTATATCCTCGATGATCATATCTTCATGAGGGGAGTAAATTGTTTGAATCGAAAAATTCAGAAAAGAACATCTTCAATCTGCTAGCGCCATGGTACGATAGATTCAGAAAGATCGTTGAATCAGGTGAGATTGTAGAGATAAGTCAAGAGATAGAGAAAATCGAAAGAAGCAATGATAGAACTCTGAAGATACTAGATGTAGGGGGAGGAACAGGAAATCATTGGCGAGAAAAAGTCAGTGATGGAAAGGATTTTTACTTACTTGATGAGAACAGGTCCATGTTGAGTCACTCCGAAGAAGAAATAAGGGCCATCCAGGGCGATGCACAAAGTACACCTTTCAAAGAGAAGACATTTGACGTTGTTCTGTGTGTTGACGCCTTACATCATTTTGATGATAGACTTGGCAGCTTGGAAGAGATGGACAGAATGTTAAAACCAAAAGGTAAAATAATATTTGTCGATTTCGATCCAGAAAATATCTTAACTAGAGGTATCTCTTTGATCGAACGATCATTTGGCGAACCCGGTACTTTTATTCCTCTCCATAGTCTAAAAAATTTTTTCGAGAAAAAAGGTTACAGTTCTAAGTTGAAAAGGTTGAATTCCTATATGTATCTCTTTACTTTCCAAAAAAATGATGCCTAGGCGTATCTTCCTAAAAACATTTAAATACTCCTCCATTTTTAGGTATGCCTAACATAACGGTGTGATAAGATGAGCGGATTGAAGAAGAGAAACGGTCGAGATGAAGAAGGGGGCCAAGTACTTTGGACACTTTTGATGATAGGCGTGGTGTTCCTCATTTCGTCCGTATTCTATCTGTACGTATTGGAAGGATCGAGCGATGACACCTTGGTCCTCTATTCAGGTCGGAGCAGAGAATTGATCAGTGATGTGGTCGACGAGTTCGAAGAAGAAACGGGTATCGATGTTGAGATACAATACGGCTCGACGACGGAGATTGCGAGTACTCTTTTAGAAGAAGGAGAAGACAGTCCGGCAGATGTTTTCTATGCACAAGATCCTGGTGGTATAGGCTCGGTTCAACATATGTTGCGTACTCTTCCTCAAGAGCTTTTAGAACAGGCACCTGAAGAATTCCATTCAGCCCAGGATGACTGGGTTGGGATCTCTGGAAGAGCACGTGTTGTGGTCTACAATACTGAGGAACTGAAAGAAGAAGAACTTCCCGACGACATGTGGGCCTTTACCGAAAGTGAATGGGAAGGTCGTATTGGATGGGCACCCAGCAATCCTTCATTTCAGACTATGGTCACAGCGATGAGAGCCGAATGGGGTGAAGAAGAGACGGAAGACTGGTTAGAAGCTATCCAAGAGAACGATCCAGTAGAATATACCAGGAACACACCGACTGTACAGGCGGTTGCTGACGGTGAGGTCGATGTCGGATTCGTGAATCATTATTACCTTTATCGATTCCTAGAGGAAGAAGGGGAGGAGTTTCCAGCTCGGAATTACTATCCAGATAGCGGAGGACCAGGGACCACTATGATGATCTCTGGAGCCGGTATACTAGAGTCCTCAGATAACGAACATAATGCTGAACGCTTTTTAGAATTCCTGCTTTCAGAAAATGCTCAAGAATACTTTGCTGAAGAGACTTTCGAATATCCTGTTAGAGAAGGGATCGAGACTTATGAAATACTGCCCGATCCGGCCGAGATAGATTTTCCCGATATCACCATGGAAGAGATGGACGATCTGGAAGGAACTTTAGATATGCTTCGCAGCATCGGAGTGATATCTTGAGATGATCTCTTTGAATACTTCATCGGTAAGGAAAAAGATAGATAGGGTTCCGCTGCCTATTTGGCTCCTAGGTTTTCTTATAATAACTGCCATATCCTTACCTATAGTTTATCTGATCGTGAGAGCGCTGGGAGCCGGCGTAGAAACGTGGGATATAATTTTCCGCTATAGAACTCTTATCACCTTTGGAAGGACCATGGCTTTGGTGATCGCAGCACCCCTTCTTTCTCTTGCTATTGCACTGCCTTTGGCTTTTTTGACCACCAGGACGGATCTGCCTTTCAGAAATGTTTGGTCGATCCTGGGTACTCTTCCACTGGTGATACCCAGTTATATCTACGCTTACGTCCTTATTTCCGCTTTCAGTCCTAGAGGTATCTTCCACGAGTTCCTAGCTTCGCCTTTAGGTATAGAGAGTTTACCGCAGATCTATGGTTTTCCTGGTGCTCTATTAAGCGTTACAGCAGTAAGCTATCCCTACCTGTTGCTTCCGTTGCAGTCCTCTTTAAAAGGCATGGACAGATCCGTTGAAGAGGCCTCTAGGAGTCTTGGTCGCGGTCATATCACGACCTTTAGAAAAGTTACCCTGCCTCTTTTACGCCCCGCCATCGCCTCAGGCGGTCTACTCATAGGTCTCTATTCACTTCGCGACTTCGGAGCCGTTTCCCTGATGAGATATGAAACTTTCACCTGGACCATTTACAACCAGTACTTCACTCCATTTGGTGGTAGGATGATCGCCGCAGCTTTGTCTTTGATACTCCTTATATTTGCTTTGTTCATACTTTACTTAGAATCGAGAACTAGGGATAAAACACGTTACTACAGCAGCGCCGAAAGCAACAGTGAGCCAGATCTTATAGAGTTGGGAAGATGGCGTTGGCCCGCACTTATCTTCTGCGCCTTAGTAGTTATCATATTTCTGATATTACCCATGGTCGTTCTGGGGTTCTGGGGGTTGAGAGGTATGTTTGATGGAGTCTCTCTCAAGATGTTTTGGGATCCCGCTTTCAATTCACTTCAAGCATCATTTTTGACGGCTTTGGTCGTAGTGTTAGCGGCTGTTCCTATAGGTATCATAACGGCTCGTTTTTCGGGAAAGATGAGCCAGATCATGGAGAAATTCACTTATCTTGGTTTTGCACTACCCGGTATAGTGATAGCTCTCGCTCTTGTATTCTTTTCAGTAGGTACGCCCCTGTACCAAACTATGTTTATCCTGATATTTGGATACATGATATTGTTTCTACCTTTAGCCCTTGGATCGATCAGGACATCAATACTGCAGATAAATCCTGCCGTAGAAGAAGCCTCTAGGAGCTTGGGAAAGAGTCCTGGACAGACTCTAAAAGAAGTGACCCTGCCGCTCTCAAAAAATGGAATATTGGCAGGAGCGGCTCTGGTATTTTTGGTCACTATGAAGGAACTTCAAGCCACGTTAATACTAAGTCCAAGGAATTTTGAGACCTTGGCCACCTCAATCTGGCATGCGACGTCTGAAGCTTTCTTTGCTAGAGCTGCAATACCAGCTCTACTTCTCATATTCTTATCTTCGGTTCCGATGATGGTATTATTGATATTTTGGCATAGGAGAGGTAATCATGAAAGGATCAGCGGTTCGTTGTGAAGGTCTAACAAAAAAATTCGGAGAAACCACTGCGGTGAATGATGTATCTTTTGAGTTGAAAGAAGGAGAGATCCTAGCCTTGGTCGGTCCAAGCGGATGCGGAAAAACCACTCTTCTGCGGCTTATAGCAGGATTCGAGTATCCTGACAAAGGTTTGGTTGAGATAGGTGAGCAGAAAATTGTAGATGAAGGAAGATACATACCTCCAGAGAAGAGAGATGTTGGGATAGTCTTTCAGGACTACGCTCTCTTTCCACATCTTTCAGTCGCTGAGAACATCTCTTACGGTCTATCCTCAGATTCTATTCAATCCAAAAAAAGATGTGCGGAGATGTTGACTCTGATAGATATGGAAGATCATGCTTCAAAGATGCCGCATGAATTGTCAGGAGGTGAACAACAGAGAGTTGCTTTAGCCCGGGCCATGGCTCCAGATCCAGAAATACTTCTTATGGATGAACCCTTCTCCAACCTCGATGCCGAACTTAGGATGAGGATACGATCAGAGGTGAAGAACATACTTAAAAGGACCGACGCGAGCGTGATATTTGTCACTCACGATCAGGATGAGGCACTGTTCATGGGTGATCGGGTCGGAGTGATGAAGGAGGCTGAACTGATACAGATAGAAGAACCCACTGAGATATTTCATTTCCCTGATCATCCCTTTGTGGCAGACTTCATCGGTACTGCCGATTTTATTTATGGAAAGATAAAGGATGAAACCACGGTCAAAACAGAGATCGGCGGACTGGCCTACCACGGTACTTTTCCTTCAGAATATACTGTGGATGTCATGATCCGCCCTGACTTCCTTGATATAGAACCTTCTCAAGAAGGCAAAGGTAAGATAAAAGACAGGATATTCAAAGGTATGCACTACCTTTATGAGATCCTTCTACCCTCCGGTTCGAAGATAAGAACTTTACAGCACCATACCGAGAGATATGAGATAGGTACCAAGGTGACCTTTAATCTGAATCCAGAGCATAAAGTTATCTGTTTCCCAAAAAGACACAAAAAGTAAATAGCGCGTGAAGATTGGCTGCTTAGGAGTGATAAAATGCTGAAAGTATTCAGATGCTGGATATGTGGGGAAACATATCTTGGAGAAGAGAAACCGACTGACTGTCCATACTGTGGAGCAGATAAAGAATTCCTGAAACCTGGCGAGGAATATGAGTTACCAGAAGTTGAGCTTACTGAAAGATCAAAAGAAAATCTCGAAGAAGCCCTGGAATTGGAAGTTGACAACGCTACCTTTTACTACTGCGCATACAACAAGGCAGACGATACCAGGACCGAAGGGATGTTCAAAAGGTTAGCGAAAGTGGAAGCTGAGCACGCCGAGGCGATCTGTCTATTTTTGGACAGGGAAGAACCAGAGATAGATAAGCACATCGAGAAGTGTTCCGAGGATTTCATAGAGAACGTGGAAGATGCACATTCTAGAGAATCTAGAGCTATAGAACATTACCGTAAGTTCGCTGAAGAGGCAGAAGAACCACGTGTTCAGGAATTCTTTGAAGCACTTGTAGAGATAGAAACGGATCACCTCGAATTGCATGAAAGCGAGCTATAAGCGGCCCGACCATATAGAAACCCCTTTCTTTTTTTAAAATCCAAAATCAGGAAAAATTTTATTAGGCTCATTTTAGATATAATAGTTTGGACAGGATCTGAAAGGTGTTAACATGCACAGGAAGATAGAAGTCAAAAAAGAGGAAAAGAAAGAAGACTCAGAAAAGCACATCCTGACCGCGAAAACATTATCAAAAGCGGCTGAAGTGAACGAAAATCTGGACCGAAGGGGGAGAGAGATACATACCATGATGAAAAAGTTGTGTCAGAACGAAAAAAACAGAATCTCGAAGGAATAGATGATTAAAAAATTAAAAAGTGAAAGATACGGGATTTTTACCCCCTAAAGATTTTTAGCCTAATTCACTACACAACATCCAGATGGATGAGTAATCTCATTCTATCTTTTCGACGTTGATCGCTCTAGGCCCCTTTTCACCCTCTTCGGTATCGAATTCTACTCGATCGCCTTCTTTGAGAGTGTTACATTCCATGCCGCTGCGATGGACGAATAAGTCCTCATCGCCTTCATCGGGCTCTACGAAACCATAGTTCTTCATATCATTGAAGAACTTAACTGTTCCTTTCATACGATTTCACCTCCTAAAGATCGGAAAGCAGTCTACCAACATGACGACCTTAATAAATCTTTTGTGATATACTCCTTCCATGAAAAATGTATCGTTCGAAAAAAGAAAAAAGTTAATAGGCATACCTTTTAGACTAGCACATGAATCTAGAAGGGATGTTCTTCCCAGAAAGCGTAGCGGTCATAGGGGCATCAAACAGAGAAGGGAAAGTAGGAAATGCTATAATGAAGTCTCTGAAAAGAAAGTACTCCGGTAGGATTTATCCTATAAATGTTAAAGAGGATAATGTTTTGGGTATCGATGCTTTCTCTTCCATCATTAATATCGAGGATGAAATTGACCTAGCTATAATAGCTCTACCGGCAAAGATAGTGCCAAAAATAGTGGAAGAATGTGGTGAAGCTGGGGTTGGGAATTTGATAATAGTCAGTGCCGGTTTCAGTGAGGCTGGCAGAGGCGATCTAGAGGAAAAGATAAAAGAAACGGTCGAAGATTATGATATGAATCTCATTGGGCCAAACTGTTTGGGTATATACAATCCCTATAATGAACTGGATACGATATTTAATCCTCCAAAGAGACAGGATAGACCAGAACCTGGTTCAGTAGCCTTTCTATCTCAGAGCGGAGCTTTTGGAGCAGCTACACTAGACTGGTTTTCAGAGGCAGACATCGGACTCAGCAAATTCGTGAGTTACGGAAACAGGGTAGATATCGACGAAGCTGACCTGATCGACCACCTTTCAAATGATGAAAAAACTGAATTCATAATATATTATATCGAAGGGGTCAAAGACGGGAGAAGATTTTTCGAGGCAGCTAGGAGGAGCACGAAGCCTATATTAGCTGTAAAATCGGGTAGAACAGAAGAAGGGTCCTCTGCAGCAACTTCACACACCGCTTCTTTGGCGGGAAAAGATAAGGTCTATGAGGGAGCATTTAAGCAATCTAACGTGATAAGAGCTTATGATCTAAGAGAGATGTTCAACATCGCCAAAGCTTTTTCTTTCCAACCTCTGCCGCATGGGGACAACGTAGCTATCGTCACTAACGGTGGTGGAGCAGGAGTTATGGCAACAGACGATCTCGTTGATAAAGGGCTGAATTTAGCCCGATTCACCAAAAAAACAAAGGAAGATTTCGATCATGCAGTGGAGGAGGGTATTATCCCGGAACACGCTACTTTAGATAATCCTGTAGACATAATCGGCGATGCCCCATCAGACAGGTACCAGAAATCCATAGATATCGTGCTTAAGGATGATAATGTAGATGTAGTGATCGTGGTACTCCTATTCCAGTCCCCAGCTATCGAGGAAGATATAATTGAGAAGCTAGACGGTTTGCAAGGTGAAAAACCTATAATCGCAGTAGCTCCTGGTGGCAGGTACACTCACAAGTTGACAGAAAAGATAGAAGAAAAAGGTATACCTGTATACCAAACCCCCGCTGAAGCAGTAGAAGCAGTATGGGGATTGACTAGATGCTGTCCTAAAACTTGATCAACCGTCTCTAGACTAAAAATATATAAAACATAAAATTGTCACTATTCCAGAGAAAGGTGATAGATTGGTAAAGAAAGCTATAGTGCTTGCGGCAGGTGAAGGCACAAGATTGAAACCGATAACCAATGCGATCCCTAAGGAGATCATAAGAGTTGGTAAGAATCCCGCGATAGAACACGTACTGAAGGTACTGAAAGCGGGCGGGATAAAGGATGTTTTGATAATAGTGGGCAGAAAAAAGCATGCCTTGATAGATTATCTTGGCTCCGGGGAGAGGTTAGGCTTGAAGATATATTATAGGTTGCAGGAGGAGCCTAAAGGGACTGCTCACGCGGTTTCATTGGGAGAAGATTTCATAGGCGAAGATGAAGACTTCGTGATAATGTATGGTGACAATTACATAACCCCTTACAGTGCGATGGAGGACATAGTTGACTTCCATGTAGAAAAGGATGGTGGTGGAACACTTGTTTTGCACCCAGTGGATGATCCGACAAGGTTCGGTGTTGTAGATATCGATGGAGACAAAGAGATACACGGCATGATAGAAAAACCCACGATGGAGGAGGCTCAACCTTTCAAAGTGAATGATCACTGGTTGAACATCGCCGGTCTGATGATATTGAACTCAAAGATATTTTCTTTCATAGATAGAACTGAACCTGGCAAGAAAGGTGAGATATGGCTTACTGATTCTATAGAGATGATGAGGCAGGCTGGGAACAGGATATTCGGCTACCAGTTCGACGGAAGAAGGTTCGATATAGGAACCTTCGACTCTCTGAAAGAAGCGGATGAATTGGAACTCAAAAGAAGACAGGAGAATGAGTCAGGATGAATGTAGGCGTGGTTTTAGGAACCAGACCAGAGATAATCAAGATGAGTCCTCTGATCAGGGAACTAGAAAGTAGGGGGATCGAACACGATATAATCCACAGCGGTCAGCACTACGATGAGGAAGTATCGGACATATTTTTCCAAGAGTTGGAATTGGATGAACCTGACCGTTATTTGGGTGTAGGCTCGGGGTCTCAGGGTGAGCAGACAGGTAAAGCTCTCATAAAGCTGGAAGAAACTTTTAGAGAACTAGATACAGATATTGTCTTAGTGCAAGGAGACACTAACACTGTTTTAGCCGGAGCCTTGGCCGGAGTGAAGATGGGACTAACAGTGGGCCATGTAGAAGCAGGCCTCAGGAGTTATGATTACAGGATGCCGGAAGAATACAATAGAAGATTAAGTGATCATTCATCCCACCTGCTGTTCGCGCCAACGGCGGAGAGCAAAAGAAAGCTTGTTTCTGAGTCAGTTTGGGGCGAAATCTATGTCACCGGAAACACTGTGATCGATGCCTGCATGCAGAACATGGAGATCGCAGAAAGAAAAGCCAGCTTCGATTTTGATATCCCAGAACATTTTGTACTCGTGACCGCACATCGAGCCGAAAATGTAGATGATCCAGAGGTGCAGAAAAACTTCATCCGTTCCTTCGAAGATATTGACACTCCCATGATCTATCCGATCCATCCTAGAGCAGAGGAGAGATTCAAGACGGAAGAAAATCTAGAAGAACTTAGTGAGATAGAGAACATGAACCTAGTGCCCCCTCAGGGCTATCTAGAATTCCTAGTGCTGATGAAACGATCCGAGTTCATATTGACCGATTCTGGAGGTATACAAGAAGAGGCTACTGCACCAAATATAAAGAAGAAAGTTTTCGTACTGAGAGAATCAACTGAAAGACCGGAAGCGGTCGATGCAGGATACTGCGAAGTGGTCGGAACGGAAACGGAGGCCATAATCGAGTCGGTGAGTGATTTTGATATGAAAACTTGGGATCCTAAAGGGTGTCCGTATGGAGATGGAAAGGCGGCAGAGAAGATCGTCGATGTGTTAAAAAAAGGGAGTGAGTGTGGTTTATCTTTCCGAATTTATTAGGTGAAGAAAGCTAGAAGCTGTTCCCAATAGATCATGGCCATGAATATTAAAGCAGCCACTGATATAACGGTGGCTAAAAGACCAGCTTTCGTCATCTCCGCTGTTTTAAAAAATTTACTCTGATAAACGAGTGCATTCGGAGGAGTGTTTGCCGGCAGTAAAAAGGCGAAACAGGCCGCCATCCCCGCCACTGAGGCTAGTAAAAGCTGATCGTGACCTAAATCTGAGGCTAATTCTATCGCTACAGGTACGAAAGTGCTTGAAGTGGCTGTCAAGCTGGAAAATAGAGTGATACTAAAAGCGGTAACGAAGCCGATAGCTGCTACAACAAGAAGTAATCCCGCTCCCATCAATATGATTTCCATATTGTAAGCGATCAGTTCTATCACACCGGTTTTTTCTAGTCCAGAACCTAAAGCGAGTCCCCCTCCAACTAAGATGAGAACTCCCCAACCTATCTCACTTCCTGCTTCTCTCCATCCTATAGCACCTATCTTTGGAAGTGTGAATATGAGAGAGATCAATAAAGAGGCTATATACATCCAATTATCGGCTAAAGGGGATAAAGGAGAGAGAGTATCAATAAATCCGCTAGAAAAAAAGGGTAAAATAAACGGTCCTACAGCATCAACTAACCACAGCCCGAGTGCCAATACGAAAAGGATCACGACATGTCTCTGTTCAGTGCTCAATTCACCCATCTCAGCAAGTTCCTTCTTAACTTCTTCAGTCCCTCCCTTTATCCTCTTAACTTCCGGTTCATAAATCGTGATCATAAGTTTCCAGATAAGAGGTATCAGGATCAAAACAATAGGGACCGCTCTAACGAGCCATTGTCCGAATGTAACGTTTATACCGGCGAGGTCGTTCAAAAATCCTATAGTTATAGGTACTGGTGGTGTGCCGACCGGGGTCCCCATCCCGCCTACATTCGCGATGAAGGCGATCCCGATCACCATAGCTTTGCCCATATTGGTTCCCCTAGGATTTTCCTTGGCCTTCTCCAAGATGCCTATCCCTATCGGGAGCATTATGGCTGTAGCTGCGGTGTTTGAGATCCACATCGAAAGGATCGCCGTCCCGATCATAACTCCTAGAATCAATCGACTAGTCTTCTCCCCCATAAAAGAGATGAATTTTAATCCTATCCTCCTATCGAGACCATGTTTCTTCATAGCTCCCGCGATTATGAAACCCGCGAGTAATAGAGTGTTGACGGGATGCGCGACAAAAGCGATGCCCTCGTGAAAAGGCTGGATCCGGAAAATACCCTGTAATATTATCACCATCAATGCGGTCATCGGTATCGGTATAACCTCAGTGATCCAAAATGCCGCGGCAGCGAAGGCTATGGCTATCATCAATCTAGCATCTAGAGCGAGAGATGAAAGGAAAGGAAGCTGGATTATCGAGGCTGAAGCTAGAAAAGTGATCAAAAATATCATCTTTCTTCGATCCAACTTAAACATGCTATCTTTCCTGCTTGCTCTATCAAGCCGTCCGGGGAACTCCATCGGCAGGTGATTTAAAAATACTTCGAAAGTGAACTACGTAAGTAGATATAGTGATCACCTATCGATCAATCGCACGGACGCCGCAGCTATAAACGAGATCACAGCCGGTAAAACATCGGTACTGAGATAGACGCCAGAAATGACAGGTCTATAGTCGGTCAATGGCCAAAAGATCGCATAAGTATGACCAGAAGCAGTTATCAACAACGCATCAAGAAAAAGGTGGGATACCATACCTGCAAATAATACGAGAAACAATCTCTTAGAGCCTTCTGAATTCGCATCCTCTTTGAAAAGCATCGTTAAAATCAAGACGATCAGTATTGAACCACCCAATGTGTGTATAGGGTCCCAGGAAAAAGGGATCCCCAGCAGATCCTCGATAGCATGGGATGGGATCAGAAGCCTGATCCTGACAAGATCAGGAATGGCGGCGCCCACCATCATCATGGTCACATGATGAGATTTGATCCATCTGTATTTCCATGAAAGAACTATGCCGAGGGTATACGCGACCAAAACATGGGTCAAAAGATCAGCCATGCCCTTTCCCTCCTCTATCGTTCTTTCTGATCATATCTTTTAATTCGAGATCCTCATCTCGCTTTTGGAAACTGAAAGAATCGCTGTCCCATCTCCAACTCTTGAACAAACGTACTCCTACCCAAACAGCCGCTCCCACTGAAACAGTGTACATATAGATATATCTCCAATATCCTCGAACGACCACATTTTCTGCAACAATTGTATTATTCTCATGAAGAGTTCCATAGACTGTTATCCTGTCGTTCTCATTCGCTTCTTCTTTTTCTCCCACTACTTGGAGTTCTATCTTTTCGCTACCGTATTCTATCTCTATTTTCAAAGGTTCTTCCTCGATGACTCTTCCCCCTACCTCAACTTTCCTTCCCACATGTTCTCCATAATCCTGAAGTATCTCTTCTTCACCCGGGTAATGACCTTTTTCAGGATCCGGTTCTATAGACCCGTACCAGATGAAAAAAATTAGGAGTACTAGGATGAATATGATGAGAGATATTTTCTTCAGACTAGCATTTTTAAACATCCAGACTAAAAATTATTACCTCGTATTTGGATTTACCGATTTATTTATCATCCTCGTGTTCATCCTCTTTTTTTTCTTCTTTGATATCTTTCTCTGAGTCATTTTCAACTTCATCCTTGCTGTCCCTATACCACAAGATGTAGGTTGTAGATAGAGAAATGACAAAGATCATCAACAATATAATCTGGATGATCTGTTGGAGTGAGAGTCCTCCCTCACCATCTTCTTTTTCTTCTTCTGTAGTAAAGTTCCATGTATCCGAACTGATCTTGTTTTCTTCTTTATCTTCTACCACCACGTACCATTCATAATCAGTATCTTTCTCTAACTCTCCCCAATCTATCGAGACTATTTCATCTGAACTTATATTTTTTACGCTCTCGATGTGTTCTCTATCATTTTTATCTGATCGGTAGAAAGAAACTTCCATCTCCTTGTTTTCCGGATGGGTTATATTTACACTCAAGGTCGGTGCTGTGGAAACATTCTGAGCTCCGTCCTTTGGCTTCGGATCTTCTGGTGGGCTTGGCCTTGCATCTAATACATCTATGCTTTCTCTAAAGAGTACGTGATAATTTTCGTCCCGTATCTCTATCACTTTCTCACCACTTTCTTTGAAATGATGCTCAAATGATAGTTCGTGTTCAACAATTTCAGCTGGTATATTCTCTGAATGCATTTTTTCCTCATTTATGTACAGATAAACCTCATGAGACTTTTCCTCTTGGTTCATCAACACCGCTTCGATTAAGGCAGGTTCCATCCTATAGATATTTTCTGATATGTCTAGTGATTTTGGTTCTATCGTCATCTCATCTACGATCCTCACTTTTTCTTCATCCTCTCCTATATTAACTATGAATACTCCTTCATCAGAAAACTGATGATTTTTCTCAATAGTTGTAGTCTCATCCCCCTCTAGAACTTCCTCCCAGGATCTTATCTGGTAGCCTTCTTCATCTTTTATCTCTAATTCGACCTTTTGATACGTCGAAAGATCGTTCTCGATCTCCGCCGTTATCGAAACACTTCGGCCGGCTTCACTGTAGATAGGATCTACATCTAATGTTTTAACTTCGATTTTTTCATTTAGAGGATATGTTCCAAAGTTCCAAGTATCTGATTTCGCACTGTTCTCACCATCATCTGCTACTGCATACCAATCATATCTCTCACCATATTCCAACTCATCCCATGTCACTATAGCTCTTTCACCGGATTCTATCCCTTCAACTTTACCGATCTCGTTGTCATCGTTAGCACAATAAAAAATTACATCCATAACTTTATTATCTGCATGACTGACGTTCACACTCAATTCTTGGGATGAAGAGGCAAACTCAAAACCATCTTCTGGACTCGGGTCATATGGATTTTCGGGACCTATCTGCTTTTGAACAGTCTCAAATGACCATGCTCTCGAGGTTGTTTTATCCGACTTATCTTCCACTTCTACATACCATCTATAGGTCTCGCCTAGAGAAAGATCCTCCACTTTTATGCTCGCGGCGTCTCCACTTTCGACCTCATTATCCTTTCCAAGAAGATCGCCATCTTCACGATAAAATCTTACTTCCATCGGGCTTTTTCCGTCATTGAATGCCTCGACTTGCAGAGTCGTATCCGGGCTCACATCTGTTTCACCCTTTTCAGGGGAAAATAATTGAACAGTAGGGCTTTGCTGAGAAGCGACGACCGAGACCTCCACAGAATCTTCCACCTGATTACCAGCGTTGTCGATCGCTTTTACGGTCAGTGTATGTTCTCCATCGGTGAGAGGATCAAAGGTATGGTTCATCACACTGGAACTACTCGCCAAATAGAGCCACTCTTCTCGAATATCGCTCTTAACCTTGTAATGAGATATCCCTGAGTACTCATCCTCAGCATACCACTGTAGGAAGACGTTAGAAGTCACCTCGGATCCTTCTTTTGGCCTAATTATCTCAAGGGAAGGTGGATCTGTATCTTTGACCTCTATGTTTCTTATGACTTCGTTTTTATCCTCATTCCCTTCTCTATCTTCAGCTCTCACAGCGAACTTATGTTCACCTATCTCTTCCACTGATATATCAGCCCATGTTTCCTCAGTAGTTTCTATAGTATCCTCAAAACACATATCTCCTTCTTCCACATGATATATATTGTAAGTTATAGGTTCAGAATGATCTGTGGCAGGAAGCCATTCTAGGGAGACTCGTTTTTCAGAATGATCTGAAACATAAAGGGATCTAAGCCCGTCAAACTCCGGTGGTCTTTCGTCCTCTAGCTCTATAGTTTTGACATCAGTTTCGTTGTTTTCTAAACCTAATGAATTAACCGCTGTGACTTTGATCCTGTGCTCGGATCGAGGCTCCAAGTCTCTCAGTACGATGGAATCGTTTTTTGTGCTTTTTCTCCAATTAGAATGATCGAAGTCCTCTACTTCTTTTGCGACGTGCACACGGTAAGTTATCGGTTTTGAGAAGTCTTCAGCAACATTCCACTCCAGTTCTACAGAGTTGTTAGAGAGAATCGTATATTCACTTATACCTTCAAAATCAGGTGGATTCACGTCCTTCACGTTTATCTTTTCTTCCTGATAAGCCCTTGCTCCTGTCTGATTATGGGTCACCTTCAAAATAACATCATGGTGACCTACCTCTTCGAATACGTACTCAACGTTCTGTCCATATCTCTTTTCCTCTCCAAAGATCCATGTCCAGTTGAGGTCAGTTGATGTACTGGACCCGTAAAAGCTGGTCTCCTCGCCTAGTACAGGAGATTCGGAGTAAGAGAAGTTTACGTATGGAGGTACTGATTGCGTAGTCACCTTCCTTCTTCTATCAAAATCTGGAAATGGGGTCGAGAATATCTCTATGATCGAAGCATCAGGGAGATAATTCTGAAAGAGTCTAAAATCATCAAGGACTATGCTTTCAAGATATTCTGCTATCTTCAAAGGCGAAGAACTCGAATTCAACGGCTCCATTTCTTTTAATTTAAAAGAATCAGTATAGTTCCAAAGATCCTCGTCACTGCTGATATTTACATCTCTGTTCGCGAGGGTTATATTGAGATATGATAGTTTTTCGTCTACCCGCTCGTAGCGGACACCGATGAAAAACCATTCATCGAACTCTACATCCTCAGCATGGGTGGTTACTGTCCGTGTATCATCATTCCAGAGTTTTACAGATAATTCATCCTCCTCAAAACTCACTTGCCAAGAACCGTTTTTCTGGAACAGTTCGCCTTCAACCGGATCATCTTTTAATTTTATCAAAGAAGATAATGAGAATTCTTCACTATCATCAGTGACGTTCAGACTCGAACAGCTAGGGACTCTCATCATACCTGATGATCCTTCTGATGATCCTTCGAATCCCGCATAATTCCCGTGGGTGCGCATCTCTCCATCATGGTCTTTTATCGAATAGTTCTCTTTCAATAAGGCAGTATTTTCATTTTTGCTTTCATCTGAAACTTTGTTGGAATCAACACGGTTAAAATCGTAATGTGCTGCCTGCCATTTCTCGATGACTTCTTCTTTTTCCACATAGATCATCCTAGGTTCTTCGATTGAAAAATCGTTATCGAGCTCTCCATGTGAATACTCATCCTCTATTGAGATATATCTCAAATATCCCCAGCCGTCTCCTTTATTTTCAATTATCATAGGGGTCGCAGTTTCGCCTGTTTGAAAGGTGTAGAATTTTCCAGTATCGTTTTCATGAAAGGATAAACAGGATATCGTCCTTCCAGAGAAAACGGTTTCATTCTCTAATACAGTCCATACTCTCTGTCCATCAGTTTCTACTTCTGCTCTTTTCAGTGAGCTGTGATCTTCTATCCACGAAACTGCGAGATCATCTTCATGCTTGGAAAGGACTACCTCAGAGATGGTATCTACAGTTTCTCTGACAATATACATTTCACTTTCCTTTAAATGGTCGTTAGAGGCCTCTATATCGACGATCACAGTTTCGTTGTAGCAATCTTCTTCCCCACCATCTTCGAATTCAACATTTCTTATAAAAGAAAGAGCTATATTTTCATTATTAGATATCACTGAAGGTGAGGAAGTGGCTGACATCCTTTCTTCAGTATGCCATACTTCCTCGACGCCTCTATTTTCTTGGGAAAAATCTCCCCTGATCAAACCGATGGTCCCCTCCGTGGTTGATCCTGTCTCAAAAATATCGAAGCCCACTTCTCCTCCTCTATATGAGATGTGAAACTCCTCGTCGTTCAAGCAGACATCATAATTGTTTATAGGCCCATCTTCATAAGAGTAGTTCAAGATCGGACTGGACCATCCTTCTGTTGGAGACCATGTTCTAGCCTTTATGGAGCTTTTCTCAAAAAAATCTTCACTGCAAGTTTCTTCGCCTATCTTTTCATCCACACCCATATAAAAAATGATCATCTCCTCACCGTTTCTCTTCATCAACTGGGGATCATATACCGATGCAGGCACGTCTTGGATGACTGATCTTTCTCCCCAACCATCTTCATCATAGACACGGGTATGTAGATCAGAAGTTGCGTCGCTGTTCGAAGTGGAGATCTCGCTCCATACAGCCATACCTGCTTCATCGTTCAAAAATGCAATCTCTGGATCGGAATCTGGAGACACGTAATCTCCCAGCCTGACGACTCCTTCGGGAGTATTATCTTCTAGCTCTGTTTCGAACTCATCACTTACTCCATCCTGTCTTGTGAAGAGTCTATCTGTACTGAACACTTCTCTTTTTTTCATATCTTCTATATCTCTTGTCCTCTGGACTATATCAGAATCGATATCCACGCTGAAGAGAGGCCACGACTCAGATCTTTCCCAAAGTCCCCAGAGCGCCTCTGCCGTTACTTCGAATTCCCCATTTAAGTCTAGACCCCTTTCCATAGAAGGTATTTCGATACCTATATCGAGTTCACATATTAGTTTACCCTCTATTCTAGCTAATCCTGCACCTGCTTCTGCATAGGGCCCTCCACCGAATTCGATCTCCATATCAATAGGAACATCCCCATCGGGAAGTTCTGGGTTGACCCTTTCTTCTCCATGGTCGTAGGAGAGGGAGCCTATCTCGAATTCTACCTCCATACCGCTTTCTATTCCAGCCGTCAGTCCCGCCTCTCCGATCCCTATAGATTTTAGAGGTATGTCTATACTGATCTCGCTCTCGAATTCTAGTTCTAAACTACCTTCCGTTTTGATCTCTAAATCATTCGGATCGACGATCATATCTAGATGTAAATTGATTGAGGTTCCGATCTCAGATTCTCCACTGTAATCCAATGTATTACCAAAATCACTTTTAAACTCTCCAGAGCCCATATGATCTTCAGCTACATCCGTAGTGAAGCTCAATAATCTGGTCTCGACAGTGTTTTCATTATCGATGATCAACTCTTGATCTGGCCAGGCCTCAAGTTCGAATCCGTATGCTCCTCCAAAAAAGTCCGCGAGCTTATTTATGTTTGAATCGAGTATGGAAGAGATGTTTATCATATCAAGGGCCTCATCAGCCTGAACGTCCGGTTCATACTCCAGCTCCCATCCAGTGTAACGCTCCTCGTCTCTTTCATTCTCTATAGTCAATTCTCCGGAATGTTCCATCATATGATATGCCCAATCGGGCATATCCATGATGTTCACTTCTTTCTCGTTATCATATATTGTTTCATCTTGATCAGAGTCGAATGGATTTTCGTATGAATTCCTATGTTCGTTATAGAGCAACGGCTCGGCCTTGACTTCACAGTCTTTCTCTGCATCACTGACTTTCATGGTCCGATTCCAGAAAGCTACATCTTCTTCGGTATGATCTATTTTTGGTCTTTCAGTGAGATCGTTATCTCCGATCGATTGGTTTTCAAGACTTGGAGAGGTAAAATTTATCGCCCTATACGGCAGATCTTCGTGCCCCTTAAATACATAAGTATTTTTCAGCTCATTTTCATCGGACAATATCGGTAGAAGATCATCTGGGATATGGAAAAAGACCTCATTTGAGTCTTCTATCTCGTAGGTGGAGGTCAGTCCATATCGACCCAGAACCCAAGCGCTCTGGAGACTCCTCCTTTTTACACCCTGATACTCTAGTTCTAACATCACGCTTTTTAGCCCTACATCCTCGTATTTTTCCGTAACATCTATAGCGCCCGTTCTTTTTGAATCCCATTGTGTGCCTTCACTCTCATTGTATGCGAGATCCCATCTTATCTCAAATTCCTCCTTATTTGGTTCTTCATCCTCTTCCACAAATGGAAAGAATTCTTTGATCTCGTACGAGTTAGTTTTAGCACCGGTCATCTCATATTCGAAGTACTTAGCTCTCGTTCTAAGAACGGTTGACTTCTCTCCTTCCCCCTTTCTGTTCACCGCCGTGATCTTATAGAGATGATCTTCAGTTTCATTATCTTCAGATATCTGATCTTTGTAGGTATTTGAAGGTGATGTATGATTTTCCTCTAAAAGCTCGAATCCTCCTAGTCCTTCCCTTTTCCTGTATATATTATACCCATCGATCCCGTCCTTCTCGGAGTAAAGACCGTCAAAGATCGGTTCATCCCATTCTAAGATGACATCGCCATATTTCGAATGAGTCTCAAAATTTTGTGGAGGAAATGGAGTTCTATTCTCCAGGAGAATACGACCATACAAAAGGTCCTCATTGGTTTTATCATGGTAACTCAGATGTGCCTCCATCCCCATATCCCCTATCTTAAGAGAAGTGTGAGTCCCTACCCTATCAGTAGAATCCACCTCTTTGATCGTCCATCCACCTTCTTTTTCCCTCCATGCCAATCTAAGATTTTCTTCATCCCAACGATGGTAACTGATCACCGGCTTTCCCTCTCCGGTCAGATCGATGGATGTATGCGTCCCGACAAAATCTGTTTGAGGGTCTACCTCCTCGATCTTCCAAGTTCCATCAACATTGGTGATATATTTTAGACTGTAATCCTCATTTGTCCATTCATAGCATGATATATGTGGATGGTCATCTTTATCTAGGACCAATGAAGCATGTCTACCTATCCGTAAATTTTCTGCATCGATAAACTCATTCGACCATCCATCATCTCCTCTGTAGGAGTATATTAAATCCGTATTATACCATCCATGATGAGCTATTTTAGGTTCATCATCTGAATCTAGGTCGATAGAGCTGTAAAGGCCAACTCCTTCACCTTTTCCTGTCATGACTTCTTCGGAATTCCAGCTGCTCTGAGAGGCTTTAGCATACATCAAGGCACCTATCTCTTCATCGTGATAACTTATATGGGGTGTTCCAGAATCATCTAAAGTCAGTGAAGCGTCCTTCCCGACTCCTCCTGAGTCCACGGTTTCGGTTTCGATGATGACGTTCTCATCAGATTCGGACCATAGAGCGTACCGCAACCGTTTCTCAGAAGAATCATAATAGGCTATGTGTGCTTTGATTGTCTCGTCTCCTCTTTTTTCCACCTGCATGGAAGAATACTCTCCGCACTCACCGTCGTCTACAGTCCAGACCTCCCAGTCCTCGGCACCAGAATGAAGCCCATTCCTTGCTAACCTTAACGATCCATCTTCGCTGGAGTGATAGGCTATATACCGATGCTCATCTGATATATCTATAGAGGTGTGTTCACCTGTTCCTTTCCTATCATCTACATCTTCCAAGATAAGTCTTTCTTCTTCTATCATATCTTTTTCTTCGCTCAGAGTTGACTTTTTTTCGTCCATTTCCCCGTACTCCTTCTCTCCCCCATTGATCGCTACCGTGAAGATGGAGAAAATAAGTAGAGCGATCACTGCAAAAGTAATGTAGGTCTTCGATTTTTTATATATATCCTCTTCCCTATACATCCTAAAACAAAGGCGGAGATGAAAACACATAAATAAGTATTATGGTTTATATAACTAGAACTATAACTTATCCTCATCAAAAATTTAATAAAGATAAATTGGTTTTTATTTTCATGATAGGTCTGATACCACTATTTGCTGCTGGATTTCTAGTTCTAGTCTTGGTCATCCTGATAGTTTGGAAGTTGATAAAATTGATGATGGTGGTGCTTTTGCTAAGCATATTGCTATTGATATTATGGTATTTTGGCCCTCTTGAGGATCTGATCTTCAGCCTTGGTCCAATTTTTTCAATTTAAGTTCTAGCACCTTGTTGGTGAATGAAAGATCCTCGATATGATCTTTTTTTACTTCAGATGGTAGTTCCACAATCCTGTCCATCAGCCCTTGAGCGGTCCTCGCTTTCAATACCACTGACTGAGGATTTACGTCTATTGTGAGATCTTCTTCTTTTTCTAATTCTGGAAGTTCTAACACAATACTTAGATGAGTATCGGATTCGGAGAAATCGATAGATCCTTCCCCGATCTTACTTTCAAAAATCCTGTCTACTTGCTCTATATCTGCCTTTTGGACCGCTAGAACATCTATGAGATCATCCGTCATGAATATTTCAGAATCGGTCCTCAATGCGAGAGCTAAGCCATCACTCGGTCTAATATCGTAATTGAAGACCTTATCTTCTTTCTTTAATTTCAATTCAGCGATCATGGTGGATCCCATCAGTCCATAGATAACGATGCTCTCTATCTCGATCCCCTGTCCTCTCAATATAGTGACAATCAGATCGTGTGTGAGAGGCCTGAAAAATTCTCTATTCATCAAAGCCAATTGTATCGATCTACCCTGTTCTGTGGAAACCTGTATCGGAACGTACCTGTCCATTCCAGGATCTAACAAAACAGTAGCTCCTCTTTCAGAATCGAATACATTGAACACTTCGCATGCTGTCAGTTCTTCCTCCATATCGATTGATTAGAATGTTCTTAGGTCTACTTTAACTTTTTGACCAATGCTTAATATAACTATGGAAAAGCTAATAGGTAAAGAAGTATTATAGCATAGGGTGGAAATAAGATGGATATAGTATCATTGATCGGCGTACTGGTCTTCGCGATATCCTTTTGGGGTTATCATTATATTTATTTGATAATCACTGAAAGGAAGGGTCTTGAAACAAAGAAATGCCGGGTAGATAACGCGATACATTCTTGGTTCCGCTCAGCGTTGGAGAAACAAGATCAGCTTTTAACGGTACACCAGACTAGGAATATAATAATGGCTATCACTTTCCTCGCAACTACTGTTGTGGTTTTACTAGGCTTTCTTTTCGGTTTTTCCACTCTAGGTGTGGAGGACCCACCAGGAGATCTTCTTCTTGAAGGAACCCCATTCTGGTTGACGGTGATCACTTTGATATTCTCGTTCTTCAATCTTTTACTCTCTCTCCGTCATTTTATAAGGATAACTTACCTGATAAATACGGAACCCGAGGCTCTTGAGACGATCACAGGGGAATCTCCACAAGATTATCTTAGCGGTCTATTCATCAGGGGAAATGATCAGTACACCATAGGGAGGAGAGGCGTGGTTTATGCTATAGTGGTCCTAATATGGTATCTAAACGTCTGGGCTTTCATCGTCTCGACAATACTTGTCACATTGATATTTGCGCTCCATAATGACATATGAAAATAGGACGATAAAGGGCCTAGTCATCAAAAGACTTGTATTCCTTACACTCCTGGCAGTACCATCTTCTATATTCTGAGAGCCACTTTACTTCACCGTCGCAATCAGGGCAGGGCTTAGTTTCTTCATCTTCTTCAAAAGATTCCTCTTCCCCCAGCTCTTCCTCCTCTTGTTTTTCAGTCCTTGACTCGTCGGTTAGAGATTCTAACCTCGATCCCTGAGAAGTCCCTGTTTTTTCTTCAGAAGATACAGTTTTCTTCTTGAGCATCGGTATTTTTTTAGTTTTTTCTTGTTTAGTATCTTTTACTGAGATCTCGATCTGCTTGAATGGGCTTAAGATAGTTCCCATTAGTCCAAGGATCAACACGCTGATTATTCCCCATGCAGAAAGCGAGGCAAAACTCATTATGCTGATATCTTCAAGCAGAGATCCGAATGTCGGTTCGATCTCGAGTAATGTGCCGATCATTGGGGTGATATAATGAGTGAAAAGGATGAAAATTATTGAACCGCCTAATGCGATCAAACTCGAATGTTTCACTTGATTCTTAGATATCGTTGCGGGAATGAATATACCTATGGCAAAGCCAACAAAAGGGGCAAAAAAAGTAGGTCTGATGATATCCTGTCTCACAGAGGATTCTCCAAAATATCCTAATATAAGTGCATAGATCACGAATATTATGGCTATTATTGTATATGAAAGCAATCCAAATTTGTAAATCTTCTTTTCAGACTCCTCCATCGATTGCACCATATCCAAATTTTCTCTCTTTTTATTTATGTTTGACGCTTATTTATCAATGGTTTGACTCCTGATCACTTATAGGAGTAAGGCAATAATTTTTCAAAAGCCTAGAGTATCCTGAACATCACCCATGGTAGACATCCTTTCCTCTCTTCTCGTGTAGTCCTTTTTGTAGACTGGGCTGACACCTTTTTTGATTCCTGTTCCTTCATCCTTGAAGACTTTCCAGTGCCAAATTCTGAGAACATGATCCATACAGATATATACTTCTTCCAGATTGATATATGTCCATTCGATATATCCTATCATCTCTTTTTTTTCTATCTTCTCTTCGACCTCTCGTTCTTCTTCTGGCATAGCTTTCCATTTGATCTGATCTGCAGGTGCCTGGTATACTTCCTTAAGTACCATTGTATTGCTGTCGAACTCTACTAAATCCCCAAGAAAAGCAAGTTCGTCATCCATAACTACTAGGATCTTTTTGTTTTTTAAACCTTTTAGTTTTTTCTCTAACAGATCTCCCAACATTTATTTTCACCACATAATATACAGTGATATCTTAATATATATAACTTAGGGCATTGTGATCGAATCAAATTTTTGATCTTTTGTGAAGAAAAATAGTTCCTCAAGCTGACTATTTTATATCGGTGGTCCTACCTTTCATCACCATAGTCTCCATACAGTTATGCCTGTTTAAATGTATATACATCGTTGAGATGGAGGAAGGGATATTGGTGATTCTACAGTGCCAAGATACTCATGCAGGATATTCCCATTTCAATGTATAGAAGAGCCTCCATTGACCCCTATCACTTCACCGTTAACGTAATCCCCCATATCGGAAGCTAAGTATAAACAGGCGTAAGCTATATCTTCAGGTTCCCCTAACCTCTTCACGGGTATACTCTCGGCTCTTCTTTTCTTTTTCTCCTCTGAATAACCTCCGATAATATCCGTCTCAATGGTCCCTGGTGCTATACCGTTCACCGTTATGCCTTCAGGACCTAGTTCTAGAGCCAAAGCCCTTGTCAATCCTAGTAGTGCGGCCTTGCTCACTACATAAGAGACTCCATGATCCGATCCCTTGAAGGCCAGTTGAGAGGACATATTGATTATCTTTCCGGATGAAGATTCTTTTAAATACGGAAGAGAGAATTTACAAAGCATGAAGGCACCTCTCGTGTTGACCGACATTATCTCGTCAAAATCTTCTATTAATGTTTCCTCCAGATCCTTCCGTTTGTAGATTCCAGCATTGTTAACCAATATGTCGAGTCCTCCGAATTCATCGATGAATTTTTCCAACATCTTCCGGCAGTCTTTTTCTCTAGATACGTCTCCTTTCAACAGGATGCCCTCAGAATGATCTCTCACTTTTTCTAGAACTTGCTCCGCTTCCTTTTCGCTAGAATGGTAATTTATCCCCACTGAAGCCCCAGATTCAGCGAACTTTTCTGCGATCGCTCTTCCTATCCCTCTTGACGCTCCGGTTACTAAAGCCTTTCTTCCTTCCAACATCATCGATCACAGCTTTGTATAAAAATAACTAGTAAAAAGAGTTTTGATGAGAGCATAAAAAGGTTTATTATCGGAGAAGCCATCATCAGTCAAAATGAATCTGCAAGAAAGAGTTGGGTATGCACACAGTAGAAGTTCTAGATCGGAAAAGAAAGATCTGGTGGCACATTGGAGGGAAAAAGAACCACTAGATAAAGGCTCCGATCCAGTAGAGGCCTTTTCTCTAATCTTTAGAACTAGAGGATGTTTTTGGTCTTACGATTCAGGATGCACTATGTGCGGATATTATACCGACACCAACCCAAAGATAGAGAGAGAATATATAGAGGACCAGCTTGAAAAAGCCCGTTCGGAGTATTCACAGGAAGATATCGTCAAGATATATACCTCTGGAAGCTTTCTAGATGAAAGTGAGATACCAGAGGAGTTAGCTTTGAAGATACTCGATAGTTTCGACGCGAAGAAGATAGTAGTGGAGAGTCGACCTGAATTCATAGAACCAAAAAAAATCAAACTATATTCCGATAGAGTCGAAGAATTGGAAGTTGCTATAGGACTCGAATCTACGAACGATTTCGTATTGGAAAACAGCATAAACAAAGGTTTTACTTTTCAAGATTATAGGGAAACGGTGGAGAGTTTAACTGATATTTCTATAAGGACCTATCTTTTGCTGAAGCCTCCGTTTTTACTCGAAAAAGAAGCCATCGATGATGTGGTAAGCTCGATAAAGACTATCGAGCACTTAACCGACGTGGTTTCATTGAATCCCGTGAACGTTCAAAGAGGAAGCTTATTAGAAAAATTGTGGAAGAAAAAGCTATATCGTCCTCCGTGGATCTGGTCTATAGGGGAAGTGATCTCAAGGTCAAAAACAACTGAAAACTTGTTGGTAGTTTCCGAAGCAGGGGTGAGTTCCAAAAGAGGAGCGCATAACTGCGGCAAGTGTGATGAAGAGTTGAAATCGATAATAAATCGGTTCAATCTGTCTCAAGATAATTCTCTCTTCTCTAACTTACCTGAATGCAGCTGTAAAGAAAGGTGGAAAAAAGAATCAAAGATAGAACCTTTCCTGTTTTTCAGAGGTACTCCTCAACTTCTACGCCACCGATACACTGGAGATCTCTGAATGCCGCATCATTATCTTTCTAGCGATCGATAGATTTCTTCCTTTTTTCCCTATCGCTCTTGCCTTGTTTTCGGGCGCGACTTCTACTGTACCGTGTATCACACCGTCCTTCTCTTCGATCTCCACATCTTTCACGTCATAGCTATAGAATATGTTTTCCAGCAATTCTTTCGGTTCGTCACTGTATTCAATTATATGAACGTTCCTGTCTATAGAATCACTTACCTTTGTAACATTTTTTCCTCCCTTGCCGATAGCTTTTTCTATAGAGCCATTTTCCACCAAAAATATTACTTTTTCGGGTATATCCACACAGTCTACTACATCAGTATCGGTGATCTCTTCGAACAGGGATATGTATCTTAATGTTTTTTCATTAAAAGTAACGTCTTCAACGCTTTCTTTCATATTTATTCCGCCCTTACAGAAAGGATGTTCGAATCACCTGGATCTAAAATAGATATAACAGAAGCTGCAAATGGTTTTCCCGCCGAAGAACCTAACGACTGGTTGTTGCCTTCAAATTGATAAACAGGCACACCTTTGTACTCATCAACGTCTTTCATCTCCTTTTCCGGACAGTTCGAAGCCACGATCAATAATTTACACTCATCTTCCTTTACGTCTTTTTTAGCCTCTTTGACACCAAAGTCTACCTCTCCTGTGTTTGCGGCGACCCTTATTTCTCTCTTCAAATCCATATTTGATTCCTCCTTTATTCGTTTAGATCTTATATTTCCTCTGACTTTCTATCATGCCACTGGTATTTATGATTTTGTGAACAAAACTTACTCGTTCAATCATCTTTACCTGTCTTGCCAGTGTATTTCAACTTAACGGCCCCTGTACCTTGGGTTATAGGCTGCCCAACGATCACGTTTTCCGCAACTCCATCCAGTTGGTCCTCCTCACCCAGTATCGCTGCTCTCAGAAGATGCTGGCTGGTTATCTCAAAAGCGGCTCTCGCTAGCACACTAGTCTTCCTACCGGAAACTCCGTGTCGTCCTATTGCGTTGAGTTCTCCTTCGTTTGTCATGACGTCAGCGACCAGCATTATATGCCGTATATCGACTTCTAGTCCCTGTTCGTCTAGAGTATTCTTAGCCTCGTGTATAACTGACTTTCTAGCAGCTTCTATGCCGAGAACCTCATATATCTCATTAGGACTGTTAGTCGTGGTCTTTTCTATATCTACACCTTCCATCTTCAGTGCTCCTTTTAGGTTAGAACCTTCGGTATATATGACGAATTCATCTTTGTCTTTTCTGATAACGCCTCTCTCTACTCCTTTCAATCCTTTGACCTTCGTCTCTTTTGCTTCTTCCACTATCTCATAAAGAAGACTGAATTTTCCCTCTTCCACTTCTATCTTTACAATGTTTCCATCCGTTGATACATCCCCTTGGATTCCTCTTTTTTTGCTCAGTCTTTTTTTGATCTCCTCGATCTCTATGTTATCTTTCTTCATCCTTTCTTTGTCAGGGGTGATCGTGACACAAGTCTCTCCTATATCTATCTCTACGTCAGCTATCTCTTTCAACCTGGTGATCTCTAGTTTAGAGGCGAGTTTTTTTGCTTCTTCCCTATCGTCTTTGATGTCGTCTTCGAGATGGACCTCCATAGAGGGAGTGCTCGGCACTTTTCTCGCGTCGACGATCTCGATCATCCTAGGCAGGCCTTGAGTCACGCCTATCTCGGCGACCCCTGCATGGTGGAATGTTCTCATGGTCATCTGAGTACCCGGTTCACCGATCGATTGAGCACCGACTATGCCTACGGATTCTTTGGGATCGATCTTTCTTTGTTGGTACCTTTCATTTACCATCTCTAAAAGGTCTTCGTATTCATCCTCGGATATGTCATTTACCTCTATACTCTTTGCTACTTTTTTGATCACTGAAGTAGGAAGATCGTATCCCTTTTCTTCGTTAAGCTCGTTGAATTCTAGTGCTGTACCTTCGAGTTCTTCAAATTTTTCTTCGTAAGCCTCTTTTAGCCTCTCCATCCCTAGCTCTTCATCCTCTTCTTTCTTCTTTTTCTTCCCGCCTTTCTTCTTTTTTTTCCTTTTACTCTTTTTACCTACTTTTTTCGCGACCCCTTTTGCTTTTTCCTTGGATAGAAATTCTGTTAGATCATCCTGGGATGCCTCTTTGACATCACCTAGCAGAAGACCTTCATCTGCCAGTTTTTGAGCCGTTTCTTCATCAACGCCTCTTCGCATCAATGCGTTGATCGTATCTTTTTTAGCCATCAGTTACCCCTCCTTTTTTTGAAATCACGTATAAGATCATCCATGTCCAATGCATCTCCTCTCTTACTCCTCATCGGATCGATTCCGTCTTCACCATATTTAAACTGGATTATGGTATCGGCGGTGTTCCTAACAGTTCCGTCATCCATCACCATCAGATCTTCAAGGGCGTTGATCAATCTTCTCTGCATATACCCTGAACGACTTGTTCTAACCGCTGTATCGACCAGTCCTTCCCTTCCACCCATGCTGTGGAAGAAGAACTCTAAAGGATCCAATCCATCTTTATAAGAAGATGTGACGAAACCCTTTGATTTAGCTCCCAGTTCTTTAGGTTTAAAGTGAGACAGCGTTCTATCTTCGAACCCTCTGCTTGGTCTTTCTCCTCTAATAGCCTGCTGTCCTATAGCTCCAGCCATCTGGGTGAGGTTTAACATGCTCGCCCGGGCTCCAGTCTTAGCCATAACCACGGCATTATTGCTCAACCCGAGGTGCTTACTAGCTATTTTACCGGCTTCGTCTCTAGCTTTACCGAGCTCCTTCATTATTTTAACCTCTAAAGTTTCCTCTGGTCCTCTTCCAGGTAGTTCCTCAAGTTCCCCGGACCTATAAGCATCTATCATATCTCTTACTTTCTTTTCAGCTTTCTTCATTATCGAGTTTATCTGCCTCTCAGCTTTTTCCGGAATCTCCTCGTCATCTATAGATGTAGTGAATCCTCTAAGAGTTATGACACCTAATGCTATGGTGGTTATCTGATCTATGAATCTTCTAGCTTCGTCCGTACTGTAATCTCTAGCTAGTTTATCTACGATCTCACCAGTAAAGGCGCTAACAGCGTTCTCATCGATAGTACCGGTTACGAGTTCACCGTCCTCGATGATGACATAAGCATCGTTGTCGCATTCTGCTTTATCACAAGTGCTGCATTTCTCACATATTGAGGCTCTGAATTCGATGTTGAAGCCATCAGGTAAGAAATAGCTGAATATATCTTTGCCTCTCCATACTTTTTCTCCATCTTCTACTATAGGCTCCGGAAATCTTTCGGTCTTGATATTGGAAAATATACTCACGACTTCTTTTCGAGTGAAATGAGGGTTTTTATATGTCAGGAAGAAAAGTCCACTGATATGATCTTGTATAGCTCCGATGATAGGGCCTCCAAACCTTGGAGATAATATATGTTCTTGGACCCTCATCAATACTTTAGCTTCGGCCCTTGCTTCTTCACTCTGAAGCACATGGAGATTCATCTCGTCTCCGTCAAAGTCCGCATTATAGGGCGGGCAAACAGCCAAGTTTAACCTGAAGGTTTTTCCCGGCACGATCTTGACCTCATGGGCCATCATGGACATCCGGTGCAGAGAGGGCTGACGATTGAAAAGTACTATATCGCCCTCTTTCAGTTCTCTCTCTATAGTGAAGCCGGGTTCAACTTTTTCGGCCACGGTTTCTGAATTCTTTTCAGTCACCTTGATCCTTCTTCCGTCGGGCCTTATCATATAATTAGCTCCGGGAAGATATCTATCATCTTCAGTGGTCGGTGAAGGTCCTCTGCTGACTATCTTTTTTGCATATTCGAGATTCGCTGGTGTTACTTTGAGAGGGACAGTCAACTCCCTAGCCGCCTTTCTAGGCACGCCGACCTCATTTATAGAAACCCATGGGTCTGGAGATATGACCGTTCTTGATGAAAAGTTCACTCTTTTACCGCTGAGGTTTTGTCTGAATCGTCCCTCTTTTCCTTTCAATCTTTGGATAAGAGTTTTTAAAGTTCTTCCACTCCTATGGCGGGCGGGAGGTATACCTGATGTTTGATTGTCGAAGTACGTTGTCACATGATACTGCAGAAGGTCCCAAAGATCTTCGACGATGAGTTGGGGAGAACCTACATCTCTGTTCTCTCTCAATCTTTGATTTATCCTGAGTATATCTACTAGTTTATGGGTAAGATCGTCTTCTGAGCGATCACCTGACTCGAGAGTAATAGAGGGTCTCACAGTAACAGGTGGGACGAGAAGGACTTTCAATACCATGTATTCAGGACGAGTGACGTCAGGATTTATGCCTAAAACCCACAGATCATTGTCTGGTATCCTTTCAAGCCTAGCTCTCACTTCCTTTGGGGTCAACTTGGTATTCTCTTCTCTAAAAGTGGTCGGTTTATCGAGTTCTATCTTTCTCTGCTCAGTTTTACAGTGAGGACATCTTTCGTTCTTCCTAGCCTCCTTAGAAACATCTTTTGCAAAACTTCGTATATCTATGGGGCTAGCACCCATATTTCTCATCTCTTCCATCCTGTCTAAGTATTCCGTAACATTTTCTTCTTCTAACAGGATACGGCCGCACTCGCTACAGGTAGACCGAAGAAGCTTTTTTATCTCTTTCACGTAACCGATATGGATAACGGGCATCGCCAACTCTATATGTCCAAAATGTCCTGAACATTCATCCACTCTTCCACCACATGTCTTACATCTCAATCCCGGCTCGATCACACCTAGGTGGGTATCCATCAACCCCATTTCGACCGGAAATCCGTCATCGTCGTAAGTATCAGGAGTTATAATCTTCGTGGCTGAAAGATCTCTCTTCTCTTCGGGAGACATGTAAGCGAATTGGATACCTCCTATCCTTTTAGAGATACTTCTATTTCGGGTCATTTTTGATCCTCCACTCTAAGTCTCATGGTAACTCCAAGTGATCTCAACTCATCCATCAATAATTTGAAGGCGAAACTAGTCTGTATCTGATGCACGTCGGATTTTTCTCCACAGACAGGACATCTGAGTTCACCGTTGCTGTCCAATATGGCTATGTGACCGCAGTCCGGATTACCGCAGACGTATTCAGTGGTACCGTCAGATTGATCCAACAATCTGTCTTTTATGACCATCGCAGCTCCGTGACCTATCAAACAATCTCTTTCCATCTCTCCAAACCTTAATCCTCCCTTCCGTGATCGACCTTCGGTAGGCTGTCTCGTCAATATTTGAACAGGCCCTCTCGATCTCATATGAAGTTTGCCGGAAACCATGTGGTGAAGCTTTTGATAATAGATAACACCCACATATATCTCTGCTTCTAACATCTTTCCTGTCCTGCCATCATAGAGTATTTCCGTCCCGTTCGATTTGAAGCCAGCTTCCTTCAACAGTTCTTTCAAAGCTTCTTCACTTTCACCGCTGAAAGGAGTACCGTCAACGAATTTCCCTTCCAGTGAAGCTACTTTTCCTCCCAACAGTTCCAGCATGTGAGCCACGGTCATCCTCGAAGGCACGGCGTGAGGATTCACGATCAGATCAGGGACAACACCTTCTTCGGTGAACGGCAGGTCCTCTGGTTCTACCATCTTTCCTATTACACCCTTCTGTCCGTGTCTTGAAGTGAATTTATCTCCCAGCTCAGGGATCCTTTGATCTCTAACTTTAGTTTTGACCAATCTACTTCCATCTTCAGACTCAGTAAGCATAACCGAATCGACCCAACCTTTTTCTCGAGGCCTCAATGTTTCCGAGGTTTCTCTTCTCTTTTGCGGCGCCATAAGATCTGTATCTTCCTCTAAGAATCTTGGAGGCGAAGTCTTACCGACTATGACCTCTCCACCATCCACTAACGTCTCTGGGTTTATCAACCCATCTTCATCGAGCTTTCTGTACTGCTGATCACTGCGCGCCCCTCTTACATCGGGATCGGGTATCTCGAACTCGTCTTCTTGGCCTCCAGGGTATCTTCTCTCTTCGGTGGTATATGTTCTAAAGAAAGTGGATCGAGCTAGAGCTCTATCTACGGCTGCTCTGTTCATTATAACCGCATCTTCCATATTGTAACCGTGATATGACATCACAGCGACCACGAAATTCTGGCCCGCTGGTCTTTCATTGTAATTGACCATCTCCATGGTTTTAGTTTGGAGCAAAGATTGTTGTGGATAATGTAAAAGGTGTTCTCTTGTATCTGGTCTGTATCTGTAGTTAGATGCGTTCAATCCTAAAGCCTGTTTCATCATGTTTGCGCCCATAGAACATCTTGGAGCAGCGTTATGCTCGGCGTTCGGGATCAAACCAGCCGAAGCTCCCAGTATGAGAAGTGGATCGACTTCTGCATGTGTATGCTCATCGGTAATCTTTTTCTGTTCTTCCATGTCTCCGCCGCACTTTTTACATTCTAGTTCAGCGGTGTCTGTATCCTCTCCGATGTTTTTCCACTTGATATCGGCATCAGAAACAGGTTCACCGCAGTGTTCACACTTGTGAGGGATATCAAAGGGATAAAGCGCCACGTAAACATCTTCTTCCTCTTCAGCGTCTATCCACTCTACGTATCCTTCTTCGAATAATGAGTCGACATCTCTTCTACCTTCCTCTAGTTCTTCCATGATTTCGTTTGTCAGTTTGAGAGTGCCATCTTCTACCACCAGCAACGGTCTTCTAACCCTGCCTTCGTCAGAATTCACTATGACTTCATCAGTTTTAGAATCATACCTGACGTTGAGTTGTAGAGATAGGTTTCCGTTCCGCCTTTCTTCTCTAACCTCATTTACGAATTTTTCAGGCTCTTTCAGACTCCCGAGTAGATCTCCATTCAGATAAGCCTTCGTCTTCGAATCGCTCTCCTCTTCGATCCTTTCTAAATCGAACTCGAATAGTTTTTCCTCGATCTTCTTTGCCTCTTCACCCTTAGAAACGTTGATCATAAGAGCGGATGTTTTAACTAACCCACAGTTCTGTCCCTCTGGGGTTTCACTAGGACATAGCCGACCCCAATGAGTCGGGTGTAATTCTCTAGCTTCGAAATGAGGTTGGCTGCGGGACAGAGGTGATTTTACCCTCCTAAGGTGACTTATAGCAGCCATGTTGGATGTCCTGTCCAAAAGCTGAGATATACCTGTTCTTCCTCCAACCCAATTTCCAGTAGCCATGGCATGCTGAAGCTTGTTAGTTAGAAGGTCTGGCCTTATCGAGGATCGGATATTCATATCCCCTTTCTTTCTGTAATTCCTCTCCAGCTGATATTTTAAATCTTTAAGTAGGTTTACGACCGCGACTCTAAAAAGATCGGAGATCAGATCACCAGCTAATTTCAACCTTTTGTTAGCATAATGATCTTTGTCGTCGGTCTCCCTTTCTCCCATGGATAGTTCCAATATGTCTTTAGCCATCCTGCCCAAAAAGTGAGCTTTTTTGATCCTATCTTCCTTCTTATCTCCTAGATGTGGAAGGAGAGATCTATCTAAGATCGATTGTATCTTTCTTTTCCTGTATTCTTCAGCCTGACCCGTGGCGAATTTCCTTTCCAAATAAGCCATAGCATCATTTTGATCGTAAACCCCATCAGGAGAGTACTCTTCTTCCTCCTGACATTTTTCGATGTTAGCGTAAACCACACTGTTCATCTCGGATTTTGTCACTATCGTATCCCGGATCTGTTCGTCATTGTCCATACCTAGAGCTTTCATTAGTATTATTAGAGGTATATCTCCTCTAGCCGAAGGGACTGAAACGGTGATAAGACCATCTTTCTTTTTTTCCATCAGCGTCATAGCTCTAAATCCGTGTTTCTGGGAGAATATCTTTGCAACTTCCAATTCTCTACCGTACTTCTCGTTGATCTCACACATAACTCTGTTGGACGCTAGATCCTCAACAGCCATAAGATTCCTTTCCGTTCCTCCGATTATGAAATAACCCTTAGGATCCAATGGATCCTCTCCGAGTTCAGTCAATTTATCTTCATATGACCTTTCTCTATGCTCTTTACTTTCAAGATCGGTGTTGAGAACTTCCTCCATAGTGCTGTCTATGTTTTCTGGATGTAGATTACATATCTTCGAACCCAGCATCACTGGTATCTTTCCCACTGAGATCCATTCACTCTCTTCGGGAACACCATCTCTAATAAGGGTGAACTTCATCTCAAGGTCGGCATCATACTGCAGGTCTCTCAACCTCGCTTCTTGGGGTGTCAATTTATGTTCTGAGCCGCTGGCTTCTCTAACCGTTGGTCTCCTCACCCTCACAGTAGTTTTGGTTTTATCTTCAATTTCACCGTTTTCGTCTCTTTTCCTACCGACCCTTATCTGTATATCTCTGCCTTCGACTTTTTCAGGATCTAGCTTTAACTTTCCCCAGCCTTCTTCTTCAAATCCAATCCTTAGATTATCGACGATGTTCTGAGCTCTGTTATCTAGATTGTTCTGAGTAGGTAGAAAATCGTTGTACGATTCCATATGGTGTCCTACCACGTTTGATTCTTCAAAGAAGGCATCTACTAACTCTCTCATCTCAATCCACCTTCATATATTCTCATATCAATCATTCTCTTTTGACTACCAAACGATAAGCTTTAGCCACACCGGCAGTTCTGCTTTTTCTTTTGATCTCCAATATTCGGCCTACGTTTATGTCTCCATGAACTTTTTCAAGTTCTTGTATCACTGGATCGGATTTCAATATCTTAGGAAGATTCTCTCTTTGTACTCCTAGTTCTTCTAAAATATCTTCTTCTTCATCTTTAGACAACAGTCTATGTTCGGGTACGAGACCGTGCTCCAATATATTAACTTCTTTTTTATCGCTACCCATATTTATTCCCCACGATTGTGGCTATTTCGTACATGATTCGCTTGGTCCTTAATTAACTTTCAGGAAGAAGGAAACAACGGGCCTGTGGGGAATTTCGATAAACGCCTTATGGCGATTATTTTCGAACCCCAGGCCACCTGGTTAAAAGCCAGGTGCTCTTTCCAGGGAAAGAGCTTTAACCTCTTTCCTCCCTGGCTGAGCTACAGGCCCATCTGAGGCTCCTTCAAATAGCAAGTACCGACTTAATATCAACACCTATTTAAATCTGTTCATGGATGTCCTTGACGTCTACATGAAGCAGGACTAACGTCCTTTCAGTTCCGAGGTTTACTAAAAGAGGGGATAGAGGAATTTATTCCTTGCATCCTCGAAACAAGTTCTGCAGATGTGGATGACGCAATGGAACAAAGTTCCATTTACTCGTAAATCAAAGATTTACTCACGCAAGGCAATTACAAAGGAATATAATTCCTTTTCTCACTCAAGCGTATCTTTTATGATACAAATAATCACGAGTGTCTTTGACCGAGATCTACTGGAAAATAAGATTTTCCATCGATATTCGGAAAATTTGAAACATTTTCCGAAAATAGAGACGA
>Ga0207421_10000116_pt1 | contig 88513 bp, 79 predicted proteins | sample SodLakKL_010_SED_4_FD_187542 | JGI IMG/M metagenome (GOLD analysis project Ga0207421, IMG submission 187542) | Alkaline sediment microbial communities from Lake Tanatar, Kulunda Steppe, Russia - 8KL_010_SED (SPAdes) (version 2) | ecosystem: Environmental > Aquatic > Non-marine Saline and... | reverse complement strand
GGGAAGCCAGGCCTTGGACGATGGCCTCGGCCAGGGAAGCCAGGCCTTGGACGATGGCCTCGGCCAGGGAAGCCAGGCCTTGGACGATGGCCTCGGCCAAATCGTCTATGAACGCTCCCAGGTCGCGGCCTGCCTGCTGCAACGATTCCGCCAGGTCGTCTATGAACGCTCCCAGGTCGCGGCCTGCCTGCTGCAACGATTCCGCCAGGTCGTCCACCGCTCCCCCGAGGGACTGGCCTACGTGCTCGAAGAACAGGCCGACCTTCTCCAGGGTGCCCGGCTCCTTGGGAAGACCGCTGAATCCCAGCTCTGAGGCGGGTCCCTCGCCCACCGGGTTGACCGCCGTCACATAATAGATGTAATAGTTGTCCCACTCCAGGTCCTCGTCCTCATGCCCGGTTTCGCTCACGGTGGCGATCCGCTCGAAGTCGGTGTCATTGGTGCGACGGTAGATGTTGTACTCCAGATGGCATTCGTCCTGGAGGTAGCCGCCGTCATCCAGCGGAGATCCCCAATCCAGGACGATGCTGGGGCCGTCCCAGCCCACCGAATGGCGGACCTCCAGACCCTGGGGCGGGCCAGGGATGCCCACCTCCTTGACGCTGAAGGCCACGGGGACGGTGAGCTCGTTCCCGGCCACGTCGACCACGTTTATGCTCCATATGTAGTCGGCGGGGTGGCTCAACGGCATGTCGGGCACGAAGGTCATCGTCTGCCTCGACCAACTGTGCTTTCCTTCGACGTTGCTCCCCTGCGAATCCGTGAGCGTCATGGCGGTGAGGTCCTTGTCGATGAGCATCGGCATCTCGAAGGTGGCCTGCAACGGCCGGTCGAAGAGGAAATCCTCTTGGCCGGGCTCGGGGTCGGTGGCGGTGGGCGGCTGCGCCTGGTCCAGGGTGATGAACGACAGCGCCCGGTCGAGGACGGCGCCGGTCTCCACACAAGTGGCCTTCACCCTCAGGGTGTGCTGTCCGTTTTCCAGGGTGAGTTCGACCGAGTCCTCCGCCCCCATGTTTACAAGGTCGCCGCCGTCCACCGAATACTGGTAGGTATAGGAGTAGCCCCTCTTGTCCCATACGTCCCATTTGAACACGTCCGGCGACTTCGAGTAGCCGCCGTGGTGGGGATTGATGAAGTCTAGCACCGCTTGCGTTGTCGCCACCACCCTCTCGCTGGAGGCGGTGGTGCTGTGTCCGGCGAGGTCCCCGGCGCGTACCTGGATGTCGTAGTATCCGTCTTCAAGAGGGCCGAATGTGTGCGAGGTTTCACCGGTCACGTCCAGCCAGGGGCCGCGGTTAATACGTATCTCGGTGGAGACCACCTCGCTGCCCTCGTCCTCGGCGCTCCATTCCACCGTCAGCTCCGGCGGGTAGAAGGGATGGTCAGTACCTTCGTGGAACTCGATGACCGGCCCTTTGGTGTCCACCACGAGGTTGAGGACCTTCTGCTGGAAGTTCCCCGCCTTGTCGTAGGCGCGCAGGGTGATGCGGTGATCGCCCTCCGCCAACGGGGAGGTGAGGTGGCTGCGCGCATCGGGATCGGCGATGGTCACCGTGGTGGAGGTGCCCACCCGGACGGTGAAATGGCTGAGCTGCGAGGAGGGCTCCGGGTCGTGGGCGTTCCACCGCAGCATCACCTGGTTTTCGGTGAATATCTCCCCTTCCTCCATGCCTTTGAAGGAGAGCGAGGGCGCGACGGTGTCCACGAAGACCCTGCGCTGGTCTTTGGCGGTGTTGCCGTCGTTGCCCACCGCCTTCACCGTCACCAGGTGGCTGCCCTCAGAGAGGGAGGCAGTGGTGTATCGGAGGCTGTCGCCCACGTTCACCCAGTCTGCGCTGTCTATCCTCACCTCGTAGTAGGAGACGTTGTCAGCGTCGCCGCTGCTCCATCTCAGGCTTATGCGGTCGTTGTTGACGTGGCGGTCATCGGGCGCGGTTATCGTCACCGAGACCTCGGCCACAGAGTACTCGAAACCGAGGCTGTAATACTCTGCGTTCCCCTTGTCGGAGAAGGCGAGCATGGTCAGGGACGCGGGCCCCGCCGGTATGCTGATGTCGCCCAATTTGAAATGGGATTGGCTGTCGAAGAAGGTACCGTTGTTGATGCTGAGCCGGTAGGGGGAGGCCATTCCATGAGGGGACGAAGCAGTGAAATCGACGTGCGTCCCCGGAGTGAGCTCCTCCCCTTGGAGCGGGTCCAGCGAATCGGCGTCGAACTCGGGGGCTTCCCCGGGGTCCTCATCCAACGGCTCGGCGTCGCTGGCGCCTGCCAGATCGTAGGCGCCTCCCGGGTGCAGGAACCAGAAGTTACCGCTCCAATCGTTAACGCCGTCGTTGAACGCCTGTGGCTGCTGGTCGTTGTAGGTGTCGCCGTTGTTGAGGAACAGGCCGTTGCCGCTTATGTTGGCGCCGTTGGCGGTCACGCTTATGCCGTGACCGAGGGAGCGCGACACCACGTTCCCCTCTACTGTTTGGTCGTCTCCGCCGCTGACGACCACGCCCTGCCCGTTGCCGCGGATCAGGAAGTTGTCCTCCACCGCAACGCCGACGCCGTCCTCCACCAGTATGGCGATTTGATTGTGATATAGGCGGTTGCCGGTGATCAGCACGTCGTTCGAATCGTTCGTCCTGATGCCGGTGCCTTTGTGACCGATGTCGTTACTATCCACGGTGACGTTGCTGACCGAGTCGAGACGCATCGCCGTCTGACCGCTGCCCGTCGCGCTCATGGTGTTGTCACGCAGCAGCACGTGGCTGTCGGTGTTCGATATCCACAACAGCTCGCTCTGCTGCGGACTCCTGAGATTGTAGCCTTCTATGATGTAAGGATCGCCGGGCGACCCGTCCCCTGGCCATCCCTCGTCCTGCTTCGCCTGAGCCAGCTCAGTCTCGCCGTCGATGTGCAGATAGGATTCCGGAGGCTCGTCGTAACCGCCGACCTTGAGCGTGGGGTCACCGAGGAGGTTGAGGCCGGTGTACACCCATAGCATGTACTCGTCGCCGAGCTCATGCGTCAGGGTCTCCTTGGAGAGATGGTGCACCTCTCCGAGCAGGTATGAATCGTCAAAGACCTTGTCCATGAAGGCCATGTCGAACTTGTTGGACGGCGAGGCGTAAGGGTCGCCGGGCGCGTACCATCCGAAGCGGGAGTTGGCGATCGTCGATACCGCGTTGCTCTCATCGCCCAAGAGAGCGGTGATGACGCAGGGATCCTTGTCGAAGCCGCCCACACTGCAGCTTTGGCTGTACCAAATGTAAGGCATCGGCGAGTTGATGGAGTCCACATCTGCCGACCGTATGTTAACCAGGTAATCGTAGTTGCCGTGGCCGACGTTGTTCACGATGTGGGCTCCCGACTCCAGCGCTTGCCTGACATCGTTGAGGTCCAGGTCGCCCGAGTCCCTCTCGTAGAGCTTGGAGAGGCTGTACTCCCCGGGAACGTAGACCTCATTGGTGTCCTTGATGTCACCGCCCCAGTCATCCACGCCCAGCATGGTCTCGCCGAGCCATTCGCCGACGAAGAGCACGTCCTCGAGATGCTCGTCCCCCTCTTGGGACTCGTAGGCGATGAGCTTGTCCACCCAGTTGGCGGCCGCTTCGGTGTCGTCGAATGGAAGCCTCCCCACATTGACATCGGCGTAGGGGTCTATCTCCGACGTCCAATCTATGGCATAGTTGAACGTCCCGTAATAATGGTCCGATGGTATCCACTCGGTGTAGTCGCCGGCACTCACCTCCACCTCCCAAGCGGGTATGCATCCCGCCCCTCCTCCAAGGAGGAGATGGTCGAAAGCACTGATGTTGTGCTGCTCGTTGACGTATGATTTGAGGGCGGGGGCGCTGAGGGTCTCGCCGCCGAGGGCGGCGCTGGTGTTGACCACCTTCGTTTCGATGCCAAGGCTCCCTTTCCAATCGGCGAGACGGTCGAACTCTCCCTCCAGCTCCGGACAGGCCAGTATAAGCAGCTCGTACGGGTCTACCAGATTGCGGGGCTGCGGTTCATGTTCATCGGCCCGGTAGGAGACGGTTATCTCGATCTCCTCCGCGTAGACCAGTTCACCGTTGCCGGGGTCATAGGACAAGGGGGATACGCTGAGCAGAAGCACGTTCTCGCCGCGGCGGTCATGAAGCCCCTCCTCGATGACGTGCGGCGTCACGGAATCGCCGCTGCCTCGCGGCAGTTCCGCCTCGCTGTTGCTGACGGTCATCGGACGGAGCGATTGCTTGCCCAATGGGATCGGCTCAGACGTTTTGATATCCACATGAAGGTCATCCACCTCGCCATCCTCGAGGACCATCTCTATGCTGTCCACGGGCAGGGGGTAGGGCATATCTCCCATCATACGGTTCTCCAAGCCCTCGATGCGAACGGAGTCGTGCTCCCCGGGGATGATCACGGGGAACGGGTAGCTGAGCTCGACCTGCTCGACGATGCGGTCTCCGTCGCCGTCGACCCCCGCCGGCGGGATGAGGATGATGATCAGCAGCAGCGCCGCCGCTATGCATGCCAGGCGATGGGGCGTCCCCCCTCCTTTCCTATCGCTGCCACCGTTCATCACAGTCCCCTCAGCCCAACAGTATTCCCACGAAGACGTCAACCACGTAGGTGCAGAAAACGCCTACGATCACCATGCCTCCAAAATGCAGAGAGCCGCTGAACCAGTGCCCGCCTTTCATGTTGCTGAGCGTGATGGCCGAGACCGCCGCGTGGATCGACAGTATCATCAGCACCACCAATGACAGCACCTCGAGGTCGTACATGGGGTCGATTATACCCCCCATGAACGCCGCCCCCGGGCCGGCCGCCGCCATGTCAGCGTACATGTCCTCCAGTATGACGCCGATATGCCTTATTATGGCGTACATTATCCACATGGTCCCCGCCAGCGCCACCATGGTCCCGTATGCGGCTCCGGTCATGCCGGAGACGAATACGTTACGCTTCTTGCGCAGGGCGAGGAACTTGTTCATGTTCGTTGATATGAAATAACTCGTCTTCCCCGGGCTGGCCCCGTGCCCGGTGGTGTCCACGTACATGCGGGTGAACTTGTCGATGAAGTTGCTCTCGGTCTCGGCTATGAAATGGTCCCATGCCATTTCGGGGTCTATGGTGGTGTCCAGCCTTTTGGAGAGGTTGTCCACCGATTCGGTGAGGTAGCCGTACTTATGGCCGCTGAGCTGGCGGACCGAGGCGGGAAGGCTGGCGGAGCTGGCCTCCATCGACCTTCCCAGAGCGCGTATGAAGGAGCCGTAGATGTTGTCCCGGTCGGTGATGCGACCCTCCTCGCGGTAGATGAGGATGCCGGATATCAGCAGCGGAGCGCTCACCAGCGGCAGTGCCAGCCTGAGCTCGATGTTTAACAGCGCCACCACCGCTATCAGTATGAGCACGGCGAGAACGTTGAACCCGATCACATAGACCAGCATCCGGTCGGTGTCGGTGATCACCCCCTTTCTGAGCTTGGTGGACCAGGGGTACCACAGGCGGTCGATGTGCATGACGAACATAGATATCAGCAGGAAGATGATCTCCAGCACCAGGAAGGTGAAGGTGATGCCCAGCAGCATCATCTCGTTGACGCCGCCCCCCACCAGCGGAACGATGGCGACGAACACCACCAGAAAGACCATCGCCACCATCAGGGCCACGTAGATCTCCTTGACGAACTCCATGTTCTTCAGGGTTGCCTCGCCGTTTATCAGGAACTCGTCCATTATTATCTGTTGCTCGTAATTGAAGAAAGTCCCCATGTCGTCGCCGACGTCTATCGCGTGGGCCAAGCGGAGGAAGAAGTCCCTCTCCATGTCGTTCTTGATGTTCTCCGCAAGGAAACGGGCAGCCTCGGAGACCGTCATCCCATAGTTTATCACGAGGTTACGGAGCTCGCCGCAGTCCTCGGCGATTATGCCGTAGTCCTGCATGTCCGCCACGTATCCGAACACTTTCTCCAACGGCAGGCCGGAGGTCACCATGGACGCCATGTGGGTCACAAAAAGGGGCATGGCCTGGTTGACCCGCTTTCGCTCCAGGCCCACCTGGAGGAATGGTATGATGGACACCAGGAACACCAGCAGTCCCGGGGTGAGGAGCACCAGGTATAGGTCGAGAGCGGCGGGGCCCATGTCCACCGTGTAAAGGAGGACTGAGGGCGTCACCGTCCCCACCACCAGGGTGAGGGCCACCACGTAGAGCATGTATCGCCCCGGTTCCCGTTTGATCATCTCGTAGACTTTTTTCATCATGTCCGTCACCTAGATGAAGAACGGCAGGTTCTCCACTCCCCCCTGGAAATACCTTATAAGGGTATCGTTCACCTCGCGGTGGTCGGTTATGTCGTTGTCCGCCATCTTCTTGATGATGGCCTCACGGCGCTCCAGTTCGTCGTATATCTTCCTCTTGTCCCTGAGGCCGTGCTCCGCCGCCACCTTCTCCTCGAGTATGTAGGAGTTCTGGAAGCCGCGGAACAGGTGGGTGTCGGTGGCAGGGTCCCACTTGAAGACGTTCTTGGTGAGGACGCCCCCTTCCTCCTGGGAGAACCCCACGAACTCGTCCACGCTGGTCACGCGTCGCAGGATCTTCCCCTCGACCTGCACGGCCGATTGGAAGAGGAGCACGTTGACGTTGTCGATGAAGGTCAGCGGCACGTTGATGGGGTCCCCGGTGAAACGCTGTATGAACTTGGTGGCGTTGGCGGCGTGGAAGGTGCTCAGCACGGGGATTCCAGTCTGCATGGCCTGGAATGCGACCCTGCCCTCCTCCCCCCTGATCTCCCCTATTATGAGGTAGTCGGGACGGGAGCGGAGGGCCGAGCGGAGGAGGTCGAACATCGTCACCTGGTACTCCTTGGGGCCGGACTCGCGGCTAACCAGGCGTTGCCAAGTGTCATGAGGGGGCTGCACCTCCGGAGTGTCCTCGGCAGAGAATATCTTGTTGCGGTGGTCGATGAGCGAGAGTATGGCGTTGAGCGAGGTGGTCTTGCCGGAGGCGGTCTCGCCGGAGAATATCATGTTCATCTTGTTCTCCAGGCATAGCCATATGTACGCCGCCAGCTTGGGGCTCATCGTCCCCCATTTCACCAGCTGGATGCAGCTGATGGGCTCGGCGGCGAACTTCCTTATGGTGAAGCTTGAACCCTTGCGGCTGATGTCCTCTGAGTAGACGATGTTGATGCGCGAACCGTCGGGCATGGCGCCGTCGACGATGGGGCGGGTGGGCGTCACCGGCCTACCGATGCGCTCGCTGAGGGCCACCAGGAAGCTGTTGAGCTGATGGTCGTTGCTGAAGCGGACGTTGGACTCCAGGCCGTACTGGTAGGCCTTGTGTATGATGTGTATGTTCTCGGTGCCGATGACATGCACGTCCTCGATGTGCGGGTCGCGCATGATGGTGTTGATGGGGCCGTAGCCATTGATGTCGCGGTGGATGTAGTAGCGGTAGAGGTCCAGGTCCTCGGCGGCCACCGGTATGGTGTAGGATTTGCGGATGCGTCCTACGAAGCCGTTCTCGGTCGTCCTCACCACCTGGTTGAAGAGGTCCTCGATCAGCTGCCGTCGCTCCTCGTCGGTCTTGATGGCGCTCTCCTTGGCGGCGCGGACCAGCATCGCCCCTCGTATGCGTTCGAGCTTGGCCTTCTGCTTGGCGCTCACGGGCCATTCCACCGATGTGTAACTGTTCAATGCCACATTCACGTGCACATAGGCCTCGCCAATCTCATCGCCGACGGAATAGATCAGGTTGGCCATGACAGGGTCCTGTATGGCGGCCTTGCGGATGTCGTTGAGCTCCTTGACGTTGAGGCCGTCGTAGTAAGTCGGCGGCGCCCCCATGCTGGGGTCCAGGTTGTCGAGGTATGCCTGCAGCAGGGGGCTGTCCTCGGCGACATCAAAGATGCTGCGCTTCAGCCCGACACCTCCGTGATCTCGATTATGAGGCCTACATCGGGCTCGACCCGGAACTCGACCATCTTGTCCACCTTGCCGTGGGCCTTTTGGTACCTTCTCACCTTCATCAGATGGCGTATCCCGTAGGAAGATGTCTTGAGCTCTAGGTCGAGGTAGACATCAGCGCTCTGCCGCAGCCGGTACAGCTCCTCGAGCCCCTTGGAGGCGGTGAGTATGACCACCTTGCCTAGGTGCACCGTCCTCTTCATGTGCTGCAGGAACCCGTCAATGTCCGCCTGTCCGTTGGACGAGTGCAGCATCTCGCTGAAGGTGTCTATGATTGTAACATCGCTGTTGTAGAGCCAGGGGTTCTCCATCAGCGTCTTGAGGTAGCCCTCCTTCGGCATGCGCTCGCCGATGATGGGGAGGACGGGGATGAATTTCAGCGCGGTGCCGATCAGATGAGGGGCGATGTTGTAGTTCATGGAGTACATCTGGTGGATGAAGTCCTTGAGCGTGAGCTCGGTGGATATGTAGGTGACGCTGTGGCCATTCTCCAGCAGCCCGAAGGCCAGCCTCTGCGAGACCACACTCCTTCCGGAGCCTTCCTCGCCCTCGATGAGCACCAACGAGCTGGCGGGCAGCCCCAGCCCGATCTTCTGGGCGAACTCGTCCCTCTCGAGGTTCAACAACATGAGGTCGCTGTTGTTGGCGCCTCCGCTCATATGCGGAACCTCATGCTGTCGTCCGCCTTGTTGCCGTACATAACCTTTATCTGATTGTCGCCCGAGGTAATGCTCGCCGTCACCTGCAGAGTGCCCACCTCACCAGGGTCAAGGCTTTCCTCCTGCAGCTCCACGGACGCGTCCTCTATGAGCACCCCGTCTATCAACACTATCCATTCGCTGCCGTCGAGGACGGTGTCCCCGGAGTTGAGCACATAGACATCCAGCTGACCGCCGGAATACGGTACCGCCACCGGGTCGTTGACCAGTTTTATATCCGTCTGCATCACCTCGGACAGGCCTTCGGAGTTCTCAACTATGTCCTCGGAGAGGTTGAAGGCGATGCTGATCATCGCCGCCCCCACGGCGGTGGCGGCGATGATCGCGGCCACCATGAATATTATATGGCTGGCCGGGACTGATGCGCCCATCAGACACCTCCATATGACTTCAGGTCCGAAGCGCCGTTGCCGGCGATCACCTTGACCCTGTTGGTCTCATCGATGTCGAACTCGTATCCAAGGGTCATTCGGAGCACCTCCCCCGGGCCCCATATATCGCTGTTGGGCGCATCCAGGTTTATTACGGCGTAGGGATGGAAAACACCGTTTATCAACAGCCTCACATCGGATATGCTCAGCTGGGTGGAGCCGGTGTTGGTGACCACGATCCTGCTCTCTTCGAATTCCCCGGTCTGATCGTCGTAGAATGACAGCACCTGGTTTATCTCCAGGGCGCTTTGGAGGAGATTGTTCTGGCGGTCAACCATCGATTCCTGGGACTGCATGTAACTCTCCTGCGCCGTCTCCTCGGCGGTGTAAACCATCCCGAAGGAGATCAATGATGCCGTCAGCAGCACGGCCACCGAAACCGACACGCTGACGCCCATTGCTCACCTCCATTCAACGAATTCAAGGTACCAGTGGTCCATTTTGTCGATGTCGCTACGTGACGGCTCCTGCCCCATCACCATCTGCACCACCATCTTCTCCAGATAATGCTCGGTTATCCTTATCGAGCTGAGCAGCCGGTTGTGGTCCTGGACGGCGAAATGGCTCTCGGCGGTATCTTGGTCCGCGGCTTTCTCCGCGGCCTCGCCGGCCTCGGTCGTCTGCGCCTTGCGCGCGGAGCCGTTGTTGGCGGGAGGGCGATGGCGGCAGTGCATCTCCACGATGTCCTTGAACTCGCCGTACCATGAATCCAGGCTCTCCAGCTCCTGCAGCTCTGGCTCGAGGTCGGCCATCCTCTTCTTGAGGATGTCCTCCATATGGTTCTCCGTCTTGCGCAGCGCCTGGAAGAGGGACGAGAACATCAGCATCTGCGATGCCATCAGGCCGTCCGCCTCCTCCTCGGGCGGCAGCTCCTCGGATGCAAGTGCCTGGGCGGCGTCGAGGTCGCTGTAGCCTCCGTAATCCTCTCCCCCGGTAACGAAGGGGTTGTCCGTCTTGGCTATGACCTCGTAGATGAGGAGTAGGTTCTTCATATTGTCCTTGATCTCCGCGAGGCTGTTGCGGACAATGTTGAGCTCCTCGCCCAGGCCCTTGTTGTTCATCTCCATGGTCTGCAGCCTGTTCTGCATCTCGTAGAATGAGGATGAGAGCTCTTTGAGCCTTTTGTCATCCTCCATGGACTTGCGCAGCTCGCTGGCGCTGGCTGCCTGCGGTGAGGCGGTGTCCTCCGACCCTTTGCCGTCCTTGGATTGCTCCTTCATCTCGCTGTCCTTCTTCATCTTCTTCTTGCGGGAGTCCTTGCCCTCGGCCTCCTTGGCCGCCATGGCCGTGATTAACATCCCCCTGATCATTCCTACCATGTCGATGACCTCCTAGCCCATCATTATATCTCGATCTCGGCTGTGTACCTCTTCTCCGAGGTGAGTCCGTTCTCTAGCAGCACCGTTACCTTGATGGTGTCACCCTGTTCCAACTGGAATCCCTCGTTGAGGTCCCCCAATGTTATTACCCCCGACTGGCCAGGCTTCAGGTAGCGGTCCCCGTCTGCATAGTCCAGGCCGGACGGCTTGTGCCAATCGAACTGGTACACGTAGCGGTCCAGGTTCTGGTCCACATCGATCTCTCCCAGATCCTCGAGGTGACTGTTGAAGTACTGGCTCTTACCGTCCACCATTACCACCATGCCGAGGGTGTCCACCGGGCCGGAGAAGTAATGGGGCTTGACCCCTATCACCAGTTTGTCATAAGTACCGTCCCCGATGGTGTCTACAGCGTACACGGTGTAAATATCCAGTTGGCGATTGAAATATTCCTGCGTGTCCTCCGCCACATCGGAGGCCTGCTCCTGCAGGTTGTCAACCACGTTGATCAGCACTGAGGCCGCCACGGCGGCCACGAGGACCATGGCAATAAAGATGATCAGGGTCCCCACACCCATTTCCCCGCGCCGGTCGCTAGCCCTTTTTGCCCATTTGCACATCAAGAGCACCCGTTCCAGTATTAACATAAATCGATGGCATGTTATATAACAAGATGCGTGCGCCCTTCCGCGGCGGCCGAGAGAACGCCATCGGGACATTGGGTATGATGCCTAGTTACGGCGGCGCCATCGTCCCCGGGGCTATGCTTTCGAGGCCAGAACCGCGGCGGAATCGGAATAAGAAAAGGATGATAAATGGTTTGGGTTGTGTTTGTCCGCGTCCGCGACGCTCACATCATGCCGCCAGGCATACCGCCCATCATGCCGCCCATGCTCGGGTCGGACATGGGGTCTGTGGGGGGCGCGCTCTTGGAGGCGATGACGTCGTCGATCCGCAGGATCATGTTGGCCACTTCAGCAGCGGAGTTGATGGCCTGGGTCTTGACCCTCAGAGGCTCAAGGACGTTGAGCTTCACCATGTCGGCGGCCTTTCCGCTGTTGAGGTCTATACCGAACACCTGGCCACCGTTCTGCTCGTGGGCGTGCTTCAACGATATGATCACGTCGATGCCGTCCAGGCCAGCGTTCTGACCCAGGGTCCAGGGCACCGACTCCATCGCGTCGGCGAACGCTTCGATCGCGAGCTGCTCCCTTCCGCCCACGCTCGATGCGTAGTCGGAGAGGCGCAGGTTGAGCTCGGTCTCGGGGGCGCCGCCGCCGGCGACGACCTTGCCGTCCTCTATGGAAATGGCGATGACGCGCACAGCGTCATGCAGGGACCTGCCGACCTCGTCCAGCACGTGGTCGGTGCCGCCGCGGATGATGACGGAGACCGACTTGGGGTTCTTGCAACCGGTTATGAAGGTCATCTCCTCATCGCCCACGGTGCGTTCCTCCACCGTCGCGGCGTCGCCGAGGTCGTCGTTGGTCAGCTCGTCGATGTTGCCGACGATCTTGGCGCTGGTGGCGCGGGCCAGTTTCTCCATGTCGCTCTGCTTCATGCGGCGGATGCAGAAGACGTCCTGCTTGGCCATGTAGTGCTGCACCAGGTCGTCGACGCCCTTCTGGCAGAAGACGACGTTGGCGCCGGACGCCTTGACCTTGTCAGCCATCTCGCGCAGGGTGTTCTCCTCCTCCTCGAGGAAGGCGCCCATGGCGGAGGGGTCGCTGATGTTGATCTGCGCGTCCACCTCGGTCTTCTTGATCTCCATGCCCGAGGAGATGAGGGCGATCTTGGCGTCATCCACCTTCTTGGGCATGCGGGGGTGGACCCTCTGCTTGTCGATGACTATGCCGGAGACCATCTCGGTCTCGGATATGGTGCCGCCGACCTTCTTCTCGACCTTGATGTTCTCGACGTCAACGCCCTCATCGTCGGCCACAGCGCGCACCGCCTTCACGGCGATATCGGAGAGCTGCTCCTTCTGGCCGCCAACGGACTTGCCGGTCATGGCGGTGTTGGAGACCCTCTTGAGCATCTCATCATCGTTGCTGACGTCGATGGATATGTCATTCAATATCTCGATGGCCTTGGCGGCCGCCTGCTTGAACCCGTTGGTGATGACCGTCGGGTGGATGTTCTGCTCGATGAGCTCCTCGGACCTCTTCAAAAGCTCTCCGGCGAGGACCACCGCGGTGGTGGTGCCGTCGCCGCACTCGGTGTCCTGGGTCTTGGCGACCTCCACGACCATCTTGGCCGCAGGGTGCTGCACATCGATCTCCTTGAGGATGGTGACACCATCGTTGGTGATGGTGACATCGCCCATCGAGTCGACGAGCATCTTGTCCATGCCCTTGGGGCCGAGCGTGGACCGTACCGCGTCCGCGATAGCGCGGGCCGCGGCGATGTTGTTGTACTGGGCTTCTTTGTCCTTGGTGCGTTCAGTGCCCTCTTTGAACACAATCACAGGTTGGTTTCCCATACTGTTTCCCATGCCATATGCCATGTGTAATTGTCCTCCTTGACTATCATTGGTAATTTTGTTCTTCTATAATAAGGTTTGCATATGCTGGTCCCTAATCAAAAATAAAACCTTCACGTTGGTGCGGGGCACTCATGCGCTGAATGATTCCCTGTGGCGGGTCCAGCGATCCTCCAGAGTGGGGTCCTTGACCGTCTCCAGCACGTAATCGGCGTAGAGCGCGCCGTCGGCGCCGTCGGAGCGCCCGGTCATCGCCAGGCGCCTCTCGAACTGGCCGCAGACGTCGAGGGCCATCTCCAGCCGCCGCGCCTGCTGCGGCCTGCCGATGTGCGCCAGCAGCATCGCCGCCGCCTTAATCATCGATGAGGGGTCGGCGTACTGCGCCCTGCCCTCCTCCACCATCCGCGGCGCCGAGCCGTGGATCGCTTCGAACATGGCGTGGCGCTTGCCGATGTTGGCGCTGCCGGCGGTGCCCACGCCTCCTTGGATCTGCGCCGCCTCGTCGGTGAGTATGTCCCCGTAGAGGTTGGGGAGGACCATGACCTTGAAGTCCTTGGCGCGGTAGGGGTCCAGCAGCTTGGCGGTCATGATGTCGATGAACCAGTCGTCCCATTCCACCTCGGGGAATTCCTTGGCCACCCTCTCGGCGACGTCGAGGAACTTGCCGTCGGTGGCCTTGACCACGTTGGCCTTGGTCACCACGCTGACCTTGCCCATGGAATTGCGCTTGGCGTAGTCGAAGGCCAAGCGGATGATGCGGTCCGAGCCCTGCTCGGTGGTCACGCAGAAGTCGATGGATACGTCGTCGGTCACGTTCACGCCTTTGCTGCCCAGCGCGTAGGACCCCTCGGTGTTCTCCCGGAAGAACACCCAATCGATGCTCTTCTCCGGGATCTTCACCGGCCGGACGTTGGCGAAGAGGTCCAGATGGCGGCGCATGGCGACGTTGGCGCTCTCGATGTTGGGCCATGGGTCGCCCTTCTTTGGCGTGGTCGTCGGCCCTTTGAGTATGACATGGCAGTCGCGGAGCTCGGCGAGCACCGCGTCGGGGACGGCCTTCATCTCCTTGACGCGGTTCTCGATGGTCAGGCCTTCGATGGTCCTGACCTCCACCCTGCCGGCGGCGATCTCCTCGGAGAGGAGGTCCTCGAGGACGGTGCGGGCGTGGGCGGAGATGTACGGGCCGATGCCGTCGCCGCCGCAGACGCCGATGACGATCCTGTCCAGCGAGTCGTAGTCGGTCCAATCGGCGGCGGCCTTCATCGCCTCCGCCCTCTCCAACTGCTCCTCTACAACTCCACCGAAATGCTCCATCGCCGCTTTGGTCTCTTCCCTGAAGGCCATATGCATCAGTCCGTCCATCGTAAAGGCGACCTCATATTTCAAAAATGCCGCCGTCTCAGAACGCGTCGCGGCATTCCATCCCCAACGTGGACGCCTCCCTCTTGAGGACAGCGATGACGGCGTCCGAGGCCGGGCGCAGGTCGAGGCCGTTGAGCTCGGAACGGCGGTCGGGGCGAAGGTTGAGCGGATCCACCATGACCGTCGGCACGCCGGTGGCGGCGATGGCCTCCATCAGCTCCCGCTCCCTTCCCTCCAGGCAGGAGAGCGCCGGGCCCACCATGGCGAAGGCGTCCACGCCGCTGGACACGAGGCCCTGGAGCGCCCGCAGGCGCCTCCTTGGCATGGGGGCGCCCGGCTCCAGCGCTCTGGAGACCGTGTCGTCGAGGGTGGTAACGGTGACCCCCGCCTCCATACTCCGCAGCAAGTCGAGGTCGCGGAGGACGAGGTCCGACTTGGTGTGCACGCAAGCGCTCGCCCGGCTGCGGGATATGAGCTCCAGGCAGTTGCGGGTCAGGCCGGTGCTGGCCTCCAGGGGCTGGTAGGGGTCGGTGGCGGTGCCCACGCCGATGACCCCCTCGGCGCTGCGCAGCTCCTTCGCCAAAAGGCGGAGCAGCCCCCTCTTCGGCAATGCGTCGGTCCACTGCTCCCAAGGAATATGGGTCAGCGCCGGGGCGTAGCAGTACACGCAGCCGTGGGCGCAGCCGCGGTAGGGGTTCAGGGCGTGCTCCAGCCCTGGAAGGCGCGACGGCGTGAGAGCGGACGTGCAGGAGGCCTCCCGTCGGCGGCGGACGCCGATGTCGGCAAAGTGGTGCAGGTCAATTGAAGTCATCCAGCCTCCTCTGCGTCAGCATGTCCTTGAGCACGCCGGAGTTGAACAGCCAGCGCTGCCGGGGTATGTCCATCACATGGTCGACGTGCTGAAGCGCCTGGTCCAGGGACTCGTAGCGATGCGGGAGGGTGGCGAGGGCGGCCCTGACGTTCTCCCTCACATTCCACACCCCCACAGGCATCACGTAGCCCGGATGGGCCTCGCGGAATATCACCGCCCCCGCCTGGCGGCCCTCATTGATGAGCAGTTCGTTGACGGCCATACGCGCCGCGTAGTAGCAACCCCCGATGCGCGCGTACTCCTTGCGGCCGTCGTGGAACTCGTGGTCCGATATGATGTACACCTCGTGTCCATAGGGGTTCCAAGTGGTGTCGGGATACCATGCCTCGATGAGCTCGTACCTCCAGCTGCAGGGCATGAGCAGCACGCACCAGCGGTTGTCCAGCTCCTCCCATTGGTAGATGCGGAACTCGTCGATGGCGGGGTTGTGCTTCGTCGTCCGCAGCAGGTGCTTACCCACGGTGTCGTCGACGGCGGTGATGCTCCAACGGGTGGGCACGAAACTCCGTCTCTTGCCTGTGCCCAGAGTCCCCACCGAAAGGGCCTTCTGGATGTCCGATATGAGGGTGCCGTCCTCGTAGAGGGTGACCATGGCCTCGCTGGCGTTGAGGTCGGTGTCGTAGTAGGCTTTCTCGATGTCGGTGTGATAGCGGCCGTTGCCGGTCCGCATCCTCTCCAGCGGGGCGGAGGGGCCGAAGGGCTGCACCTCATCGTCCAGGACCATTCTGCCGCCGGGGCGGCGGGAGAAGGACGCTTCCACGTCAGAAGGGTCGCGCATGAGGGCGATCTCTTGCACCTGCTCCGCCAGCCTCCCGGCGGAGGCGAAGTCGCGGGCATCGATGCGGTGCCTCCCCCGCACCAGGCTGTAGCGGAAGTCGACTATCTCATCGATGCTGCGGCCCACCCATCTCTCCGGGGTGTCCATGAGCGAGGTGTCCCCCATGATCGGCGGGAGAAGCGGGCCTATGTCCACCTTCGGGTATCCGTGGCGGCCGACGAACACTGCCGGCGGGGAGGAGCCAGCGAGCTCCCTCCCTTCCACCAGCCTCATGCTCTTGGTCTGCGAGTGGTACTTGATCATCAGCGGGCAGCGGTCCTTGCCGCAGAGCATCTTCGAGCCCTTGCAAAGGACGCAGAGCTGGGAATGGTCCACTTTGGCCGCCGGACGGTCGAAGAGGGTGTCGAAACCCGATGCTGCCCGCATGGCCTTCCATCCCCTTGCCGGATAAATGCTTTTTCCGAGGGGTCGGCAAAACTGCCTATTCCTCTCTGCCGTAGAGGAACTCCGACAGGTGCACGGCGGAAAGGCGCTTGACTATGTCCTTGGTCCGCTCGCGGTGCTCCTTCTCGTCTATCTCTCCGTCCTCAAGCAGTCGGTCAAGCTCCTCCAGCTCATCCCGGAGGACTTCCTGGGCTTGGCGGTACGCCTCGCTGTGGGACTCGCTGGCTGAGGGCTTCCCGCGACGGCGTTGCACGGCGGGGCCGGTGCGCTCCGCCGTTCTCCGTACCGGCTCAGGCTCAAGATTCCGCCTCCGCCCGAGCCTCCGCGCTGTCATGAACAGGAAGAGAAGCGAGGTCAGAAGGATCATGAGGCCGAGCAGGTAGGCGTTGAGCCAAGAGATGTCCACCCCATGTTCGGCGGCGATGGCGACGATGGTCTCGCTGGCCTCCTCCAGCAGCGAGTGCAGGTCCCGGGCCGAGGCCTCGAGCACGGCCCAGGCCTCCTCCAGCAAAGGCAGCCCCGAAGCCTCGAACCAGGACAGGAACGACTCCACGCCTTCGATGCTGAACTGCATGAACATCTGTAATTGCAGCGGGTGCGCCGTCATAAGGAAGCCGACGAAAGACAGCATCCTGTCCAGATCCTCCAGCTCCTCCGCGGCATCCGCCTGGGCCGATATCGAAGGACCGCTCTCGCCCACTATGTTGCTGGCTGTGACGTAGTAATGATAGGTTTCGCCGGAGACGATGCCGTTGCGGTCCACGAAGCTGAGCGACCCGGTGCTGCCGATGCGGCTCCAGTTGCCGTCGCCGTCATGGCGGTACACGGTGTAGACCAGCGGGTGGAGGTCGGTGGGATAGCCGCCGTCGTCGTAGGGCTCCTCCCAGCCGAGGTGGTTGTATACGCCGGTCCAGCTTGCCTCCGGTGATGCCTCCACGGCCACTGGCCTCCCGGGCTCGCTCAGAGCCCGGGTGGAGAAGGAGATGTTGTCGGTCCTGACATTGGCAGCGAGATCGGTCGACTCGACACGGAGGGTGAATCCCTGAGGATTGTCCAGCCTCTCATGCGGCTCGAAGACCAGAGTACCGTTCGCAGTCCATTTAATCGCCCCCGGTATCTGATAGCCGTCGTCCTCGAGAAGCTTGGCCGAGCTGGTGAGGCGGTCCATGAGCGCCGGGTCGCGGTACTGCACCTTAATCGGGACGTCGAACAGATGGTCGTCATGCCCTTCCGCGGGAGAGGTCCATGCCAGCGCGGGAGTGTCCTCTATCACCGTCAGGTTAAGATGGCGGGTGTGGTTGGCATCGCTGTCGGAGCAATGGGCCCATATGATGATGTCGTGCTCCCCCTCATCCAGGTCAAGGGAGGCGTTGAGCGCCCCGCCCACCGGCACCTCAGTCCCATCGAGGACGTAACCGAAGGTGAAATCGCCCTCGCCCCAAACGTCCCAGGAGATCTCCGCCGGCCTGCCGGCATGGCCGTTCTTCGGCGATGTCACGTCGAATATGGTCGGCGACTCGCCGATGACGATGCCGATGCTCGCGCTCCCCCGGTTGCCTATGGCGTCATAGGCGACAAGCTCCACCAGGTGATGGCCTTCCTCCAGGTCTTCGAGGTGACGGCTGGTCTCACCGGTGACGTCCACCGGCTCGCCGCCGTTGATGCGCATGAGCACGCGGTCCACGCCGCTCCCCTCGTCGCTGACCTCCCAGCTGAGGGCGGTGGAGGCGCCGACGCGCGGATGCCCTTCCGGCGTGTCGATGGAGACCTGCGGACCGGAGCTGTCCACGATGACCGTGACGTTATCCTCGGCGTCGTTGCCCGCCTTGTCGACGGCGCGGAGGACGATCTGCCTCTCACCTTCATCAAGCTCCAAGGAGTGGTTGCGAGCGTCGGCCGGCAGGACGCTGGTCACGCCGTCCAGGTCCAATTCGAAACGGTCTAGGCCGGAGGGCTCCTGACCGACGTCGTAGGCGCTCCAGGTCAGCTGCCACTCGGAGGTCGGCAGCACCTTTCCATGCAGAGGCGACTCGATGCTCATCCGCGGGTCGACGGTGTCGATGAAGAACTCGGCACGGGCGAAGCTGAAATTGCCGTCGCCGTTGTAGGCCCTCACCCGGAGGATGTGCTCTCCGTCCTCGAGCGAGAGCGTGACCTCCTGCTCCTCGGTCTCCGACCAAGCGTCTCTGTCGATGCGGTACTCGTAGCGGACGACCTCGTCCGGGTCATCCACGCTCCAATTCAGCGTGTTGGTCGAGGAGTTTAAGTGAAATTCGCTGGGATGGGTGATGTTCAGGATCTGCAGGTCGGTGAGATAATCGATGCTGAAGTTGAGGATGCCCAGGTTGCCCTGGCCGCTGTAAGCCTTCACGGTGACGTTGTTCTCTCCGAACCCGAGTCCGAGGTCCCCGGCCTTTACCTCCGCCTCGTAGAGGGTGGAGAACGTATCGCCGCCGACGCTCGCCCGGTAGAGGTCAACGCCGGAGGCGGCCTCGGCGCTAAGGTCGAGCAGCTGGGTCGAATAAGCCGAAGGAGGGATCTCGTCGGTGAATTCCGGGGGGTCGTTGATGTTGTCCTCCAACGGCGATGCGTCGGCGCCATCGCCGGCGAGGGAATACTCCGCCGCGCCGGCGAGGTCGCTCCACCAGTTTCCACTCCAGTCGTTTACGCCGTCATTGTACGCCTGCTCCCCTTGCTCCCACACGGTGGTGCCGTTGTTCTCCACGAAGCTGTTGTTCCTCACTGCGCTGTCGTCGCCCTCCATCATGATGGCGTAGGACGGGCCGCGGGAGAATATGTTGTTCTCCACCGTGAGCTTGGAGTCCGTCGAGACCAGGCCGAGGACGTTGCCGCTGACCAGGGTGTTGTTGGTTATCCGGAGCTCCGAGGACTCGGCGGAGATCGCCTCCTGGTTGTCATCGAAGGTGTTGTTCTCCAACGCCACCGCGGACGAGGAGCCGATGCATATGGCGGACTCCTTCCCCGAGAAGAGGTTGTCCTTGACGGTGACGTTGCTCACTCCGGCGAGAGATATCCCACCACCGAAGCCGAGGAACTCGTTCCCCTCTATGAGAACGTGATTGGTGGTGTTCTCCAGGGTGATGCTGCAGCCCCCCCTTTCATCGAATGTAACGCCGGATATCCGGTAGGGGTCGGCGGCGGTGCCGCTGCCAGACCATTCCTCGTTTTCCTGTACCATCAGCTCCAGCTCCGCGTCGTTGGTGGCGACCATATCCATGGACGGCATCTCGTCATAGCCGCCGATGCGCAGTGCGGGGTCGCCGAGAAGGTTGAGCGTCGCATAGACCCAGCGGATGTACTGGTCGTCAAGGTTCTCGATCTGCGTCTCCTTGGCGTCCTGGTGCACCCGGCCGAGGCTGTCCTCGGTGTCGAAGACCCGTTCCATGAAGGCCATGTCGAAGATGTTCGAGGGGCCGCTGATGTAGGCGTCCGGGTCGCTGCTGCTGATGTACCAGCCGAAACGGGAGTTGACGATGTTGGCCACCGAGTTTTTCTCATCGGCGAGCATGGCGTTGGAGACCGAGCCGCGGTCGAAGCCGCCCACATGGCATCCCTGGCTGTACCAGATGTAAGGAGCGTCGTTGTCGATGTCCTTAACGTTGGAGCTCCTCAGGGTGGCGAGGAAATCGTAGTCGCCGTGACCGAGGTTGTTGATGATGTGCGACTCCTCGACCAGGGGCTTGATCTGATCGAAGCTCATTTTCCCCTCGTCGCGCTCGTAGTATTTCGTCAGCTCACGGTCCTCGGGGACGAACTGCTCGTTGGTATCCTTCACGTCGCCGCCCCACACGCGCTCGTCGAGGTATTCGCCGAGGAACGAGACATTGTCAAGGTACTCATCGCCAGCGGAGTGGGTCTCATAGGCGATCACCTTGTCCACATAATTCTTCGCCCCTTCGGCGTCCGAAACCGGGATCCTGCCCACGAGCACGTCGGCCACGGGATTGAACGAGTTGGACCAGTCCGCTCCCCCGCCGTACGCTCCGTAGTAGAGGTCGGAGGGTATGTCCTCGGTGTACTCCCCGGCGGTGAGGGTGATCTTATGAGCGGGGACGACGCTGGCATCTCCGCCCAGCAAAAGGTAATCAATGTCGCTGGCATTGTGCTGGCTCCAGGCGAAGGCGCGGACGGCCTCCGACAGGCTGCGGTCGGGATACAACGCCGCCACCTGGCTGGTGGTGTAGACCCTCGCATCTATGCCCAGGGCGGACCTCCAGCGCTCCAGCCTCTCGAACTCCTCCTCCAAAGAGGTGGAGGTTATCATCAGCATGTCGTAGTTCCCGGACAGCAGCTCCGGACCGGAGTGATGCAGCTCGGAGCTGGAGGAGGTCGTCCTGACCGGCCCCTCTTCGTAGAGGATCTCCACCGTCACCGTCTCATGGAAGTAAGCGCTGCCGTCGTCGTGATATGCTATCGGCGTGACGGAGAGCGGCACGTTGGGCACGCCGTCCCGATGATGCACCGGCCCGGCATAGGCCAACGATGATTCCTCTCCCGACGAGCTGCCATGGCTGTTCGCATAACTCAGCGAGGGTATCTCGAACTCGCCCAACGGGACGGGGTCGGAATGGCTTATCCTCAGTCCGGCGATGGTCTTCGCCCCGATAGGCAGGGCCACCTCCTGGCTGAGCATCGGGAGCTCGTGCGAGGAGCCCCCGGGAACGCCGATCTCCGTACCCGCCACGTGGAACGGCCTGTGCTCGGATCCGGTGAGCTCTGCCATGGGGAAACTGAAGCTCACCTCGTGCGTCAGGTACGTGGGGGATGTGGACCCGGTGAACAGGGGGAGGCCAGTGAGGAGGAGGGACAGCGCCAGGGCTACGGCCAATAGCCTAAGGCCGGTAGCCTTCCTGTCCCTCCATGACGCCCCATAGAGCACGGCCTCCATGTATGCATACATGGTCAACAGCATATAAGCAAACTTTTCCTACTAAACGATAAGAAATCGTGGGTCCCGGATTTGAGATGACTCCGTTTCATCGCATTAGGGGAAATCATCGCGTATGCCCTCGCTCACATGCAGATTGGCTTCTGCAGACCAGACCGACAATGCCCTTCTTACTGAACTCCCGGACCTAGATCATCGCCTGCAGTGAACCAGCATGACCGGCAGCGCGGTCAGCATCAGGGCCGCCATCGCCAGGACGCCCATGCAGATGTCGTCATCATCCTCTTCAGGGTCGTCATCAAGCAGGAGGACGGCCACGTCAACGTTTCGGTGTCGGTGCTCATATCGCCGTCGTAAGTGACGGTCACAGCCGTTCCGTGGTAATCGACGACGGTCAGCCCGCGGCCGTGCGCCGGAGCGGCCACGAGACCATTGTCCTCGAACTGCGCCAAGGTCACATCGGTTGACATGCCGTCGGACCAGCCCAAGGTCATGACTATGTCGCTCAGGTCGAGCTCGTTGCCTTTCGTGTACTCCAATTGCGGCTGGGCACCCACCGACACCGAGGTCATGATGACGTTGACGCTGATGGTGAAAGTGTCGCTCTCCCCGGAATCGGTGTGAGTCACGGTGACGGCCTCGTTGTCATGGGTGAGCGTGTGGCCTTGGTGAGGGTCGGTGCTGATGTTATCGCCGAAATCGATGAAAACCACCAAGGCGGATGTGCCGTCGGACCAGCTGAGGTTCGCCACCAATCCTTCAAGGTCGACCTCTTCGCCATAGTCGTACGCGGCCTTGGTGGACGGGGACTCGATACTGAGGCCGACGACCACCGAGCCCACCGACAATGTCCTGGTCTCATTTTATAGGTCAGCGTTGTAGGTCACCGTCACCACGGTGTTGTCGTGGGCCGCCCAGGTCAGAGTGGAGCCGTTGGCAGGATCGGCCACTATGTCGTTGGCGTCGAACTATTCATACGGACCAAGTTCCAGCTTCCGTCGGAACGGGTGAGGTTGACCACCATGTCGCCCAGGTTCAGGGCATCGCCCTCTATGTAAGCCAATTCAGGCTGCCTTTCCACATCCACAACGGTCACCACGGGGTTTATCACGAGCTCGGAGGTATCGTCGCTCTCCCCGGAGTCCTCGTGGGTCACGGTGATATTCTCACCATCGTCAGCGTTGGCCAGAATTTTGCCGTCGGGTATGCTGACGGTTATGCCATAGGCGGAAAAGTTCTCGAAATGCACGGTCTCCTCCAGGCCGTCGCTCCCGGTCAGGTTGGCCTGGAGCTGCTCGAGGTCGAGTTCATCGTTGAAATCATACTCGAGACGGGGATCGGTCATCACTTCCAGATCGGTCACTAAGGCCGTCACTCCGGTGAGGGCAGGATGGTCCGCCCGAGCAGTCATCCCCCATAACTAATCGAAATCCCAGCCCACGAACGGGACTTGTCGTTCATGTCAGAGGTGTTCCTGCCCTCCCCTCCAGCGCTGGTCAGCTGTCCCGAGGTCTCGTTGTTCCAGTAGGAGTTCTCCACTGTTCCATTATTAACTCCGATCTGGCCACCTACGTTGGCTCCGGTAGCTAGCACAGGACCGACGAAATGGGCAGTATTCACTTTGCCATCGTTTATGCCGACGAGGCCGCCCACCCCGGAGTTGCCACTGACATCCACATCCACCAGGCCGATGTTCTTGATCTCAGCCATGTCGGACGTGAAGCCGAAGAGGCTGATATGGTTGGTCGAAATGCGGTTGATGAAGAAGCGGGATATGGTGTGGCCGTCGCCGTCGAAGGTCCCGCTGAAGGAGTGGCTCTCGCTGCCGATAGGATTCCAGCCCTTGCCGTCATTGTAGTTCGGGTCGAGGGTGGCGCTTGCGTCGATGTCGTTGGCGAGGGTGTAATGGGCCTCAAGGTCGTTCCTTATGGCATCAAGGCCTTCGAGGTCTTCGATCAGTATCGGGGCATCACGGGCTGTCGCCCGGTACCGCTTCAATGTCAGATGATGCCAAAGGGGTCTAGAGCATGGCCAGTAACATAACGGGAACAATAACCGATTCTCTCTTCATCGACATGGACCATCTCTATTCTGTCCACCGGAGAATCCGATTTAAATAGCTTTATCATGAGTGTATATAATTTTATTGGACCGTGAGGCAGCCTATGCCTCACGTCGGCACTGGACATCAGGCACGGTCCCTTGTCTTTCATCGTTTGGACGATCGATTGAGAACCAGAAGACGGCCTGGCCGGACGCTGCGCAACGACCGTGATCATGACCACTGCTGCCACGATGGATCGGTTCCTCCTCAAAACAGCAGCATGCCCGCCTGGGCTATGACCCCTCCCACCAGGAAGGAGGCTGCCAAGGTGGCCAGCAGCATTGCGGCCGAGACCTTGAGACCGAACTCCTTCGCCAGCACACCGATGACGGCGATGCAGGGGATGTACAGCAGGGCGATCACCGACGCGGTCATGAGCTGCAGCGTCCCCAAGCCCATGTCCAGCAGGGGGAGCACTGCCAGCTCGCGGCGGAACACCCCCAGTATGAGGGGGGTGGAGGCCTCCTTCGGCAGGCCCAGCCACCCGGTGACCAGCGGCTCCATCAGGTCGCTGACCAGTAACAGGACGCCGGTCTCGTACAGGACCGAGGCGGCGCCTATTATCACCACCATGGGGATGACGCCGTCCTTGAGGAAATGCCTCACCCGCAGCAACAGCTTCTTGCCCAGCATCCTCATGTCCGGAAGGAGGAGGTCGGGTATCTCCTGCACCATCATGTCCCTGCGCACACCCAGGAGGCGGCTGATGACCGCGCCGGAGACGAACGCTGCCAGCAGGGAGAACGCGAACAGGAGGGCCACCAGGAGCAGCGAGTGCTCCGCCAGCAGCGCTATGAACGCGCCGGACTGCGCCACGCACGGCACCGAGAGGCAGACGACGGCGGCCACTGTCACCCTCTTCCTCTTATCGTTCATGTTGCGGGTGGACATGATGGCGGGCACGGCGCACCCGTATCCAAGAAGGAAAGGGATGATGTTAGAGCCCGACAGACCCATGCGGCGGAACACTCCATCGACAAGCACCGCCAGGCGAGGCAGGTAGCCGCTGTCCTCCAGGATGCTCAGAGCCAGGTAGAACGATATGATGTATGGCAGCACCAGGCCCAAGGGCCATTCGATGGACTTTATGAGGAAGCCGTATTCGCCTACTAGTATCTCCCTCAGCGTCCCCTCCGGCACCGTGGCCTCCACCGCGGCGGTCAGCGGCGGGAAGACGAAGGCCTCGAAGAAGGGCATGAGCACGTACTGTCTCAGTCCCATGCCCAGGCCCACGACGAAGGCGAAGATCAGGATGAGTATCAGGAAGGCCAACGGGATGCCGGGGAGCGGCCGGACCATCAGGTCGCCCCAACGCTCCCTCCTGCCTCCCTCGCCAGGGGTGGCGCGGACGCGGCCCGCGATCCTCTCCGCCTCATTCCATCCGCGGAACAGCGGCCGTGCCGGCGACACCCTGCCGTCAAGGAGTCCGACGATGAGGTCCTCCAGTTGGGGTATGCCCTCCCCCTCCACCGCCACCGTCCTGATGGCCGCTATGCCGGTCTCGGCGGAGAGCCTCTCCACATCGACCCCTCCTTTGACTAGGTCGGAGCGGTTGACCGCCGCCACCGTGGGTATGCCCTTGTCCAGCACTTGAAGAAGAAGGTGGACGCTGCTCTCCAGGTTCTTGGCGTCCAGAACGAAGACCGCGCCCGCGGGGCTTCCGGACAGCATGTCCACCGCCACCCTCTCCGCCTCGTTGGAGGCGTTCAGGTCATAGGTCCCCGGCACGTCGATGAGGGTGAAGCGCTTCCCGGCGGCCTTGGCCTCCCCCTTCTTGAACTCCACAGTAGTGCCAGGATAGTTGGCCATCGACACGTCCAGGCCGGTGAGGCGGTTGAAGAGGACGCTCTTGCCCACGTTGGGAGGCCCGACAAGGAGTATCTCCTGACCCATGGTTCAGACCAGTAGTATCGATGCCGCCACCTGGGCGTCGATGGCCACCTTGCGGCCGTCCACCGATGCCAGCAACGGACCGCCGAAGGGCTGCCTCGATATGCTCACCACGGTCTTCCCCGGCCTCAGGCCGAGAGCGTTCAGCACCGGGTCTTCAGGGCAGCGGGCTATCACGCCCTGCAGACCGCACTGCAGGCAGGCGAGGGTCATCCCCCCCTCCGTCTCGCTCAGCTCGAACGGCCCCCCGCAGCTGCCCTTTACCAGCATCACAGACTCCTTTCCGAAGAGGTGCCGGCGGCGATGCGGCATCAGGCCGAGGCAGTCGGCGTCCACGGGCGCGTAGAGCCGCGTGACCATCCCCCGCGGGTTGCGGAAGACTACCTGGGCGCCTTCGGACAGGGTCTGCAGCATCCTCTCCAGCACCTTGTTTTTAGGAGTGACGTTGAACGTCACCCATACGGCATCGTAGGCCGAGGTGTCGGCATCGACGCCGTCCGCAGTCCCGAACCGGACATTCAGATAGGGGGTGACACGCGCGACGAAGCTGCTCGCCGAAGCGGTGGCGTGGGGATCGTTGTCAACAGCGGTGACCTCGTGGCCGTGCCGGGCGAGGTGCAGAGCGGTCATGGGCAGGTGGCCGCTGCCCACCACCAGTACACGGGACCCAGAGGGAAGGCGGGACATATCCAGCTCGCGATGCAGGATGCGGCTGTAGAAGAGCTCCTCATAGACGCGGGCGAGAAGCGGCGAGCGGCGGACAACGGACTCCAAGGACTTGAATGCGCGGCCGAGGATGACGGTGGCGCGGTTCGCGAGGCCTTTCATCACAGGGGGCTCGTCATCCATAGGATCCTTAACGGGAATCGCTTCGATGCCCAGGGTCCCATAGGAACGGTCGTTCGACCTCCGTTTACCTTCCATAGACAGGGGAATATTTAGGAGATATAAAATGTTTTAGGAACCCCTAAACTATTTATCATGGCTCCCGGTTGCCGATGCGTGAACAAGAGCAAGACGATACAGAGGTTCACCTGCGCCTGCGAAAGGATGCTGCAGAGCAGCCGTTGCCTTTTCGAGCTGTACATGCTCCCCTACGGCAGGGTGCTGCGCCGCGAGATCTCCTTGGCTGGGATAGAGGAAGGGGACGTTGTTCTCAACGTCGGCTGCGGGCCATCGCCTTTCACCGCCGTCCTCATCACCAGGCTCAGCGGCGCCCGGGTGGTGGCCATCGACCAGGACCCGGGGGCGGTGGAGGCCGCCAACGCCCTGCTGAAGGGCATCGGCATGGACCACCAGGTGGAAGCGCTGCACTGCGATGGCATGGCACCGCTCCCCTTTCATTACGACAAAGCGGTGCTGGCACTGCACGTGGAGCCCAAGGGCGAGGTGCTGGAGAACGTCATCCGCGACCGTCCTGGGGTCAAGGCGGTGGTCCGCGTGCCGCGGGCCGGGCTCAAGGATTCCTACGGCTTCGGGGCGATGCCCTTGAGATCGACCGGGGAGACGGGGCACCTGATGCCCACCTTCGACCGCTCCCTGCTCTACAGCGCCTGAGGTTGAAGGATGAACAAGAAGGCTCTGCTCTGGACCGCGGGCATCGCTTCGTTGCTGGCTGTCACGTTCATCACCGGCTGGGACTCCATAGCGGATATCTGGTCGGGCATCGCTCCCGTGACCTTGGCGGCGGTCCTCGCCATCCTCTTCGCCTTGCAGACGGCGACCATGGCTATGACCGCTTACCAGTGGCACGTCCTTCTCAGGAAGGAGGACCCTTCGCTCCGCTTCCGGGACGTGTTCCAGGTTCACTTGGCCGGCAACTTCGTAGAGAGCGTCACCCCCTCCTCCAAGCTGGGCGGGGAGGCGGCCAAGGTCTACCTCTTCCGCCGCCGCAGCGGCATGTGCTATCATGACTTGACCTCGCTCCTCCTCACGCACAAGTATGTGTCCCTGCTCCCTTTCATGACGATATGCGCCGCTCTGCTCATCGCGGCGCCGTTCCTTATCGTCCTACCGGCCGCGGTCTACGCGGCCTTCGTTCTGCTGGCCATTCCCCTGGGGCTGCTGGCCTGGTCCGTCGAACGACGACCTCGCGCCTCTAAGATTGATAATGGGCCATCGCCGACGGGGATGAGGGGCAGGGCGATGGGAGCCATCCGATACCTGGAGACGGCGGCGTCGCGGTCCAGGGAGCTTTCCCCTCCGGCGGAGAGGAGGTCCCTCTTCCTCGTTTCCTTCGCGGTCTGGGGCCTCTATCCGCTGAAGATATTCCTGGTGGCCTCGGTGCTCGGTATGGATATGAGCCTCACCTTGGTGGTCGCGGCGACATACGCCGCCTACCTGGTCAGCATGCTCCCCCTCACGCCCGGCGGACTGGGGGCATTCGAGGGCACCCTGGCCCTGTTGCTGAGCTTCAACGGCGTGCCCTTCGCCGCCGGCATGGCGGTGGCGTTGATGGCGAGGACGGTGACGTTCTGGTTCCCCCTGCTCATCTCATCGGTGGCGGCGCTGGCATTGCTGCAGCGGGCGGACGGGCGCCGGACTTTGAATGAAATATGAAAAACAAGCCTGGTTCAGCGGAAGGAGGCGAATACCTGGTACCAGTGGTCCAGCATGTCGATCTCCCTCTCGCTGGCCCGCCCGCCGCGAGCGGTCTTGACCAGCAACCCTTCCAGGCATTGCTGGGTCATGCGCAGCGCCGTCATCATCTGCTCCTCGTCGTCCTGGCGGTAGCCGTCGCCCTCCTCAGGGCTGACCCTCGGGCCGGAGTTGGGCGGCGCCGTGATGTCCTCGTCGTTTTGCAGCGACTCCAGCGTGATGGCGCTCCCCGCCGCCTCGGGGGAGAACCCCTGCAGCACGGACACGAAGTCGGAGTAAAGGCGGTCGAGGCGCTCGTGCTCCTGCACGCTGGGCTGGTCGTCGGCCATGTACTTGGAGGCTATCTGATCCATCTGGTTCTCGATCCGCCTCACCGCCTGGAACAGCAGCGAGAAGGAAGAGGCGACATCACCGTCGCTCGCCGGCAGGCCGTCGATCGCCTCGTAGATGGAGAACAGGCTCATGACGCTGCTCTTGAGGGCATCGACCTCCCTGTCCAATCTGGTAACCTCTTCCTTGAGGTCTGAGGGCCTCTTCCTGCCCTTCCGCTCCTCTTTCGCCGGGGCCTCATCCCCGGCGTTCTCCTCCGATGAGGAGACGATTTTCAGCCCTGAGGCCTCCTCCGCCTCCGGAGGCTCCTTCTTCTTGGACCTGAACCTTCCCATGTTTCCGTCCCCGCTCCCGTGCCCGTCCGCATCTATGGAAAAAGGCGCATTTATTATATCGCCTCTTCCCAAGCGGCGACGCCGCTATTGCGGATAACGGATGGCAGGCAAATCGTTTAACCTCGCTGTGCGATGATGCACCGATGACGTCCCTCGCTGCGAGGCTGCTGCTGGTGACGGTGCTGTTGGCGTTGGTGCCGCTCTGTTGCGACGATGGCCTTCCAGCCGACTCACGGTCAGAAGAGCTCGCGGCCGACAGCGGAGGCATCTGCCTCTGGGCCGATGACCCGGAGAGGGACTACATCATCGCCGGCGTCATCATACTGTTGTTCCTGGGCTCGATACTCGCCGCCCTCTACTACATAGCGCTGAAGGAGGAGGATTGATCAGCGCCGCCGGGCGATGATAGCCGCCAACGAGGCGGCGCCGATGCCGTTGTCCACGTTCACCACCGCCAAACCCGGAGCGCATGACTGCAGCATGCTGTACAGCGCCGCCTCGCCCTGGCCGCCGATGCCGTAGCCGGTGGACGCCGGCACCCCGATGACCGGTATGTGCGCCAGCGACGCCACCAAGGTGGGGAGGGCCCCCTCCATGCCCGCCACCACGATGAGCGCGTCCACGTCCTCCTCTAGGACCCTGCGCATCGGCTCCAGGAAGCGGTGCATCCCTGCCACGCCCACGTCGTGGAAGCACATGCAGTCCACGCCCATCGCGTCCAGCATCACCCTCGCCTCCTCGGCCACCGCCAGGTCGGAGGTGCCGGCGGTGATGATGCCCACCTTGCCTTTGCGCTCGACCTGCGCGCGCTTGTCGATGACGACCATGCGGGCGGCGGCCTCGTAGCGCAGGCCGTCAGCGCCCAGCCGCCGCATCAGCGCCTCGTGGTGGCGTCCGTCGGCGCGGGAGACCATGACCATGCTCCTCCTCTCCAGCGCCCTCTCGGCGATGTCCGCCACCGTCTCGGGGTCTTTGGAGAGGCCGTATATCACCTCGGGCACGCCGGAGCGGAGCTGGCGGGCGTGGTCGAAGACGGTGTGGCCCTCGATCATCTGCACATAGTCCAGGCGGAGCAGCCGCTCCGCCTCGTCGATGTCCAGGCTGCCCTCCTTGATCGCCTCCAGTATGCCGCGGATGTCCATGCCCCTGCCATCTCCTAGTGCCTATTTCATCTTTTCAGCGATAATTGCTTATCGCTCCCCTCGGATTAATGGTCATGGACTGCGAGGACGGCTTGGAGCGCCTGCGGGCATGGATGCGCGGACGGAGCGGCATGGCCATCGCCTACTCTGGCGGGGTGGACAGCACCCTCCTGGCCGCTGTGGCCGCCGAGCAGGCCCCCGGCGGGTACCAGGCGTTCTACGTGGACCTCCCTTACATATCGAGGATGCAGCGCCGCGCCGCCCTGGAGACCGCGGAGGCCTTAGACCTTGACCTGGTGACGCTCCCCGCCGAGAACCAGGAGTTCGAGGCGGTGCGGCGCAACGACCGCGGCCGTTGCTACCACTGCAAGGCCATCATCTATGACATGGTGTCGATGGCGGCGCGGCAGCGAGGTCTTGGCACCATCGTCGACGGCGAGAACCCCGGCGATGAGGACGATGTCCGCCCCGGCAGGGTAGCCGCCCGCGAGCGGGGCGTCATCAGCCCCCTGGTGGAGCTGGGCATCGGCCGCGATGCGGTCGAGAGCATGGTGAAACATATGGGGCTACCGGTGCGCCTCAGCAAGGAGTCCTGCCTCGCCACCCGCCTGGAGCCGGGGGCCCCATGGGACGACGCGCTCCTGGACCGAATCGAGCGGGCGGAGTCCTTCCTCCATGAGATGGGCGTGGGCCAAGCGAGGGTGCGCGTCAGCGGGGACGACGCGAGGATAGAGGTGGCGCCGGCGGACATGGCGATGCTTGCGGGGATGGGGCGCAAGGTGCACACCCGCCTCCGCGAGCTGGGCTTCCGGCACGTGTCCCTCGACCTCAAGGGCTACCGCAGCGGCAGCATGTGGGAATGAACTCACATCGTCGAGCGGGTGAAGGAGACGTCCCGCACCCAGGCCGACGGTGAGAGGGTGGGCACGTCCACCTCCCACCAGCGGACCCAGCGGCGGTCGCCGCCCAACGCCTCTATGTTGGAGAGCAGCGATGACAGCGTGTCGCTGACCCGCAGGCCCTTGGCGGCGCCGACGACCTCGCCCTTCTCGACCACGAACACCGCATCGCGGGGGATGACAGAGAACTCGCCGGCGGCGTGGTTCTGGTAGCGCAGGTACCAGGCGTTGGTGACCACCAGGCCGCGGTCCATCTCCGCCGCCAGGTCCTCCCATCCCCCTTTGCCGGCGCCCACCGTCAGGTTGAAAGGCCTTGGCGCCACAAGGCCGGCGTTGGCGGTGCTGGCGACGCCGTGGGCATGGGCGGTCTCGGAGTTGTGCAGATAGCCCTGGAGTACACCGTCGGCGATGATCTCGTTGCGGCGGGTGGGCGACCCCTCGTCATCGAACGGCCGGGTGCCGATGCATCCGGGGATGGTGGGGTCGTCGCTGAGCTGCAGCAGCGGCGATGCCACGTCCTTCCCCTCCTTGTCCTTGAGGAAGGACATGCCCATGTCCACATAGAAGGCGGATGCCATGTCGCCGGCCTCCGCCGCCAGGTCGGCGAAGACCATGGGCGCCAGCACCGCGTCCCGCTTCCCGCCTTTCACTTCGCTCGCGCCCATCGACATACGGGCCAGGCCTCCGGCCTCCCGCCCGGCGGCGGCGGCGTCGATGCGGCGCGGATCGGCCGCGACCGCCAGGCCGTGGCCGGAGGAGCCGTCAGGACTGAAGGAGCGCAGCGACAGCTCCGCCTCCGGCAGCAACGCCTCGCCCTCGGCGCCGGCGGTGGTGCACATGGAGAGGGAGGTGACGCTGGCCTTGAAGGAGCCCGCCGATCGGGTCGCTCCCGCCGATCGGGCGGCCTCCACCGCGGCGGCGGCCATGGATGCCATCTCCTCCACGTCCACCGGCGGCTCCTCCGCCGCCGCGGCGTAGCGGAACGGCCCCTGCGGCAACGGGACTGACCCGCCGCCGCCATGGCGGCGCATCTCGGCGACCATGGACTCCACCGCCGCCTCCACCTTGGACGCGTCGGTCTCGCCCAGCGTGATGCCCGCCTTGCGGCCCCTCTCGCGCACGAACACCGATACCGTGGTGCCCTCCACCGCGTCGGCGACGGTCATGCGGTCGTTGGAGAAGCGCAGCAGCACCTCCCTCTCACGGGCGGAGCTGACGACCCCGTTCTCCACCCCCAGGCGGAGGAGGGTCTCCATCACCTCATGGGCGAGGCTCATGCCGACCCTCCCATGTGCACGCCGCGGAGCCTGACCGGCGGTCCTCCCGTCCATACCGGTATTCCCTGCATCGGCTCGCCCTTACCGCAGAGGGCGGCGCTGAACTCCAGATCCCGGCCGATGGCGTCGATGGATGACCAGAGGGCGGGGGTGCTGATCTCCAGCGCCGGGCCGCGCAGCAGGCCGGCCAGTTCCCCGTCGGCGATGCGGTGGCACTCCAGGCCGACATAGCGCTGGTTGTAGCGTCGGTCGTCGATGTTCCATTCCATAAAGCTGCGCATGTAGATGCCATCCTTGACCCCCTCCAGCAGCTCTTCGAGGCTGTGGTCCCCGGGCTCAACGAAGGTGTTGGCCATGCGGACGATGGGCTCCACGTCGTAACGGAGGGAGCGCGACGACCCGTTGCTCAGCGTGCCCATAGCGGCGGCGGAGCTGCGGTCGTGGAGGAGCTCATCGAACTCGCCGCCGCGTATCAGGTAGCGGCGGCGGGCGGCGACGCACTCGTCGTCGTAGAGGTAGCGGCCGAACGACCCGGGGAGCGTGGGGTCGTCCACGACATTGAGCATCGGCCGCCCCACGCGCCGGGGAGCGCCCCTCTCGCTGAGGAAGGTCTCGCCCGCCTGCGCCGCCTCGCGGCCGAGCAGCCGGTCGGCCTCGCTGGGGTGTCCGGCGCTCTCGTGCGCCACCAGGCCGATGATCTCCGGCCCCAAGACCAGGTCCTTCCTCCCCGCGGAGAGGGGGCTCGCCTCGTTCACCACCTTGGCTAGAGTGGCAGCCTCCTCGGCCATGCTCTCTTCCAAGGCCCATGACTCGACGCCCTCCCATCCGGAGGCGCTTCCCTTGGAGATGTGACGCTGCACCGCCCCTCGTTCCGGGGAGAAGACGGTGAGGAAGGCGTTCATTGAGGCCCGCGGAATGCTGGATAAGAGCCGGCCGCCGTCGCTGTTGATGATGGTCTTCTCGGTGCGGAGCAGCCCCAGGGACATGAAGGCGCCGGCGAGGCGGCATCCGGCCGCGGCGGCACTATCGGCCGCCCGCCGGTGCGACTCCAGCAGCAGCGAGGTCCTCTCCTGCAGGGGCACGTCCGCGAACGGCACCCGCGGAGCGAGCACGTCCTTGGCGTCGCAGACCGGGGAGCCGTCCATCCGCAGCTCGGCCTTGAGGGCGCCAGAGGCGTCCGCCGCCCGCACCGCCTTGGCTGCGAGCCCTCGCAGCCCGGCGGCGTCGAGGCCGTTGCCGGCCGCGAAGGCCATGCACCCCCTTTTGACCACGCGCAGCGAGAATCCGCTGCGGGACTCGACGCTGCTCACCTCCGGGGCGCCGTTCTTCACCACAGTCCTCTCCGACACGTCTGACTGGTGCCTCGCCTCCGCGTACTCCGCCCCCAAGGAGAGGGCGTGCTCCATCGCCGACCGCAGCAGGTCCTCCATGCGCTCAGTGAACGCCGCGGCGGTATATGATTGTCACCGAGCGACATAAAACAGAAATACCCTTTAGGTCCTAATTCTGAACCATGAGGATATCCGTCACCCTTCTACAGTACGAGCATGGCATCCTGAGACAGGTATTGGACGTCCTCGCCGAGGTCATCAAGGAAGACCGGGCCGCCGCCAAGCGGGACGACGTCAAAGAGCTGCTGGACTTCCTCTACGAGTTCGTGGACCGTTTCCACCACGCCAAGGAGGAGGAGTTCTTCTTTTCGGTGGTGCTGGAGCAGTTCCCCCGCTTCAAGGAGGAGGTGGACGGCATCTACGACGACCACGTCCAGGCCCGTGGGATGCTCGAGGACGCCATCAAGGCGCTGGATGAGAACGACTGGACGGCGATGGCCGAGTCTTGCCGCGCCCTCGTGCGGCACATGACCGCCCATGTGGAGCTGGAGGAGGATTACATCTTCCCCCCTGTGGACGATAGCCTTCCGTTGGAGATGGACGAGAGGATTAACAACGGCTACCAGGGCTTCCTGCGCCGCTTCGGCGACGACTACTACCAGAAGGCCGAGGTGTTCTCCAACGAGATCCAGGACCGCCTTCTCGGACCAGGGTTCTTCACCAAGGGCATCTACTGAGGAAGGATGGCGCCGAGGGGGAGATTCGAACTCCCGAGGCGGAACGCCAGTGGTTTTCGAGACCACCGCCTTACCGGACTAGACTACCTCGGCCCGTTTCCCGATTCGCCTTTTGGTATTTATCTTTGTTTGGGTGGTTGAAAGGAAAGGGTTTGCGCCGCTCCTCATGCGGCGGCGCGCTTCAGCCACAGGTGCACCGCCACCAGAACCAGCGCCGAAAGGGGCAGGCCGATGACGATGGGGTTCATCACGTCCCAGGGATGGCCGGCCAACGACTCGACGCCGAACAGCGCCTCGGTCAGGCCCAGGACGCTGGACTCCGCCTGGTGCACAAACGCGGTCCACAGCAGCCAGAATCCGGCGCCCACCGCCAGGCTCGCCACCGCCGGCTCGGAGCGCGGGCTCTCGGTGTAGAGCGCGTAGGTCAGCGACGGCAGCAGCGCCACCGCGCAGAGGCCCATGAACATGGCGGTGGCGCGGGCGATGATGTCCGGGGGCATCTGGAAGGCCAGAACGACGCTGATGACGATCATCACCATGGCGCCCAGCTGCGAGACCCTCTTGGCGGAGCGCTGCACCACCCTCCTGCCGTTGGTACCGTAGGTCATCTTGTACAGGTCGTAGCCCAAGGTGGTGCCCATGTTGTGGAACAGCGAGGACAGGGTGCTCATCGCCGCCGCCAGCAGGGCAAGCATGAACACCACCACGAAGGCCTCTGGCATCGCCGAGTTGATGAACAACGGTATGACCGCATCCATATTCCCTGCCGCCTGCACCGCCAGCTGGCCCTGCTCGTCCCAGAAGTAGACGTTGCTCAGGGCGCCGATGGTGAACGCCGAGGTGAGCATGACCAGGACGAAGAGCCCGCCGATCAGCACACCGCGGTTCAGGGCGCGGTCGTTGCTCACGGTCATGAAGCGGACCGACAGCTGCGGCTGGGCGAGGACGCCGACGCCCACGCAGAGGACGATTGTCGAGATGAGGGTCCACCATATGCTCGAGCCCAGGACGGGCATCGACGTCCATCCGGTCATGCCAGCACCGGCGAGGCCGGCGGGGACCAGGTCGCTCATGTTGGTCAGCTCCTGGTTGGCGCTGCTCACCCCGCCGAGGACGATGTAGCTGATCACCAGCAGGAGGAGCATGCCGCAGAACATGATCGCCCCCTGCATCGCGTCGGTGTACATCACGGCGATTAGGCCGCCGCCGATGACGTAGATGGCAACGATGACCGCGAACGCCAGCAGCGAGCTCTCGTAGCCGATGCCCAGGGTGGTGTTGATGAAATGCGCCCCGCCTATGAGGATGGCGGCGGTGTACAGCGGCATCCCCAGGAGTATGATGATGGACGCGCCCACCCGCAGCCTGTCGCAGCCGAACATCTTACCGAAGAGGTCGGGGAAGGTTATCGCCCCGGTGCGCTGCCCGATGCGGCGTATCTTCTTGCCGTAGACGACGAAGGCGACGAAGACGCCGACGCCGATGGTGAGCACCGTCAGCCAGGTGATGCCCATGCCCATGAGGGCGGCCACCCCTCCGAAGCCCACTATGGCGGATGTGGATATGAAGGTCGCCCCGTAGGAGAACGCCAACACCACCGGGTTTATCCTCCTGCCGCAGACCATGTAGTCCTCCGACTGCCTGGTCTTCTTGTAGCCCAGGTATCCCAGGTAGGCTATCGCCACCAGGTAGAGGGCGGTTATGGCCGCGAAGGTGGTGGTGTCAACCACACTCATCGCCTCCTTTGTTCCAATTGAGTATTCCGTAAGCTATGCACAACAGGGCCAGCCCGAAGGTGAGGGCGTAGGCCAGTATTACGTAGGGGTCGTCAACTCCCAGCATCGTCATCCATTCCTCGTTTCATACCCGGACAAAAGCTTCGGGGATTCAGGTTGTTTAAAAGCCCTTCCCCGGAAGTTGCGCGAGCAACGGGGCACCAGCCTGCCAAACCGGCGGCCCCTCGACCCAGGAAGGATTAGCATGGTTCACTGGAACGGACTAAAAAAGAAGAAGCTGTCATACTGGATGACGGTCGCGTCCGGTACGTTGGAGCGTGCTCTCGCTTCTTTCATGAAGAGGGAATATTCAGAGGAACATATTTAACCGTTATGTCCGGGGCAAAGCATTTTATCGCTGATGGCATCACCGTCGCCGATGATTCTGGTCACCAAGGACGGGGAGAGGAAGGTGGCGGTGGAGGGCCGCAGCCTGGAGCAGATAGCCTTGGCCTTGGGGGTGCTGCCCGACTCGCACATCTTCCTGATGGAGGGGAGGCCGGTCCCCATGACCGCCGTGCCCGCGGACGCCGATCGCGTGCGGGCGCTGCCGGTGGCCTCAGGCGGTTGAGTCCTTCATGAGTGATAGGAGGCCGTCAACGTCCAGCGATCGTTCCGCCTCGTCGGCGAGGCGGTCGAGGTTGTCCATCCACGCCCCCCGGACGTCCTCGCCCTCCAGCTCGCCCGGCGCCCCCATGTCGAGGGAGTCCTCACTGGGTAGCCGGAAAGGCAGGTAGGGCATCACGCCGAAACAGCGCATGCCCGTCTCCTCCTCGATGCGACGAAGCGCAGCATCCAGTATGGAGGCGTCGCCGCGGAACCGGTTTATGATGAAACCCTTCACCAGGGCACGGTCCTCCTCGGGCAGGAGCATGTACGTGCCATAGATGCCGGCGAACACCCCGCCGGAGTCGATGTCGCCGACGATCACCACCGGCGAGGCGGTGGCGCGGGCGGTGCGCATGTTGGCGATGTCGCTGTGGCGGAGGTTTATCTCCGCCGCCGAGCCAGAGCCCTCGACGACGATGTGCTGATGCTCGTCGGAGAGGGAGCGGAAGCATCCCATGGCCTCGGCGAACGCCCGTTCCCGCAGCCCGCTCCCGTCAGCAACGCGTCCGGCGATAACGGTCTGCATCCTCCCCTCCGCATGGGGCTTGATGAGGACCGGGTTCATGCGGCAATCGGGCTCCAGGCCGCAGGCCCAGGCCTGAAATGCCTGCGACATGCCCATCTCCCCGCCGTCGCGGTCGACGAACGAGTTCAAGGAGAGGTTCAGGGTCTTGTACGGCACCACATCCATGCCGCGGCGCCTCATCAGGCGGCAGAGCATGGCGCAGACGGTGCTCTTGCCCGCCGCCGAGCTGGCCCCCACCATCATCAGCGAGCTCATCGCAGCGCCCCCAGCATGCCCCCCAGCAGAGCGTCCTCGTCGACGGCGGCGCGGAAAGCCTCCGCCAGGCGGTCGAGGCCCTCCTCCACGCTGTCATCGTGGTCATCCCCCTCCCCGTCCTTCGGCCCCTTCCCCGCCATGGACAGCGCGAAGGCGCGGAAGGCGGGGAGGTCGAAGAGCCCGTGTACGTAGCTCCCCATCAGCATCATCTCCTCGTCGAGGCAGCCCTCGTCCCTCCATCCGTCGCCGTTCTTGAGGCGGAAGAGCGGCGCATGGCCGTGGCGGTCGCTGCGGCCCATGTGTATCTCGTAGCCGCGCAGTCGGCCGCCTCCGGGGGCCTCGCCCTCCACCTGCACCGTGCTCTTCTCCCGGCTGTCGAAGACCGTGGACAGGCGCAGCAGTCCTATCCCCTCCGTGGAAGAGGGCGCCGGGCCCTCCACCGCCAGAGGGTCGTCGATGCGGTCGCCCATCATCTGGTAGCCGCCGCAGATGCCCAGGATGGGCACCTTGCCCTTGAGCTCCCGCAGCTTCTCCGGGAACCCCTTGCCCTTCAGCCACTCCAGGTCCCCGATGGTGTTCTTGCTCCCCGGGATGACCGCCATGTCGGCGTCGGACAGCTCGGCGGGGTCATCCACGAAGCGGACGTTGGCCCCTTCTAGCTCCAACGCGTCGAAGTCGGTGAAGTTGGACAGGCGCGGCAGCCGTATCACCGCCACCACCGCCCCCTCGCCGTCGATGTCCCGGCATCCCAGCGAGTCCTCCTTGGGGAGCTTCAGGTCCAAATGCGGGAGCACTCCCAGTACCGGCACGCCCAGCCGGCCCTCCAGCTCCTTGATGCCCTCGTCGAGGCAGGACGCGTCGCCGCGCATGTTGTTGATCAATATCCCCTTCACCATGGATCGGTCCTCCTCCGGCATCAGCATGATCGTCCCGTAAGCGTAGGCGAAGGCGCCGCCCTTCTCGATGTTCACCACTAGGATGCAGTCGGCGCCGGCGGCCTTGGCGGCGCCCATGTTGGCGATGTCGCAGTGGTAGATGTTGATCTCCGCCGGCGAGCCCGCGCCCTCCATGACCACGTAATCGTTCTTGCGCATCAGGTACTCGATGTTCCGCCTCATCACCGCCGTGCCCTCGCCAGGTACGAACTCCTCGTAATAGGAGCGCACGTCATGGTCCGCGTAGGGCCTTCCCTCCACCACCACCTGCGACACGGCGTCGCCCTTGGGCTTGAGCAGGATGGGGTTGACGTGATGGTCGGGCTCCATCCTCGCCGCCAACGCCTGCAGGTGCTGCGCCCGGGATATCTCGTCGCCGCCACGGGTGACGAAGGAGTTCAGGCTCATGTTCTGCGACTTGAACGGCGCCACCGCGTAACCCATGTCGGACAGCACCCGGCACAGCGCGGTGGCCACGATGGACTTGCCGGCGTCCGAGGTCGCCCCCAGCACCATCAACGCTTTGGCACGGGTGTTGAATCGCGCAATGAGCTCATCGAAGATTCCCGCCAAACGGGGGTCGTCAGGGTCCTCGATGCCCTCGCCGCGGATCAGCTCCCGCGCGGCGCGGGACACGTCCTGACGATGGAGGAACTCGCAGTCCACGCAGCTCCAGACCGGCTCGCCGCTGCGCTTGGACACCACCGTCGCCCCCAGCTCCGGCCTGTGGCACGGGTAGAAGGGGCAGAAGCACCAGCTGCAGTCCTGCCCGTCGAAGTGGCAGGGGTGGTACTGGCAGCTCTCGTCCGGCCCCCTGTGCCCGCTCTTGAGCTCATCACGGACCTCTTCCTTCACCCATTGCATGACATACCTCGGATGGATGTATTATCCAACACCAATGCTGAACGCGGATAAAGAACCTTTCCCGGACAAATCTATTTAGCGCCACCGACATTGCCTGTCCATGGACGTCTCCGAGCTCTTCCCGCCGACCGACAAGGATTGGCAGGCGAACGCCAGAAGGCGGTACGCCGCCGCCGTGCTGGGCGGGGAGGCGGACCACGTGCCGGTGGACCCCATGATGCTCTCCCACTCCACCGTGGCCTGCGGTCACAGCATACGGGACTTCTACGAGAGGCCGAAGCTGGGGGCGCATTGCCTGGCCTATGTGCAGCAGCTCTACGACCTTCTGCCGGTCACCAAGTACTACTTCGCCCACCCGTGGATGTCAGAGCTGGGCACCAAGCTCAAGTTCATGGACCTCACCCCGCCGGTGCCGGAGGGCCCCGTGGTGCACGGCCCCGAGGACGTCGACAACCTCGAGGTCCCCGATGCTGAAGGAATCAAGGACATGTTCACCTTCAGGCAGCTCAGCGGCGCCTACGATTACATCAAGGAGAAGCTGCCGGAGATGTTCGTCCCCATCTCACCCTGCCCCGAGCCCGAGGGGTCGGCGGCCGGTCTGGCAGGCATAGAGGAGTTCCTGATGTGGACCCTCACCGACCTCGACCTCGCTCTCAAGCTGGTGCGCAAGTACACCGACACCGCCGTCGCCGGCGCCGAGGCGATGGCCAAGACCTACGGCATGGCCCTGCTCACCACCGGCTCGGTGCTCGCCAACAGCGACATTATGCCCCCCGAGACCATAGAGAAGGTGTCCGCCGACAATCTGGAGTACCTCGTTAGACAGGCCTTCACCCGCGGCGCCGGCCCCCAGGTATTCTATCACTTCTGCGGCAACCACGACGCCGACCTCCACCTCTTCGAAAACCGCATAATCTATTCGCCGCTGACCATCGTCCACGTGGGCTACAAGGGGCGGGAGGTCTATCCCGCCGAGGAGATGAAGGCCATGTTCGGGAACAAGGCGACGATCATGCCGTCGGTGGACACCAAGCGATTCACCATGCCCAACCCCAAGGCGATCTACGACGAGGCGGCGCGGCAGATCGTCGACGGAAGGGACAGCCCCAAGGGGTTCATACTGGGAACGAGCTGCGAGGTGCCGCCCTATTCGCCGCCGGGGAACATACTGGCCCTGGTGAGGGCGGCCGAGGACCATGGCCGCTACGGGGACTGGTGAGCAATGTATTTCTATTGGTTTCCGCATAAGGAATCCAGACCGGTCCAGTACCGCGGAGGGCAAATATGAACATCACCGCCATACTCGCCATCGTCCTGGGGTTCTCCATGCTGCTCATCGGCCTCTCCATCTGGACGGGCAAGGCGCTGGACATCATCGCCGGCCCCAACAATGAGAACCGCGAGGACTCCCAGGGCCTGGCGAGGACCGTGGGCGTGGGCATGACCCTGATGGCGTTCCTCATCATCGCCTTGGGTTTCACCGGCGAGGTGCTGGACAACAGCGCCGTCGCCCTCGTGGGGCTGCTGGTGGTGCCGGCGGTGGGCTCGGTAGCCCTGGCCTTCTTCGCCCGCGGTGATCGGAACATTGGAAATTGAAATGAACCACCGAGCATCTTGTACTCCTGAAAGGCTGGCCGAAGATGTCTTTGGTGGAGCTTGACGGGGTGGACAAGGGCTACCTCTCCAGCGGAGAGGCTACCGAGGTCCTGAAAGGTCTGGAGCTGAGGGCTGTCAAGGAGGAGATGCTGGTCATCATGGGCCTATTCTTCACCGTGGCCGCCGTCGTGGTTCCCATAAGGCACGCCGGCAAGGTGGACGTGGAGAGGGTCATCCGCGAGCGCACCTTCGACTGACCATTCAAACCGTTTTTATATCCTTTTTCTTTATCTTATACTCATAATGAAAGGCGACGCCACGTTCCGCTTCCTGCATTGCGCCGACCTGCACCTGGACAGCCAGTTCCAGGGCCTGATGCGCCGGGACCCCGCCTGGGGGGACGAGATGAGGGAGGCGACGTTCGTCGCCATGGAGCGGATGGTGGACCTCGCCGTCGAGGAGGGCGCCGACTTCATCGTGGTCGCCGGCGACGTCTTCGACAACGAGAGTCGCTCCGTCCGGGCCCAGTTCCGTTTCCGGGATGCCATGGCCCGCGCCGGCGACCACGGCATCCCTGTGTTCATCGCCTGCGGCAACCACGACCCGCTCGACGAGTGGCCCTCCTCGGTGTCGCTGCCGGGGAACGTGCTGCGTTTCGGCCCGGAGCCAGAGACGCACCCGGTGATGAAGGACGGCCGCAAGGCGGCCGACGTGTGCGGAGTGAGCTACGCCACCAGAGAGACCGCCGAGGACCTCAGCCTCCTCATGGGACCGAAGGGGGAGGCCTTCGACATCGCCGTACTGCACTGCAACATCGGCGCCAGCGGCCACGGGGAGTACGCGCAGACCAGCCTCGCCAACCTGGTGTCGCGCGGTTTCCACTACTGGGCGCTAGGGCATGTGCATGCGCGCCAATTGCTCAACGAGAGGCCGCACGTGGCCTACGCGGGCAACAGCCAAGGAAGGCATGTCAACGAGACGGGGGAGAAGGGATGCTACCTGGTCACGGTGGACGGGGGCGAGGTCTCATCGATGGAGTTCCGCCCCCTGGCGCCCTTCAGCTGGGAGAGGCTGACGGTGGACATCGGCGGAACGGAGACGTTGGACCTCCTGGACCCCGCCGAGACGCCCTCCCATCACGGCAAGACGATCAGCGTGGTGGAGTTCGTGGGCCGCGGCCACCTGGACACGGATCTGAGGAAGGAGGGCGTCGCCTCCGACGTGGCGGAGGAGATATGCCGCCGCCGCGGGTCGCGGCTCGCCCGCTTCAAGGTCAGCAGCAGGCCGCCCGTCGACCTCGAGAGGCGCCGCGGCGGCGAGGACCTTCTAGCGACGGTGCTGAGGCACGCCGAGGGCTGCGGCTCGGCGCCGGAGAGTGTGCGCTCCTTCCTCGAGGAGGCGGAGGGGGCGGGCCGGTTCAGCGAATGGATCCGCAACATAAGCGACCTGGAGGTCGCGCAGCTCTCCGAGGACGCCGCCATCGAGCTGTTCGAGAGGCTGCTGGGAGGGGATGAATGAGGATACGCTCGGTGGAGGCGGAGCGCTACGCCGGCATCAACGGCCTGCGGGCGGAGTTCCCTCCCGGGCTATCGGTGGTGGTGGGCGACAACGAGAGCGGCAAGAGCTCGCTGATGGAGTTCATCCGCTCCGGCCTCTTCCCCGCCGGCTACAACAAGAAGCGCTATCCCCGTCCCGACAAGGACCATCGCGGCTCGGTGATGGTGGAGATGGAGGACGGCTCCCGCAAGGTCATCGAGCGCGAGGGCGCTAAATTGCGTGACCGCGACGGCGGGCCCCTCCCCCATGACCTGTTCCACGGCATGGACATAGAGACGTACGAGAGCATGTTCGCCATCGGCCTCGCCGACCTGTCCCGCAGCGGAGCGCTGGGGAGGATGAGGGGGCGCATCGTCAGCGACGCGGGGGCGAGGAACCTTCCCGGAGCGTTCTCCTCGCTGAGCAGCGCCACCGAAGCGATGATGGGGAAGCGGAAATCCGCCAAGTCCGACAAGGCGCTGGAGGTCCTGTACAACACCATCGAGGAGAAGAGGGAGGAGGTCAGGGCCCTCGAGGAGAGGGTGGAGGGGTTCGATGCCCTGGTGGCGGAGAGGGAGCGGCTCGCTGAGCACTTGGATTCCCTGAAGGGGGAGATGTCGACCATCGACAAGGAGCTTCTCTGGCTCAACAAGCTCAACGAGCAGCGGGAGAACTGGGTCAAGCTGAGGGATTGTGAGGAGGCCATCGTCCGACTCCAGGATTCCGAAGGATTCCCCGCGGGCGGGGAGGAGCGCCTAAAGGAGCTGAAGTCCAAGCTGGAGGAGCTGCGGTCGAAGCGCCGCACCCTCGCCGGGGACATCGGCAGACTGGAGAGGGAGCTGGAGGGCGTCAGCGTCGACGAGGGGCTGCTGTCCCGCGCCGAGGAGCTGCGCCGCCTCGCCGCCAACCTGTCCATCTACCGCGACGGCCTCAAGGAGATTCCCCTGCTCACAGAGACAGTGGAGCGGAAGGAGCGGGAGCGGCGCAAGGAGTCAGGGAGGCTGGACTGGGACGAGGATCGCATAATGGAGGCGGACGTGTCCATCTCGTTCATGGAGAAGGGCAAGCGGGCCGACCGCGTCCTGAGCGACATCGATGAAGGCATCTCAGCGCTGAGGCTGCAGATCGTCGACGCCGAGTCCCAGGCCACAGAGGGCCCCGGGGACCCACCCTCCCTGCCGCCCGACCCTCAGGAGGAGAAGGGAAGGCTGAGAGAGGCCGAGGCGCTGCAGCGCGGCGTGGAGAGGGCTGAGCAGCGGCCCCTGCCGCCGGACAGGTCGCCGCCCGCCGTTGCGGCGGCGGCCCTGATGGCGGTGCTGGCGGCCGCGGGGGCGTTGAGCGGCGAGACGCTACTGGGCTTAGGCGGCGCCGCCGGCGCGGCCGTCCTGTTCGGATACGGCCTCTGGAGTCGCAGGGAGCGCTCGCGCAGAAGCGAGGAGAGGTCCCGGGCGATAGACCAGGCCGTGGCCTCGCTCTGCGCCCTGCTCCCTGAGGGCGTTCCCGCCGACCGCGATGGCCTGGACGCCTGGAGGGAGGGCATCGACCAGCGCATCCGGGGGTACAGCGAGGCCCAGAGCCTCCTACGCCGCCATGAGGAACTGTCCGAGGATGCCGCCGCCAAAAGGCAGCGGCTGGCGGGCCTGCGGGAGCGGCTGGAGGCCCTGGAGGTGCAGAAGGGCGAGGCGCAGGAGACATGGGAGGACGCCCTGAGGGGGGCGAATTGGCCACATTACGAGGAACCGGAGCTGGTGCCGCTGAACGTCAGCGTCATCGAGAAGGTCCGCTCCCTCAAGGACGACATCGACGAGGCCCGCGGGAGGCTGGAGGCCAAGAAGGCCGCCGTCGCCGAATACGAGGAGGAAGTCGCCGCCGTCGCCCGCGAGCTAAGCAGGGACAGCGGCGACACGGTGCAGACCGTCCATCGCCTGGAGGACGAGCTGGAACGCGCCGAGAGCTCGAAGCAGCGGGCCGACGGCCACCGCGAGCGCATCGCCCAGATGGAGGACGCCGACCGCGCCGCCGAGGCCGAGGAGACGAGGGCCGCCGAGGAGATGGACGCGTTGCTGTCGCCCTATGGCGGCGAGGAGGAATTCATATCCATGGCTGAGCGCAGCAGAGAGCTGAAGGCGGCGCGGGAGGAGGAGGCCGTGCTGCGCCGCTCCCTCACATCGACCGCCGGGAACCCCGAGTCGTTCGAACGGATGGTGGAGGCCATGGTGCGGATGGACCGTAGCGAGGCCGAGCAGCGGGCGGCCGCCCTCCAGCAACAACGGGACGAGCTGGAGCGTGAGAGGGACGGAACGCAGGCGGAGCTCGGCAGGACGGAGGGGGAGATAGAGGGCCTCAAGGTGGACGACCGTCTCGCCAGGGCCAGGGAGGAGCTCGCCGATGCGGAGGCCAACATGGAGGCCCTCATCCGTCGATGGGCCACATTGAAGTTGGCCGACGGCGTCCTGCGCAAGGCCTGCGACGAGTTCGAGAGGGACAAGCAGCCGGAGGTGGTGAAGAAGGCGGAGGGCTACCTGCGTCTGATGACCGGCAAGGAACTGGACCTCATAGCGGCGGGCGAGGGCGGCATCGTGGTCCATGACCGCCATGCACGCAAGGAGGAGGATATGTGGTCCAGCGGCCTGGGGGACCAGGTGCAGCTCTCGTTGCGATTGGCGCTGGCGAGGGCCATGGGCGCTCCCGAGCCGCTGCCGATGATACTCGATGACGTGCTGGTGCGTTTCGACCCCTCCCGACGCGAGGGGGCCGCCAAGGCCATCGCCGCTGTAGCCGCGGAGCAGCAGGTGCTGTTCTTCACCTGCGACGCCGCCGTCGCCGATGTGTTCCGCAGGATAGAGGCGGGAGCGGAGCATATGAGGATCGCCGGCGGCAAGGTCCTCGTCGGCGGCGAGGAGACCGTCCTTTGAAAGAACTACCGGCATCATGGTAGGCCAGTGCAGGACCGGGCATTTAAAGCAGTACAGCATGCATTTCAACAAAAGTTATATAACTGAAATCCACAATCGGCTTAACAACGGGAGTGACAGACCCGGTTCACTAATCAATAGATCACTATCATCTGACCATCAGATATATTGAGAACTGGATGACCTACGGCGGCCGCGATGGCCTCGCGGGGCAGACGCAAGAGGGCTAGACGAGGGGCAGGCGGCCTCCGCTATCCTGCAATTGGTGGATCGCAGACGGCATTTTCCCGACACCAGGAAGGTGTGAGCGATGAACATCGATCCCAGTACTACTAAATACATGGTAAAGGCCCGCATCAACGCCGACGGAATCGTCGAGAAGCCTGATGTGGTGGGCGCCATCTTCGGCCAGACCGAGGGGCTGCTAGGTGACGAACTCGATCTGCGCGACCTGCAGAAGTCCGGCCGCATAGGCCGCATCGAGGTGGAGATTACCTCCAAGGGCGGGAAGTCCGAGGGCATTGTGCATATCCCCTCCAGCCTAGACCAGGTGGAGACCGTCATCCTCGCTTCGGCGTTGGAGACCATCGACCGAGTCGGGCCCTGCAAGGCGGGGATAAAGGTCCTGTCCATCGAGGACGTGCGCATCACCAAGCGCGAGAAGATAATCGACCGCGCCAAGGAGCTGCTCAACGATCTGATGACGCAGTCCAACCAGAGCGGAGTCGACCTCACCGACAGCGTCAGGCAGAGCGTGCAGATGGAGGAGATCGTCCATTACGGAAAGGAGCGCCTGCCCGCAGGACCGAACGTCAAGGAATCCGACGCCATAATCGTGGTCGAGGGCCGTTCCGACGTCCTCAACCTTCTCCGCTCCGGGATAAAGAACGCCATCGCCGTGGAGGGGACCAACATCCCCAAGACGGTGATGGATCTCTCCAAGGAACGCATAATCACCGCTTTCGTGGACGGCGACCGCGGCGGCGAGCTGATCCTCCGCGAGCTGTTCCAGGTGGCGGAGATGGACTTCGTGGCCCGCGCGCCGCGGCCGTTGGAGGTCGAGGAGCTAACGCAGAAGCAGATAACCAAGGCGCTGCGCAACAAGATACCCGCCGAGCAGTACATCGAGATGTACGGCCTCGCCGACGTCAACGGCAAAAAGCGCGAGGAGCGCGCCGATGATGAGAAACCCTCCCGCAAGGCGAAGGAGGAGAAGCCGTCCAACGGTAAGGACGACAAGAACGGCAAGGCCGCCAAGGACGACAAGGCCGGCAAGGACGACAAGGCCGCCAAGGACGACAAGGCCGCCAAGGACGACAAGAACGGCAAGGAGGAGCGCTCCAAGCGCAAAGAGCCCCGCTTCGACACCGAGGCCGCCGAGCGTTACAAGAAGAAGGAGCCGCGGGAGAAAAGGGAGGAGCGCCCCGCCAAGGCGGACAAGAGCCTCAACGAGCAGCAGATCGCCTTCCGCGACATGATCAACGAGATGAGCACCAGCCACAACGCCAAGCTCATCGTCGGCGGAGAGGTCAAGCACGAGACCACCGTCAAGGAGCTGGTGGACACCCTCAAGAAGACCGACGAGCAGCTGGATGCCATAGTGTTCGACGGCGTGATATCGCAGCGGATACTCGACATCGTCGCCGAGAAGAACATACCGGTGGTGGTGGGCGCCAAGATGGGCAGCGTCACCAAACAGCCCAGCGGCGTGGAGATATGGACCAAGGAAGACCTGATCTGAAGGACGACGGGCTGACCGTCTGGGAGCGCGTGGCCGACCTCAGCAGCACCGCTGAGGTCAGCATACCGTCCGACCCCTTGGGAAGGGTGATCGGCCAGGACGAGGCCATCGACCTCGCCCGCCTCGCCGCCAGGCAGAGGCGGCACCTGCTCCTCGTGGGCCCTCCCGGCACCGGGAAGTCCATGATCGCCCAGGCCTTGGCGCTGCACCTACCGGCGCCGCGTCACGAGCTGCGGGTAGTGCACAATCCGGAGAACCATGAGCGCCCCATGCTGGAGGTGCGCGCCGAGGATGAGGTCGAGGCCGAGAAGGCCAGGCGCGCCTCCGCCGCCGGGGAGCTCATCGACGTCGAGGACGCCCCGCCCAACGTGGCACAGCGCCTCGGCTACCGCTGCCGCGACTGCGGCGGCGTCTCGCCTCCGAGCGAAAGGACCTGCCCCTCATGCGGAGGCTCCAAGATGGACGTCGACCGCCGCGAGAACCCATTCGGCGACCTTCTGGGCGGCATGCTGGAATCGGCGATGAGCGCTCTGCCGCAGTCGCCGGTGGGCAAGGAGAAGGTCACCACCACCCGCGTCAAGCGGGGCAAGGAGGAGGTGGTGGTCTTCGAGCGCGCCGGCGACAGAATCCGCGTCCTGGACCAGGCGTCGCTGGAGAAGCGCCGTGAGCTGGAGAAGACCTCCAACCGCAAAGTCATCGTACCTCTGAACAGGAACCCGTTCGTCCTCGCCACCGGTGCCTCGGAGACCGAGCTGCTGGGCGATGTCAGGCACGACCCCTACGGGGGCCACCAGGGCCTGGGGACGCCACCCTACGAAAGGGTGGTGCCGGGGGCCATACACGATGCCCACGAGGGGGTGCTGTTCATCGACGAGATAACCCATCTTGGCCAGACGCAGCGCTACATCCTCTCGGCGATGCAGGAGAAGCAATTCCCCATCACCGGGCAGAACCCTCAGAGTGCCGGCGCCTCGGTGCGGGTGGACGCCGTGCCCTGCGACTTCATACTGGTGGCGGCCTGCAACATCCAGGACCTGGAGAACATCCTATCGCCGCTGCGCTCGAGGGTGTCCGGCGGCGGCTACGAGCTGCTCATGGACACCTCCATGCCTGACACCCTCGAGAACCGCGGAAAATACCTGCAGTTCATCGCCCAGGAGGTGGAGATGGACGGCAGGATACCGCATGCGAGCATTGACACGGTACGAGGCCTGGTGAAGGAGGGGCGCCGCCGCGCCCGCGATTGGGACGAGCACAGCAACGCCCTCACCCTGCGGCTGCGGGAGATGGGCGGGCTGCTGCGCGCCGCCGGCGACCAGGCGGTGAAGGAGGGCTCGGATCGCATCGAGACGGAGCATCTCGATGCGGCGCTGCGCCGCGCCCGTACCGTGGAGGAGCAGATACGCGACCGTTACGGCTCCTACATGAAGGGGCTGTCCAAGGACGTCTCGGACTCGCAGAAGGAGAAGTCCTCCTACTACCTGCAGAATCAGCATCTGGGCGATCAGATGTTCCACTGAAGGGGCTTCTCCATGAGCAGGCCGTCCTCGCCGTCGCTGTAGTAGCTCTGCAGCATCCCCACCGTGATGAATCCCAGCCTTTGATAGAAGTGCATCAGCCTCCTCTTGGAGTGCCTCAGCTCCAGGGCGATGCGGGCGCATCCGGATGCCTGGGCGCGGGACTCGAAATCTTTTATCAGCATAGTCCCCAGGCCGCCTCCCCTCAGCTCCGCCCTCAGCGCCACCAGCATGATCCTCGCCTGGCCGTCAGTGGTCCTTATCCCGAAGATGAAACCGCCTAGCCCTCCATCGGGAGTGACCATCACCAGCTGGCCCTGGGGCCATTGACCGTGGAAGTAGAGGAAGGCGTCGGGCCGGTACTCCTCGTCGAAGCTGGCGCGGGCCAGGCCGAAGACCTGCTCCAGGTCGCTGGGGCGGAACTCGCGCACCATCATCGCCCCGGCAACACCGTCGTGCCGCTTAATCCCTTTGTCGCGGCGAACCGTTTTTATGCCTGCAACGCCACCTTTCCAATGCGATATCATGACCAAGCTGAAACTGATGAAGGAGGAGGACGTCCCCGAGGGAGGCTTCGTGGGGGTCAAGGCAGGAGGGAACCAGTACCTGGTTTCCAAAGCGGATGGCGAGATCAGCGTGCTCGACGGCAAATGCACCCACTGGGGCGGCCCCCTGCGCATGGGGAAAGTGGTGGAAGGCTCGGTGAGATGCCCGGTGCACGGAGCGAGGTACGACCTCATGACCGGGGAGCTCACCAAGCAGGTGGGCATCCCTCTGATAGGGAAGGCCAGCGACCTGAGGAGATACGAGGCGCTGATCGAGGACGGCCACGTCTACATCGAGGTCTGAGAGGCCCTCCGCCGCCGCAGGACCGCCGCCCTCCACGCCAGCAGGGCGGCGCTCAGTCCGGCCAAGGGGAGGTACGCCGAGCCGCCGACCGAGGCCTCCTCCTCCACCGTCACCGTGAAGCGGACGTGGTCGCTGTTCCCTTCAGCGTCATAGACCCATAGCGTGCATTCCCACTCCCCCGCCGGGAAGCTGTGCATCACCCTGCTGCCCTCCCGGTCCGCCTCCCCGTCGCCGTTCAGGTCCCAATGGTAGCCGGTCACGGCCACGTTGTCATGGGAGCGATTGGCAGTGAGCAGCACCATCTCCCCCGCCCGATAGGTCCTGTCCTCCCAGTCCAGCACCGCCGTGGGCGGGTAAGGGTCAGGGGACCAATCGAGCAGGAACGCGTCGGCGAACATTGATGCTATCTCCGCCGATTCTATCACCAGGGCGTTCTCGCGGTTGTTGTCGAAGGACGCGTCCACCCAGTTGAAGGTGGATATCACCGCCGCATCGTCCACCACCAGGCCCTTGTTGTGCTGCAGGCTGAACTCCCTCTCCCCCTCCCAGAGCCGGGCGCTACAGCCCTCCCAGCCGTCGAAGGCCGCCGCGACCTTGGCGTTCCTTCCGCCGGAGTCCCCCATGAAGGTCGAGTCGAGCAGAAGACGGGAGTCGACGTTGCGGGCCCCGGCGTCCCGCATCCACTGTAGCACCCCGTCGCCGTAGGCCCAGGACGCTTGGCAGTAGAATTGTTGCGAGTAGATCCTCTCGGTGGCGGATTCGAACAGTCCCTGCAGCCACCCGCGTCCGTGCTCAGGGCCGGTGACAACCGTGACCTTGGAGAGGACGGTGTCGCGGGGGCCTCCGTCCACAGGGGAGGGCGAAGGCAGAGGTTCGGGATCGAGGTACGAGTAGTAAGTGAGGACGCAGTGGACATCGTGGCGATGGAGGTCGTGATCGAGGTGGAAGAGCTCCGCCATATGGGATGCGAGGGCGCTGCTGGAAGCCAACGCCCCCCAGCCGCGGTTGCTCTCGAAGGCCGAGGTCCTCCAGTTCTCGCTGGTCATCATCAGGGTGCGCCCGTCCACCACCGCGTACTTGGAGTGCATGTAATCGTAACGCTTGTAACCGTCGGCGGAGCGCAGCAGGTGGATCTCCACACCCTCCTCGGCCATGGTCATGAGCCGGGCGGCGGTGGACTCGCTGATGCCGCCCACGGGCGCCCCCTCGAGGAGCACGCGCACCTCGACGCCGCTGCCTGCCAGCTTCGACAGCAACGACATCACGCTGCCGTTGTCGAGATAATAGAGGGAAAGGAGGACGCTGCTGCGCGCCATCGAGAGCTCCCTCATGATGATATCGAAGCCTTCGTCAGGGAAGAGGAACCCCTGCACCTCGGCCATGAAGGCCCTCTCCGGGTGCTCCGACCTTCCCGGGACGGTCACGGTCCAGTCCCAGCGGGTGTCGCTGTCCTCTCCGGGGAGTCGAACCGCCATCTGGCAGCGGCCGATGCGATCGAACGGCGGACCGTCCCATCCGGGGAGGAGGCGGTCCACGTCCCCGTAGACGAAGGTGTCCAGCACGACGTCGCCGTCCATTATGTGCACCCAATCTCCGCGGTCGGCGAGTATGAAGCTGCCCCAACGTTCCATCTCGGAGATGAGCATGAACTGCCTTCCCTCTGGATCGAGGAAGGTCTGCTCGCCGCTGGCTATGACGAGCTCCTCGCCGGGTTCGAGGACTGTGCCCTCGGGTATGGTGAGTATGCCCTCGCCGTCGGTGACCGTCAGGCCTCCCATCCGCACCACGGAACCGCCGTTGTTGAGGATGCAGACGAACTCGCTGCTGTGCACCGGCATGACGGCGCTGATCAGAAGCTCGCCCATCAGCGGGCTGCCCTCGCCCTCGCAGGGCTGGGCCTGGACGGTGGGGGCTGCCAGCAGCAACGCCAGGATCAGAATCGGTGCTAACCTCATCGCCCTGAGCACGGATCGGGGGCTTATGAGCTATGGGGCTACATTAAGGCTCAGATCCTGGAGACCAGGTCCCGCAGGGCCTGCGCGGGGTCATCGTGCTTCACCACGCCGGACGCGAGCAGCACCCCGCCGGCGCCGAGGTCGAGGGCGGCGCGCACGTCGTCGCCGGTCTTGACACCGGCGCCGCAGAGGACGGTGACACCTTCATCCACCGACCTGACGGCGTCCACCGCGTCGGAGACGAGCTCCGGGCTGGCGCTGGTGACCGACACGTCGCCGCCGATGAGCTCGGGAGGCTCCACCGCGACGAAGTCCGGCGAGTAGAAGGCCACCGCGCCCGAGCTGGCGGCGGAGTCGCTGCACACCACCGTTGCCAGTCCGGCATCGCGGCACATGCTCACCGCCTCCTTTATCTCAGAGAGGACCATGCGGTGCTCGGAGTGGTTCAGCAGCGTACCGCTGGCCCCGGAGGCGGCGACCATCGAAGGAGTCACCCAGCCGGTGGCCGAACCCGGTTTGCGGGCGTCGGCGTGCTGGGAGAGCACCGGCACGTCCACTGAGCGGGCGACGGAGCCCAGCTCCGCCATGGGCGGGCAGGCGGCGATGCAGACGCCGGTCTCCTCGGCGACGGCGGCGCAGGCCTCGGCCATGCGCAGGGCGGCCTCGCCGTCCACCTGCGTGTAGGCCTTGAAATTGACTATCACCGCAGGGGTCCTGATATCAGTCAAGGTCCTCGAACCTCTGCTTCAACGAGTCCAGGACCTCGGGGCGGGTGGTGTACTCCATCTCGCCAGGCCCCAGTATGGCGGGCATGAACGGCCCGTGGCCGCGCATCATGGCGCTGGTCTTGATGGCCCTGCGCCTCACCTCGTCCCATTCCCCTCCGGCGAAGAAGTCGATTGGCTGACGGTCCCCGGCGGGGGCGGAGACAGGCTCCAGCCCCTGGAAGCGGCCGTTGTTCAGCTGGAAGCCGATGCAGCAAATCCGCGGCGGGCCGTCGTAATAGGTGGGGTCGGAGCAATCCACCGAGCAGGGGTAGAAGGCGCCGTAGTGGGAGCCGCGCATCCAACCCGCCACGAGCATGGTGTTCATGTAGGGCTGCAGATACTCTCCGACCGCGGGCAGGCCGCTCTGGGCGCGGCAGATGCACACCGGGTCGTCCTTGCCGACGTACTTGCCGGCGGCGAGGTTGAGCTTGTCGGTGCTCACCACCGCGGCGGTCCCCACGCCGGCGCGGCTCTCGATGCTCTTGATGGCGTAGCGGGTGGTGTCGCCCAGCAGAGTCAGCATGCTGTAGGTCTCCTCCGGGGACTTCATCACGACCTTCTTGGAGTCGACCACGTCATGGATCTCCACCTCGAAGCCTTTGGTGGCGCGGGGGTCGATGACCAGGCCGGTGGTGCTGAACGGGTCCAGGAAGACTTTCGACAGAGGCAGGGAGTAAGCGGATGGCTCGGTCTTGTCCGCCATGAAGAACATCATTGGCTCCGAGCCGCGCTCCTCGAAGGTCATCTCCGCGGCGCCGGGGCCGGCGCCTTTGACGTTGCCGCTGAACGCATCGCACAGTATGTCCTGGCCAGCGCCGTAGAGCTTCATATTCCTGGCCAGGTCGGTAGCGTCGCTGAACGCGTTCCAGGCGAGCTCGTGGACGTCACAGTTCCCCTCGCCCTTGTAATGGGACATGAGGAGGTTGATGTCGTCACCGACGCGGGTGACGTAGAAATCCTGCAGACATCCGGACTTTACACCCTCAGCGAGGACGTCCCTGCAGGCGTCCATCATCGCGGGGTGGGGGCGGGTGTGGCCCACGACGGAGCCTACATCGGCCTTGATCACTGATACGGTGACTTTATCTGACATTGTTGATCAACTCGAAGGTGCGATTGCTGATGGCAATGTCATGGATATTATAAAAGGTTTGATACCCTGGACATCTCCTGATCCGGGGGTCCGAATAATATATCCGTAATGAGATTGCGGCACCATGATGATGTTGATCGGCGGAGAATGGGCCGCGGCCGCCGGAGGAGGCGTGACCGGGGTGACCAACCCGGCGGACCTCAGCGCCGCCGGCGAGGTCCCGCAAGGCGGTAGGGAGGACGTCTCCGCGGCGGTGGACAGCGCCGCCGAGGCCTTCGTGCCCTGGTCGGCAACGCCGGCTAGGGAAAGGGGGCGGGTGCTGTGGAGGGCGGCGGCGGCCGTCCGGGATGCCGGCGATGAGCTCGCCGCCCTGCTCACCCGCGAGCAGGGGAAGCCGCTCACCGAGTCGAAAGGGGAGGTCCTCGGCTTCGCCAACGTCTTGGAGTACCACGCGTCCGTATGCGGTTCGCTGCACGGCAAGACCCTCGACCTGCAGGGGATGGGCAAAGGCCTCACCCTGCGGGAGCCGCTGGGAGTCTGCGGAGCGATCATACCGTGGAACCTGCCGGCCCTCATCATGGCCTGGAAGACGGCACCGGCGCTGGCGACCGGTAACACGGTGGTCCTCAAGCCCTCGAGCGAGGCCCCGTTGTGCTGCCTATCGCTGGCCTCCAAGCTGCAGGAGGCCGGCCTGCCGCCGGGCGTGCTGAACGTGGTCACCGGCCCCGGCGCCGCCGTCGGCGAGGCCATCGCCTCGCATCCCGGCGTGCGCAAGGTCTCCTTCACCGGCTCGTCCGGCACCGGCAAGAGGGTGGCGGGAATCGCCGCCCCCACGCTGAAACGCCTCACCCTGGAGCTGGGGGGCAGCGACCCTGCCATCGTCTGCGAGGACGCTGACCTGGAGAGGGCCGCGGACGGCATCATCTCCGCCCGCTTCTACAACTGCGGCCAGGCCTGCACGTCCCTCAAGAGGCTCTACGTCATGGAGCCGGTGGCCGACCGTCTCATCAGCATGCTGAAGGAGCGGGTGTCCGCACTGCGGGTGGGCGATGGGGGCGAGAGCGGAACCCAGATGGGTCCCTTGGTCAGCCTGCAGCAGCAGCGGCTTATGCGCTCTTTCATGGACGACCTCCGCTCCCGGGGCGGGGAGGAGGCGTCCCGCGGCGTGGTGCCGGACATGAAGGGGCATTTCTTCCCGCCGACGCTGGTCACCGACCCGCCCTCCGATGCCAGGATGCTTGATGAGGAGCTGTTCGGACCCATACTGCCGGTGGTGCGCACGTCCTCCTTGGACGAGGCGATGGAGCTGGCCAACGGCGGCCCGTACGGCCTGGGCGCGTCCGTATGGACCAGGGACCTGGACACTGCCAGGGCCTGCGCCGAGGGTTTCCGCTCCGGCATGGTGTGGGTGAACATGCATCTGCGGGTGCCGGTGGAGGCGCCCTTCGGCGGCATCGGCGACAGTGGCATGGGGCGGGAGAACGGCACCGAGTCCCTGGACTCGTACATGGAATGGAAGACCGTCATACTGGGCTGACCATCATTTATTTATTCCCGCTCACGATAGTCGCGACGGTAACATGGCCTTCCCCATAAAAGACACCAGCACCATTAGGGCGGACGACGGCCCTGTGACAGTGAAGGGATGGGTCCAGGACATCAGGAACCTGGGCGGTATCTCGTTCTTGATCGTCCGCGACCGTCACGGCACCGTGCAGGTCACCGCCCCCAAGAAGAAGGTGGACGCCGAGGTCTTCGCGAGGCTTGCCTCGCTACCGCGGGAATCGGCGGTCTCGATCAGCGGCGAGGTGAAGCCCAGCGATCAGACCGAGCTTGGCCTCGAGCTTATCCCCCAGGCCCTGGAGGTGCTCTCGGAGGCCGCCACGCCCCTCCCGCTGGGAGTGGTTGACAAGGTCAACGTGGAGTTCGACACCCGCCTCAACAACCGGCCGATGGACCTGCGGCGGCCGGAGGTGAGGACGGTGTTCGAGTTGAAGTCCCTTTTGCGTCATCTCCTGGACGAGGCTATGGCCGTAGAGGGGTTCACGGAGATACACACCCCCAAGATAGTGGCATCCGGCGCCGAAGGGGGCGCCACGCTGTTCGAGGTGGGCTACTTCGGCAGGAGTTCGTATCTGGCGCAGAGTCCCCAGCTCTACAAGCAGATGGTGATGTCCAGCGGCCTGGACCGCGTCTACGAGATCGCCCCCGCCTTCCGCGCCGAGAAGTCCAACACCGTGCGCCATGTGTCGGAGTTCCTGTCCTTCGATGGCGAGATGGCCTGGATAGACAGCCAGCGGGACATAATGGACGTCATGGAGAGGGTGATGCAGCACACCATCGCCGGCATCAAGGACAAGGGGGCCCGACAGCTTGAGCTGCTGGAGAAGGAGGTGGAACTGCCCAAGGCGCCCTATCCGGTATTGACCTACTCGCAGTGCCTGGACATGCTCAACTCCGAGGGCATGGAGCTGGCGGAGGGCGAGGACCTGGGCACCGAGGGCGAGAGGCTCATAGGCGAGCTGATGTCCGACAAGGGCAACGACATGTACTGGATCATGGAGTATCCCGCCGAGGAGAAGCCGTTCTACATCATGGAGAAGGAGGGCACGCCCTATTCCCACTCCTTCGACCTCGACTACCGCGGCCAGGAGATATCCTCCGGCGGGCAGAGGGAGCACCGCTACGACGTGCTGCTGAAGAGGATGGAGGACAAGGGACTCGACCCTGTGAGCTTCAATGACTACCTGGAGGCCTTCCGCTACGGCATGCCCCCCCATGGAGGGTGGGGCATCGGGGTGGAGAGGCTGCTGGTGAAGATGCTCGACCTGGGCAACATCCGCGAGGCCATACTGTTCCCCCGCGACATGCACCGCCTGGCGCCATAGGCACTTTCGCCCATCCCGTGGTCAAGCATATTTAAGCTCCCGCCCCTGTGAACAGCATGGGAGACAACTACGAGCGGGAGCTGAAGAACCTCCTCAGCGCCGACGACCGCACGGTGAAGAGGATGCTCAAGAGCTGCAGCCCCGAAGAGAGGGACGGATACCTCTCCATCGAGCGCAACCCGTTCATGATGGTCCGCGCCGCCGGGTCGCTGGGCTCGGACCTGGTGGCCATGCGCTGGGACGTCTCGTTCCCCATCGAGGTCAAGTCCTCGGTGAGCGACGTGCTCCGCTTCAGCGCCGCGCCGAGGTTGATGGAGCAGGCGGACCGGATGTCGGAGTCCTGCGAACGCGCCGGCCTGGTGCCGGTCTACGCGTTCCGTCTGAAAGGGTTCCGCGGCGACCCCTGGCGCCTGTTCTCCCTGCCGTTGGACGGCAGCCTCCAGGGGAGGCACGCCCTGCTGGTTAGGAAGATTCCGGCGATGTCCCGCAACGACAACGGGAACTACATAATGCGCTGGGAGGAGGGAATGAAACTCTCATCCTTCCTCGCCTACCTGGAGTTCCTCAGGGCGGAGGAGTGAGGGGCCGTCAGCACTCATAGGGCTCATCACCGCTCAGCATGGTTTCTCTTCATCCGGCCTCCTCGGCCGCCCAGCGCTCCATGGGGATTAAAGCTTTGCTCAGGACAATCTATTAAACGGCTGAGCGATTGCCGAAGCGATGCTGGAGAGCGCGGCGGGATTCCTGGCGGCGGTGGGGCTGATAACCCTCAGCGGCACCCTCGTCCCCGGGCCGAACATGGCGGCGGTGATCGGCCGCGGGGCCGGGGACCGCCTCGCCGGCGCCAGGGTGACCCTGGGGCACATGGTGGCGGAGGTCCCGCTCATCGCGGCCATATTCCTGGGGCTCGACGCGTTCCTCACCGGCTCTCTGTTCACCGCCATCGCCGTTCTGGGAGGAGGGGTGCTCGTCTATTCAGGCATCGCCGCGCTGCGCAACAGGCACCGGGCGCTGGAGTTGTCGGCGGAGGCGACCGGCTCCACGGTCATGCTGGGCTTCGTCACCAGCGTCTCCAACCCTTATTGGTGGATATGGTGGGCGACCATCGGCACCGTCCTGGTGGTGACCGGTGTTTCCTTCGGCCTGTGGATGCTGCCGGCGTTCATCGTGGTGCACGTGGGCGTCGACCTGCTGTGCTACATGGCGATATCGATGACCCTCAGCGCCTCCGCCGGCAAGGTGCATTCCAAATGGATAAGCCGCTTGGCGACGGTCGCCGGCGGGATAATGGTGGCCTTCGGCCTCTACTTCCTCGGCGACGGGCTGCTCTCCCTCATCTGAGGGCTATCATCCTCTCCAACGGGCCACGGGCCCTGTCGATGGTGTCCTCGTCGAGCACCACCTCCGGGCCCATCTCTTCCAGGGCGCGGAGCACGGAGCGGATGTCGGTCATCTTCATCACCGGGCACAGCGCCGCCTCCGGGGTGTAGAATGTCTTGAGGGGGTTGTTCGAACGCAGCGGGTGCAGCAGCCCCTGCTCGGTGAGGACGATGAACTCCTTGGCCTCCGACCCGTGGGCGAAGTCCAGCATCTGCGAGGTGGAACCGATGTGATCCGATGCCTCCAGCACCTCGGGGCGGCATTCTGGATGCGCCATGACCACAGCGTCGGGGTGCTCCTGCTTCAGGTCCTCGACCATCCCCAGGGTGATGGCCTGGTGGGTGGGACAGAAGCCGTCCCACAGCCTCATCTCCACTCCCGCCTCCGAGGCCGCGTGGCGGCCCAGGTTGCGGTCGGGCACGAAGAGCAGGTCCCCGCCCGCCATGGACTCCACCACCTTGACGGCGTTGGCGGAGGTGCAGCAGATGTCCATGCGCGCCTTGGATTCGGCGCTGGTGTTCACGTAACCGATGATCTTGACGCCGGGCTCACGGGAACGCAGCTCATCCAGCTGGGCTCCGGTGCACATGTTGGCCATGGGGCATACGGCGTCCTCCTCGGGAATGATGACCTTCTTGTCGGGGTTCAGAATCTTGGCGCTCTCGGCCATGAAGGTCACCCCGCAGAAAACTATGACCGGCTCGTCCACCTCGGAGGCCTTTATCGAAAGACCGAGCGAGTCGCCGGTGTGATCGGCGATGTCCTGTACCTCGTTGGAGCAGTAGTTGTGGGCCAGTATCACGGCGTTGCGCTCCTCCTTCAGGGCCTGGACGCGTTGCCTTATGTTCATCGTGTTTATCAGAGGATGAATGGTATAAAACCGTTTTCGCCGGCCTATCATCGGATGAATGCCTCCCAGCAAACTGTTTTTCTAATAACAGGACATACGGGATGAGGCATGAGCGGCGAGGAGGAGCGGGCCGATTCGCATTTCGATTGCAACGACCGGGAAAGGGCCGCCTTCGAGGCGGGCATAAAGATGGGCACCGTCTACCACCAGTTCATAGGCGTTCCCGTCAATAGAGGCAGCGTCGCGGACCTCGAGCGCTGCATCGAGAGCTCAGTGGCCGCCCAGCCCTACGTGGTCGGTGCGAAGGTGACCATAGACCGCGCCGTGCTGCCCTCTGAAGGGGGCGTGTACGGCTACGCCTCCTTGAGCGGGGGGATGCTCAGCGTGGAGATCGCCGTGGAGTATGGCCAGGCCCGGGTGAGAGCGGCGATGGGATACGTCGAGGAGCTGGATTACCCGCTGATGTCCGTTCGTTCAGTGGAGGACATCTGAACCCTCGGTTTCGGCATTATTTTATTAAGCAATAACTATATTCGGTAATACCTTTGCGGGATGGTTTTTACACGGTGGAAATGATGGTCGCTAACAACAAAATCGGCATAACTGGTCTACCCGGGGCGGGCAAGACGCACGCCTTGATGAGGGTCATGGAGATGCTCGCGGAGGAGGAACTGACCATCGGTGGGATGATAACCGAGCCCATCGTCGACGGCAGGCGGCGCATCGGTTTCACCGTCAAGGACTGGCTCACAGAGGAGACGAGCATATTCGCTCATGCTGAGATCCAGAGCAAGGTAACGGTGGGCAAGCTGGGCGTGGACCTCAAACGGCTGGAGGACGTGGGTGTGAAAGCCATCATGCGCGCCTGCGACGAGACCGACGTGATAGTCATCGACGAGGTGGGCAAGATGGAGGTGGAGAGCCAGGCCTTCGTGGACGCGGTCAAGCATGCACTGGACACCGAGAAGCCCATGCTGCTGACGCTGCACAAGAAGTCCCGCAACCCGTTGTTGCAGGACATCAGGAGGCGGGACGACGTGCGCATCCTCGAGGTCACGCCCACTAACCGCAACCTCCTTCCCTACAAGATAATAAGGCTCATGCACGGAGAAGTCGTGTGACCGCGGAACAAGTCACCGTGCGCGAGGGCTGCACCGATCTGCTGGTGCCGTCCGGATACTCTTCACGGGGGCCCGGCACCCGCGGCCCCTCGGTGTTCTACAACCGCCAGATGGCCTTCGCCCGCGATGTGAGCGTCATGCTCCTGCGCGCCCTCGGCCCCCTGAGCGCCGTCGACTGCATGTCGGCCGCCGGCTCCCGCGCCGTGCGCCTCGCCAATGAGGTGCAGGGCGTCCATGTCACCGCCAACGACATCTCCGCCGAGGCTTACGAGCAGATAGGCAGGAACATCGAGCTCAACGGGCTAAAAAACTGCGATGCCAGCAACATGGACCTCGCCTGTCTTCTCGCCGAGCAGCGCTTCGGCTACGTCGACCTGGATCCTTTCGGCTCGCCCGTGCCGTTCCTGCATGCGGCCATAAAAGGGGTGGAGAGGAACGGCGTGCTGGCGGTGACTGCCACCGACACCGCGCCCCTGGCCGGCGCCCGGAGGGACAAGTGCGAGCGCCGCTATATGGCCCGTCCTCTGCGAGGGCCCATATGCCACGAGGCGGGGCTGCGCATCCTCATGGGCGCGGTCGCCAGGGACCTGGCGCGCTTCGACCGCGGCATGGAGCCGCTGCTCTGTTTCCACAGCGACCATTATTTCCGTTTGCACCTGCGGGTCACCAAAGGGGCCCAGCGCGCCGACGCCATGCTGCGGGGGCTGGGCTGGATGCGGTATGAGCGCGACAGCCTCAAAAGGTCGGTGTCCGCATCCCCGGAGGGGCACCCCCACGGCCCGATGTGGCTCGGCCCTCTGCACGACCGCGGCGTCCTGGAGCGGATGGAGGCCGACGAGAGTCTCGCCGAGCCCCGCCGTTGCGCCAAGGCCCTAGAGCTGTGGAGTGAGGAGCTGGACACCCCCATATGCTACGAGGTGTCCGAGCTTTCTTCCAAGCTCAAGATCAACCCGCCCCGCATGGAGCGTCTGCTGGAGTCCCTCCGCCGCCGCGGGGAGGCGAGCCGAAGCCATGTCTCGCCCACGGCATTCCGCTGCGCGCTGCCGATGGAGGATGTGCTGGACGCGTACCGCGAGGCGGCGGGCATTGACAACATTTAATACCGTTGAATCAATCCCAAGGCTGAGCATGAAAACACTCGCTATCACCGGAGCCCAGTGGGGTGACGAGGGCAAAGGGAAGATCACAGATTACCTGGCTCAGGACGCGGACACCATCGTCCGTTTCCAGGGAGGGAACAACGCCGGACATACCATCCAGATAGGGGAGGACGTCTTCAAGCTCCATCTTCTGCCTTCGGGGATACTCCGCGAGGGTAAGGCGGCGGTCATCGGCAACGGCGTGGTCATAGACGTGGAGGAGCTCATGGAGGAGATGAGGACGGTGGAGGCCTCGGGAAGGAGCCTCGACGGCCTGCGCATCTCCGACCGGGCGCACGTGATTCTGAATTACCACCGCAAGCTGGACGGCGCGGAGGAGCTCTACCGCGGCGACAAGAGCGTGGGCACCACGCGGCGCGGCATCGGCCCCTGCTATCAGGACAAGGCCGCCAGGACCGGTTTCCGCGTCTGCGACCTGCTGGAGGAGGACACCCTCAGGGAGAAGGCCCCGGCGGTGCTGCGGATGAAGAAGGACATCCTGGAGGTGATGGGCGATTCCTGCGAGTGCACCGAGGAGATGCTGGTGGAGAGACTCCTGGGATGGGGGAAGGCCCTGGAGCGCCACGTCTGCGATGGCTCGGTACTCGTCAACGAGAGCATCGACCGCGGCGACAGGGTATTGTTCGAGGGTGCCCAAGGCATAATGCTGGACATCGACCATGGCACCTATCCCTACGTGACCTCATCGAACACCATGGCCGGCGCCATATGCACCGGCGGCGGCGTCGGCCCCAACCGCATCGGCGACGTGCTCGGCTGCCTCAAGGCGTACACCACCCGCGTGGGCGAGGGGCCGTTGCCCACCGAGCTGCACGGCGAGCTGGGCGAGTACATCATGAAGAAAGGAGGGGAGTTCGGCACCACCACCGGCCGCGGCCGCCGCTGCGGCTGGCTTGACCTGGTCATCGCCAAGCACGCGGTGCGCATCGGCGGCATAACATCGTTCGCCGTCACCAAACTGGACGTGCTCAACGGCATGGAGACCGTCAAGGTCTGCACCCATTACGAGCTCGACGGGGAGAGGATAGACCACTTCCCCGCCTGCCTCAGCAAGCTCTCCCGCCTCGAGCCCTGCTACGTGGAGCTTCCCGGGTGGGAGGACTGGGGAGGCAGCGCGGAGAGCGTCGCCGCCGCCGGGTACGACGGCCTGCCCTCTGAGCTCAAGGTTTACGTGTCGTTCATCGAGAAGGAGACTGGAGTCCCCGCGGAAATGATAAGCATCGGCAAGCGCCGGTCGGAGACCATCGACCGCCGCGGCAGCTGGTGGGCCTAGTCCAGAGAGGCCTTGCGGAACAGGCGCTCCTTGCCCAGGGGCATGGTGGCGTCTATGCCCACCTTGCAGGTGGTGCCGTCGGAGCTGGGGTCCAACGATGACCCAGCGGCTCCGGGCACCACCAGCATGCGGTCGCCCTGGAAACGGGTCGCCACCGCCCACTCCACCTCGCGGTCGTCGAAGACATCGATGTCCCCGTCCACCACGGTGACCATCTTCATGGACGGGTGGCCGCTGAACGCGGCCATGATGGCGTTGGTCCCGTCGCCCTCCTTGTTCTTGCTTACCGACACCACCCCATGCAGCCAGCAGCAGCCTCCCTCGGTCAGCCTGACCGCATGGGTGCGGGGGACCGCCTGGCGCACGGTGCGGAATATCACTGGCTCGCGGGGCATCCCCATGAGCAGGAAGTGCTCATTGCCGCCCGGCTGCAGCATCTGGAACACCGGGTCGTTGACATGGCAGATGCGGTCGATGACGATCTCCGGCTGCCTGCGGACGTGGTCATAGGTGCCGGTGATGTCCACGAACGGCCCCTCGTCGACCTCAGCGGAGGTTATCCTTCCCTCGAGGACGTAATCGCAGCCCGCCGGGACCAGCAGCCCGTTGGGTCCGTGTGCTAGTCGCATCGGCTCACCCAGGGTCGCCTCCCTCAGGGCGCTGGCCACCTCGAACTCATCGATCTCGTAGTCCAGCGAGCTGGCGGCGGCCAGCAGGCCGCAGGGGCAGAGGCCGACGCATATGGAGACCTTCAGGTCCTCACCCTCGGCCTTGGCCGCCTGGTGCATGGTGTACAAGTGCCTAGGCACCAGGCGCACCGCCATGCGGTCACGGCCGATCAGCATCATGCGGTGGAAGGACACGTTCCTCTTGCCCTTGTGCTCGGCCACTATCACCCCGGCGGTTATGTAGCGGCCGCCATCCTCAGGATAGTAGCGGGGGATGGGAAGGTCGCGGAGGTCGAAATCCTCGGTAACGTTGTCCATCCACTCGCCCTTTTCAATCACCTCGAAGGGACGGGGCTCGGACATGGCCGTCATCAGGTGCTCCATGATGTCCTCCTTGCGAACCCCTAGATAGCGGGCTATCTTGTCGCGGGTGGAGAACAGGTTGCCCACCGCGCTGCCGCCGTTGAGGGAGCTGTACAGGACGGTGCGGTCCTGGTCCTCCAACAGCCTCTCGCTCACCGCGGACGAGTCGGGGTCCACCGGGGGATCGATCAGCAACGGCTCCTCTTTCATGCGGACTAGCAAGGACCTGACAGCCATGCCCGATAATCCCATTCTCCCTATAATAATGATGCTCGCGGCGAGCAATGCTATTATACGGAGGGGCTCTTCACTCATTCGATGGTCGCAGAGGACGTCGAGACGACGGTGAGGAAGTACGCCCTGCAGAACGCGGTCTTCTACAAGGGCAAGGCGAACCCCAAGGCGGTGGTGGGCAAGGTGATGGGCGAGTGCCCGGAGCTTCGGAAGAATTCCAAGGAGCTCGTCCCGATCATCGAGCGCATCGTCGCCGAGGTGAACGGACTCGGCGCCGATGCTCAGGAGGAGGCCCTGCGCGCCATTGACTCCGGCCTCATGGTCAAGGAGAAGAAGGAGAGGCGCAGCTCACTGCCTGAGCTCGAGGCGTCGGACGTGCCCGGCGGCGTGGTGATGAGGATCGCTCCCGGACCGTCAGGCCCTCTCCATCTAGGCCATTCCCGCGTGGCGCTGCTCAACGACGAGTACGTCAAGATGAGCGGCGGGAGGCTCGTGAACCGTTTCGAGGACACCAACCCCGAGAAGGTGGACCCCGAGGCCTACCACATGATCGCCGAGGACCTCGAGTGGCTGGGAGTGGATGTCCACGAGACCGTTCACCAGAGCGACCGGTTCCAGCGCTATTATGACGTCATCAGGAAGCTGACGGAGATGGGGCATGCCTACATCTGCCTCTGCGACAGCAACGATTGGAGGGAAATGAAGGTTGCCTGCCAGGCCTGCGGCTGCCGCGGATCGGGGCCGGAGGACAATCTGGAGAGGCTCGACCGCCTCCTCTCATCCCATTACTCCGCCGGGGAGGCCGCGGCGGTGGTCAAGACCGCTGTGGACCACCCCAACCCGGCGCTGCGGGACTTCATCGCCCTCCGCCAGGTGGACCATCCCCATCCCCGCACAGGCGACCGCTACAACGTCTATCCGATGATGAACCTCTCGGTGGCGGTCGACGACCACGACTTTGGCATAACGCATGTGATGCGGGGCAAGGACCATCTCAACAACACCCACCGCCAAGGTTTCATCTACGATTACCTGTCATGGACCAGGCCGGTGTTCATCCATTACGGGCTGGTGTCCATACCGGACACCGTGCTCAAGACCTCGGTGATCGGCCAGGGCATCAAAGAGGGAGAGTACAAGGGCTGGGACGACGTCCGCGTCGGCACCCTGCGCGCTTTGAGGCGACGGGGCATCAGCCCGGAGGCCATAAGGCGCTATTGGCTTGAGGTCGGGATTAAGCAGGTGGACGTGCAGGTCTCCTGGGACAACCTGTTCGCCATCAACCGCGACATCGTCGAGCCGGAGGCGAAACGCTTCTTCTTCGTGCCTGAGCCGGTGAAGGTGAGCGTCGAATTCGATGGAACGACGGAGTCGAGCTGCCCGCTCCACCCCGACCGGCCGGAGATGGGTGTGCGCAGACACAGTTTCCAGGGGGACTTTCAGGTCCACATATGCTCCGAGGACCACGAGGAGCTGCGGCGCAAGGGGATGCTGAGACTCAAGGGCCTGTGCAACATCGAGTCCGGTGAGACCTGCCGCCACGCGGGCGATGACAAGAGCGTCTCGCGGCAAGGGGTGAGGATCGTGCAATGGGCGCCGGAAGGCTCCCTGCCCGCCGAGGTCGTCATGCCCGATGGCGGCTTGACGCGCGGCCTGGTCGAGCCCTTGGACGCTTCGCCCGGAGATGTGGTGCAGTTCGAGCGTTTCGGTTTCGTCCGCATCGAGAGCGTCGATGACGGGGTGAGGGCGGTCTACGCCCATCGCTAGAACAGCGCGCTCAGCACCAGGTTGACCGTCCCGCCCACCAGCAGAGCGGTTAGGATGGACGCCGCGCCCACCAGCAGCGCGTTCTTGACGCCGACCTCCTTCATGAGCACCGCCCAGGCGGCGAGGCAGGGCATGTATATCGCCATCACCACGCCGAACACCACGAACTGGACGGGGTCCATGAACTCGGAAAGCCCGCTGACCGCCCCCACGCCGGAGATGGTGACCAGCATCCCCACCGCCAGCTCCTTGCGCAGGATTCCGAACAAGAAGGCGATGATGGTGACGGCCGGAAGGCCCAGTATGCCCACGGTTATGAAGGACATCGGCTCCACGATGAAGTCCATCGCGCCGAATGAGAGGAGGACCTCAACGATAACGCTGCCCACCAGTAGGAACGGGAACGCTATCAGGAAGAAGTCGCGGCTGCGGCTGTAGGTCTTGAAAGCGACGTTCCGCGCCGTGGGGGTGCGGAGGTCGGGTATCTCCATCGCCAGGCAGGTGGGCTCCTTGCGCAGCCAGCGGTCCATCACGAATCCGAGGAGAAGCAGCAGCCCCAGCAGCATGGCGAAGATGCCCGCGGCGGCGGCGATGCCCACGAAACGCGAGACCAGACCGATGATTATCGCCATCTGCGCCCCGCAGGGGACCGCCATGACGATGAGGGTGGAGAGGATGAGCCTCTCCCTCTTGGAGCCGGCGGTCCGCGTCGCCAGTATGGCGGGCACCGAACACCCTATGCCCACCATCATGGGGATCACGGCGCGGCCGTGCAGGCCCACCTTGTGCATGACGCCGTCGAGCAACGCCACCGCCCTGGGCATGTAGCCGCTGTCCTCCAGGAGGGCCAGTATGATGTACCAGACCATGATGAAGGGTATGATGAGCACCACGATGGCCTCGATGCCCATGGTGACGCCGCTCCCCACGGCCGCGCCGAAATCGCCGGCGAGCGAGCGGCCGATCTCGACCATCGCATCGCCCACCAGCAGGTCGAAGAGTTCTTCGAGCTCGTGCTCCAGCCACTCGCCCATGATGACGATGGCCAGGAATATTGTTGCTAAGACGCCTATCAGTATGGGTACGCCGGTGGCCGGGCGCATGGTCATGTCGGATACGCGGTCGCGCATGGTCAGCGGCCCCTTGCGCGGGGTGACCGCCTCCTTGCGTACGCGCCCCGCCTCGCCGTAGCGGTCCCGGGTGATGTGGATGTTTATGGACTCGCCGTGGTCGGCGTGGAACTCCTTGGCGGCGAGGTAGACATTCTGCTTGGTCTCTTCGTCGAATAGAGAGGATATGTACTCGTTGCCCTCCAGCAACTTGAGCAAGGCCCCGCGGGCGGGGAACTGCGTCTCCGGAAGGTCGGCGGGAAGGGCCTCGAGCTGCTCCTCTATGTGGGAGTCGTAGCTCACCTTGAAGTCGGACCTCACCGCGCGGTCGGAGACCACCGCCTGCGCCAGCTCGTCGACGCCCTCGCCCGTTATGGCCGAGATGGGGAAGACCGGTACGCCCAGTATCCCCTCCATCTTAGCGATGTCCATTTCGTAGCGCTTCTGGGCGATGTCCATCTGGTTCAACGCTACGATAACGGGATGGCCGAGCTCCATCACCTGGAACATGAGGACGAGGCTGCTCTCCAGCCTGGTGGCGTCGACAACGACCGCCACCGCGTCGAAGCGGTTCTCCGCCAGCATGCGGATGGCGACGATCTCGTCCTCGCTCTCCCCCGACAGGGAATAGGTCCCCGGCAGGTCGTGCACGGCCACCTTCCTGCCGTCGCGCAGGAAGCTTCCCTCCTTGAACTCCACCGTGGTGCCGGGATAGTTGGAGACCATCACGCCCACGCCGGTGAGCTTGGTGAACAGCGTCGACTTCCCCACATTGGGATTGCCCATCAGGGCCAGTTCCATCCTGTCGCCCATCAGCGTCATTCCTCCAGGTCCACCATCACCAGGCGGGTGTATTCGCGGTCGAGGGCGACCAGGCTGTCGTCCATGCGGACCACCATCGGCCCCCGCATCGGCATGCCGCTCTCCATCTTGATCGACCGTCCGGGCACCAAGCCCATGGCGATGAGCTTGCGCACCTTCTCGGGGCTGTCGCATATCAGGTGCGATATCCGCGCTGACTGGCCCTCTACGAGCTCGGACAGCGCCGTCCCTTGCAGTTGGCGGTTGTCGCAGAGGTCTTCGCAGACCTCCTCGCAATCGCAGACATCGGGCGACCCGATGATGCGGCAGAGCTGGCGGGCGGCCTCGTCGGTGAAGCTGTGCTCGATGTGGCAGGCGCTGGCGTGGGCGCTGTCAGTGTCGCTCTTGAGCACATCCACGAAGAACTTCTCCACCAGACGGTGCTTGCGGTGCATGCGGTGAGCGTGCCGGTAGCCTTTGCGCGTAAGGGTGGCGCCGCGGTACCTCTCGTATTCCACCAGCCCCTGCTCGGAGAGCCTCTTCACCATCTCGGTGACGCTGGCGGGGGATATGTCAAGGCTATCGGCGATGTCGTTGGTCTTGGCCGGGCCGCCGTCCTTGTTGAGCCGGTAGATCGCCAGGAGGTAATCCTCCATGTTCGCGCTCACCATGGAGGTTGGAATCGCATTTCGGTATATAGATTTAAGGAGAGTCTAAATCTAAAAGTCGCGGAAGGGGACCAGGTCGCAGCAGCCGCACTCGAAGCACATGGTGCTGAACGTCCGGCTGTCAAGGCCGTGGGCGTCCATCACCCTCTTCTGCTCCCTGCTCAGCCGCAGCAGACGGTCGGCGTCCAGTTCGGGGAGCGGCCCGAGGGCCTCCTCCAACGGGCCGTGGTTGCTGTCGTTGACCTTGAGCGGCCGCAGGCCGGGGGCGCAGCCCATGGCCGCCAGCCTCTCCATCTCCTCCACCACGGATCCGTCGCTCTCCCCCAGGCCGATGATGATGTTGGAGGACACCTTCCCCCGCCCGAAGATGTCCACCGCCGCCTCTATCATCCGGTGCAGTAGGTCGCGGTCGAGGTCAGGGCAGACCTTGCGGAAGATGCTCTCGTCGGAGGTCTCGATGTTGATCTTCATCTCGTCGGCGCCGGCGTCGCGTAGGCGCAGCAGCTGCTCCTCGCTGTCCACGTAAGGCTCCGTCCCCACCGTTGCCCAGGGGACCTTCCCCTTGATTAGCTCCACGGTGCGCGCCATGCGCTCCACCGTCTCCCCTATGCCCCCCGCCACGCCGCTGGTCAGCGCCGCCGAGACGAAGTCCTCCCTCTCCGCCGCCTCGGCGACCATCTCCGCTATGCTCTCCGGGGTGAGGCCTTTGGTGGCCTCCACCCCCAAGGACGGCGAGGTGCAGAACAGGCAATGGAACTCGCATCTCTGGTCGAGGTTGAAGAACGCCTGGCCGGGGGAGTGGTATATGACCGGCTCCAGGTCCACGCGTTCAATGAACGGTTCCCCGCCGCGGTCCAGCCTGAGGCCGTCCTCGACGGGGACCAGCTCGAAATCTCCCCCCTCGGTGCAGATGGGCTTCTTCACCCGCATGCCGTGGAAGCTCAGGACGATGCCCCGGGAGCCCGCTCCCGGCCCGGCGGTGGAACGGGAGATGCGCACCGGCAGCCGATGGCCGCTGGGCACCCTGACCTCGCCGCCGAGGATGAGCTCGGCCTTGCGGCGTATCAGGTCCTCTTCCATTTCACCCCTTCCCCCTGGTCCTCAAGCTGTATGCCCGCATCCCTGAGGCGGTCACGTATCGTGTCGGCGAGGTCGAACATCTTCCTCCTGCGCAGTTCCTGCCTGACGTCGGCGAGCAGGCCGACCACCGCGTCGAGCTCCCCGCCGCCGCTTTCCTCCGGCAGGATGGCGAGCACTGCATCGAGATCCTGGAAAAGTTCCTGGGCCGCGCCGGCGCCCGCGGCCGAGAGGCTTCCGTCGGCCATCATGCGGTTCAGCTCGCGGGCGAGGTTGAACAGCGCCGAGATGGCGGCGCGGGAGTTGAAGTCGTCGTCCATGTTCTCATGGAACTCCGCCCTCGCCCTCTGCAGCGCCGCGGCGGCGTCGTCATCGCCGGCGGCCTCCCGCCGGTAGGCCTGCAGCTCGCGCCAGGTGTTCCACAGGCGCCGCAGCGAGGCCTTGGCCTCCTCCAGCGAGCCCTCGGTGTACACCAGCGGGCCGCGGTAATGAGTGTTGAGCAGGAAGAACCGCAGGGTCTGGACATCGTGCTCGCGCAGCAGGTCGCTGACGCGGAGGAAGTTCCCCAGGGACTTGCTCATCTTCTCGTCCTGGAGCTGCAGCATGCCGTTGTGCATCCAGTACCTCGCCAGCGTCCCACCGGTCACCGCCTCGGTCTGCAGTATCTCGTTCTCGTGGTGGGGGAAGATCAGGTCGTTCCCTCCGCCATGGATGTCGATGAGGTCGCCGAGACGTGACCTTATCATCGCCGAGCACTCGATGTGCCAGCCTGGCCTCCCCCTTCCCCAGGGCGATTCCCATGCCACCTCCCCCGGCTTCGCGGCCTTCCACACCGCGAAGTCCATATGGTCGCGCTTCTGCGGGTCCTGCATGACCTCCCGGGCACCGGACATGTCCTCCAGGCGCTGGTTGGTCAGCCTGCCGTAGTCCTCCACCTTGGCGATGGAGAAGTACACGTTCCCCTCGTCGGTGGCGTATCCGTAGCCGTTGTCGATGATGGACCGAACCATGTCGATGATGGCGTCCATGCTCTCGCTCGCCTTGGGGTACATGTCCGCCCGCAGCACCTTGAGCGAGTCGGTCTCCTCGAAATAACGGTCGATGTAGCGGGCCGAGAGCTCCAAGGGATCGACGCCCTCCTCATTGGCGCGATTGATTATCTTGTCGTCGACGTCGGTGAAGTTTGTCACGTGGGTCACATCGTAGCCCAGGTGGCGCAGGTAGCGGTTCACCATGTCGAAGACCACGATGGAGCGCGCGTGGCCCAGGTGGATGTCGTCGTAGACGGTCACCCCGCAGACGTACATGGAGACCTCGCCCTCGCGCAGAGGCACGAACTCCTGCTTGCTGCCGGTCAGTGTGTTGTGTATCCTCAGTGTCAATTCAGGCGCCCCTGTTGGAGTTAAAGCGAGTACCTATATCATTTTTGCCCGCGCTCCAGGGCCTCCAGGCGCTCGCGCAGCGATTCGACCTCCGCCGCCGTCTCCTGCAACGCCTCCTTGACCGGGTCGGGGAGTTCGTCGTGCTTGAGGACCTGGTCCAATCGCACGCCCCCCTGCTTGATGACCTTGCCGGGGATGCCCACCACGGTGGAGTTCGGCGGCACGTCCTTGACCACCACCGAACCGGCCCCGATGCGGGTGTTGCTGCCGATGCTTATGTCGCCGAGCACGGTGGCGTTGGCGCCGATGACCACGTTCTCGCCGATGGTGGGGTGCCTCTTTCCCTTCTCCGAGGACACCCCGCCCAAGGTTACGCCCTGGAATATGCACACGTGGTCCCCGATCTCCGCCGTCTCGCCGACGACCACGCCACTGGCGTGGTCGATGAAGACGTCCTCGCCGATGTCGGCGCCGGGATGGAGGTCGGCGCCGGTGAGGACCCTGCCCACGTAGTTCAAGAAGCGGGCGCGGCGGTGGCTCCCCTTCATCCATAGGGCGTGGCTCCAACGGTGGAAGCGTATCGCGTGGTAACCCTGGCTGAACCAGGCGGCGTCGCGGCGGTCCCTGACCGCGGGGTCGCGGTCCATCACCGCCTTGAGGTCTCCTTCCTTAGTCATTGTCATCGTCTCCGTAGATGCCGGTGCTCATGTACCTCTCCCCACCGTCAGGCAGGATGGCCAGGACCTTGCCGGTCCCCATCTCCTCCGCCAGCTCCAGAGCGGCGTGCAGGGCCGACCCCGACGATGGGCCCACCAGCAGCCCCTCCTCTCGGGCCAAGCGGCGCGCCGCGGCCTTGGACTGTTCGTAAGAGACGGTCCTCACCCCGTCCAGAACCTCGAGGTCCAGGTTGTCGGGGACGAAATTGGCGCCGATGCCCTCGATGCCGTGCGGCCCGGAGCGCCCCTCGCTCAGCAGCGGGCTCTCCTCCGGCTCGACACCGATCACGCGCACGCCGGGCGCGAAGTTCCTCATCGCCCTGCCCAGGCCGGTTACGGTGCCGCCGGTTCCGATGCCGGCCACTATCGCGTCCACATCCGGGAGCTGGCGCAGAATCTCCTGCGCCGTGCCAGTGTAATGGGCCAAGGGGTTGGCGGGGTTGGAGAACTGCCGGGGCATGAACGCGCTTTCCCTCTCCGCCAGCTCCTCCGCCCGGCACAGCGAGCCCGCCATACCTTCCGACGCCGGGGTCAGCAGCAGCTCCGCGCCCAGCGCCTTGAGCAGCTGCCTCCTCTCGACGCTCATGGACTCCGGCATCGCTAACGTGAGGCGATATCCCCTGACGGCGGCCACCATCGCCAGGCCTATGCCGGTGTTGCCAGAGGTGGCCTCGACGATGGAACCTTCCGCGGATAGGAGGCCGCGGGCCTCCGCGTCCTCCACCATCGCCAAGGCAACGCGGTCCTTGACGGAGCCCATGGGATTGAAGGACTCCAGCTTGACGTGGAGCGTCGCCTCACCCCGGGGGATGACGCGCCGCAGGCGCAGCAGCGGGGTGTCGCCGATGAGACGGAGAACGTCGTCCTTGGGTTCTTGCTGCATGCTTCCGGGCTCAGCGCATCAGGCCGGCGGCGCGCAGCTCGGCGGCGATACGGTCCACGGCCTTGACCACGTCATCGGGGACCTTGGCGCCGGTGCAGACCATCTTGCCGGAGCCGAACAGGAGGACCACAACCTTGGGGTCGTCGAGGCGGTACACCAGGCCGGGGAACTGCTCCGGCTCGTACTCCACCTTCTCCAGGCCGAGGGTGATGGCCACGGTGTTGAGGTTTATCTCCTGCTCCAGGTCGGAGGAGGCGACGATGTTCTGTACCTCCACATCGGGTTCGATGTCGATGATGATCCCCGCTTTCTCGATGTGCTTGGCCACCTTGCCGATGGCCACCTTGACATCGTCCAGGCTCTTGGCCCCCGTGCAGACGACCTTGCCGCTGCGGAAAAGGAGGGTGGCGGTCTTGGGGTCTTTGAGCCGGTAGACCAGGCCAGGGAATTGCTGGGGATTGTACTCGGCGCCGTCCAGGGCGAGCTCGATCGCCCGCAGGTCCAGTTCCTGGCCGAGGGATGTTGATGCTACGACGTTCTCAATCTTCATCTTTGCCATCAGTTCACCTATGCCGGTGTATTTATAAAGGTATTAAAAAAGGTTTGTAAAATATCGTCGTGTTCAGATGGATCGCCCCGAGGCTCTGGAGGCCCTTTTGCGGAGGGGTGAGGAGCCCTAGCGCTTGAGGCCCTGCAAAGACCGTTCGATCAGGCGCAACGTACCCCCTAGGCCGAGGAGGGGGTCCTCGCGGATGCAGATCGGGGTGAGGGACGGATGGTCCAGCTCCACGCCGCAGTCGCTCAGCCCGCGGCCGAGGACGCCGGCGACGGTGTTGCCGTCGGCGAGCACCACGTCGGCGGGGCAGTCGAGCACCGAGGTGCTGGCCTCCCCGCAGCCTATGCTGCGCAGATAGCTCTCGACCTCTGCGGCGCAGGGGCCGTCCTCGGTCATGCTGACCGCCACCGGCACCATGCCCAGGTAGGCGTGTATGCTGCGCAGCGCCGGCCACACCAACGAGGGCCGCCCCTCCAGGGAGAAGCTGCAGCCCCGCGGCAGGCCGGCGTACTGGTCCAGCCTCGATATCTCGCGGTGGGCGCGCCGCCGGGAAGCGGCGATGCGCCCGAGGGCGGGCGAGGGGTCGGCTTCGAGTGCATGGCATACCTCCTTCAGCCATTCCTCCAAGGCCTCGAAGCCGAGCGGGGCCCCGGAGGAGCAGCGGACGAAGGGGACGTTTAGATTGCGACGGTACCATTCCGAGGTCATCGCCGCCCTCTCGTCGTGCACGGCCACGTTCAAGGCCGCCCCCGCCGAGCGCTGCACGTCCTCGGGCGCCCATCCCGCCCCCGGAGAGCACAGGACCTCCACGCCGCAGAGCGAGAGGAGGCGGCGGAGGTCGGCGATGCTGTCCTCCCATCCCAGGTCGGCCACCGATATCCCCAGGAGGTTCACCGTCATCTCCCGCGGCTCCGCCGGCGACGGCGCCAGGCCTTCGAGCGTGGCGAGCATGGCCGTCTCGTAGCCCGAGGAGAAGCTGGCAGAGGGCGGGGGGCTCTCCATGGCCACCGTCGGCGGCGCCTCGCCATCGAAGGTGAGCATCTCCCCTATCAGGGAGGCTCCGGGGGAGTTTATCAGGGCCAACATCGACGGCCGGCGGCTCCGCGAGTCGTCCCATAGCGCCCGCATCCTCTCCCTCGCCCCGGACACGTAGTCGCTGCTGTCCATGTAGGTGCAGGGGACCCTTGACTGGCCCAGATAGAAGAGCGTGTCGTGGAGCATGGGGTTGAAACCCCCGCGCCTGGTCACCGTCTCCGAGAAGGACGCGGGGTAGTACTTGCATCCGGTGGGGCCGTTCATGGCGGTGATGGATCCCGCCATGCCCTCGAAGGCCATTATTGCCCCCATCAGGCTCTCCGGGCAGCGCTCAGCCATGGTCCTCCCTCCATCCCTCCCTGCGGGGAGCTTTCAGACCCAGCGCCCAGCGCCGCGCCAGCTCCAAAGGGGCCAGGTGGCCGATGTCGGGGACCATGGGTATCCTCTCCTGCAGCACCGCGCCGTCGGTGCTCACCGGATAGGTGCTCAGCAGGATGTCCGGACCGCGGGACATGGCGTCCGTCACCACCGTGGACATGTCGTAATCCTCGAGGAGAACGATGCGTCCAGCGTGGCGGTTGCCCACGTGGTAGTCCATGAGATGGTCGGAGCGGTCTACAACGGCGGCGTAGAGCAGATCGATCCCCAGGTCGTCGAGGGTGTCGATGAGCCAGTCTATGTCCTTGTGCATACTGATGATGCAGGCCTTGCGGCCCTGCAGCTCCTGGCGCAACGGCGGGAGCGCCTCCTCGTACTCCTGCCGCAAAGATGCCGCCAGCTCCTCGGCGGCGGACTCCCTGTCGGTGGCGGCGGCCAGCTCCCCGAGCCAATCCAAAGTGCCTCTCAACCCCGGCGCCAGCGGGCTGCGCAGCACCTCGGCGCCGTGCTCTTCCCGCAGGTAACGGGAGAGCATGAGGGCGAAGCGGTCGGTGTTGGCCAGGATGCTGTGGCGGGCGCGATGGAACCCTTCTATGCCAGCGATGTCGGTGCCGCCGATGAAGCGGCAGTTGATGGCCGCCCCCATGCGCCGCAGGATGCCTTCGGCGTAGGTCATGTTCATCTCGTTGTTGGTGGCGATGGGCTTGATGCCCACCACGTTCACCAGGCCGTCGCTCGGCTCCGCCGAAGGGTCGATGAGTCCAGATGCCAGGGCCACGCAGGCATCGATGACGCCCTGCATGTGGTCGCCGGCGGCGTTCCCGTCCTCCAGCATGGTGAGCACCCTGCCCTCCGGCCGGGAGGCGGAGACGGCGCGGGCGGCCTCCTCCACGTCGTCGCCGATAATCCCCGACGGGCAGGAGCTCACCAGGGCGACGTCGTTGCCTCGCTCGAAGGCGCGCTGCAGAGCCTCCTCCAGAGAGGGACGGCCGCCGAAGACCATGTCCGGGTCGTCCAGCGAGCTGCAGTGCGCCGCCGGCCTCAGGAAGGAGGGTATCGCCACCCCTTCTTTGACGAATGCCCGTCGGGCGGCGTTCTGGGCCATCTGACAGGACAGGTGGGCGCAGCTGTCAGGGGAGTGCATGACCGTCTGCAGCCCCTCTACGGACAGGCAGGTGATCACCGCCCCCGTGAAGGCACAGCCGTGCAGGACCTCCTTGCGCTCCACGTTGCGCGAGGTGTAGGCGGGGGGCGCCTCGCGCCTCCCTTCCGGGGGCGGCTCCTCCTGGCCGCCGCGGCGGATCGGCGGCGGCGGGCTCTTCCCCAATACCACCGTCTCCAACTCCTCGTCGCTCAGAGGCGACGCCTCCATCACATCGCCCTCGACCACGTTACTCGCCAGGCGGAAGAATATCTGCGCCAGATCTGCGCCGGGGTCGCTCTCCACCACCGTCCTGCCCGAGCGCTCCGCATCCAGGAACCGGGGCGAGCGCGGTATCTCCGCCACCACCGGGAGGCCGACGGCGGCGGCGAAGCGCCGCACCCTCTCCCCCTCCTCCGGCTCGCCGCGGCTGTTGAAGATTATGCCGGCCATGCGGCGGGGGTCGTAGTTCCTCACCCCGCGCAGGATGTTGTTGGCCGCGTATATGGACATGAACTCGCCGGAGCTCACCACGTAGACCTTCTCGGCGTAGTCGTTGCGCAACGGGACGGCGAATCCACCGCACACCACGTCCCCGAGGACGTCGTAGACGGTGATGTCTGCATCGAGGGAGTCCACCCCCAACTCGTCAAGGAGCTCGAAGGTGGAGAGTATGCCCCTGCCGGCGCAGCCGACCCCCGGCTCGGGTCCCCCCGCCTCCACGCAGAGGCAGCCGAGGTATCCCCGGGATACGATGCTGTCCAGACTCATATCCTCGCGGCGGGAGCTGCGCACCATCTCCATAACCGTGGGGGGCTCCCTCCCCTCCAGGAGGAGACGGGTGGAGTCGTGCTTGGGGTCGCAGCCGATCTGCAGCACCTTCAGTCCCATGCGGCCAAGGGCGGCGGTCAGATTTGCTGACACCGTCGACTTGCCTATGCCTCCTTTCCCATACAACGCGATGCGCAAAACGGATCCCCTGTTGGATGGATAATCCAGCCATTGCATTAAGCACTGGATGGTATAAAAAATGAACTAAGCATTGTTCCGATCGGAATAAGAAGAAGGGGTATGATGATGGGGCCGGGAGGGAGATTCGAACTCCCGTCTGCGGATCTGCAGTCCGCCACATAGCCTCTATGTTACCCCGGCGTCGCTACTCGCTAACAGGGAATCCATATATCTTACTTTCGCTGGCGGCGCTGGCTCCAGTGCCGCCGGTGGGCGTCAAACTTTATCAACGGATAGGGCGTTGGCACCGGCATGCTGCCCGGGCATTGCAAGGACGTCTCCCTGCGCGAGGTGGACCACAAGCTCACCCCCGAGGCCATCGCCGCCGCGATGCGGGGGCGCAAGGCCTACACCCGCAACGACTACATGGTCCTGCGCCGTGGCGACGAGCACGCGGTGGTCGCCATTCGGAAGGAGGAGGGCAAGGGCCTTTTCCGCCCGGTGCTCTCAGCGGAGCCGCTTTCCTTACCGGAGGACACCGTCTTCGTGCGCGACCCGGACATGGACGTCATCAACCCCAGCGCCCTGCTGCGCCTCTCGCTGCGCCATCCGGGAAGGACGGTGGTGGTCGAGGGCATGTTCAACCACCTGAACTTCGTCCACGGGCTGGAGGGGCTGCCGCTGCGGGTGGTCGACGATGTGCCCCCGTCGCCCTCGAAGCTCTCGGTTCTCACGGAGATGGCCTTGGCATCGGGATTCCTCGACCTGCCCATCGCGCCCGAGGTGGTGGACATCGACATCCGCTCCTTCCTGGCGCGGGTGGGCACCGAGGCGGTGATGTTCCCCTGCCGGGTCTCGGGCATCGAGGCGTCGATGCCAGTCTACTTCCTCGACGAGTCCCCTGTGCTGGAGCATGAGGTCACCCTGATAGGTTGCCATCTCTCCAAAAGGATATTCGAATCGCTGTACAAGCGGGAGCCGCCGTTCATCAACGTCTGCCCCAAGGACCACGTCCCCGACGACGGGGTGCCCACCATCGTGAAATGCTGCAAGGTGAAGGAGGGCTTCGAGGCCGAGGGCGGCCTGCGCTCCGTCCCTTGGGGCGCGACGGTGCCCGAGGTCGCCGAGGCGGTGCGCTCCCTGCACCCCTCACAATGAGCGGGCGCGGCGGAAGGCCTGGTAGCCCTCCTCGCTGCGGCCGTCGCGGCACAGGGCCTCGCCCAGCACGTACCAGGCATCGCGGTCCTCGGGGTCGGACTCCAGATGCCTCTTCAGATAGGATACCGCCTTGGCGGGGTCATCGGCGGCGAGCTCCCTGCCCATGGGCGCCCCCGCCATCTCCTCCCGCCTCGCCATCTCCAAGGCCTCCACCGCCTTGGACATGAAATCGTCCAACGACCGCTCGCTGAGCCATGGGTAGCGGGATTTCAGCAGCTCGCGGAAGCGCCCGCCCTCCTCAGGGTCGACGCTCCCGTCGGCAGCGAACGTTCCGCGGGGCACCTGGACGCGGAGCTTGCCGTGCCAGACCTCGACGCTTTCGCGCTGCCTGCTCAAGGGACCATCAACACCGGCCGGTCGCTGTGGCGGAGCACATACTCCGCCACCCCTCCGAAGAGGACCTCACTGATCTTGCGCCCGGTCAGGCCCTTGTAGCCCATCACCACGGCGTCGTACTTGGCGGACATGTCGATGATGATCCCCTTGGGGTTGCCTATCTGCACAGAGACGGCCATGTCCACATCCAGCTCGTCCAGGGTTTCCACGGCCGGGCCGATCTTGCTCTCTCGGACGTACTCATCGTCCTCAGGGTCATGGGGCAGGGCCCCCGCCTCCTCCTCGTTGAGGACGTGCAGCACGGTGACGGTGGCATCCAGTTCGGATGCCATCTCCCCTATGAACCTCGCGGCGCGGAACGAGTTCTCCGAACCGTCCACACAGAGCAGGAATAACTTCTCTTCGCTCATTCGCATGTCCCACCTGGCCTTCTCGGCCGTTGATGTGAATGCCCTCGGCGTTGATAAACATGATGTTTTCTGGCAAATGATATTAAGCTGCGCAACATTGGGAAGGACCATGCTCAGTCATTGTCCTTACAACCGGCCGTTGGCGGTCGGGGATGTGACTATCTACGATTCCACCCTGCGCGACGGGGAGCAGATGCCGGGCGTCGCCTTCAGCCACGATGACAAGCTGGAGATAGCCACGCTCCTCGACGACGCCCGCGTGCCGGAGATCGAGGCGGGCTTCGCCGCCGTGTCGCGCAGCGAGATGGAGGCCATCAGGGACATATCCCGCCTCGGCCTCGATGCCAGGACACTGAGCCTCGCCCGCTCCCGCCGACCGGACATCGACTGCGCCCTGGAAGCGGAGGTGGACACCGTGCTCATCTTCGCTGGCACCTCCGACATCCACCGCCGCTACAAGTACGGGAAGGAGGTCGAGGTGGAGACCCTGCAGCGCTACGCGGTGGAGGCGGTGGAGCATGCCAAGGACCACGGCCTCGGCGTGAGCTTCAGCTGCGAGGACGGCACCCGCACCCCGCTGGATGTGCTGCTGCGCATGTACGAGACCGTGGACGAGCTCGGCGTCGACCGCCTGGGGATAACCGACACCCTCGGCTGCGTGACGATGGATGGCATCAGCGAACTGGTGCGAGAGGTCAAGTCCCGCTTCGCCACCCCGGTCTCGGTCCACCTGCACAACGACTTCGGCCTCGCCAACGCCAACGCCATATCCGCGGTGGCAGCCGGCGCCGACGCCATAACCACCACCGTCAACGGCATGGGGGAGCGCTGCGGCAACGTGCCGCTGGAGCAGTTCGTGGCGGCGATGAGGTTCCTCTACGGCAAGGACCTGGGCATCGACTGCTCCAAACTGACGCCGCTGTCGCGGCGGGTGGCCGCCGTGTCCCGCTACCAGTGCTCGGTCAACCATCCCATCACCGGGGAGAACGCCTTCTCCCACGAGTCGGGGATACACGTGGCGGCCATCCTCAACTGCCCGGCCACCTACGAGTACATCGAACCGAGGGAGGTTGGCAACGTCCGCCATCTGAAGATGGGCAAGCACTCGGGGGCGCACATAATCGAGAAGCGCCTCCAGGACATGGGCCTGGAGTACAGCCGCTCCCAGCTCAACATGATGCTCGACGAGGTCAAGAAGAAGGGGGAGAGGATGGGCAGGGTCACCGATGAGGACTTCGCGCGCATTGTGGAGCGCTGCCTGGGGTCAAAGTCCGACTGAGCGCCCCGCCGCGTCCCTCTTGGACCTGCCGAACTCGGAGAGGGCGCGGAGCCTGGCGGAGTCGAACACCGGACCGTCGATGCACACCCTCTCCTTGCCCAGCATGCAGGAGCCGCAGAGCCCCACCGCGCATTTCATGTAGCGCTCCAGCGACATCTGGCAATGCACGCCGCGCGCCTCGCAGGCCCGGAATAGATGGTAGAGCATGACCTCCGGGCCGCAGGCGACCACCTGCTCGTAATCGCCCTCGTCCATCATCCGCTCCGCCAGCTGCACCGCGTTGCCGCGCATGCCGCGGGAGCCGTCATCGGTGGAGGTCTCCACCTTGTCGCAGTAGCGCCGGGCCTCCTCCTCGAAGAGCAGCTCGTCGGCGCTGCGGGCGCCGATGGCCACGTCCGCGTACATCGTGCGCAGCAACGGCATCAGCGGGGCCATGCCCACTCCGCCCCCCACCGCTAGCGTCCTCATGCCGTTGAGCTCGAACCCGTTGCCGTACGGCCCGCGGACACCCATGCGGTCCCCGGGCGACAAGGCGTGCAAGGCCTCGGTGGCCTCCCCCGCCCGTCGCACGGTCATGGCCTTCTCCGGCCCGATCGACGAGATTGACATCGGAACTTCGTCCAGGCCCGGTATCCACACCATGACGAACTGTCCGGGCGACACGGGGCGGTCCCATTCGAAGTGCAGGGTGAGGCAGTCCTTCGACTCCGCCTCCACGCGGTTAATGACGACCGCTTCAATCATGGGCGGCGGCCTCCATGTCCTTCATCTCCGCGTAACCGTGCGATTCCATGAAGGCCTGCAGGCCTCCGGTTATCTCCCGGAACACCTCCGGTCCGCGGCGTCCCACCGCGCTCCCCACCTGGAAACATGACGCCCCCGCCATGATGTACTCGGCGGCGTCCCTCCAGGTCTCGATGCCGCCCACGCCCACGATGGGGATGGACAGCTCGCGGCGCAGGTCGTAGACGGCGCGCACGCCCACCGGCCTGACAGCCGGCCCCGACAGGCCGCCGTAGCGGTTGGACAGGACCGGGCGGGCGAACTCCGGCGAGATGCACATCGCCCTCAGGGTGTTTATGGCCACCACCGCGTCGCCGCCGCCGTCCTCCACCGCCCGCCCGATGGCGGTGATGTCGGCGGTGTTGGGCGTCAGCTTGGCCATCACCGGCACCGAGACCGATGAGGCCACCGCCTCGACCATCGACCTCACCCGGGCGGGGTCGGTGCCCAGCTCCATCCCGAAGCCCGCGGCGTGGGGGCAGCTCAGATTCATCTCCACCCCCGCGGCGCCGGCGTCCTCCATGGCGGCGGCGACGGCAACGAACCCCTCCTCATCGGCGGCGTACACCGAGGCGATGACCGGAGCGGGGGCGGGCATTATCGTCCGCAGCTCCTCGGCGAAGCGGTCCATGCCAGGATTGGGCAGGCCCATGGCGTTCACGTAGCCGTGGGGCAACTCCACCAGGCAGGGGTTGGGATGGCCGTCGTGGGCGGCGACGCCGATGGACTTGGTGACCACCGCCCCCGCGCCCGCCTCCATCATGCGCACGAGGGCTTCGCCGGTCTCGTCCATGACCCCCGAGGCCAGCATGGCGGGGTTGGACATCCTTATCGTTCCGATCTCCACGGCGAGGTCGATCATGGTCAGCACCGCTATGCGCTCGGCGGATTAAACCGCTTCGCATCCCGCATCGAGGTCACGGTCCTAGTTATCGCCTCCAGCGCGTGGTCGACGTCCTCGTCGCTGGTGTGGTGCGACAGGCCCAGGCGGAGGGAGGACTCCGCCTGGCCCCAGTCCAGACCGATGGCCGAGAGCACGTGGGAGGGCGAGGGGCTGCTGGCGCTGCAGGCGGACGCGGTGGACGCCAGCACCCCCTCGTCGCTCAGCCTGAGCACGAGGTCGGTGCCCCCGACGCCGTCGAAGCGCAGGTGGGCGTTGTTGGCCAGCCGGGGGGAGCGGTGCCCGTTCAGATGGGCCCCGTCTATCTCCAGCAGACCGTCGAGCAGGCGGTCGCGCAGCCTGGCGGTATGGCGGTTGCGGGCGTCCATGTTCTCCACCGCCAGGGCAGCGGCCTTGCCCAGACCCACTATGCCGGGGACGTTCTCGGTGGCGGGCCTCAGCCCTCCTTCCTGACCGCCGCCGTGCATGAGCGGCCTCACCGGGCTGCCTTCCTTCACGTACAGCGCCCCCGCCCCTTTGGGCCCGTGCAGCTTGTGGGCCGAGAGGGAGAGCATGTCAATGCCCAGGTCGCGGACGTCCAGTGGCATGCGGCCGTAGCCCTGCACCGCGTCGGTGTGGAACAGGGCCCCGTGCTCGGCGGCTATCGCCGCAAGCTCGCGGAGGGGCTGCAGCGTTCCTATGACGTTGTTCGCCGCCATGACGGTCACCAGCAGCACATCGTCGGAGATCTCCCTCTCCAGGTCCGCAGGGTCCAGTGAACCGCCCTCGTCCACCGGCAGCACGGTCAGCTCGAAGCCTTCGGCGGCGAGGTGGTGGCAGGTGTCGAGGACGGCGGAGTGCTCCACCGCCGAGGTTATCAGGCGGCGGCGCCCGCCGGCGGCGAGGGCACCGCCGGTGATGGCCATGTTGTCCGACTCGGTGCCGCTGGAGGTGAACACCAGCTCACTGGGGTAGCAGTTCAGCGTCCGAGCGACGGCCTCCCGCGATGAGCGCATGGCGGCGGCGGCCTCGTCCCCCAGTCGATGGAGGCTGCTGGGGTTGCCGTAGCTCTGGCGCAGGAAAGGCATCATGGAGTCCAGCACCTCCTCGTCCAGGCAGGTGGTGGCGTTGTTGTCGAGATAGACCCTGCGCATGTCCACGCAATCGCCGCGGCGGTAGTTATGGATTATGGCTAGGGAAACTTCAATAAACGCGAACGGGATGGAGGCGGTATGGACGTCAGCAGGCTGAGGGAGGACTTCCCTCTGTTGAGGGATGGTTCGCTGGTCTACATGGACAGCGCCTGTCAGAGCCTCAAGCCCGACTGCGTCATCGAGGCCATGGACCTCTACAACCGCGAGTACCCCGCCTGCGGCGGCCGCAGCGTGCACCGCCTCGCCGACAGGGTGTCGATGGAGGTGGACATCGCCCGGGAGAGGCTGGCGGAGCTGATCGGCTCCCCCGCGGCCGAGAGGATTGTCTTCACCAAGAACTGCACCGAGGCCATCAACACCGTGGCCTCCGGCCTCGGCCTCAAGTCCGGCGACCGGGTGCTGACCACCGACATCGAGCACAACTCCAACCACGTCCCCTGGCTGCGGCTGCAGCGCCACGGCGTGCGCCGGGGCATATGCCCCACCGAGGACGGCGCCCTGGACATCGAGACCTTCAAGGAGCACCTGAGCGCCGACGTGGCGCTGGTGTCCATGGTGCACACCTCCAACGTCACCGGCACCACCATCCCCGCCAAGGAGGTGGCGGAGATCGCCCACGACCACGGCGCGCTGCTGATGCTGGACGGGGCGCAGCACTGCGGCCACGCCCCCTTGGACCTCGAGAAGCTCGACGCCGACTTCTACACCGTCTCGGTGCAGAAGATACTCGGCCCCACCGGCGTCGGCCTGCTCTACGGGAAGGAGGAGCTCCTCGAGCGCCTGGAGCCTCTGAGCGTCGGCGGCGGCACCGTCGGCCTCGCCGACTACGGCTCGGTGAACCTGCTGCCCCCGCCGGAGCGCTTCGAGGGCGGCCTGCTGAACTACGCGGGCGTCATCGGCGCCTCCAAGGCGGCGGAGTACCTGATGGGGATCGGCATGCGCCGGGTACGGGAGCATGAGGCCTCGCTGCAGCGGAGGCTGCACACCCGCTTGGAGGCCATCCCCGAGCTGAGCATCGTCGGCCCCGATGACCCCGGGCTCCGCGGGGGCATTCTCTCTTTTAACGTGGAGGGCATGGGCTCCCACGACGTGGCCATGATACTCGATGAGATGGCGGGGGTGCTGCTGCGCTCGGGCATGCACTGCTGCCACCCCTGGTTCCAGTCCCGCGGCCTGAACGGCTGCGCGCGGGCCTCCATGCACGTCTACAACGACCACGGGGACGTGGACAGGCTCGCCGACGCATTGCAGGAGATGGCCTCCACCTTCTGCAGGTGAAGCTCCCCTCCCCTCTCCTCGGCGCTTATCCTGACTGCGCTCCCGCTGTCGAGCGTCATCCTTCCTCCGCCGTAGGGGGCCTCCAAGGGACGGAGGTGGCTGCGCTCGCCGTCGCTGACCGTCACCCTTCCCTCGTCGAGTTCCAGGGTCCAATCCTCGGAGGGGAGGATGCGTGAGCAGTCCAACACCATCGACGCCCCGCTCCGCGACACGGAGACCAGGAGGCTGTCGAAGGACTCGGCGATCGATGCCGCCTCGTCGTCCATCCGGGCGTCCGCATGGGTCTGCAACAGGGGCCCCAGGGCGGCGAGTAGCATGAGGGCGCAGACGCTCATCACCGCCCGGGAGAGGGTGAACTCCATCATCGCAGGCCCACCCAGACGCCGTGGGACCCGCCGCGCTCCTCCGCCCGCAGCACCAGCGAGGCCCGGCCCTCGATGACCAGCTCGCCGTCGCTGTGCATAGGGAGGCGGGCATGGTCATGGATGGAGCTCAGCCGTTGCCCCTTATGCTCGATATGGAGAGCCCCGCCGTCATCGATGACCAGCGCCGAGTCCTCCGGCAGCGACACGTGCAGAGCACGGCTGGACCCGAGGCCCTGGAAATGCAGTTCCAGGGCGGCGTCGAGTATCCGCTGCGCCTCGGCCTCGCAGTCCCGCAGCGCCGCCTCCCTCTCCTGCATCTGCAGCGCCGCGTCGGCCACCGGGAGGGAGAGGGAGATGATCAACAGGGTGAGCGTGAGCCGCAGGGGCATGTCGATGACCGCCCGCCGGTCCATCATACCACCAGGACCCTGGCCTCGGAGACGCCGTCATAGCCGCTCTTGGTCGCCGTGACCTCCAGGAAGCCCACGCCCGTCCCCGGCAGCTGCATGCTCAGGCCGCTGAAGAGGGCCACGCCGTCCTCGCCGGTGACCGCGTAGACGGTGCCGCCGCCGTCGCTGACGCCGCATCCGCTGAGGACCACCGCCGCCCCCGGCAGCGGGTCGCCCATGCTGTCGTGCACCGTCACCTCAAGAACGATGCCCTCCCCGTGCCTCGTGCCGTTCAGCTCGCTGTCCAGCTCTATCTCCCCGGGCTCGAGGGCGATCGGGCCCATGCCCTGGGGCATGTCTATCGCCGACATCCAGCCGACGATGACGGTGGTGGCCAGCCCGGCCACAATCACCAGTATCATGAGCTGCAGCGGCAGACCCTCGATGGCGCCGCCGCGGTCATGGCGGAGTGCGGCGTAGCGCTTCGCCGTGGACTTCATGGCCGTGCGAGCGGCGGGGGCGCTTATATCGCTGTCAACTGCATCTAGGCTGCGGGCTCACAGGCTTCGGACGCAAACGTCCTCGTGACGCGCGCCGCCAGGGGCGAGGACGCTGCTCTTTAGGCGGAGGGCGGAGACGGTCATGGACCCCAGCTCCTCCCCCTTCCAGGAGGACAGACCGTCCATGGCCGAGGGGTCTGGCCTCTTCAGCCGCGCCAGGGTGAGATGGGGCCGGAAAGGTCGGGCCTCGCCGGGCAGCCCCATGTCCTGGAGCCGCCGCTCCAGCCTTTCAACGATCCGTGGGAGCGCCCCGCCGTCCTCCACGCCCGCCCACAGCACCCGGGGCCGGTGCTCGCCGGGGAAGCAGCCCACTGAGCGGAACGCCATCTCGAAGGGCCCCTCCCCCTCGACGGCCTCCTCCAAGGCCTGGCAGAGCTCGGTCGTCATGGCCGGGTCCTGATCGCCGAGAAACCTCAGGGTGATGTGGAGGGAGTCGGGGCTCATGACCTTGGCGCCCGGGATAGAGCGCATCTCCCGCAGCAGCGAGCGCAGGCGCTCGCCGGGCTCCACGTCCACGGCGTAGAACAACCTCATGCCCCTTTATCCAGATGGGCGCAGAAAAAACTTGGGGACGGCGATTCCCTTTTATAAGCCGGGAGGAATCCATGGTCCATGGGTTTGGCGCTTCAGTTCGCCAGTTACGCTGGCTGGTGGGTCGGGTGCAAGATGGGCTTCAAGAGGCCTCTTGTCAACACCATGATCATCCATTACGACTGCAACCTCAGCTGCCGCCACTGCAGCATCGGGGGCAACCGCCACCTCCTCCCGGCCAAGCAGAGCCTGAGCTATGCGGAGATCGAGGAGGAGATGCGCGAGCACTTCCGCCAGGGGGCGCGCATACTCTACTTCGAGGGCGGGGAGCCCACCATCTGGTCCGACGGCGGCAAGGACCTCGGCGACCTCATCGCCCTGGGCAGGGAAGTGGGGTACTTCAACATCGGCTACACCACCAACGGCACCAACGTGTTCTTCGAAGAATCGGACGTGATATCCATAAGCCTCGACGGCCCGCGGGAGGTCCACGACAGCATAAGGTGCGAGGGCGCCTACGACAGCATGATGGGCAACCTGGAGCAGATCTCCCATCCGGCGGTCTTCGCCAACATGGTGGTGCAGCGCGACAACTTCCACACCGTCCGCCAGGTGGCGGAGCTCGTGCAAGACAACCCACGGATACGCGGCGTGATCTACAACTTCATAACCCCCCCGCCCCACGATCTCACCCTCACACTGGACGAGAAGAGGGCGGTGGTGGAGGAGATACTCATGCTGAAAAAAGAGGGCTACCCGGTGCTGAACTCCAAAAAGGCCCTGCGCCTGCTCCTGGAGGAGGACTTCTCCGGCAAATGCCCCCACCACGTGTCCGCCTTCGTTCTCCCGGACGGCTCCCACGCCCGCGGCTGCCCCATGGAGGGGACCGAGTCCTGCCGCAACTGCGGCTTCGACGCGGTGCGGGAGTACTACCTGATCAACCGCGGCGACCCGTTCACCATCACAGAGATGTCAGGAATGTTCGCGCTGACAAAACGATGAGGTAGAGCAGCATCGTGAGCATGCTCACGCCGAAGAACTGGGGGGCGATGCGCACGTACCACAGTTCATCCTTGCGGTCCATGGCCCTCCACGAGCGGAGCGCCAGCGGCAGGGTGAGGAGCAGCAGCAGGTTCAGCGGGTGGAAGACGGCGGTGGCGGCCACCAGCGCATAGAACGCCGCCTGCAGCCCCTTGATCACCGGCACCGCCCGCTCGCGGCCGCCCATCCTCACCGCCAGGTCCTTCTCGCCGTGACGGAGGTGGGACTCGTATCCCGACATGGCGTCCACCGCCCGCATCAGGCCCACCGCCAATGCCACCGCCGCCGCGAAGACCGCCATCTCCCAACTGAAAACGCCGCTCAGCACGTAATGGGAGAAGAAGACCAGCATGAAGAAGGATATGCCCACGTTCACCTCTCCGAGGCCGCGGGCGCCCATGTTCAACGGCGGGGCGGTGTAGAAGTAAGCCAGCAACAGGCCTGCCAGGCCGAGGACGATCACCAGCAGGCCGCCGTGCAGCACTATGGGCAGCGCCAGCAGCAGGGATGCCGCCACCAGGAACGCCATCACCAGGCGGCCCTGCTCGGCGGTGATGAGGCCGCGCTCGAACTGGTTGCCGTCCCAGTATATCTTCTTCAGCATCTCGTTGTCCTCGAACACGTCGGACTCCCTCATGGTGGAGAAACGCTCCTCCTCCACCTCGGCGTCGACGCCGCTGACGTGGTCGTAATAGTCGTTGGAGAAGTTGACGAACATCGCCATGAACCACACCGTCAGCGGTATCAGCGCCGCGATCAGCAGGTCGTCGCTGTACGCCAGGCCGTAGGCCACGCCGCACAGCGATGCCAGCACGAAGGGCAGGGTGTAGCTGAAGCGCATTATCAGGTTCAGTCTGCGCAACGGGCCGATGCTCCGGTCCTCGGTCATCGGCGGTCGAATGCCCAACGGCTATTTCTTTATTGCTCCCGGCGGCGGAAATGGGACATCTGCTTATCCAGCCTCGCCACGAGCTCCCCCCGGCCCGGGGTGACGAACTCATGCGTCACATGCCCAGGCTTGACCCTGTCCACGATGCGGAGGCAGGCGTCGGTCTCGAATGGCGAGTGCCAGTCCATGCGGCCGAAGTGCGGGTAGGCGATGGAGAGCTTGCCGTCGATGTCCGCCTCCCGGTACTCGGCGCTCTCCCCCCGGTCCACCGTCTCGGCCTGGTAATCGGCGGAGAGGCTGAGATGCAGGTGCATGGCCCCGATGCGTTCCACCGAGTCATCGCCTAACCGGTCCAGCGCCGTTTCCACGTTCTCCACCGCCGCGGCCTCCTCACGGCAGTCGCGCAGCGCGTTCATCAGATGGCCGGTGTCCAGGCAGAGCATCCAATCCTCGAATTCCAATCTCCTCTCCAGTTCCGAGACCTCCGAGCGGTCCAGGAGCCTCAGGCCCGGCCACCACAGGTTCTCCAGGGCCAGGGGGAAAGGGGGCTCGCCGCCGGGGAAGGAGGAGACGGCGGAGTTCAGCAGCTCCGCCAGCGCCGCCAGCACCTCGCGGTCGCTGAAGCCGTTGCGCTGGGAGAACACGTGGTACAGGTCGGGGCTGGCGCCGTGGAACACGCCGTAGGCCGGCCGCAACGGGGCGGCGTGGGCGATCATCTCGGTCACGGTGCGCACCATGGAGCCGCGGTCGCGACCGTAGCAGAGGAAGAGGCATTGCTCGTCGCTGAGGCCTTCCAGGTCGTGGCGTCCGTTCCAGCCGGAGAACCAGTCCACCGCATAGGGCAGATGCACCGCCTCCACCACGTCCGCCATCCCCTCCGGGGAGGGGAAGTGGCCGGTGAGCATCTCCGTCCCTGAGACGCCGCCCTCGTCCACCAGTCTTCGAACGCCGTCCCCGCCTCCGAGTCGCTCGAGGTCGAAACCGTAGGCCGATATGTTCACCAGGTGCCGGGGCATCGGGCGGCCATGGCGTTGGACGCTCAAAAAGATGAGGGTCAGAAAAGCTCGAACGCCGCCGCCAGCGCGCCGTTGACCGCCCCCATGGGGTCGTAGGCGCCGCCGACGATGACCACGTCCTCTTCCTCCATGTCCTCCAGGGAGCGTATCTCCTTCGCCAGCCGGGGGCGTTCACGGTCCAGGTCCCAGTCGGGCGGCATCAGTAGCCTGCCGTCGCGTTGGAGGATGGTGGTGCAGCCCTCCGAGCCCGCCCTTATGCCGGCGTCCCGCTGCTGCATGCCGTTCTCGATCTTGTGGGCAACCCCTTTGACCAGCACCGCCTGCTGATGGTCGCCGACGACGAGGTCGCCGATGTCCAGGCCGATGATCTTTATCGGGAGCTCGGCCAAGAAGCCGTGCCCCTCGCGGGAGATCTTTATGCCAGTTTGCTTCACATCGATCATCTCCCACTCCCGGAGGGTGTTGATGATGCGCCTCATGCTCCCCTCGCCGATGCCCACCAGCTCGGCGAGGCGCTTGCGTCCCAGCCGCTTCCCCGATGCCAGCAGATAGAGGGTCCAATAGACGTGATGATCCTTGAACCGGAACATGGGACCGTACTGGGGTACGTCGATTATCTTCATGATATCAGAAGGTGCTCAGCTTGCCGTCGATGATCATCTCGGTTACCCTGTCGATGTTCTGCAGCCAGTCCTGGGTGATCTGCTCCGCCTCCTTGCTGTGGCGCTCCATTACGCCCTGGTCCCTGGTTATTATCTGGATGTTGGCGTTGTGCGGCTCGGATATGGGGCTGCCTATCTGGGAGAGCAGCCGCACCCGTACCTCCGCCTCGTCGGGGACCTCCTTGGCTATGTCCTCGGCTATTATCCGTGCCAGGATGTTATAAATCTTTCCGATGTGGGTGATGGGGTTCTTGCCCGAGGTGGCCTCCATGCTCATGGGGCGGTAAGGGGTGATGAGGCCGTTGGCGCGGTTCCCCCTCCCCACCGAGCCGTCGTCGCCCATCTCCTGGGAGAGGCCGGTGCAGGTGAGGTAGTAGTTCTCGCGGGCGTAGTCGTCGGCGGTGTTCACGTCCACCGCCAGGTCGAGGTCGGTGAACTTGAGCAAATGGTCGTGGGTGCGCGAGCGAAGCTCATCAACCACCGA
>Ga0207421_10000115_pt1 | contig 88601 bp, 99 predicted proteins | sample SodLakKL_010_SED_4_FD_187542 | JGI IMG/M metagenome (GOLD analysis project Ga0207421, IMG submission 187542) | Alkaline sediment microbial communities from Lake Tanatar, Kulunda Steppe, Russia - 8KL_010_SED (SPAdes) (version 2) | ecosystem: Environmental > Aquatic > Non-marine Saline and... | reverse complement strand
ATGCTCAGCGACGAAGAAGGGAAAAAGATCGTCGGATACGCACGCAAAGTCCTGGAGAGTTATGTGAAAAACAAAGAGATTGCAGAGGTTCCGGATGAAGATTTTCTCAACGAAAACAAAGGTGTATTCGTGACTCTCAACAAGAACGGAGAGCTGAGAGGCTGTGTAGGAATTCCCCGTCCTGATTTTTCATTGGGCGAGGCTACGAAAAGAGCTGCAAAATCCGCAGCCGACGACAGAAGATTCCCACCTTTGAAGCCAGGAGAACTGGAGGACATAGAGATAGAGGTAACCGTTCTCACAGAACCGAAGGAGGTTGAAGTAGAGAACTCAGATGAATACCTGGATAAAATAGAGGTAGGTAAACACGGCCTGATAATAGAATGCAAAGGCCGCGAAGGACTTCTTCTGCCGCAGGTTCCCGAGGATCAGGACTGGAGCTGCAAGGAATACCTCGAGGGGCTCTGCAGGAAGGCCAGGCTTGAACCTGGAGCCTGGGAAAGAGACCATACTGTAATAAAGTCATTCGAGGGTCAGGTATTCGAAGAATGATACCCACGAAAGAAGTCGCTTCCGGTACACACTAAATATGGAGTTCATCGACACACATCGAGGTCACCTTTATATACAAAACAAATCAATTGATATCATACGTGATAGAAAATGGAAATATTCATTTTAGTTTGCCTCCTGGCTCCCGTACTTGCCAAGTACGCAGGAATCATGGAGAGAGCAAAGAGAGGATTCTCATTGATAGCTGGAGCAGGTGTTCTTTACCTGCTTGCTCACTCCTTTGGCCAGACGGAGCTTGTAGTTGACAAGGCAGCAGAACTGGCAACCTACGGTTCCTACTTGTTTGGTATCATCGGATGGATCTTCGTACTTGTAGGAACTCTGATGGTAGCTTACAAGCTAGCCATGGAAGAGTAGGTATCAAAAAACCCCCACCAGTCTTTTCTTATTTTTATTATCTTTATTCTCAACAAGACAGTCGAGGCATATCTTCCACTTACCAGGAGCATAGGGTAAAACCTTTCTTCGGTCAATGATTTCAACACTCTTACCTTCCTCTGCAGCTACCTCCCTTACCTTCTTCTCGGAATCCTTGAAAAGATCCTCATCCTCACTCCAGCTGTAGTAATTGATTACACCCTCATCCTTCAGACATTTCATAGCTAAACCGAGGAACTTATCAGAACCCTTAGGGAGAGGCATGATAACCCTGTCACATCTGCCGAAATACTCAGAACAAACTTCCCTTACGTCACCTTCTATAGGGACGATCTTATCTTCGACGTTGTTCAGATCAATATTCTCCTCCAGATAACCGTAGGCTTCAGGGTTTAGCTCAACGGCATATATCTTCTCCACGTCCTTCTCTCTCGCTATTCTTACTGGAAAGGGACCTACACCTGCAAACATAGCCATAATAACTTCTTTCTCTTCGACCTGGTCAACTATCCTTTCCCTCTCCTTTGCCTCCCTCTCAGAAAAATACATTTCAGTTGGATCAAGCCTGAAACGGCAGCCGTGTTCCTTGTGCAAGGTTTCTGTATTCTCGTCTCCTGCCAAGAACTCGTAGTCTCTGGTACGGAACTGACCCTTTCTTCCGGAGACCTCTCGGAGAACTGTTCTTATATGACTGTTCAGTTCCATCAAAGTCTCGCCGATAAGCTCCTTCCTGTGTTCCAGTTCCTCAGGAACCTCTATGACAGCTATATCTCCTATGACCTCAAAGGACTTAACCAAACTGTCTAACTCTTCCTCAGTAAGCCTGTCCTCTAAAGCCTCTTTGAGATCCACTCTGAAACACCCATCAAAAATCTCTCGACGTTCCGTAAAAAGTTTTCGACGATGATCCCAAACTGTTCCGAAGCAACTACCTCCTCGACGGCTCTCTCCTCGATCTCTATCTCCTCTCTTTCGTCCTTAAAGGTTTGGTTTAGATCAACTCCGTCGAAGTCGAACCCCTGGTCGTTGACCTCCTCGAGACAGTCTTCAAACTCTGCCTTCCTTTCCGCGTAACAAGGCTTAAGATCTATAAGCTCTTCCATTAAATCAGCCTTTTCCTTGGGGTCTTCTACAGTTTCCTCGACCTGTGAAAGCTCGTGATGCATCTCCCGAAGAGACTCAACACCTTCCTCTTTGACCTTTTCACGTATCATAAGCTCGGATAGAGCATAGCCGAAATCCCTTGCTACGTGACTTTCTTCACCTCTGGGAGACCAGTACTTTATCCAGTCCTCTCCTTCCTCGTAGTAGCTCCACAGCTCCCCAGGAGAAGACCTCGACGGTAACCTGTACCTACTGCCATCCTCTTCAAAGGTCACTCCCTCACCAAATATCTCTGCCCTTGGAGAATCCATGGCTTCGGAAGCAAGGAGCTCGACAAACTGAGCCTTTCCTTCATCGTAGTAGGCCGTTCCTGTTCTGTCCCAGTTCATAGCCCTTGAGTTGAAGGCATGAACCGTTTCATGGAGTAACGTCTTTATTTTATCCGGACCTTCAAGCTCCTCACGGAGAACAACGAGACCTCCTGTCTCATGTGTTCCTTCGCTCCAGGCACTGAACTCCTCGTTGTAGGATTCATCATCCAGAAACACGACAGGAATTCTTTCGTGTGGGTTCGACCTGCCCGTGATGTAAATAACAAGAGGGAAAAGCTCCTCGGTCTCCGATAGGTCCTTCTCGCCCGAATGGTAGTAGTTTTCTGTCTCTTGTCCACCGTCGGAGAGATAACCACGAATCCAAAGATGTCCTTCGCCTTTGAACTTCAGCTCATCCCCTGAATACTCGGACCGGAAGCCCACTGGCTCGTGCCAAGAAAGCACGTTCTCGCTTGTGATGGAAGCGCTCGTCTCCTTTCCTTCAAACCCGAAGAGGCTGACGTCCATCTTTTTGAGGTACTGGAAACGTTCCCTGACAGCCTCCTCTGACCTCCACCTTACCCTTATATCATGTTCCTTCCTCGGAAGCGGAGAATCGACCTCGAGCACCAAACCTCCGTCCTCATAGCTGTAAGAGGCCTCGCCTACTTCACTTTCGACGCTCAAGACCTCCATATCCTCCTCCTGCCCTACTGTGATCCTAGTACCTCCGCTAGGCTCGTCGGACTCGATAACCAAGGAGGAGTTTACCTGAGCTCCTGAATCCTCCAACCCAACTCTATGGACTACGGAGGCCGATGAGAAGGAGGTGAGTAGAGCGAAGGCTAGGACAAATGAAGCTAACAAAGCGATATTTCTGCCCCGGAAAACCATACAACTAATTAGTTAAATCTACAGATAAAAGTTTAGATAGGATGAAGCTGGCCGTAATTTCAGACATCCATTCTAATCTTCCGGCTTTACAGGAAGTACTAAAAGAGGTTCAAAGCGAAGAAGTGGATATGCTTCTATGCCTGGGTGATATAGTAGGTTATGGTCCCTTCCCAAACAGGACAGTAGAGGTCCTCCGGAAAATAAAGACGGAAAAGATCTTCGTGAGAGGAAACCACGACGACCGCGTTCTGGAAGGTAAAACAGAAAGGCTAAGCAGAGACGCTGAAAGAGCCGTTCAATGGACAAAGAAGCACATAAACGAGAAAAACCTAAGGTTCTTGCGAAAGCTGGACAGGACAGAAGAAGTCAAAATTGGAAATAGCAAGGTATTTCTAGCCCACGGAAGCCCGAGAAAACCGCTTAGTGAGTACATATACGAAAGCACGGAAGAGGAGCTGCTTGAAAGTTTCTTCAGGATGACGAACTCTGACGTAATACTTCTAGGGCACACGCACGTTCCTTTTATCAGAGAGGTCGGGGGTAATCTGATTTTAAATCCCGGCTCCGTAGGCCAGCCGCGTGACGGCGATAACAGAACAAGCTACGCTATTTTGGACACGGAAAACTGGGAAATAAACCAAGAGAGAACTGACTACGATGTGGAAAAGGTAGCCGGTGAGATAAAGAGAAGTAGGCTTCCGAGTAGCCTCGCACAGAGGCTGTACCACGGCAGTTAGGATATTTAAAGCTCAAGTGCCCTACTTTCTTCATGCTCAAGCTGGTAGGTCTTGGTCTAACGGACGAGAAGGATATGAGCCTCAGAGGCTTGGAGGAAGTGGAGAGTGCGGACAGAGTTTTCCTTGAGGACTACACTTCGCAGTGGAAGGGGGAGGAAGGTTTGAAGGATAAGCTGGATAAGGATGTGGACAAGGTCAAAAGAAGCGAGCTGGAGGAGGACTCAGACAGGATCCTCGATATAGCTGCAAAGGAGGACGTTGTTGTGCTTATTCCCGGGGACCCGCTTGTCGCTACAACCCATGTCGAGCTTCTGATACAGGCCAAGAAAAGAGGTATAGAAACAAGGATAGTTCACTCTTCCTCGATATATTCCGCCGTGGGAGAAACGGGACTGCAGATATACAAGTTCGGGAAAACTACAACGATACCGATTCCCCAGAAGAACTACAGACCAGAATCGCCGTACGAAGCTATAAGGGAGAACAAGGACCGAGGCTTACACACCCTTGCTCTTCTTGATATAAAGGACAGGCCCATGGAGGTTTCCGAAGCTCTGGAATATTTGCTTGAGATAGAGGGAGAAAAACAGGAAGAAGTTATAAGTAAGGACATTCGAGTTGTAGCCTTTAACGTAGGTAAAGAAGGAAAAAATATGACCTACGAAAAGGTCTCTGACCTTCTGGACAAAGACTTTCCCACACCTGCCGTTTTGATCTTTCCGGGAGAGCTCCACGAAAAGGAGGAAGAAGCTCTCGAAGTATTCAGCGAGGAGGTTTGATGAAAGATACGGAACAAGAGCTAACAAACGAAACGGAAAAATGGCTGGAGAAGTTGAAAGATGAGGAGATTGAAGTTAAGGGCGAAAAGGGGAAGATGTTTCTTGAAAATATAGAAGCATACACAGAGGATGCGCAGCACTTCCTTGACGAAGAGGACCTGGTACGTGCCTTCGAAGCTGTGGTCTGGGCCTGGAGCTGGCTTGAAATAGGTGAAGAACTGGATCAAATAAGGAGAAGTTGATCAGAAATTTTCCTCAAAGTATAAATTCTTTAGGAGTTATTATACTCTGTAACCACTAAAAGGTTAAAAATAACCATAACTTTTAAATAGTAGGAATGTTAATTACTAATCGGTGACAAAATATGCCAGATGATCAAGATGACGAAAGCTTCCAGGAGGTAGCAGAAGAGTTGAGAAAGAAAGTAAGTGAAACACTCCATGAAGAAGCAGGAGTCCGTGAAGCGATGAAAAACACTGAGAAAAACTATGAAGATGAACCCGAACCCGAGGAGTCCGCGAAGGAAATAGGCAGAGATGCAGAAGAAAAGAGCGAAGAAGTTCGTGGAAAATATGAAGAATTAAAAGGAAAGATTTCTGAAGATGGACCAATAGACCTCGATACTATAGAGTTCGTAGACAAGGAGTTAAGCCAAAAGGAGGTAAAGGAATTTGTAAGGGACGTTTCTGAGGGAGTCATCGAAGACGGGAAAGATCTTATTGAATACATAAACAACATGAATGAACAGGCAAAGTACAACTTAGATAACAATCTAGGAGAACGTGCAAAGGCATCGAGAGAAATTGCTAAAGCTTACGATGAGGTTCTTGATGAAGATTCGGATAACATAAAGGAAAGGCTACACGAAGAAGATGATAATGAGGACCGTGGCGACTTTCCAGGAAGCATTAATGATGTCCTCAACAAGGACGCTGAACTAAAGTACGACGAATTCAGGAGTGAAATAAAGGCAATAAAAGAAGAGCTTGAAGAGGGCAAGGAAGAAATAAGAGATGAATACTTAGGCCAAATTGAGAACCTCATCGATCACCTAGACAATGTTTACCAGGACATTGAAAATGAGGACTACAACAACGGAACAGGACACGGAGATAATAGCTATGAAGGAGGAGGGAACGAAAACTACGAGGAAGAAGGAAGTGGAGAACCTGAGCTCACAGAAGAAGACTTGGACAGAAAGCTGTCCGAAGACGAAGAGCCTCAAGAAAAACGTCCGCAAGAAAAACTCATAGACGATCTTTTAGGGGCATACGAAAAAAGGAAGGATGGCATCAGTACCCACGAAAAGAAAAATATGCATGATCCTGAGACAGGATTCACCTACGAAGCAAAATGCGGTGCCGAGATAGATTATCTCAAAGACCAGGGCTGGGAAGAAGCAGGAGAACTTGTATTTGAGTACGATGATAGCAAGACAGAAGGAGTACCAGAAGAAGAAAGATATGAAATTATGGGACGCCAGATACTCAGAGATGAAAATAATGTGGGTTATGCAAGAGAAAAGATAGATGAACACTTTGATGATGCCGACGATGAAGTATACGAACAGTTGAAAGAAATAGAGTTGCAAAATCAGGCCAGGAAGACTGTACTTGACCACCTGGATAAAAAAATGTCGGGTTAAGAAAATCTACAGGCAATTCAGGCCCTGTTAGAGGTTTTCTGTAAATTTTCCTCCCCTTAGCTTTAAATAGTAGGAGTGTTAATTACTAATTGGTGACAAATAATGTCTGATGATTATCTTGTTGAAAATTTAGGCAATTACGGAGATAATGACGATTATGAAGAGGGAATAGGTTTTGACAACAGCATAGTAGGCGGAGTTGCTGATATTCTACTTCCTGAGGTTCAGGGTCTGTGGGAAGTTTACAACGAGAAAAAGGAAGAAATTGAAGATATAGACTACCTCGACAGAGTAAACGGTAAAGACGTGGTAAAGGAAGAAAGGAAGAAGAAGGAATACATAGACCACATCATTCCAAGGGTCATGGAAAGGATTGAAGAGAACGATATTACCTCGGGAGAACTAAAGGAAAGAATAGGTGATGAAGCATACGAAGAACTGGAAAGAAGGGGGCTCATTGATGAAACCGACGAAATGGATGGATACAGCAACGGTGAAGTCAACATTGAGTACGAGGATATCGAAGGCTCTGAAGATGAAAGCAGCGACAGCAATGCTGAACTTAACTTCGAGTACGAGGTCTAAGGTACTGGACGGAACCTATCCAAGGTGATAAGATGCCTGAATGGGGAGAAAAGATGGATGCAATAAGAGAAGAAGCTGTCGGTGAGGCCAGGGTATCTCAGGTACTCAACGAAATAGACCCCAGCAAAGTAAACCAGTTCGATCCGGAAAATATCGGTTTCCTGCTTGATTCTGCGGCAGACACCTTAGAACTTCTAAATGAAGGACAGGAGAACAACAGAACTATAGCCGACGGTATTGCCAACGGTGTGGAAGTTGAGGATTTACAGGAAGCTGAGGAAGAACTGGATAGATACGATGAAAGAGTACCTAGAGACAGTTCGCTGACGATCATTGATACCTATGAGAACAATATTGAAGGTCTTGACAACTACCAAAGATTCTACGACAAGCTTGAGGAGCTTTCCGAAAAGGAGAGCAAGAGGTACAGAAGAATAAAACACGCCTGGGAAAACTACAACAGGGAAGATCTTGGGGCCTGGACCAGAGACGAGTTAATAGAAAGTATAACGGGAGGCTTTGAAGGAAATGAAGATGATAAGGACCTGGGAAACATCGATAGGGAACTCAGAAGAAGGTACAACGACCTCCTCGATAAGCTTGAAGGTCGTGAGGGGCTGACCGAGGAGGAGATAAGAGAGGTCGAAGAGGAAAAAAACCGTTTGTCTGACTGGTTAGAAACACGTAGAAATTTAGCAGAGAGATACGAAAACGACCAAGGAATATACATGATTGACTGGGATATAAGCCCCGATGAAGGAAACAGACAGTACAGAGCACTTGATTTCATTGAAGAGGAAACGGGAGAGAATCCAATTACCAACGACTTAGAAGAAAATCTCAGACAAGGCTACATTGACAGGTTCGGTGAGAAGTTCGAGGAATTAGAGCAAGCTGAAGACCTCAGAATCCTCAATGTAGAAGGCGACAATGACGAAGAAAGATACCTAAAGGCTCCTATGCACGAAGAGTCGCTCGAGATAATAAACTACGTTGAGGAAGAAAGCAGGTGGCAGGAATCAGAATATGAAGATCTTTTAATAACAGAGGAAACGTACTCGGTAGAGAATCTATCAGGCGACCTGCAAATAGAAGAAGAAAGGGTAAAGGGTGGTCTAAACTGCATCGATAACAACTACTCCGATCAAACCTACAGTGTCGAGTCCATCGAAGATGGAACTGAGGAACTCAGATTCTTAAAAAATTCCGGGTTAGAAGAATACTGAGAGCTATTTCCTTTTCATTTAATACATTTTTATATAAAACAGATAAGAAATAATTAGATAGTATGCCAATTGAGATAAGCGAAGAGGTGATATACGAGCTATTTTTCAGGGCCATACTCAAGGTTCCCGAGTGTCCAGGTCCTGACGGAGGGTGGGGCTGCCTAACAGGAAACCTCGAGCACGATCTGATTTTCTCGTTCTTTTTACCTCACCTGGTCCTCTTCATATTTCTAATAATGTTGAGCTCCAGTGTCCCTGGACTCAGTAAAGATAATGGTAAAAAAGGCCTGAGACTCCTCCTCGTAATCGGCTCGTATATATTCATAGTTTACACGGGAATATACGGATTTCTAGCCTATTGGCTTGTAATCTGGCTTGCTGTGGCAATAGTTATATCTCTGCTCAAGTTCTTCCTGTTAAGAGCAGTCGGGAGTCCAAGCAATAGGAAGGATATAGCTAAGAGCTTCGGAGGCATAGCTGCTAAGTCCTGGTCAAAGCGCAAGAAGCTGAACAAAATAGACAAGCAGATAAACCAGGTCAGGAAGCTTAGAAAGGACAACCCACATAGCGATGAGCTAAACAGGATACTTGCAGAGTTAAAGATGGAAAAGGAGGAAATAAAATCCAACTGATAAAATGTCATCACCGTTCATCGAGATGATGGAAAGTCCTGCAGTACAGCCATATTTACCTTTCTTCTTCACCCTCGCAGTAGTCTACGGACTTTTGACAATAATCGGTGACGAAAACAAAGGACTTTTCAAAAAAAGCTCTGTGAACCTAATAATAGCTCTTGTGTTCGCGTTCTTTGCTGCAGGATGGCAACCATTCGTTGAATTCTTTTTCACATACTTCGGGCTTATACTCTGGGCGTTCATAGGTATATTCTTCATAGCCTTCTTCAAGAAAGCCCTCGGAACCGGAGATGCAGGAAACAAAGACAAAGTCATATTTTCCGGTATAATACTCCTCGTATTTGTTAGTGTTTTTACAATCCTAAGGGCTTACTTCCCCCGACTTGAAGTGCCTGTATTAGGAACTGGTAACTTCCTGTTCCTCGTAGGGCTTTTTCTCATACTCTACATGTTCTACAACGCCCACAAAATGAATGGTGGATAAATCTAGAACCGGGCTCGTCAAACTTTAAATAAATAACGGATAAATAAACAAATGGTAGCATGTCAGGCAGTGTTATAGGACAGATGATTCAGAACCTACAGGGATTAGGTTTCTTTGCTTACGTTCTGCCGTGGCTTCTGACTCTTGCAGTAGTTTTCGGTGTCCTTGAGCACTACGACATGCCTGACTCGCCTTCTGCCCGTGGAGTCATAGCCATAGTCGCAGCCTTTATCGTTCTACCGGTAGGTAACCTCATAGCTCCATTTCTGCAGGATCTTGTTACAGGCCTCATTGCTATAGGGATGGGTGCACTGGTAGCGATAATATTTGTTGAACTTCTCGGATACAAGGCAGGAGAAGTGGAAAATATATTCATGGCACACCCGAAGGTCTTTGGAGCTATCATGATAGCATTGGCAGTGTTAGTTTTTGTCGGTGCTGGAGGCATGGACCTCATAGGAGTAGACGTTGTGATAACCAGCGAGCTTGTAACGCTCCTCGCCTTCCTCCTTGTAATATCCCTAGGTGTATGGTTTATAGCAAGCGAAGAATAAAGAAAGCTTATAAAAGTTAACTACAAAATAAGAACTGTGAGAACATGGAAGAGACGATGGCTGAGCTACTCGGCGCAGAGTTCGCAGGAGGATTTTTCACCTATGCTCTGCCATGGCTTCTCACCTTTGCTATTGTATACGGACTACTGTCGATGATAGGAGACGGACTACCTAAAAGTGACTCAGCAAGAGCTATGATTTCGATAGTACTTGCATTTTTCTCACTCCTATTCGCACAGCCTTTGATGAGCTTTCTACAGGCAATAGGCGGGAGTGCTATAGTCGTCCTTACGGTTTTCATATTCTTCTTGATAATTATAGAGATGACAAGAACCGGCGGCGGTGCAAGAAGTCTAGTAAAAGACTACCCGAGGTTCTTTGGGATCGTGGTACTTATAGTAATTGTAGTTCTTTTCCTGGGAGCAGGCGGAGCCGAGCTGTTAGGACTGGAAAATATAACCCCACCAATCGATGCAGCAACTATGTTTTTCCTGGCAGTTTTAGTGCTTGTTATCTGGTGGATGATAAGCGAAGACAAGAAAGGGGGAAATGATTAGGTGAAATAAATGCTGACTCAACTTCCAAGCGACGTGGCCTTGATGGCACAAACCGGACCAGTAGAGGATATCTCACAGTTCATAGGAATAGACTTCTTTTCTATTGTACTTCCATGGTTGCTTACGTTTGCAATTGTATACGGAGTACTCAGCCAGCTCGGTGGCAAAGAGGACGGTATACCAGAAAACGACGCTGCCAGGGCAATAATAGGAATAGTCCTTGCCTTCATAATAGCTCCTGCACTTTCACCATACATCAAACAGGTAGCAGGACTTTCCGCAGGGTTCGTAGCACTGATTTCAGGCTTCCTCCTTGTAATAATATTCACGGAGGTTCTGGGAGTAAAATCCAATAAGGAGGATAACGACGGCGACAGAATGTCTTTTTTCCGGGCATATCCAAAGTTTTTCGGTTTCGTAGTAGCTGTTCTTGCCGTAATAGTCTTCATAGGTTCTGGAGGGCCCCAAGCAATGGGTATAGAGATTCCACCTTACATAGGACAGAACTATCCCCTTCTCTTCTTCCTAGGATTCATGGTCCTAGTAGTCTGGTGGATGGTAGACGAGTAAAGAAACGTGGGCTTAATCAGGCAAAACGCTTGGTTCATCTTCCTGGCTTGTCTCTATATCACTTTCAAGGGATACATCTGGTATTGATGAAGAAGGTTCTTCCGTTTCTTTAGAAACCGTCTGTCTTTCTCCAGGAGAGCTTCCGGAAGATTTCTCCATGAACTCCGGCACCGACTTCTTGAAAGCCTTTTCAAGTGAACTGATCCTCGACTCAATGGTATCCATCCGTGTTGAAAGATCCTTGATCTCTCCTTCCAAATCCCTCTTAACTCTGTTCTGCTTTTCCTTTATCTCATCCGCTTTCTCTATCGCTCTTTCTATATCCTCTCTGAGTGACTCCTCCTCTTCAAAGAAGGCCTCCATATCAGACTTAACGGACATCCACTTTTCATCCACGATCTCTTCTATGAGAATCTCCAGATCTATTTCCTCCTCTTCTGTCATCTCCAGGTATTGAGTATCTGAGCCGTCATCTTGTTTTCCTCTTTCGAAGCTATCCGATAGTCCTTCACGGGCCTCATCAGGTGCTGGAGCAATAAACTGCCCATCTGAAAACTGTTCTTCTCTCCTTGGAGGTGCCTCTTCAAAACCCCTCTCAGGTTCATCAAACTCGCCACGCGAAACCCTCTCCTCGCCGCCTGAGCTTGTAACCTTGCTCTTGAGGACCTTGTCTATACTCCTCTTTATATCAGAATTAGAGAAACCCATATCCCTGAGTTCGTTTATTATCTCCTGTTCGTTGTAACCCTTTGAAGCAAGTCTTTCCACCTCCTCCGTAGCTAAAGAAGGTTTTTGGTCCTGACCTGACTCCGAATTCTCATCTTTCTCATCTTTTCCTCCAAAACCCAGAACCATTGTATCTACTTCCTACTTTGTAATTCCTCTTTAATAAGGCTTCTGACCTCGTCCTCCGTCATGAATTCGCTCTCAAGGGGTGAAAAAAGGTCCACAAAGCTCTTGACCTCCTCGAGCTCGCTTCTCTTTGGAGTTTCTCCCAGCCTTTCCTTAAGCTTGGAAACTGTACTTTGGATCTTCATAAGATCGGTAGAAAGCTCTTCTAAACGAGAGGTGATATCCTCGATGCTTTCCTCCGATGACTTCTCCAGATCCATTATCCTCTCTTCAAAGGCCTTCAGGCTGTTTGCGAGCGATCTGGTTTCCTCCTCAACGTCCCTGATTCTCCTTGAATTCTCTTTAACCTGGTCCAGGAGTTCGTCTACTATGTCTCTCATCTCCGATGGACCGGAATCACCAAAAGCCATTATACCAATTTACTTTTTAAGATTCTGTTTAATAAATTTACCATAAGCGAAACTTTTAGAAACAATAACGTTAAAGAATTAAAAGTAGAAAGGAGCTGCGTTCCAATGCCATGTAATTACGAATACAACGAAGAGGGAAACAGACTTGAAGTCGACTGCTCGGGCTGCGTATACGGTAGCAGCGTTGCTGATTACGAAGAATGTATGAAGAGGACTATAGAAAAGTTGATGGAAGTCAAGGGCGTCGAGTCTATAATATTCAAGAACAACAGAGAATACGAATACCCGTACGAACAGACAAAGCTTCTCGCGGAAATAGCAGAGACCATACAAGATATAACGAAGGAAAAGGGACTCAGAAAGATCGAAAAGATGAGCACCTCAAACTGCAGGCATTACTTCGAGAAGAAGTACTCCGAAGTCAAGGACCTGGCCTTGGAAGAGATGACGAAGGACCCCGTAGGTGCTTACATACACCTCAAAAGAAATATAAGACACATGAGGATGCAGATAAAGGACTCTGATTCTCAAAGAACGGAATGCAAGGAGAAATATCTCAACAAGGTCCTAGTCCCAATAAAGGAGATGCTAGAAAGTACCAGACTTATAGAAGAAATTAAAGACGAGATCTCGGGATATCACCCAGGAAAGAGGGACATATACAGGGAAGTATTCCATCCATCTGTCAGGCCGAACTTTATGAGGACCAAGTATATGAGACAGACCCCCGAGGAAGGAAGCCTTCTTGAGCAGTACTCCACCGGTAATTCGGATATAGAGATATACGACCTGCCCGACGAGACGAGGCCACTTTACCACTTCATTCCACCAGAATTCAAGCTAAAAGAGAAAGAATACAGGATACTGGATACAGCACAGAGGTATCTCAGTGAGCATAGACCCGAAAGCACGGACTTTGCTGACTCGGAAAGAACCAGAGAGGTTTTCTCTTCGATAGGCAAAGATCTCCTGAAAGATATTTCCGAAAGAAGAGAAACAAATCTAAGTCCCGAACAGGTAGGAAAACTGACCTCGATACTTAGCAGATACTCCGGTGGACTTGGAATACTGGAAGCAATGCTTGAAGACACAAAAATACAGGATATATACTTGAACTCCCCTGTCGGAAGGGAACCAATCTTCATAAATCACGAGGAATACGGCGAGTGTAGAACAAATATAATACCCAGTCAGGAGGATGCCGAGAGCTGGGCTACAAAGCTGAGGCTGTCCAGTGGACGACCCCTTGATGAGGCAAACCCGGTCCTGGACACATCCATAGAAGTACCCGGAGGAAGTGCAAGGGTCACTATAATAGCCCCGACCCTGTCACCAGACGGTTTGGGATTCGCTCTCAGAAGACACAGAGAAGATCCATGGACCTATCCACTGTACTTGCAGCCCGATATAAACTACTTCAACGAACTCTTCGCTGGACTCATGAGCTTCATAATCGATGGAGGTAGAAGCTTCCTTATAGGCGGCGGACGAGGATCGGGTAAGACCTCGCTCCTTGGAGCCTCGCTCATGGAGATGAAAAGAAGCTGGAGATTGATAACAAGTGAGGACACCCTGGAACTTCCCGTTAACAGACTCAGGGACCTTGACTACGACGTTCAGAACCTGAAATCCAGATCTGTTATAACACGTGTAGAGACTGAACTCCCAGCTTCCGAAGCAATAAGAACAGCCCTGAGGCTTGGTGACTCTGCACTTATCATGGGCGAAGTGAGGTCAACCGAAGCACAAGCCTTATACGAGGCAATGCGCATCGGTGCAATGGCCAAGACGGTTGCAGGTACTATACATGGCGAGTCCGCCTACGGGCTATACGACAGGGTTGTCCATGATCTCGAAGTTCCTAAAACATCCTTCAAAGCTACAGATATCATCGTTATATGCAACAGGATAAAGAGTGCATCAGGACTTGAAGAGGTCCGCAGGGTGACCAACGTAACAGAAGTCAGGAAGCACTGGTCCGAGGACCCGAGGGCGGAGGACGGCTTTGTGCCGCTGATGGAGTACTCTGCCGAAGAAGACCAGCTGAAGCCGACGGACACACTTCTAAACGGCGAGTCCGAAGTTATAAACAAGATATCGAACCAGGTAAAGGAATGGGCAGGTAGATGGGACCGTGTTTGGGAAAACATAAATCTGAGAGGGAAGATAAAGAAAACCATAACTGACTACGCTCTAGAAACCGGACACAAGGAGCTTATGGAGGCCCCCTTCGTAGTCAAGAGCAACAGCAGGTTCCGTCTAACGATGGACGAAGTGAAGAAGGAAATAGGTTACGTTGACCCGGATGAGACATTCGATAGATGGGAAAGCTGGCTCAAGGAGCAGATAAAGACCGGTGAGTTCAAAAATGCCTAGTTCTAACTCCCCGAATAAGAGGGAGGATGAGATAGAGAGAATTATAAGGGAGGAAGAGAAGGAGGTATCTCTACCTGGAAACAGAGAAAAAAGGTCCTTCTCAAGAGAATACCAAAGGTTCAAGGAAGAGGAACAGAAAGAGGAAGAAAAGTCAATATACGAAAAGCTGTGTAACATATCAAAGGGCATTCTAGAAGTTGAACCTTCAGAAGACAAAAAGAAAGAGCTTCAGAGATCCATAGACTTCGCATACATGCAGATAACTCCTGAAGGTGCTTACTCCTTTGCCATACTTTCAGGTATAGGAATATTCATCACAACTCTTTTTCTATTGATACTTGGAATTGCGTCACTGGTTTTCGGGCTCATGCTTTTCTTACTTGGAGGCGTCACTATATACCTCCTCTCAGAATATCCTAATTCGCAGGCACGTCTATTTAGAGTCAAAGCAGCCGACCAGATAATGCTCGCTGTTATCTATATGGTCATATACATGAGGTCTTCACCAAACCTCGAAGGAGCCGTAAAGTTCACTGCCGAACACCTCGGCGAGCCTCTTTCACTGGACTTTAAAAAGATGTTGTGGGACGTGGAGACGAGAAACTACAGTTCTATGCAAGCAGCACTCTCCGAATACCTGGAAAAATGGAAGGATAACAAGCCCTTTGTCGAGTCAATGGAGATAATACAAAATTCAATGAAGCAGTCCGACGAGAAAAGGAAAGCTATGTTGGACGAAGCTGTAAATACGATGATGTCCGGCTCAAGAGAGATGCTGAAGAGGTACTCAAACAAGCTGGAACTGCCAATCTTGGTTATACACGCCCTTGGAATAATGCTACCCATAATGGTTCTGGTGATGTTCCCGATTGTTATGTTGATGCTTGAAGAAGCCGTGAGACCGGCTTTTCTAATAATAGGTTACAATGTAGTTCTCCCTTTAATCATTTACCTCGCAGGTAAAAGGACTCTGGAATACAGACCCATGGGGTTCTCAGACCCTGATGTCACAAAGCATCCTGACCACGTCCCACCGGGAATGATAAACCTAGGCGGAAAGAATATAAAGATATGGCCTATTTCCGTGGCTATCTCTCTACCCTTGATAGCCCTGGGTCTCTACTTGGTAAACTTTCACGCAGGCACGGACATAGACACTCAGATGCTCACCTCTCTTGTAATAACCATCGGTCTAGCAGTAGGCCCCGCTTCCTTCTTCCTTCTGGATTCAAAGGCAAAGCTGAAAATTAGGAAGGAGGTCAAAGATATAGAGAGCGAGTTTTCTGAATCTCTCTTCTCCCTTGGAAACATGCTTGAACTCGGAAAGCCCATAGAAAGGGCTGTAGAGGAAACGGCAGAGAAAAACAGGGATCTGGACATATCGGAGATGTTCGAGATAGTCGTAGAAAATATGAAGAGTGCCGGGATGAATCTGAGAAAGGCATTTTTCGACAAGAAGTACGGAGCCGTCTGGCACTATCCCTCGGACCTTGTAATCTCGATAATGAAGATCGTCCTTGATGCCGCGGAGAAGGGATCAGATATAGTAGCCCGATCCAGTATATCCATATCCAAATACCTTGATCAGCTTGATGAGATAGAGGAAGACCTGAAGAACATGCTTTCCTCTGAGACAACTTCCATGCAGTTCCTCGGCACTTTTCTGGGTCCTTTCGTTGCAGGTGTCTCCGTCGCGATGGCCGCGATGATGATATCCATATTTGAGGGTATAGGCGGGTCTCTGGAAGCACTTGGCGGAATGGGAGGAACTCCTGGAGTCGGCGGCGTGGGAGACATGGGACTCGACGGTTCGATGATAGGAGGCTGGGGAGCCGTCGAGGACATGATACCTATATCCTGGATTCAAGTCGTCGTAGGATTCTACGTCATACAGACCTCCTATCTGCTAGCGATGCTTTCATCGGGCGTAGAAAACGGACCCGGTGACACGATAGCCAGAAGAAGGTCCGCAGGAATGATGATACTCGTGGGCGTGGTGGTATACGCTCTTTCCATGATTGTAGTATGGCAGGTCTTTGGGGCTCAGATAGAAGGAATCCTTGTGGATGTATTAGAATAAAAAAAAATTAAAATAAAAAAAGGCAATAGAAACATGGAGGAAATTAAATGGTGCTTTTCAAGTTAGAAAAGGGAAGTGCAACCATGCTCATAGTCATAGCAGGCCTCATAATGATTCTTCTTGCAGGTACCCTGGCAACCGGAATCCTTGGACGTGTGGCCCAAGACCTGCTTGGAGAAAGCGTCATGTGCGAGACGTACTGTGCAATGCAGTCAGAGGTAAGGGAAGTAGGGACACTGGACTGGGTCTCTGAGGATCAGGGCATGAAAGTTGGAGGAGGGATAGGCGTTGCAGCAGGTGCTGCGATCGGTGCTGCAGTAGGTAGTGCGATCTTCCCAGGCCCTGGAACAGTGATAGGCGGAGGATTGGGGGCCGCGGCTGGTCTGATATCAGGTGCTGGCTTAGGTATAGCCCTGGGAAGCAGTGAGGAGGAGGCACAAAGAGCGAGGAGAGATGCAGCCATAGACTACCTTGTGCGGCCGGAGGGCATGGGTTGTTACTGTGGTACGGAGGAAGAGAGAGGAGAATATATGCACATATACAGCCGTTTTGATGGAGGTATGGATGACGGTAGCCTGGGGGAGTTCCACCTGACCAGCGACAACCCTGTTATACACCTTCAGGACGACATAATTGACACGGACGGAGACTACATCTTCAAACACAGTGGCGGTCTCGAAGAATGTAACGGAACCGTGCAGGACCCTATCCAAGGCGAAGAAATGGAAGGTCTCTATTACACAGAGTTCTACGAAGGCTGTACCATGATCTCGGTCCTTGATGGAGGTGATGACTGCGCTGTCTGGGGATTTGAGGACGAATTTACCATAACAAACGAAGTAGGCAAAACTATATGGGAACAGGCAGAAGAGCAAGAAAAAGATGATCTGGTAACAGGATTCAAGGAAAACGATCCTGTTTACAGCCTGGAGATAGGAGAGGAGTTCGAAATATATGGCGGTGCCAGACATGAATCACAGAGGATGCTACTTGAGCACTACCAGGACGGAACGCACGAGTTCTACCTACATGAGCCAATAGTCTGCCTTTCACAAGAGATAGAAGCTAGGCCTCCCCGCGACCCGCTCGAGATCGCCTGTCAAGAACAGTGCGATGATCAGGACAAACTGTCATGGGTCTCCGGATGCTTCGAGGAAAGGGAAGACGCCGGCGAAAGGTACGAGGAGCTAGAGGAAGAATATTTACCGGAAGAATACGATGAAACACAGGAGCTCTGCCCAATTGAACCCGACGAAGATGACGAAGAAAACGGGGAAGTAGAGTATGGATATCCATTCTGCCTTTGCGGGGCAACACACACCTACCACTGGGTGGTGGACGAGGAAGGTGAACATATATAGGTTACAAAACAAAATAAACCATACAATGACCCCCATGATCGGAAAAAAAGGAAGTAACTTGATGCTGATCGTCATAGTAGGTCTCATAACGACTATACTTGTCGCCGGAATAATTACAGGGGCCTTCGGACGTGTAGCTGTAGCTGTTCTCGGAAGAGATATGGCCTGCCCGACTTTCTGCGCCTATCAGGCAGACATAGAGGAATACAGCGGATGGGATTTTATGCTTCCGTCGCACATAGACCTTATAGGACATCTTACAGACAAAGAATACATAAAGGATAGTTCGGGCGCAGCAGCCAATATGATTGCGGATATGCTGATACAGCCAGAAGGTCTGGGATGCTACTGTGGTGTGCAGGAAAGAAGTGGGAAATATATACACATATATACAAGAGGCGCAGGTTCCAACGGAGGATGGGATGGGAACATCGGAGAATTCCACCTGACTGACCAAAATCCAGAAAAACACTTAAAGTACGACGTCTCGGATGTAGACGGTGAAAGTCTATTCCGCCACAAAGTCTCTTCTGCAGAGGATGATTGTGCCGAGGCTGTGGAGGAGATGGAAGATGTGGGGTCCTTCTCAGGGCTAGACAACTACCCAGCCTGCGTGATCCTCTCCACCGATAGTGGTGGCGACTGCTCCTTATGGACTTTCCAAGAAAATTTTACAATAAAGAACGAGAGAGGGAAAACCCTAGAGGGACAGGCAAAGAGCTATCAGGAGGAGAGCGATGACTTCAACTATAATGTCCACGGAGAATGGCAGAACGACCTTGTGAGTAGTCTGGAAGTGGGCGATACAGTTGAAAATAGAGGTGGTACTCGCCATCCTTCACAGAGACTCCTCTTGCGGAACTACCTGGAAGGTGATTCACCCTTCGAATTTTTTGCGCCTGTTGTATGCAGAACTACTACTAGAGAGGGAAGAGAAGCGGAAACACGGTTCGACGATGCATGCCGTAGATACTGTGAGGACGAGGAAGAAGTCTTTTGGTCCTCCGCCTGTCTCGTCGCTCCCAGACAAGGGTATCAGATGCTGGACGAGGAATACTACGAGGAGCCCCTCTGTGAAGAACCCGATGAAAGTCCTTACTGTCTCTGCATGGAAGGTAAAGAATATTACTGGGAAGTAGACGAGGAGTACGAGTTCTAAAAGAAAGTTAAAGGTAGAAAATCAATATGATATGTGACCAAAAATGGAAAAGAGTTTAGAAACCATACTATGGATCGTGGTCTGGATAGCGATAGCTGTGGCGGTAGTGTTTTTCATCGGAATGGGCTTTGCCGAAACATTCGGAATACTGATATGACGTGATACCTTGATTTTAAGGAGAAAGGGTTTCAGCATGAAGGTCGTTTTCGTCCTGTTTATGGTATTAGCGGCAGGCGTACTGGCCTTCCTAGCGTTTGAAGAGGTAGCCGGAGCCCTTCTAACAGTAGAGGTAGCGTGTCCACAGTTCTGTGAGCTGCACTACGAGGGGGCAGAAGACTATCCGAGGAGAGCCTGGGTTCCTGGGTGGTTGCCGGGAAGTGACGTAAGCTGGTCCGATATTATTACGAATGAGTTTGATAAACTGAAAGAAAATATGGCTGAGCCCGAATCAATGGGGTGTTTCTGTGGTGTAGAAGAGACCACAGGTAAGTATATTCACCTGCAGGGAACTGAAGAGAAGATAGAAGAATTTCACCTTACAGACGACAATCCTGGTTTTCACCTAGCGTCGGAGGCAGATGAGTTCGATCACACCGGAGCTCTTGAAGCCTGTGAAAAAGTCATTGATAACGAAGGTATGCAATTCGAGCCCGTAGCCCATAGTCTCGAAGACCTCAGGTACGAGCAGTCCTGTACCATTATATCAGAAGATGGGAATGGTGGATGTATTATATGGAGATTCGATGAGGGATTTGTGGTTGAAGGGAGTGAAGGTACATTTTGGGAAGAAGCCGAAGAACAGGACAGGACCGTTGGATACCATGCCTCCGGAAGAAATCGGGCCGAGGACCCTGTTTACAGTCTGGAATTTGGGGATGAAGTTGATATGGGGGAAAAGCATTTCTCCCAGAGGATGTTACTTGAAAACTTCGAGGAAGGGGAAGACAGAGAATTTAACCTTTCTTCTCCTATCGTCTGTAGAACGACACAGAGGGAGGAAATGGCTGTCAGAGATGAACTTGACCGTCTCTGTAAGGACTACTGCAAGGACGAACACAGATTTTTCTGGGGGTCCCGATGCTATGACGGAAGCCCTGGTGATTATGAGAGACTTCCAGAAGAATACAAGGAAGGCGTCCCAGAAGAGGTCTCTTTGTGCCCCGAGGCCGGTGAGGAACCCCAATGTCTTTGTGTCGACAGGAGAGAGTATTACTGGGAAGTCGATCACCAAATAGAAGACATGAAGGAATATATCTTCGGGCCTAATCCAGAGGATGGGGCCGGGGATATGCCAACAGATACACAGATATCCTTTTACATCGACTTTGAAAACTACCCCGTTGAGGTAGAGGTCAGCTCAGCAGATCCGGGCTTCGAGACCTTCACTGTGACCGAAACCGAGAGTGGTGAAGTTGTTCTGGGGGAAGAGTGGCAGGAAGAATCCGATCTACTCAAGGAAACGGAATACATCTGGGAAGTGAGTGTTACAAATGACCTGGGGCAGACGTTTACTAGATCATTTTCCTTCACGACTGAGGACTGAACCAAATGAAAAACTCCATAAATCTTTAAACACCAAAAAACAAATCAACCATATATGGTAGTATACAATACTATAAGCGACGAGGGGAGTATTGGCATATGGACTGTAATGATAATCATAATCACTTTGATAGCCATAGCTCTGGCCATTCTTATAGCAGGCGGTGTTGAGGGATTTGGTGAAGATGCGACCTCTACTCTTATGGAACACCTAGCAGACATTGTATGATTAAAAGGATAACCATGAAAAAAGGCTTCGTCAGCTGGACTATGTTGGTAGTTATCGTGCTTATAGCACTAGCGGTTGGTATTGCCTTGTTGTACGCAATATGGGGTGGTGGTGAAGGTGCGATAGATTTACTGGTACAGAGGCTAAGAGGATTTTAAGTGCATACCCATGGCAAGCTTTGCAGACGTAATGACGTTGTTTCAGAACAATACAAAGATCTTCTTTATCCTCATAGTTGTCGCCTTATTGATTGCGCTGTTGTACTACCTCATAGAACCTACAATAGAAACTCTTATGGCTGCTGTAGGTTATTGACATGATCAAAAACAAAGGAGCTTCGAGGTCGATGACAGAAAAGATATTCCTGGCAATAAAGGTAGTGATAGCTGTGATAGTCCTTGTGGTAATCGGTATGAGATTTGCAGGTGCAGAAACCGGGTGCGAAAGGCACGACGACTATCCTTACGCTTGTATAAGGGATTCCGATTGCTTACCTTACATAGATTATGCAGGTGGCAATTTTGGCGAGGATGTAGTTTGTACTGATGCAGTGAGGACACCCAACAACAGATTTAACGCAGCCGAAGATCCCGAGTGCCGCTGTCCCGATGGATGGATGGAAGTGGCAGACGAAGAAAGTGAATACTATGGAATATGTCAGGATGGATATGGAAATCATATGCCGTGCTTCTACGGAGAACCGGACTACCCGCTTCCAGGAGAAGTGGATAATTGCGACGGACGTAAACACGGTGAACTGTGGTCCGAACGTGGTGATCTCGGGGTCTACAGCTACTGTTGTGACGACGGGGAAACCAAATATCGTGAAGACGACGACCTGGAGGAAGGAGATATATGTGTGGTCCACAAGCTGGTGGATGTAAGTGAATGGGAAGGTAGTACATACTACAGTGGTCACGGCTGGGATCCTGGTCATTGAAAAATATGAAATATTGAATCCGTTTAAGATGATAGAAATTCAAGGTGCCGTAAAGTGCTAGGTAATAAAGGTATGGAGAAATCTCAGGAAGAGAGTATATGGTTCATTATCAAAATAGTGCTAGTTGTAGTGGGTATGGCGGCACTGGGTGTATTCTTGCTTGGCGGCGACCCGGGCTGCGGAAGACACGACGATGACACGGGAGCATGTATAAGGGACCCTGAATGTAAGCCTACAGCCAGATACGAAGGTGTGGCAGATTTAATTGATTGTGAAAGGGCTGTTAGGACGCCCAACCATAGGTTCGATGCCTCCAAGGACCCCGAGTGCCACTGCCCAGATCCGCCGGGCGAGGACTGGTTCCCTGAAGATGATGAGGAGAGCGACTACTATGGTATGTGTTACAAAATAGAAAATGGGAACTACCACTACTATCCCTGCCAGTACGGACTGGATATAACAACACCTGAAGTGAAAGAAGGTTGCAACGGGCAAGTTCACGGCGAAAGGTGGAGTGACAGTTGGACAGGAACCTGGGACAAGTGCTGCGACGATGGAGAAGTCAAATCATGCTCAGGTTATACTGATAGTGGAAAGGAATGTGCCGTTTACGAATGCAAGAGGCAGGGCACCCTTGAAGGCCACGGCTGGTAAAGATGATGTTCTTATACAAAGACGGCTAAACAAAAGATTTTAAACTCAGGAAACAAAGGTTAAATAATGCCCCCATGCAACAAAGGTATAGGCGTAGGTAAGTCTTTAATGCTCATAATAATTCTCGCAGTATTGCTTTTTACTACTGCTGTAATGGGCGACGTTTTCACAGAAATGTTGGGCATGGGGATAGGAGATCAATTCCACCTTACAATGGGTGAAATATCTGCATCCTATACCACATCTAGCTCATTCAGGGAAAAAACAGAGATAACTGAAGGTCTGCCGATGGCGTGTGAGAAAGTGGTCTTCAGAAACAGAACCATGAGAGGAGACCTTGGACCAGAAGAATCCTATTTTGTTTCCTACACGCCACAGTATGGATTCCCTGAACTGGAAGTAAATTGCGGCGTAGTTTCCTATGTCAAATTCGAAGATGGAAAAATAGTTCCATAGAGATACAATGAAACTAAAGGGTATAAGTGGTGGAGATTTCGTCTGGCTTATGATCTATGGTATTGTGTCGATAGCATACTTGTATGCATTTTACTCTATATTCATAGCCGGGGCTGAGGTCGACGTAGAGGGTGTAGAGCAATCCCAGGGCTCTCTCCAGGCATCTGCGATATTTAATAGGGTAATCTCCTCTCCGGACTGCATCTCCACAGGTCAGGCCGGAGTTCTGGACTCCACAAAGTTCGGTACCAATGCACTTGACTGTGTCTACAATCCCATGCTTTGGAAATATGCAGAAGTGGAATACATACAGGAGGAAGAGGAATATAGTTTCGGAAAGGAAGGGGCGAAGGATAGGGAAAGCGAGGAAATGGGCCTGAACTATACAGCAAAGGTAAATGTGAAGGACGGCGGTGAACTGATTCCTGCCGAGCTGAGACTGTTCTTCCGACGTAAGCCAGACCCCGTCTTAAGACTGTCAGAAGCTATACACGTAGCCCAGGAGGAGGGGAGCTATGTGGTGACTCTGGACAACCCAAGTAAACACGGGGGCAGTGACGACGACTACACACTTGAGATAGGGAACTACGAGCTCACCGACGACTCGGGAAACACCCTGCCGCTTCAAGGCGTAAACCTCGAGCCCAACGATGATCTCGAAATAGATGAAGGCTCGAGTAAGGGACTTGAACTCGAAAGAGTTGATGATGAAACTGTAAACTACTATATCTTGGAGGAATGAAAAGATGTTTGTGAATATAGGTCAGAAGGGTGGTTTCATGATCCTACTAGCCACTCTCGTTTTCACCGCGATGTTCCTGATCACATTGTTCATAGTCGGGCCTTTTATAGGAGGTGTAGAGATGGAGGAAGAGGTCTACGCCGAACAGCCAGCGTCGTTCACAATAGAGAAGAACACGCTGTTTAGGACAAACCAGACAAAGGAAGACCTCATACTGCATGCCTCCGGGTACGATAAAAGCAAAAGTATAAATGATACCATCCAAAGTCTGTTCGAGAAAAGAGCACTTCTTTACAGATTCGAAGATTCAGGAAACGACATGAAGGAATTCGTATTCGAAATTGATGGAACCTATGGGCAGCATCAGGACGAGTTCGACGAGGTCCTCGAAAAGAGCACTCCTGGCACACCGAGACCAATACTACTTCCCGAAGGAAGGGCAGGAAGCACCATTCAACTCTTTACCGAACCTGAGGAACTTAATGATATAGCACTTAGAAGTCTGACTTATTAGAGGTTATAGCATGAAGGATTTAGAGATTGGTGAAAAAGGATTTAAAGTAACGACTGTGGTCCTGGCAACTGCACTTATAGGCATGGCCCTCGCTGTAACGGTTTCGGCAACGCTATTGTCTGCCGAGGGCGAAAGAGACACCTGGTTCGGACAGGCAGAGTTGCTCGATGCAAAGGCCCAGTACGATCATGGTCTTGGACTGGTCGAAGACTCATTTTGGCTAGGAATCCACTGGGCCATCCTGAAAACAGGTGAAGACTGGGATGAAGACGTCCTCGAGGACGAAATCAATAAGAGCATTATATTTTACACAAGAAAAATAGAAGAACTTTACCAAGGTACAAAGGAACAACCTTTTTCACTTGAGTCCCAGGTATATATAGAGGATGAGGAGGTGGAGGTGGACCTGAGAAAAGAAGACAACGATAATGAAGCCCTTTATATAGATAAAGTGTCTCTTGAGGGTAATCTCACATCATTCAGAACATCACCCGACATAACAATAAAGGATGAGTTCCACTTTGAGGAAAGCTACGAGGACAACTACACTGTACTTTACGAAAAGGCCCAGAATCTCGAGGATTGGTTTGATAAAAGGAACTTATAATAATTGAGAAGGACATATAAACCATAAAAGGATTTCCATGGGACCTGATAACAAAATAGGGTCGTTGGAATTCAGTATCGTAGTATTCCTGATAGTTGGTCTACTGGTAGTTGCCGGATTTCATTTCTTCTCGGAAGACGCGATAGGCCTTGTAGAAGGACTGGAGGATTTCGGAGAGGGGAAGATGGAAGAAGTGACAGATTTCAAATACCCTGTACTAAGGCAAGAACTTGCAGAAGCTGGAACTCTAGGCCAGGAAAGGGATATTTCAATAGAATCCTGTGATGAGCTATACTCCAGTATAGGAAATCAAGCGGAGGGGAATTTTTACCTGGAAAACGACTTAGACTGTCTTCCAGAGGACGAAGAAATAACAGACTCCTTCGGTGGGATATTAGATGGGCGTGGCTATAAGATAGAAAACATGAATTCTCCACTTTTCGGCACAAATAGTGGTGAGATAAAAAACCTGAGGCTTAATGGCATCATTGTGGACGAAGGTGGGACCACGGGAGCAGTAGCCCGTGAAAACAGCGGTATTATAGAAAATACAACAGTTTCCGGAGAAATCCATGGTGGTAGTAACGTGGGCGGGCTTGTCGGCACCAACTCCGGCGAAATCACCGCATCCGCCTCTGTAGCCCATGCAAACGGAACAGGTTCCAACGTGGGAGGTTTGACCGGCTCAAACTCTGGAACTGTGAACAACTCCTACGCAACAGGATACGCTGGAGGCGAAGATACTGTCGGTGGCCTAATCGGGAGCAACACAGGAACAGTAAAAAATACGTACGCCGCTACAAGGGTCGTGAGTGAAGGCAGCCGAGGGGGACTCACGGGCTCCGGCTCAGCTGAAAACTCATTCTGGAGTACAGACGCAGCAGGAATATCTCCCGAGGAAGATAATGGAGGTGGCACACCTAAAACAGATGACCTGATGGAATCTAAAATAATTTACACCGACCCACTTACAAGCGGCCTGGAGGAGCCGTGGGACTTTGAAAAAATCTGGACGATGGGATAACACAGATGTTGAATAGCATTGAAGACAGTGTTAAAGGCATAGAGTTTCACATAATAGTATTCTTAATATTGGGACTCCTGTTAGTAGCTATAATAGCCTTTGCAACGGGTGGACTGGAAAGAACCTTTGAAGGATTTTTAGACCTTTTTGAAGGATTTATGCTCTCCGGGTAACAGAAACCATAAGTTTTATATCCTAAAGGAAGAATTTTTAAATATGAAGATCAAGGCTGGGGAAAAAACTAGCCCCCTGCGGCTATTGGTCCTAGGGCTAGGTGTCATAGGCGTAGTTGTGATTCTCCTTTTATTTGGCAACAACGGGGAAATGACACAGGAAGAAAGAATGCAGGTGGATTGCATCGAGTACATTCGGAGAGGCTGTTGCGACACGCCTGATGTGGATAGATGTGACTCCCAGGCAGTTGGATGGGAACATGGTGAAGATCCTCACGATGTGTGTTGTGAATAGTATGTTAAAAAACTACAATGATCTGTGGGAAAACAAGGGAATTTCCATCGAGTTTACCAAGGTAATCGCAGCTATAATAGGACTTGTGGTTCTCACTGTTGTAGTGCTTTTTTTCACGGATGTGGGCATGGGGAGAGGATACGAAGGGACGAGATGGAGAGGCGACAGAGAGCTGGCCTGTTTGGAGTACAGGGATAGAGAGTGCTGCCCGAGACCTGATAGAGATATGTGCAACTCCACCGAAGTCTGGCCAAACTTTGAGGATATAGACGACGAAGAGTACAGAGAAAGGATAGAGGAGCTAGATCAAGAGGACATGAGGATACTGTGTTGTTAAAAATAAACTATGATCAAAAATGGACCATAAAAAAGGATTGTCGCTTCCGGTAACGATAGTAATAATACTTGTAGTCTCAATACTTGTGCTTCTAGTAATGATAGGATTCTTGGGCTGGGGTTGGGACCCCGGACCGATAAACGAGACACGTGAAGGAATAGAAGAGCAACATGAAGAGGAGGATCCTATAGATGACATCTTCAACTCGACATCCCAGGACTATCAGAAAGCTTCAGAGTCAAACTCTCCCGCTACAAGAGCAATAGAAAGCTCAACAAAAACTATTGGTGAGTAACAAAATGTTAGCCGTAAAGGGTATCTCACTATCGATAAGGGCCGTGGTCTTGCTGCTCATTGCTATAGTGGTCCTACTTGCCATTCTCCTGTTTTTCGGGGGAGTGTGGGATGTAAGTCCTTTTGAACATGCCATGGGAAATGTGACTGAACAACAGCCCGAAGAAGAAGATTTTGATGTAAGCAGTGTAACCCGAACAAACTCAAAAACTAAAGGGAGAGTAACCCTTTTACTTAGATTCATCTTAACTCAGCCCAGAAAAACCTACCAAGCCAGCTTTTTTTGAAGAGATTCTCTTGTTTTTAGTCTCTTTCTAAAATAATAAAATTATGGTGCGCCTGCCGGGATTTCCCAAACTTTCCACGGCTTTGATGAAAATTTTGTCCATGAAAAGTTTCTTTGAACCCGGGCTTCGAGCACTCTCCAACCCTTTATCTTCCTTTTCGTGGACGTTTTGCGAACGAAGTGAATAAAAGGTCCTGGGAGGCTCGAGTCTTACCAGACTAGACCACAGGCGCACGTTTTTCTTTTTGTAGACTCTGGTTTAAGTCTTTAATCCATGCCCTGTAACGAGACAGACTACCTTTTCACCCTGCTTGAACTTTTCCCTGTTTTTCAGTATACCTGCCAGGGCAGTTGCACCTGCCTCCTCGGCGTATATACCTTCCTCTTCAGCTAGCATTTTCTTGGCCTCCAATATATCTTCATCGCTTACTGCGACGCCAGAGCCTTCGCTTTCTTTCAGAGCTGTGATAGCCTGATCACCATCCAGTGGGTCTCCACAGGAGATCGCATCAGCTACAGTATCTGGATCCTCAACAAGCTCAGGCTTCTTTTGATTCTTTTTCAAAGCCTTTACAACCGAATCACAGCCTTCGGCCTGGACACCAACCATCTGCGGACCTTTCTCCGTTAGACCTGTCTTTTTAAGTTCCTTAAAGCCTTTCCAGACGCCGTGTAGAAGGGTTCCGTTGCCTACAGGCATCACTACTTTATCTGCGTCCAGATGATCCGCAATTTCATGGCCCACTGTCTTCTCTCCCTCGCCGCGGTAGGGATAGTCACCCATTAGATACATTTCATTCTCTTCTTTGTCCTCCCAGGCTCTTTCCTCTGCATCGTTGTAGTCCCCGTCCACTTTTACCACTTCCGCACCGTGCTCCCTCATATGTTTCAGCTTCGGTCCTCCTACATCCTCAGGTACGTAAATTCTCGCCTTGACTCCAGCTCGTGCACAGTAAGCCGCTATAGAGGTACCCATGTTTCCCGTGGTTGCAGTAACTATTTCTTCGGCACCGTGCTCGAGGGCCTTACCGAGCTCGACTGAAGTTCCCCTGTCCTTGAAGCTCCCTGTAGGGTTCAAGCTCTCCATCTTGAAGTAAAGATCAATTCCAAGCTTCTCGCCCAGAACCGTCGACTCAAGAAGTGGTGTTCCACCTTCGCCCATCCTCACAACGAACTCAGGGTCTATGAGCGGTAGAAACTCCTTGTATCTCATGTGTGAGAAAACTCTTCCATCAAGTATATCCCAGGAAAGCTTTCCTCTTATCTCGTCGTAATCGTATAGAACGTCCAGAGACGAACTGCAGCTATCGCAGAAATATCTGACCTCTTTGGCACTGTAGACTTCACCGCAGTCAACGCACTTGAGACCCTTGACGTGCATACAGAACAACTCTGGTTTATCATTAATAACTCCAACGGTCTAGAGGTCCATGCACGTCCTTCCGTAGTAGAAAAGATATTCCTGGGCGTAGCCTGCGTAGTTACCGAAGTAGTCCTGCATGTTCTCCGAGAGTTTTTTGTACTTCTTGTCGTAGAGTTCAGGATACTTCTCCTTGAGGACCTTTCTCACCCAAGTATCCACAGGGAAGGCTTCGGTGAAGTCAAGAGAAAACAACAACACGCAGTCAGCCACCTTGTTTCCGACACCTGAAAGCTTTTTCAGCTCTTTCCTTGCTTCAGCATAGTCCATCTTTCTCAGTTTTTCCTCTTCCACGGTCCCGTCCCTTACCATTTCTGAAGTTCTTTTCACGTATTCGGCTCTGTAGCCTATGCTCAGGTCTCTAAGATCCTCCTCGGAAACCTCGGCCAGCTTTTCCGGCTTCGGGAACTCGTAGTACTCCTCGCCGTTGAACCTCAGAGGCTTCCCGTACTTCTCGGAAACGTCCCTGACAAACCTCCTTATCCTGGGTATCTGCATCTGTGCAGAGGTTATATAGGCTATGAGACAGGAGAAGAAATCGTCCCTTACGATCCTGAGACCTCTGTTAGCTAGGACGCTCCTCTCTATAAAATCATCCTTCCCCAGACTTTGGTAAACTTCTTCTAAAGGGTCGTCGAGACGAAGAACTTCCCTCGGATCGATTTCATTCCCGTAGTTCTCGTAGAAGAGTTCGTCGCCTTCCTGCCAAACTTTGAGCACTCCTCCGTTCCTAACCGTATAGTATTTATCCCCGTTCTTTCTCCAGGAAAAGGTCTGTCCACATTCCAATGTCTTCCTCAAGTCCAATGGTTTATCTGTAAGATCGACTTTCTCAGTCATGAATATCACTCGCCTTTCTGAACTTACCGTCCTTGTCCTTCGGCGTCGGTGGATCACATCGGTTCGTCTTTTCTTTATACGTTGCTCCGCAGTTGTGACACTTCACACGCTCCTCGGCCTTCGACTTCTGCTTGAAGCCGCAGTCAGGGCAGCGGTGGTAAAAGACTTTATCTTTCATCAGCCATAGTTTAGAGTTTGAGCCTAAAAAATTATGCATATTTTATTTAAATCAAGCTCCTTAATTTTTTCGGGGTAAAATGAAGAAGCTGTACTTGGACATAGAGACCACTGGCCTCAGTAAGGACAGGCATGAGGTAACTGTAGTCGGGGCCTACGATAACGAAAAGGTATACCAGCTGATAAAGGGAAGGAATCTGTGCGAGGAAAATCTATGCGAGCTTCTTGAGAAAGCGGAGTGTGTGGTCACGTACAACGGCAAGAGGTTCGATGTTCCCTTTCTCCAGGAAAAATACGACTTTGAGCTGAACGGAAAGCACAAAGATCTCATGTACCTCGGGTGGAAATGCGGTCTCAAGGGCGGACTGAAGAAGATAGAGAAGGAGATTGGTATAGGAAGAGATTCCGGAGTCTGCGGTGGCTCGGAAGCTGTACGTCTATGGAAGAAATACCAAAAGGAAGAATGTAAAGAAGCTCTTCAGAAGCTTCTGATGTACAACAGAGAGGACGTTGTTAATCTTGTTGACGTAGAAAAGGCTATAGAAAAGAGATTGGAAAAACAAAACTCCTGAAGCTAGATGCCAGACAAAGATAAACTCAATAAGGGTTCATATATTCTTTTGATCAGACTTGACGAAGGAAAGGAAATCAAAGTAGGCAGCCTTGGAAGCTTCGATTTCGAGTCCGGACTCTACTTCTACGTCGGCTCAGGCATGAACAACCTGGACAAAAGGGTAGAAAGGCACCTCTCCGAAGACAAGAAAAAGCACTGGCACATAGACTACTTCCTTGAAGAGGCAAAGATCGTAGCTACGGTGAAGTTCAGGACGGAAAAAGACATGGAGTGTGAGCTGAACGGTGTCGTTTCAGAAGTATGTGGCGAAACGCCCGTGGAAGGCTTCGGTTCATCGGACTGTGGATGTGGGGCGCACTTCCACATTTACTGACGTCGGATTTCTCCAGCTTTAAATATTTTAACTCAAAAAGTCTTCCTATCAACTATTGATGGGAGGTGTTGAAAATGAACAAAAGAAAGGGAACCCTAAAAAATGGGGACATGCCTGTCTCTGCACTTGACGTTTTTGGAAAGGTCAGAAAAGATTACAGAGACGCACTTGAAGAATGTTTAAACTCTGAAGATAACCTACCAAGTCACAAAACCTACTCCTCAAGTTACATCAAGAAAGGTAGATTCGGGCTCTCCTTTTTGAACGTAAAGGAAGATGAAATGGAAGGTGACTACGAATTAGAGGAATGGGAGGTTACCCCAAAGGATCTTTCAAAATACCATGACGAACCTGAGAAGATCCTGGAAGAGTTCAATATGGCGTATGAAAGAGCTAAAGAAGAGGCTCAGGGAGAAGTACTTGCGAGAGAAACTGAGCTAGAAAAGTACTCTTGAATCAGAAATATTTAAAAAGGTAGTCCTTTAAGATAACAACGGGGATAGTGTGTTAAGAAAACTAAAGGAGAGTTTTTTCTCAGCTTCACAGAAAAGCGGAAGCTCTACCGAAAGCCCTTACCCTAGGATAGCTGAAACTGCATGGGTAGCTCCCGACGCTGTTTTGATCGGCGACGTGGAGATAGGCGAAAACAGTTCTGTCTGGCCAGGAACAGTAATAAGGGCAGACATCGGAAAAGTGGAGATAGGCGAAAACACGAACATTCAGGACAATGTTGTAATCCATCCCAACTCCAAAGAAGGCGTAACCATAGGCGACAACGTTACCGTTGCCCATGGAACCGTACTCGATGGATGTGACGTTGCTGACAACGTCATGATAGGGATAAACGTCACGGCATTGCACCACAGCAAGATAAAGAGGAACAGCATCATAGGTGCAGGAAGCCTTCTTCCACCCGGAACTGAAACCGAACCCAACTCCGTATACAGTGGACATCCTGTAGAAAAGGTAAGAGAACTGCAGGAGCAGGACAGAGAAGTCATGGAGAAGATGGCACGGAGCTACGTTAACCTCAAGGGCGAGTACGAGTAAAGCAGACTTTCTTGATGGAATATGGGTGTGGATATCGCGGACCTCGTTGAACCCGAAGAGTCTTCCTTGGATTCATTCAAAGGTAGAACCTTCGGACTAGACGCGCTTAACATGCTATACCAGTTTCTTTCTATAATAAGACAGCCCGACGGCGAACCCCTGAAGGACTCAAAGGGAAGGGTAACTTCACACCTCTCAGGACTGTTTTACAGGACTACGAAGCTCGTGGAAAACGAGATCAAGCCCTTTTACGTATTCGACGGCGAACCCCCTGAGTTCAAGGAAACCGTCAACAAGGAGAGAAGAGAAAGAAGGAAAGAGGCGAAGGAGAAGTATGAAAAGGCCCTGAAAGAAGGTAAAGTGGAAGAAGCCAAGAAGTACGCACAACAGTCCGTTAGCATACAGGACGAGATGATAGACCAGGCAAAGGAGCTGCTGGACGGTATGGGGATACCCTGGGTACAGGCACCAAGCGAAGGAGAAGCACAGGCAGCCTTCATGGCTCAGAAAGGTGAAGCTTGGGCAGTCGGGAGTCAGGACTTCGACTCTCTACTGTTTGGAGCTCCTATACTGGTCAGGAACCTAACAATAACCGGTAAGAGGAAGCTTCCCGGGAAGAAGGAGTACAAGGAAATCAGTCCCGAGAAGGTAGAGCTCGAGAGGCTTTTGGACAAGTTAGGTATAAACAGGGAGCAGCTCGTAATAATGGGAATACTGGTAGGGACAGACTACACACCTGGAGGTGTAAAGGGCATCGGTCCTAAGACGGCTTTAGATGTGGTAAAGGAGCACGGAGATCTACGCTCTGTAGCAGATGAGATCGACTGGTCGTTTGAGGAGGATCCAGAGGAAATCCTGGAATTCTTCATGGATCCACCTGTCACGGAGGACTACAAGCTTGAATGGAAAGATCCAGACGAAGAAAAAATCAAGGACTTCCTCTGCGACAAACACGACTTCTCTGAAGACAGGGTAGAAAAGCCTATAGGAAAACTAAAAAAGGACAGAAACAAGGGTACACAGTCAAGGCTCGATACCTTTTAACTCTAGTTTAACGTCGAGTAGATCCTCTACTGATTTCTCTACTTCTTCTTTGAACTCCTCTATCTCTTCCCAAAGTTTCTCAATTTCATCTTCCCTTTTATCCAACCTTTCTCTGACGTTCTCTATTTCGTCTTCCTTCCTGACGACACTTCCAGAGAGATCTTCTTTCTTCGTGTCCATTCGCAACTCTCGGACAGAACTTTCAAGATCTTCTCTCCTCTCCCTGAGGTCCTGAAGAGAATCAAGCGACTGCTTCAGGTTTTGGAGATCTATATCTTCCACTTCCTCTCTAAGTCTGGAGGCTTCATCCTCTGAGAAGTCAAGCTCCTCTTCCCGTAGCTTGTCCTTCATATCCTCTGTAATACTCTCCAAGAAGGACAGCTCTTCGTCTTCCTTGACGGCTTCCACGGGAGAAGAAATATACTTTTCGAGGAGATTTTCATCCCCGCCAGAAAGGCCGAAATACTTCATCTTTTTGAGACCTCTCTTAAGTGGTGAAACTCCTCCTCTTATCCGGTCCTCCTTTTCACTTATTTTTCCTTTAACCTCTTCAATCCTTCTCTCCTTCTTCTCAATTACTTCGGTTTTCTCCTTTTCCTCTAGCTCTTTGAGGTCTTCTTCCAGCTTCTCCCTTTCCTTCAAAAGCCCGTTAAGCTCTTCCTCGACCTCAGCTTTCTTATCCTCCAGCTTCGAAAGCCTTTCTACTTTGGTCTCCAGGCTCTGGATCCTGTTTATAACTTCAGTTGCCTCTACCAGGTCTTCGTCAACTTCCAAAACTCTTTCAAGGCCCTTCATGCCGTCAACTACCCTCTTAGTAACATCGGGCTGCGCCTTGTCGAGAACCATAAGGCTCTTCTTTATCTTTTCTGAGACCTCGTCCAGTTCAGAGGACCTCTCCTTCAGGAACTCCCTCAAGGTCATGTAATCCTCTTCCTCGGGAACCTCAAAGCTGTCCAGAAAGCTCTGAAGTCTGCTTATCAGAACCTTCCTGTTAGATTCCGCCATGTTCTTAAGGCGGGGAGCTATTTCCTCGGGGAGCTCTTCACCCATGAACTCGTTCAAGGCTCTCTCCAGCGATTCAGTTTTTTGTTCAACTTTACAATAGACCTCATCAACGTCGCTCCATCCGAACTCCGAATCCCTAACCTCCTTTAGAAACCAGTCCTCGAAGTCCTGGAACTCGACCGACTCTTCTCTTTTTTCGTCAGCTGAAAAAAGTCCGAATGGAGACATAGAAACAGATTTGTTTTCAAAACTCAAAAACCTTTCTCGCCCTTCAGCTTGACAAACCTGTAACCTCTTTCCTTCTCAACAACTTCAGCTTCGTCCTCGGAGGTCTTCTCAACCACAACAAGGTCGTGTAGAACTGTACCTGAAACAGGAGAAACTATCCTTCCTCCGACTCTGAGCTGATCCACCCAGTCATCCTGAACCTCAGGCGAAACGGCCGTGCAGATTATACCATCGTAAGGCGCGTACTCCTCGAGACCTGTCGAACCGTCACCTACCACTACTTCAACGTTTTCCGCTCCTGCTTCCTTGAGGTTTTTCCTGGCCTGCTCAGCCAGGCTTTCAAAGACCTCTACGGTGTAAACCTTTCCCTTTCCTCCGACCAGGTGTGAAAGCACGGCGGACTGCCATCCAGAACCGGTTCCTATCTCCAGAATCCTGTCCCCTTCTTCGACGTCCAGAAACTCGGTCATCTTCGCGACAACGGAAGGCTGCGAAATGGTCTGTCCGTGTCCTATGGAAAGAGGAGAGTCAACGTAAGCCTTGTCCTTTACTTTCCCTGGAACAAACAGATGGCGCGGCGCACTCCTTATGGCCTCCTCTACGCGGTGAGAGGTCAGGTTTCCCTTGCTTCGCATCGTTTCGATTAATCCATCCTCCTTGTCCTCGCTCATAGAAAACCTTTTAACTATCGCTCCACATAAAGCTTTCTATGGCAATGCCAGATGTCGACGAGACCGTGAGAAAGATAAAGGATCTGGAAATTCAAGGCGCACAGACTATAGCAAAGGAAAGCCTCAAAGTTCTATCGAAGATAGTTGAGGAAGAAGGCTTCGGTGACAGGTTCAAGGAAGCAGCCGAGAAGCTCAAAAACGCGAGGCCGACGGGAGTTTCAGCCCACAACACGATAAGCTTTGTGGAAAGGAAGGAGGAAATGGAGGCTATAGACGCGACCCTTGACTACCTTAACACTGCGAAGCATGAGACCGGGAGACTGGCTGCAGACATGGTCGAAGACGAATCTGTTATAATGACGCATTGCCACTCCTCAGCGGTAATAGCTGCCTTCGAGGCACTTATGGAAAGGGACAAGGACTTCCGTGTAATAGTGACGGAAACCGAACCAAAGCTTCAGGGAGTCCAGACCGCGAAGGAGCTTCATGGAATGGGAATCCCTGTAAACTACATAGTCGACGCGGCTGCGGGTCTATACATGTGGGCCGCTGACTACGTCTTCGTTGGAGTGGACTCGATAAAACCTTCCGGGGTTCTCAACAAGATAGGTACATACCTTCTTTCAGTCGCCGCGGACGAAGATCCAGAGACCGAGTTCTGGTTCTTAGCGACAAAGGACAAGTTCGACTACGACAACTTTTCCGACCTTGAGGAGAGGTCTCCGGACGAGATAGACGAACACGAGAACCTCGAAAAGGAGCACGAGCTCGTTCTGGAAAACCCGGCCTTCGACATGACGCCGTGGTCCAAGATAGACAAGCTTATAACCGAAGACGGAGAGATGAAGAAGCACGAAGTAGTCGATGAATTGAAGGGAAGCTTCAGGCTGTAATCTATATTTAAAAAGAGTTCAGGTGATTTTATGGAATTTGTAGATGAAAATTATGAACCAAAGGAAAGCGACATAGTCTGTCTTTTCCGTATAGAACCTTCAGAAAAAATCTCATTTGAAAACGCCGCTGCTAACGTTGCGAAGGAGTCCAGCGTAGGTACCTGGACGCATATAGAAACTGTAAACGAAAGGGCGAAACGGATAAAGGCCCGCGTTTTCGAGATGAACGAACCCTACGCAAAGATAGCCTACCCTAAGGAGCTTTTCGAGCTGGACAACGTACCGCAGATTCTCTCCTCGATAGCTGGAAACATATTCGGTATGAAGCTTCTGAAAAACCTGAGGTTCGAGGACGTACGTTTCCCGTCGGAGCTCCTTGAAAAGTACAGAGGGCCGCAGGTCGGTCTTGATGGTATAAGAGACATTTTCTCTGTACAAGACAGACCTCTTCTGGGAACTATAGTTAAACCTAAGCTCGGCCTTGATTCGAAGGGACACGCAGAGGTAGCCTACAAGGCATGGAGAGGAGGACTTGATATAGTCAAGGACGATGAAAACCTCAGCTCTATGACCTTCAACAGCTTCAGGGAACGTGTGGACGAGACTATGAAACTGAAAAGGAAGGCTGAGAAGGAAACAGGTGACAAGAAGGAGTATATGGGGAACATAACAGCGCCAGTATCGGAGATGAAGAAGAGGGCAGACTACCTCCTTGGTAAAGGAAGCAACTACGTTATGATAGACATCGTAACTACAGGATGGAGCGCTCTCCAGGAGATGCGCGACTACCTGGAAGGTAAAGACATCGTTATACATTGTCACCGTGCGGGACATGCCGCCTTCACGAGGAATAGAAAGCACGGGATGAGCATGCTTACGGTAGCGAAGTTCACCAGACTCATAGGCGGAGACCAGCTTCATATAGGTACCGCTGGAGTAGGTAAGATGGAAGGTGGCGAGGACAAGGTCCTGAGGATCGAAGAGGCCGTTGAATCCGAGAAAGAAGGGGAAGGCGAAAACAAACTTGCGCAGGACTGGAAGCATATAAACAGAACTGCAGCAGTAGCTTCAGGAGGCCTTAATCCTGGAGACATACCTGAACTCACTGACAAGATGGGGAAGGACATCGTGGCACAGTTCGGCGGAGGCTGTCACGGACATCCGGACGGTACGGAGGCCGGTGCAAGAGCAATAAGGCAGGCCTGTGAGGCTGTGATGGACGGAAGAAGTTTAGAAGAAGCCGCAGGAGAAAACGAAGAACTGAGGAAAGCACTGGAGAAGTGGAAGGAATGATAAATATAGGATGGATAGGAGCTTTACTGCTCCTCGCTGCATGGATTCCGGAAACAGTAACTACCCTGAAAAGTGAAAGCCTTGAAGCTATAAATCCAAAGTTCATTGTATTCAGCTTCCTTGGTTCGGTCTTTCTAGCTTCGCACTCATACTTTATAGGCGATCTCGCCTTCCTTTTCCTCAATACAACTATAGCAGTGATCGTGGCCGCGGAGCTTGTGGTCTATCTTTATAAATCAAGAGCTATGGAATAGTTGTGTTAACCATGGAAGCGAAGGTAAAGACTCTGGACGTGAAAGCTGGGAAGCCCGTAGCTATCATAAACGACAGAGACGCAGCCGAACACTCTATATTTCTAGGCGACAGGATATGCCTCAAGTACGGAGAGACAGAAGGAATGGCCATTGTCGACACTTCAAGAGGTGTTCCAAGGGGAAACATCTACCTGTTCAAAGAAACTAAGGAAGAGATCAACGTGGAGGAAGGTGAAGTCGTAGAGGTCGAAAGCTCAATCAAGCCAGATTCCATAGACTACATAAAGAAGAAGGTCGAAGGGGAAGAGCTTGCAGAGGAAGAAACCCGTGCCATCGTCGAAGACGCGGTTGATTTCAAGCTGACGGATTCCGAGCTAATGGCCTATACCGTCGGCATAGAGATGTCTGATTTCTCTATGGAGGAAGCGAAGCATCTCACAAAGGCTATGGTGGATACAGGCGAAAAGATAGATGTCGAAGAAGCTCTGGACAAGCACTGTATCGGAGGTGTTCCTGGGAACAGGACAACGCCTATAATTGTTTCTATAATCGCCGCCGCAGGATACAAGATACCTAAAACCTCCTCAAGAGCTATAACTTCTCCTGCAGGAACCGCGGATACCATGGAGGTTATAACTGACGTGAAGCACTCACTTGAAGAAATCGAAAGTATAGTTGACGAGGTAAATGGCTGTCTCTGTTGGGGAGGAGCCCTGAACCTGGCTCCTGCAGACGACGAGTTCATAAGGGTAAGGGATTCACTCAACCTGGACCCGTTGGAGCAGCTCCTGTCTTCAGTACTTGCGAAGAAGAAGGCCGTGGGTGCAAACACCGTTCTAATTGATATACCAATGGGCGACGGTACCAAGGTTGAGAGCCAGGAAGAAGCCAGCAAGCTCTCAAGGAACTTCAAGGAGCTTGGAAGCGAGCTAGGAATGAACGTTATGACGCTTGTCTCGGACGGTTCAAGCCCTATAGGCAAAGGTATAGGACCGGCCTTAGAGGCGAGGGACTTTTTGGAGGTATTGAAGTCAGGTGGAAAGGAAGGGCCGGAAGATCTGAGGAACAAATCAGTAAAGATGGCCGATCTCCTACTTGATGAAGTAGGTTCGAAGGAAAATGCGGAAGAAATTTTGGAAAGTGGAAGGGCTTACGACAAGTTCAAGGAGATATTGGATAAGCAAGGCGGTGGTATAAAGGAACCTGAAAACGTGGAGCTGGCCGAAAACAGGCATACTGTCAAGGCGGAGAAAAGAGGTCGCGTTAAAGGAATAAACAACGAACCTGTTAACAAAATTGCGAAGGCAGCAGGCTGTTCCAAGGAGAAGAGGTCAGGCCTGTATCTACACAAAAAGGAAGGTGATCCTGTGGAGGAAGGCGACGACCTCATAACCGTATACTCCGAAAGTCCTAAAAGGCTGGAAAAGGCCGTGGAGCTTGCAGAGGAAAGGAAGGTCTACAGCTTCAAGTCTCTGCTTTCAGAATAAAAAGAAAAAAGAAAGAGATAGGACTTTGGTTTTTCACTTCTCTCGTTACTTCGTCATCACGATGTCGATTGAGCTAACGTTGATCTCCTCACCTTCGTCGGTTTCTATCTCCTCGGTTCCTGTGTCGATGCTCTCGATCTTGGCATCTTCCTCGAATCTGTTCTTGGTAATCTCTGCGACGTCAACAGCTCTTGAGATCGCTTTACCTCTTGCCTTGATGTGTACTTCGTCCATTCCGTCGTTGAACTGGGTGACACAGGCAAGAACGTAGCTCATAGGTGGTTTGTTTCCAACGAAAATCACGTTGTCTTCTGCTTCTTCTGCCATCAGATTCACCTCCGTTTTTTTGTTCAGTTGTTTAGATCTTTAGGTTTCCGGTTCCTTTGAACACTAAAGCCCACTTTCCCGTCCTCTTGATTGATCGATAAAAGTATTTAAAGTTTATGTAAACCCTACACCACAGAAGTTGTCATGGAACTTCTTCAGATATCACAAACAGTACAATCAGAAGGACTGGCTACGTACTGACTACAAGGAACTTCCTCACCACCGACTTCGACTTCACCGTCTGGTTCATGAACAGTATCCCAATCTTCTTCACATAACTCTTGGTTCCTTGCCATAGGTGAGCAGCATGAGTTTATAACGGCCTCATCCTCTATGGGTCCGGGTTCAAAGCCTCCCATGAAGAAAGCTGTGAGAGCCAAAAGGACTAAAACAGCTATGGCAAGAATCACAAGCATGTTAACAGGCATTGAAATACCTTTCTTTAAAGCCATAAGACCACTGTCATAGGTATAAAGATTGTGTTATTTAAAACTTTTCCTTTTAAGTTCAATCACGACAACCAAAGTTTCAATAAAGATTAAATACCTTGAAAATAAAGGTGTTTCTGTGGATGGGGGTCAAGGGTCCAGCCTGTCTTTTTAAGGCGTGGAGCGTGCGTCCCACAAGGTCCTTGAGGCCGGAGGGGCGTATGTGAGACGGACTGTAAAACACACGGGAGAACTCCGCGAGTCGCGCCGTCTGGGCAAGGCAATGGTGAGGAAGGTAGCCAGGACCTGAACAATGTCCCTCCACACCTTTTCCCTCCGAAAAACTTTTAAGTCTTAGATAAAGAGAGTGAAAGGCATGATTGAAGAAGATCTAGATACGCCGCTTGTAAGAGAAGTCATGTCAGAGGACCTGAACTACGCCAGCCGCGAAGATTCTGTCTGTGAGATAGCAAAAACCCTGAAGAAGGGCGACCGCGGCTCAGTCATAATAAAGGACGACGATGAAATAGAGGGTATAATCACTAATTCGGACATTGTCAACGAGTTCGTAGTTGACGGTAAAGGAAACAAGGCGAAGGAAATACTAACGGAAGATATGGTTACGATCTCCCCTGATATGGATATAGAGGATGCGGCAAGAGTTATGGTTAAGGAAGGTATAGAAAGGCTCGTGGTTATGGAGGGAGACAAGCTTGTAGGTATAATTTCTCAGCACGATATAATGCAGGTAAAGCCAGATCTTTACCTTGATATAAGCCAGGGAATAAAGCTCGGTCCAGAAAGTGCAGAAATGACGCTGGAACAAAAGGAAGTAGGTCAGTGCGAGTCATGTGAGAACTACTCCGAGGACCTGCAGGAGGTAAACGGAAACCTTCTCTGTCCAGAGTGTCAGGAAGATATGAGCTTTGCTTAAGAATTCAACTTCTTAGCTTCGCCGTGTATCAGAGCTAATCCTATGAAGGTAGACAGAACTCCTATGAAGAAGTTCAGTCCCAGCGGCATTAAAAGTATAAGAGGTATCCCCATAAGAAAAAACGCAATTCCGAAGGCCAGTTTTCCCTTGTTGAAGCCTAGTTCCATCTCCATAATCTCCTCCTTGAACTCTTCAGTGTCTCTTTCCTCTAGGAACTCCTTGGCTTCGTCAAGCTTTTCTCCGTCTATGTCAAGGAAAAACCTTCCTGTGTAGCCACACTCAGTACAGCTGTATCCGCGTTCCATACCTATCAGTGCGAGGAAGTTAGCTCTGTCTGTCTTTATCTTCTCCGAACCACAGCTAGGGCAGATTTTCATAAGTTCTCCTTGTTTTCGAAGAGTTTAAGCTTTACCCTCATAAATTTTAAGTAGACTCCAAAAAGAAATGGTATTATGCTAAAGGAAAGGATAGACGACTTTTACAGAAAGGAGGATAAGGACAGGGAGAGGGACTACTTCTACGCTTCCGAGGTAACGGACTGTAAGAGGAAGATATACTTCAAGGTCAAGGGTGCGGATAAAGAAAAACTGGATCCGCAGACAAACAGGAAGTTCGAGAGGGGTGACCTCATACACCAGAGGCTGGTTTCCGCTCTTTACTCCGTTGGTGTCGTCACGGCTTCAGAGGTGGAGATGCCGAACCAGTCGCTGTTCCACGGAAGAGCCGATGCAATAGTCTCTATAAATGATGAAAACTACGTAGTTGAGATAAAGTCCGCGAGTCCGTACAGCTTCAAGACTCTTGATGGACCTAAGGAGTCATGGAGGAAACAGCTCCAACTCTATCTACACCACTTCGACATAGATCAAGGAATAATTCTCGTCGAATGTAAGGGTACTCAGAAGCTGAAGGAGTTCAGAGTCGAAAGGGACGACGAGGTCGTCGAGGAGCTGGAGGAGGAGTTCGAGAAGCTTCTGGAGATGATACAGAAGGATGTAGTGCCTAAAAAGCCCGACAAAGACGACTGGAAGTTCGATAAATGCAAGTACTGCCTGTACGAAGAAGCATGCGAGGAAGCAAAAAACACTTTGAAAGGCTTCACGGGTGCCTAGAATTTCTAAGAGAGTCCTGGCCAGTGGAAAGTTCGACCTCCTGCATCCTGGACACATTTTCTATCTCGAGGAGTCGAAAAAGCTGGCGGAAGGAGGAGAACTCCTGGTAGTCATAGCTCACGAAAACAATATCCAGGGCAATCTTTTCAGAAACGAAGAGAGGAAAAAGATGTTAGAAAGCCTTGAAGCTGTCGACAGGGTCTTTGTAGGCGAGGAAGACGTGGACTTCCTGAAAACTTTGAGGGAAGTTAAGCCGGAGGTAATAGCTCTGGGACACGACCAAAGACCCGAAGGACTGGAAAAAGCTCTGGAAAAATACGAGGGTAAGGTCGAGATCAAAAGGATAGAACCACACAGACCTGAAAAGTACTCATCAACAAGGTTAAAGGAAATGTTATAAGGTACTAGTTCTCCAATCCTCTGAGAAAGCTGTGGATATTCTCACCGAGTTTCTGAGAATTATAACCTCCTTCCAGGACACAGAATACAGGTATTTCCAGTTCAGCCAACCTTTGCCCTATACTCCTGTAAGATTGAGTCGTTAGTTGTATTTTCGAGGCTAAAGGGTCTTCTTTGTATGTATCGAAGCCCGCAGAGACCGCCAAAATATCAAACTCTCTGTCCAGGCTCAACATCCTGTCCAGAACCTCGAGGTACTCTTCGTCCTTCACAGTACTCGTAAACAGGTGGTTGTGGCAGTTTTGCTCAGATTTTCTTCCCGTTCCCGGGAAACCTGAACCATGGAGCGAAACGTATTCGACGTTCTCCTCCCCGAGGAAGATATCCTGTGTGCCGTTCCCATGATGACGATCGATATCGACTATCAGTACTCTTTTGTCTAGCTTCTCCACAGCCACAGCTATGTTATTGAAGTAGCAGAACCCACCCAATCTTTCCCTGGTGGCGTGGTGCCCAGGAGGTCTCATCAATGAAAAGCCGTTTACCTCGGCGGCCTTTATCGCCCCGCCTACGGACAAACGCGCGTATTCGTATATGTCCTCGTAAGCAGGACAGTCCATGCTGCGGAAGTTGCCTTCCCCGACCTTTCTTACCAGCTCCTGACTATGAACCTCCAGAATGTCCTCTTTTCTACATTTCTCAGGCTCCATGAACTCGTAACCCTTCTCCTTCAAAAAATCAGCAGCCTTGGCGACTCTTTCAGGAGACTCGGGGTGACCTGCCCTAGAGAACCGAAGACATTTTTCAGAGTATACTATCTTCATAAAGAAAAGATTTTTCTGAGGGTTTATAGACTTTTACAACTTACAGATACTGTCGAATTAAGCTTGTAGTAACTTTTTTGATTTCTTAATCCGTGAAATCATTCAACAACAAAACTCAGCAGCTCCTTTCTATAGGCTTGTCCAACCCCAGAGCTTCGATCAACTCGTCTTCTTTCTTTTGAGGATTGTAATCAATTGCCCTCACAAAACTACTGTTCTCTCTCTTCATATGCTCCTTGTATTTCTCAGCCCAAACTTCTTCAGAATCGTTCGCTCCAGGATGTTTTTCAATATACCCTACCATGATATCAAGACAAACCTAACACCCAAAAAATTTAAAGCTACCGGAGTTCACCTACCGAAAAGGGCTATCTCATATATCCTTAATCATATAAGAACCCAGGAGACTGTATCCTAGATTCCTGTAGTACTCCCTGGCGCCGATGCCTGATATAACAGCCATGCTTTCCATGTCTTCTTCCTCGCAGAGCTCCTCGGCTCTGTCGAGAAGTTTGCTACCGTAGCCACTGTGCTGCACGCCTCCTCCCTCACTACCCAACGGAACCTCTTGTCCGTAAACGTGCAGCTCCCTGACAAGACCTGTCTTTCCGTCCAGTTCTTCGATGAAAGGATCGTCAGGAATCCTCAGTCTTAACAAAGCAGCTATAACGTCCTCGTCTCTGTCCTCGAAGGAGAGGAAGTATTCTTTTCCGTCGGAAGCCTCGTAGCTTCTCTCCGCGAGTTCAAAATTCAAGTTTTCCGCATCAATGTCGCTTCTACCTACCTCTCTGCACCTTATACATCTACATTCCTCGCCGCGTTCTTCCATTTCCCTTGAGACTATCTGGCGGAGGTTGGACTTCTCACAGCCCGCCACTATCGCTTCAGCAGGAACATCCCTGTTTAGCCTCATAACACGAACCCACGGCGGAATCCTCTTTCTCACTTCAACCATAAGATCTATTAACTCACCCTCGCTGTAAGGCTCGTATTCGCCTTCTCTGTACATCTCTTCAAGCTCCGAGTTTTTTACAACCAAAGTAGGATATATCTTCAAGGAGTCGGGCATAAACCGCTCGTCGGAGAACAGCTCCTCGAAATATTCGAGATCCTTATTCCTGGATGAACCAGGAAGGCCTGGCATGTAGTGGTATGTTACCTTGAGTCCGGAGTCCTTCAACAGCTTCGTTGCCTCTGCAACGTCCTCCACGGTGTGGCCTCTTTCTACTCTGCTGTACATGTCATCGTCGGGGACCTGCACACCCAGCTCCACGCGTGTAGTGCCTAAATCCAACATATTACGAATCTCCTTCCCCTTACAGTAGTCCGGTCTTGTTTCCACAGTAAGACCAACACACCTGTGCTCCGCTTCCTCGTTTCTCTTCTTAGCCTCTTCCAGGCTTTTGCTTCTTTCACCATTCAGAGCTTCGAAGCAGCCCCTGACGAAATCCTTCTGGTAGGACAGGTCACGTGCAGGGAAGGTGCCTCCCATGACAATAAGCTCCACCTTGTTTGCATGGTGTCCTGTAAGATTCAACTGTTCGAGACGTCTCTGCGTTTGTCTGTACGGATCGAAGCCGTTCTGCTGTGCCCTCATCACCGCAGGCTCGTTGTCCACGTAGGACTGCGGAGCTTCAGGATCTCTGGGGCAGTAGACGCAGGTTCCGTGGGGGCATTCCGCCGGTGAAGACATGACCGCAACTATAGAAACGCCGGACTTGCTTCTCGACGGCCTTCTTCTCAGTTTTTCCAAGACCTCCTCCCTTTCTTCACAGGAAGCGAGCTCCAGTACTTCCTCGTTAGAAGGAATCTTGCAGCCGTGTTCCGAGGCTATCTTCGTCTTCAGATCATGGACTTCCTCCCTCGGAATTTCTTCCTCCAGCAACCGCTCCAACACTTCTTCGGCAACTTCCCTCCTCTCCTCAGACCTTATCATCGACATAGTTGTAAAAGGAGAACTGAAAGTTAAAAACTCACGGGTCTCATTTAGAATTATGGAGCCTAAAGTCTTTTACGACGAAGTGGCTGAATCCTGGTACAACATCAGGCACTGGAGCCTTTTTCAAGAGGAGTTGGAAGAGCTGAACGAAAGATGGGAAGGAGGTAAGCTTCTGAATATAGGATGTGCCCATGGCTCCGACTTCCTACCCTTCGACAGAGAGAAGTTCGAACTCTACGGCCTGGACGTTTCAAAGGAACTTCTGAAAAAGGCAGAGGACTACTCCTCGAAGTTCAACTTCTCTCCAAAACTGATAGCAGGAGATATGAGAGAGCTTCCCTTCAGGCAGGAGAGCTTCGACAGTGTTATCTCCGTGGCTTCCCTGCATCACCTTCTCGAAAGGGAACAGAGAATCAAGGCCCTCGAGGAAATAAAGAGAGTTCTTAAACCAAACAAAGAGGCCTTCATAACCGTGTGGAACAAGAGGCAGAAGGAGTTCATAAGGGACAACAAGATTGTACAAAAAACGTGGGACTACAAGGGGAAAGAACTAACCAGGAAATACTACCTGTACACTTACGGTGAGCTGAAAAAGGACCTGAAGCAAGCGGGCTTCGAAGTCCTGGAGCTCAAGCCTGAAAAGTCCTACCAAATACCCTTTGTCAAGGAGTTCTCGAGAAACATACTCTCTCTTATAAGAAAGCCTTGAGCTGGATATGCAAATTTTAATAGTAGCGCTGACAACTTTAAGATATGCCCTGGGTAGACAAGTACGAACCTGAGAGCCTTGAAGACTTTTCCGGCCAGAAGAAGCAGATAAACAAGCTGAAGGACTGGTACGGGAACTGGGGCCCAGGTGACGATGCGCTTCTAATGCACGGACCTCCGGGCAGCGGGAAGACAACTTCCGTATATGCTCTTGCCAATGACAGAAATCTGGAGATATTCGAGGTAAACGCTTCCGACAACAGGAACAAGAAGGACATAGAGAATCTGGCCGGCTCCGCGTCCCAACAGATGAGCCTCATGGGAAGGGAAAAGATTATACTTATAGACGAGGTAGACGGACTCTCAGGAAACAAGGACCGCGGCGGAGTTTCAGCTATAATAGAAGTTATAAAGGAGTCGAAGTTTCCTGTAGTCCTTACAGCAAACGACGCCTACGAAAGCAAGCTACGGAGTCTGAGAAGATACTGCGAACTCGTGGACTTCGGTAAGGTACACCTCTCCTCCATGACAGCCAATCTTGCAAGGATATGTGAGGAAGAAGGTGTGGAAGCCGAAAGGAAGATTCTGAAGAGGATTGCTAGAAAGAGCTCCGGCGACATGCGTTCCGCTATAAACGACCTGGAAGCTGTTGCTAGAGGCCAAGAAAAGATAACGAAGGAGGACCTCGAGGCCTTAGGCTTCAGGGACAGGGAAAAAGAGATCTTCGAGGTATTGAAGGTCGTCTTCAAGACTATGACCGCAAAGACAGCCAAGGATATGGCAGACGACTCCGAAAAGGATCCAGACGAGCTGTTCTGGTGGATAGAACAAAACGTGCCGAATGAGTACAAAAAAGAAATGGACGTAGCAGATGCATTTGAAAAGCTTTCAAAGGCTGACCTGTTCAAGACACGCATAAGAAGGAGGCAGAACTGGTCGCTTATGAAGTACTACATAGCTCTTATGTCGGCGGGTGTCGCACTGGCAAAGAAGGAGAAGTACGGTGGTTTCACAAGATATCAGCCGCCTCAGAGGCTAAAAAGGTACGGTAAAAGCAAAGGTAAGAGGAAAGCTATGGAAGATATACATGGGAAGTTGGTAAATGAGCTGCACGTTTCCTCATCGAAAATGAAAATGGAGTACATACCCCTAATGAAATGGATCATGAAAAAACAGGAAGGATCAGTCGAGGGACTGATGAAATCTTATGGACTTTCTGAAGAGGACTTAGAACAGATAAGGGATTTCTGAAACCCATACTTTCTTCCTCACAATTAAGGAGGTGGTTGCGGCGGTTAAGGTGGTTCATAATCAATTCCACACGTACCACCAGTACAAACCAAACCTGAACAACAATCTGCATCGCTTTCACAATCTTCACCAAAGCCCTGACAGTCTTCCTCCTCAAAGGTCGCGGTTATTGAGTAGTCGTCTTCCATAGTTATATAGGTGCCAGCCGAGTCTGGATCTTCTATGTTTTCTGTGTCTCCTGCCCAACCATCGAAAGTATGGTCCAAGCTAGGAAAAGCGCCTAATTCTACTTCCTCGCCTTCCGCCCGGTTGGAAAATTCACCTTCACCGGGCTCATAAACAGAACCACCATCTTCCGAATCTATAAACAAGGTGTAAGTCTCTTCTACAAATACAGGAGTTATATCATAGTTTCCATTCATTTCCACTTCCGTATTCATTTCTTCTGTATCCTCAACCTCCTCGACATCGCCCTGCCACTCAAAGAACTCCCATCCATCCTCAGGGTCAGCAGACAGTTCAACCGAAGTCCCCTGCTCATAATCTTCCTCGAATCCAGCCTCTACACTTCCACCATCAACTTCCACAGAACCCCCACCTTCTATTTCAGGAATTGAAAGTGTAGCATACTCCTCAAACATGGCTTCAACATCCTTATCATCGTCCATGACAACAGTTATCTCCTCGTTTCCTTCTTCGCCGTCTGGAACATCACCTGACCATTCATCGAAATACGACCCCTCTTCGGATTCAGCACTCAGGTAAACTTCTTCGTCAGGAGGATAGGAATTTAATCCGGACATGTCTTCACCGTCTTGTCCTTCGACATTACCCCCCCCTTCCACATCAACATACAGCTCGTACATCTCTTCTAGATGAACCTTAGCAGTCTTGTCACTATCCATACCTATAACTATATCCTTTTCCTCATATTCCACTCCATCAACGCTCCAAAAATCAAAGCTGTAACCCTCGTCAGCTTCAAAGAAAAGGCTTACCTCCTCGCCTACGCCGAATACCTCTGTATAACCTGAGTCCACAGGCGCTCCATTGACAAAGATCTGCCCTTCATCGACGCCTTTCATCACCTGGAGTTCGTACTCCTCGGGACCGACCTGAAATGAGTCGTTCAGAAAAAAGCCAGGTGATGTCAAAAAAATCGACGCTGTAGTCCTGTGCTCAGCGTCGCAGTATTCATGATAGGTTATGTCTAGATGTGCTGTCCTGAATCTCATTCCTCTCTCGGCAACCTCCTTGAGCTCCTTCAGATCACGTTTCCTCGGGTAACCATCCTCGCCACATTCGCTATCTGCCACTGTTCTGTCTATACTTTGTCTTATGCTGGTTGAGACTCCATCCTCCTGGTACATATGAAAATCCGTAAGCCTTATCTCATCGTAAACCTCCAAAATACTAACAATTCCCATAACAGAAATCGCGACAATAACTATAGATATAACGAAAAACTGTCCTCTTTCACCTATATAATTATATTTTGGCCATCTGGGCATGTTCAACCCCATCTATCTTTAGAACCTTGTCCTTTTCAAAGAATCCGTTTTCGACTAAAAGAGAAACGGCCTCGGGTCCAACTGCGTTTATTATACTACTCTTCTCCGCCTTCTCGACAAGCTCCTCCGCGTCTATTCTTTTCTGGCCGTAAAAGCCCTCTTTGACCTCAAAGCTCCTCTTTTCATCCTCTAGAACTTCACCGAGAAGCTCCTCGTCACATACAGCAAGGACTTTCTGCCCTTCCCTTTCAGTGTAGTTGTGGTAGAACATCTAAAACTGCCTTACAGCCTGTTTAGCACCACAGGCCTCGCATTTTATCTTCTTGATCCTTTCCTCCTCCACCAGCTCTGTATCTACCTTTTCACAGGCAGGACAGATTACAAAATCATCAACGTACTGACTAACCTTGTCGGAGACCTTCCTTTCGGTTATCCTTCCCTGGAACACGGCTCTTGAGCCTTCTACGCTTCCGGGAACACCTAGCTCTCTCCTGAGAAAGTTCATCATATGCTCCTCCGGCCTCCTCAGCTTGTCAGCTATCTTGGAAAAGTTCTTGATTATTGTCTTCTCTCCTTCCTGCATAGTTTCCGGTTCAGGAACTTCAAACCTTTCTTCGTCCACAGTCTCGGAAATCTTCTCCTCCGCTCTGTCGTAGAGTTCATCGTAATCCATAAAACCACCTTATTGTCTAATTGACTAACAGACTTAATAACCTTAGATATTTTAAAGCTTCTTGATCTTGCCGGGTCTCGGCTCAAAGCACGTACCTTCAGTGAGAAGATCGTTTACCACGTTGTCTATATCGCTTTCTTCTGCGTCCACTTCGTCTATTATATCCTCGTAAGAAGCCCCTTCGCCTTCATCTATATCTTCTATGGCTTCGAGAACTTCGTTTCTGAGCTCACTCTTGTCCTCTTCCTCTTCGCCCTCACCGAAGCTGTCCTCTTCTTCGAGGCTCTCTGCCTTGATTATAGCTTCGGCCCTTTCAATGCCAACCTCCTCGGCAAAGACCTCCTCGCCGTTGTCAGGATGCTCATCCCTGAGCTCCTCCAACCTTTCCTTGTCCTCCTCCAAAGACTTGAGCTCTTCAACAACCTCAACAAGGTTCAAAGTCATGAGGTTAGGATCCTCTACCTCCTTCAGTATCTCAGAATTTATGTATATTTCTCCTTCATACTCCTGGACCTTTCCGACGCATAAGACGAGGTCGCCTTCCTCCACCTTCTCGTAGTCACCGAGGTCCTGGAAGAACTTTGCCCTTATGGTCTCCGTCTCGTCGTCAAGAACTATGAAAGCGTAGCTCTCGTCGTCGTTTACAAACTTAGTGGTGACAGTAGCTACAAGCTTGACCCTGCTTACCCTCTGGCCGCAGGGAGTTATGAGGTAGTTACTTTTGAATCCTTCCTGTCTGAAATACCTGCCGCTGACCAAGTCCTCTACTAAAGCTCTCTTTGCTGTAAGCCTCTCCTGTTTTCCGTCCATATGCATCAACCTATGTATGTTGGCTCGTCAGCATCGTCCGCTTCGATCTCTTCCTTGTCCTTCTTCTCCCTTTCCTTAACTTCTATCTCTCCGAACTTGTCCTCGTACTTCTCCACGTTCTTCTGCAAGACCTTCAGTATCTTCTTGGCGAGGACAGGATCCATGACAATGGGCTTGTGCCAGACTACAGACTCGACGTTCCTTCCTTGCTTTGTTTTACTTACCTTCGGTGTGGACTGCTTGAAGTCGAAGACGAACTTGTGGGGATTGAACAGAACGGAAAACGAGTCGCTGAAAAAGGCTTCGTCCTCTTTCTCTTTACCTTTGTTTTTCATTATTCACACCTTCTGAACATGTCCGGGTCTCGGTTCGAATATCATACCTTTGTTTTTCATCTCTTTTATTAGCTTGTCCGGCTTACTTAAACCTTCCTCCTCCAGAGCCGAAAGCAGATCTTCCTCGGGGATGTTCTTACCAAGGTCCTCCTCCAGGTTGTCCAGAACCTCCATGACCTTGCTCATCTTCGACCGCTCCGATGCAGGGGTTCCCCCTTCAGCCCTGTCTATATCTATCTCGTGCGTCTCAGGATCCATTCCAAGCTGCTTTATAGAGTGCTTCATAAGCTTTATCGCACGCTGTGCATCCTCCTTCTTGACCTCTTCGTCCAGCCTCACCTTTGCCGAAGCCTCGGCCAGTCTCTGCAAGGCCTCGTACTGCCTCAAGGTTATAGGAACAGTGTCGCTCTCTGCGTCGACGTACTTGTTCCTCATATCCACGTAGAAGTTCTTCAGGGTCGCTGCGGCCTTCTTAGTCATCTGTGGCCTGCAGTTCCTCCTCGCGTAGGAGATGTATTTCTTCAGAAAGTCTATATCTATAAGAGGTTCAGCCTGGCTCTCGTCGCCAACTCTAGAGTCTATTATATGGTCTACGATCTTTTCGTCCCTGTCTCTGTCAGGCACGTCACGCAGTGCGAACTTCAGATCGAAACGTGAAAGTAAAGTATCGGGAATATCTATCTGCTCGGCTATAGGCCTGTATGGATCGAAACGTGAGAACTTGGGATTAGCACCACCGATTATAGAAGTTTCGGCAGGAAGCGTCGCCTGTATGGTCGCCTTGCTTATCGAAACTGTGTTATGTAAGACCATACCATTGGAGATAAAGGTTCTGCCCGGAACTGTAACATCGTAGACCATGTCCACGTCACTGGGAACCTTCTCGACAGCTTCGACTTGAACCCAACCCACTTCACTATCCACTATGTGGCCAAGGAACTCTATTTTTGTCTTCACCTGAAGCCTTTCCTTGAGAATTTGTTCCAGAACCTCCCTGTATTCCTCAAGCTCGGTGGAGTTATCCTCACGGTAGTAAACTGTTGAGTTTGAAACGCCAAGTTCTTCAGCTATAACGTCAACCCCAACTCCGAACTCACGTCTAACTTTTCTCAGTTCTTCACCCTTTAGTGGAAGAGAATTGACAGTGTTCAAGAGTTCTATGTACCTTTCCTCTAACTTTGACAATACTCTCTTTAGTGTAGGACGGGTAAAATTGAGGTTATTGTTTTCGTACTCTTCAAGGGACCATCCAACTGCCTCCTCCCTCGACATATTCAAATCCTCAAGAACCGACGTAAAAAGACCGCCGACTTCAGGAACAGTCTCAAAAAGGTTCTTCCGCAAAGACTTATCACCATCAAGATAATCCCGAAGTCTTTGGTTCTCTTCTTCCTTGAGGAATCCTATCTCCTTCGCAAACTTACTGATGGAGTTTTGGCCGGTAACAGCCACTCTATATATCTTTTTCCCGGATTCTGCTTCCGAGGTTCTTATCTTACTAGGTATCGAAAACCGTAGAAGGAGGTCTGATATCTGCCTCGAAAGTTCCTCGGAAGAAGTGGTATAAACTACCTCCAGTCCACGGTCCTTGCTGACAATACCACCGTCCCCGGCAAAAGCCCGTCTGAGAAGATGTCTGATGTCCTTCTTACTGCATTTCATTATCTTCTCCGGGATCCTCTTTTCATCATGCTTTACTAGAAGATCCTCACCTAGGCTATTAACAAAGTCTCGGAGTCTAGAGGATACGTACCTAAGCGTAGTCCTTTTCGAACCACGGTCGTTCCTCTCTCTCTCATAGGCTTCCAGACCGAAAAGATTCTCCATCAAAGATCTGAAATCCTCCAGTAGGTAAGGATCGGAGTTTGTAAAGTTAAGTCCGTTCTTGTTGCCGCGGTTCAACTCATAACCACAGTCAGATACTATATAGCCGATAAGGGAGCAGAGCTCGGGTGAGTTGTGTTCAGGAACTTTTATCTCCTTCGAGTTTGGATGGAAATCATCTACCTCTTCAAGTTCCTGTTCCTCTCCCTCTATCGGAAGGTTAAGTGGAACGGGAACCCAACTACCTTCCTCGACTTCATCGGCCCTGGAAGTAGTTATTTCACCATCCTTTATGGCCCAGACAGGATGTTCAGGGGTAACCTTGACTTCTCTTCCTGAAGAAGTCTTTATAACGTAAAAGTTATCAGGAGCCCCGTGTCTGCTGAGACGGGACGGCTTTCTAGGGTAAATAGATGAGAAATCTGTAGAAAGAAGATTTAAATCATCTTCCTCTGAAATCTCCAACATCTCACAGTCCTCACCTTCAACCACCTCCTCTTCATTGTCTTCCATGAAACTGTCAACAAGGTCGCCGATTTTTTCTGAGGAGCCATCAGGAAACAAAAGCTCGAAGTCGGGGTGGTAGCTCTGCGTCGACATGGCCTCATGCAGGTTAACCTGATCCTCCTTGGACATCTTGTCGAACTCGTCTATACAGAGGACGCCTTTGTTGGCGAGGACAAGAGCCCCAGCTTCTAGAACCCAGCCACCCATAAGCTCCTCATCCCTGACTACGGTCGCGGTATTATGAACTACCAAACCATTGGCCATAAATGAATGGCCGTCCTCTACTGTCAGATCGTAGACCCAGTCATCACCATCTTCAACAACATTGATCTCCTTAATACCATCGAAGTAAAGATCTGAATTTGCAATACGAGAAAGTTTTTCCACAGCCTCGTTGCTTCCATGTGATTTGAGTTCTTCAACAATCTCCTCCAACTTTCTCCTGGAAATATCCCTTCTATCCCTCTCATAGGAATAATTCTTGTAACCGTAAACCTCTTTTGCTGAAAGACCCAGGCCTTCCCGAGCTTCCTTGAGAAGGTCTCCTATGCCAGGTACCAAATCTACGTTTGTATGATACTCATCTATAGAATCAATTATTCTTTGAAGTTTTTCATCCTTCGAGGAAAGATTGAACCCTATCTTTTCATTAAATCTCTCCAAATTTTCCTTCCCTTTTATCTCTAATGTATATTTTGGTGCAGACCTTATCTCTTCTCCTCTTATCTCAGAAACAGTCGGGTCCCTTTTTCTAATCTTTGATCTGATTCCAAAACGAAGCAAGAGAAGCCTTATCTGCCTAAGGTATTCTTTTGAGGATTGGGTCAAGTCTATATAACTAGCCCCATTATCTCTCTCTATTGCAGAGCCATCAGCATCAAAAAGCCCACTAATAAAGGGTGATATAAGTTTGTTTGGCAATTTTGAAAGGGCTCCAGAAACTTCAATCCTTTCCTTTTTCTCGCCTATAGGAATTCCCAAGCTCTGGCTTAGAGATCCAAATATTTTTGAGGCAAACCTTAATTGTGGAGTTTTTTCATCTTCCCTGTAAATACTTGATTCGATATTGAAGCTCCGAAGAGTTGACTCGGCCTGCTGTAAAACCTCGGACTCTGAATTAGTTAACCTTAAACCAATACCACCGTAAGAAGTGCTATAAACATCACCATCTCCAGCAAGTAGGCCCTGCAAGTACATCATTTCCCCATCAATTTCCTTATGAAGTTCTATCTCATGTCCATTCCTTTGAGAAAGTTCAAGTATAGAAGGGAGATTTTCTTGTAAGCTGTTTCCGGTATACTCTGCAATCCTATCCAAATCTTTCAGCCTCGGAGCTCCTCTCAAATCGTCGTCCCTCCAATCATGATAAAGTCCGTCTTCAGAAATCCCTGTTTTCTGAGAAAAATTCCTTATGCCGCCATTGTTTCTGAGATCTTCTGCAAAAGTTTGAACCGTCTCAGAGGAGTTCTGGAGCCTAGCTGTTTGGTCAATAATACGTGGGAGAAAGCTGCTATTTTCCTCGGGCTTGGTATTTATTCTTCTCGGCACAGCCAAAAGCTCCTCCTTATCAACATCTTTAGCTTTCTTCCATTTTATCTCACCAGAATCAAATACTGGGAGAGGGTTATCAGGAGTCACAGTCACCTCTCTACCGGAGTAAGTCTCTACTTCGTAAAGCTTCTTCGGTGCTCTTATCTTCCAGAACTGAGAAACCTCCATTGGCCTTATCTTCATTGAATCTTTGTCGAAAGCCAGTATCTCCATAGAACTTGGATTAGAGGACTTGAATATCCCTTCTTCGTGCTTTTTTCTTCCGTTTTCATCAAACTCCTCTTCCACAACGTCTCTTATTTCTCTCATCTCACCATCATTCAGCGTAACAAGTGTATCTCCTGTCACACAGAGCCCAGCTGCCGTAGTTCCCTTTCCGGAAGCGTACTTACCTCGTGGAAGCATCTCCGCAGCAAGCTTAAGCATCTGCGTCTTACCAGCACTTGGATCCCCGACAAACAGAATATGTATGTCTCCACGTATCTTGGTTCCGTCCTCCAGTCTATGCGGCACACCACCGAAAAGCTGGAGTATTATAGACTCCTTCTCCTCCTCCAATCCGTACATGGAAGGAGCAAGTGACTTTACGAGCTTTTCATATATATTGTCGCTGTTTGCAAGCTCCCGTATCTTCTCTTCCTCTTCCTCCGTGACTTCCATCTCCTCGAAGGTAACCTCCTTGGGGTTTACCCAGTTAGCTTCAAGAAAGATATCAAGCTTCTTCGTCTTCTTGCCTTGAATACGCTTAGGCATCTCCCTTACTCTTCCCGTAAGCTCGAGTCGAGTTCCGGGATCTGTCCTCCTCTGCATCTTAGGTGTTGTAAGACCGTCCTTGAGGTAAACGGAGACCTCCCCAGGCTTTTCACCTGAGACCTTCTCAAACAGATCCTCCATATGTATCCACCTCGCGTCGCTCAGCTCCCTGTCCACCTGGTTGAATCCACGCTTACGGCCGCAGTCACAGCGAGAAGGATAACTCATCCTCTTCTTCATCTGCGGAACCTCCATGGTTTCGCCACAGTCAGGACACTCAAAGATAGCGACCTCCAGCTCCGGCTTGACCTCCGAGGCTCTTTTAACTGTACCCTCTACCTTCACGAACTTCCCCAGGTGCTTGCTCCTCAGGTCCTTTATCCTCGTCTTTTCATCATCAGGTATATTCTCCACACGAACATTGAGACTGACCTCCTTGTCCGTGCCGAGGTCTATCTCATCGATAGCGTCCTCGGCAGCGTCGAAGAAGTCCTTCGGGTTCTCAAGCAGCTCTTCCGTCAGCTCGTGACCTGCATACTTGTCCAGTTCCTTGAAGTCTATAAGAACGAAGTCCTCGTCCTCTCTAACCGCCTCCAGAAGGTCCTCTTCGTAGAACTTTCTGAAAAACTCCTCAAGCTCTTCGATCATACCCAACAAACCCCGTAGTAAATAATCCCCAACTCTACTTAAATTTAACCCAATCAAAAAAAAAAAGACTTTGATACCAATAACTATTACTTCTTCAATTGAATATAATTCAAAGGTCTGTCTACGCCTCTCAACATAAGAAAAAACTAAATAGTGTAAACTTACCCAAAACACTTAAACTAATCAGGCGGGACAAGTCCACGGTTCACTGGGTGCACAAACTGATTTGTAATCATCGTCGTCACAGTAACAGTTGTACCCATCGGGGCAATCCACATCATCTAAATGACATTGCTTAAATATCCAATCATTGTCGTCGTCATTGTCGTCGTCATCGTCATCACAGACGTAATCGACATATCCTTTAGTAGCTGCATCCTCAGGATCTTCAGGCCAAGCAACATGAACTATGTGGTTCCCGCTCATGTCTACGGCGGAGGTAGCTGGATAATCCGGTAAGTATTTATCATAGACATGATCAGATATTTCTATGCAGGTATAACTTCCGTCGTCTTTTATCTCATTCACTACTTCTCCGTCTTCAGGACAAGCATCGTCAAAGAAGTCGGAAAGTTGATCGATGTTAGTAATATTTTTTCCGTCCATATTCAAGTTCTGGGCAGCTCCTTCACTCAGTTCTATCTCGCCTACGGGATGGCCCTGTGATGGGTTGGGGTTGCTGGTCGTGGCAGCTTCCATGCCTTCTGCTTCTCCGGCTTGTCCGGAGGCCGCCATTACTCCTGTGGCTGATATCATGATTGCTGCGAGGAGAACTATGAGTGCGTGCTGCTTTTCTATGTTCAGGACGAGCTTCATTGTTGTATAGTTGTGGTTTTGTGTTTATAAAAATGATAGCTATAAGAATAAAAAGAAAAGAGATGGGGATTTAGAGGGCGTCTATTTCTTCTAGGTCTTCTTCTACCCTCTTGACTGCTTCCTTGACGTCGTCGATGGAACGTCCTCCTGTACAGACAATCTTTCCTGAACCGAACAGTAGGAAAGCCGCTTCCGGTTCCTCTATCCTGTAAACCAAGCCTGGGAACTGCTCCGGTTCGTACTCCGCATTTCTGAGCGTGAAAGCGATCTCGTTGAGCCTCAGCTTTCCGTCGAGCTGTGCTGAAGCGACGATGTTCTGGATCTTTATGTCCGTAACCTCGTCTACGTCGACCCCTGCTTTCCTTACACCTTCTAGAACCTTGTCTATCGCTTCTCTGGCTCCTTCGGGCGAGTTAGCTCCTGTACAGACTATCTTCCCTGAGTTGAAGATCAGCGCCGCAGCGTTTGGATCGTTCATCCTGTAAACGAGTCCTGGAAACTGCTCCGGTTCGTACTCCGTGCCCGGAAGGTGTGCAACCACCTGGTTAAGTGGAATCTTCGCGCTGAGAGTCGCGGACGCGACAACGTTCTCTATTTTAAGTTCATCAACCATGTAGAATTCACCCGGTTTTTAAACCAGCACTTTACATATTGTTAAAAGGGGTTTATAAAGGTTTTATAAAGGGTTGAAATGTTTTTATACCAAGAAGACAAAAACAACCGTAGTGGGGTCACATGACCGAGGTTATATCCGTAGTTTCTGGGAAAGGCGGTACAGGTAAAACGTTCACAGCCGCTAACCTCTCCCTTGCTTTACAGAACTTCGGAGAGCAGGTCGTTTGTTTGGACACAGACCTCGACTCTCCCAACCTGGCTCTTCAGCTGGGCCACACGCCCGAAGACCATACTATAGAGGACGTGCTGAGAGGTGAGGTAAGCGAGCTCAAGGGCGTAAACGTACACGACTCCGGCTTAATGTTTGTACCCTCCTCCCTCCACCTCACCGACGACACGGTTTCCGAGGAAAGGATAAGGGAAATGGTGGACAGGTTTTCAAGCTTCGCCGACAGGACCGTTATAGACGCACCCCCAGGATTCAACGAAGGTTTCTACAGCAGCATGAGGAACTCGGACAGGATGCTGGTGGTCACAAATCCTGAATACCAGGCTATAAACGATGTCAGAAAGATTGCTGAGGAAGCCGAGAAGCATGGAGTCAATATAGAAGGCGTAGTATTGAACAAGGTCGAAGGAATGCTGGAGGAAGCGAGCAAGGAGGAAATAGAGAAAACGACAGGTCTGGATGTGATTCAAACCATACCGCACCACAAGGAAGTGAGGAAAAGTATACACCAGATGGAACCCGTCGCTTCGGACCCGCATTCGAAGATAGGGCACAGCTTCAGGGAGCTAGCTGCGAACATGACCGACAGGGAGTTCAAGGCTCCGTGGTACTCGAAAATCGTCAGAAGCTGGAAAAAGCTTACAAGAAGATAATATGACCAAGAGTTCAGAAGAAGATTTTGTATTAAGATGTCCTCAGGAGGAGAATCCTGACTGGGGATACGCCAGAAACAGGCAGTTCATACTTAAGAGAACCGACGCGTCCTGGAGTTCTTCCCTCTTCTCCGTCGATCTGCATAACTTCAAGATGCCTAACCGAGACTATCCGCAGCAAGGACTTCTGTTCAGAGTCAGAGACGAGTACACAAAGTTCCTTGATGCAGTAATGTTTAAGTTGATGCATGAAGGTGAAGTTATAGAGCTGGAGAACGAGGACGTAGAGGTTACTCCTTGGAGAGCAACCTACACATACAGCTCAGACGAAGCAGAGCTCAAGGTAACCTACTACCTGGCCAGCTCTTCTTTGAAAGACAAAGCCGGTGGTTGGGTAGAGTTCGAAGTGGATTCTAAGCACGAAGAACTCGATCTGGTGGTTTCGCCTGTCGTAGATATAAGGCCAGTGGGCGAAGAGAGTCCTTCTGCTGACGACTACGGCATAAAAGCGAAGAAGGACGTTCTGACCGTCTCAAAACAAGGCAAAGAAATAATGTTCGGTCCCTGTGACAAAGCTATGGTCCAGACCGAGGTTGAAAAGTGGAAATACAAGCTCGGAGACGGCTTCAGACAAAGGACTGACGAAGGTGTAAAGTTCAGAAGCGTCGAAAAGAATCCTCTTAAGGCAGGACTCCTCACATACGAAATTTCAGGTGAAGACAATGTAAAGATGGCCGTGGCCTGCGGCAAAGATCTGGACAAAACGGATCTGGATTTCTTCAGGCAGACAAGCTACAGGAGAGATATTGAAGAGGCGGAGAAGATCCTTGACAGGTTCGAATTTTCAGAAGGTAAGAAAGGAAGGTTCATGAAGAACAGGCTTCTGACGCTCTCGAAGTTTTCCACAAGAGAAGGCGGAATGGAGATACCTGAAGCCGGGGACTGGTGGTTTAAGGATATATGGTTCCGAGATCTCTTTGAATCGTTGTTCCAGGAGATGGAGTTCTACAGGAAAGTCAAGGGCGAGGAGTGGATAAAGAAGCTGCTGACCTGGGCGAGGATATATCTGAAGGACGGAATAATGGCCGCAAAGGCCGACGAAAACGAACCTGTATACAACTCAATAGACGGCTCATTGCTCTACCTCCTATGTGCCGCAAAGTATTACGAGAAGACGGGCGACGGGAACTTCAAGGAAAACATGGAGAAGACCTTTGATTCCGTTATAGAGAGTCTGGAAGAGGAAGACGGCCTCGTGAGATGCAGGCCTGAATACTCCTGGCTGGACTCCGTCGTTGATGGTGAAGCAACAAGGGTTCCAGACAACTGGGACGTCGAAGACGAAGAAAGGTTCTTGCTTCCCGAAGTAAACGCTTTATGGATAAGGGTCCTCGAGGAGTACAACAAGATATACGGCGCTGATAGGGACGTAAGGAAAGCCTGGAACTCGTTTAAGGAAGTATTCTGGGACGAAAAGAAAGGCTTTATATACCACATAGTTTACGACGGCGAAGAAGCTTTAAAGGATCCGACGGAAAGCTCCGTGGCCGTGGTTTCGCTGGCCTTGCTCAAAGACTACTTCTTCGGCTACGAGCTCCTGGAGGCATGGAAAACAGTGAAGGAAAAGCTTCTCGTAGGAAGGAAGCCTGTTTTCTTCGACGACGGCTACCTGCCCTTTGGGATACTTACCAAAAACAGTAGGAAGGACATCTACCTCGGCGACGAAGAGTACCACGAAGCTGTTGTATGGCCGAGAGACAGTCCCTACCTCTTCACACTTCTGGAGAAGATAGGGAGAAAAGGTATAAAGGAAGACATAATGAAAAACATGCTTGACCATCAGATGTCCGAGGGAGTTGTGTTTTACAACCAGGAGCTGTTTTCGCTTCCTGAAGGTGAGAACCCTTGCGAGACTTCTCTTTCATCAAACCCAGTGCCGGTAAAGAATCCTGTACAGCTATGGTCCCACTTCCTACCCGACCTGCAGGTTAAGAAGGAATGATAAAAATGAAGAGCCTCTTTCTTGTAACAGAGCTTTACGAACCTGCTGGAGGTCTGCATAGATACACTACACATCTTCTCTCGGTCTGGGAAGAAGCTCTTGAAAGGGAAAAGACGGATATAGAGCCAATGGTCCTTTCGGTGAAGAACAGCGAGGACCCTCAGAAGGACCTTGAGGTAGCGGAGGAGTTCTCGGACTTTATGGAGGAAGAGGACGTCAAGGTACATAGAGGTGAGAGAGGCGGACATACCTGTTACTTCCTTGAAGGCGAGGTACCTGACCTGGAACAACTCCACTGGAGGTTATGGAACAACTACGGCATAGACTCCTCAAAGACGTCAAAGGGACTGGAATGGTACAACGACACCCTTTCCTCGTTCTGGTACTGGGCACCGAAGTTTGTCGAGTACCTCATCGAAGAAGAAAAAATGGAGTTCAAATGTATAGATGCACAGGACTGGCTGGCCTTCCCTGCTGGCTTCCTGACCTCAGAAAGACTGGATATACCCCTGGTATGCAGAATACACTCAGGTGAATACGGAAGAAGTCTGGGTAATCCGGACGAAGAGGACGCGCCCATACAGATAGAGACCGCATCGCTAGCCTTCGCCGACTATGTTCAAGGTGTCTCCGTTTCTGAAACGGCCTTCCAGATAACACATCTCATGCCGCTGAAGGAAAGGCTTGACGAGGAGCTGAGGGAAAGGCGAGGCGAGGAATGGTACAGATATCAGAAAGTAAGGAACGAGAAGATAAAGTCCTTCCTCCTGTACGAATCTGAAAGCGAAATGACCCTTCTGAAGGACCTTATCGGAGGCATGCCAAATGGAATAATCCTCGACGAATGGGAGGAGGTCGACAAGGAGGATATAAAGCACGGCGAGGAGAGGTTGAGTGAACTGCTTCCATCAAAGGAAAACTTCATATTCTTCATAGGAAGGACCTCCTACAGAAAAGGTCTGGACTTTCTTCTCGAGGCGCTCTCAAAGTACAAGGAACAGTACAGTGACACTGGCCTGGTTATAGCTTCTTCGATGCATTCCGATACGTACAGAGAATACAAAGGCAAGCTGAAAGAGATGGACCTCAGCGAGGACGTACAGATACTCAACCAGTGGCTGGAACCGGAGGAGAAGAGAAGGCTGATGTGCGCCTCGGACGTGATAGCCCTCCCCTCTGTCTACGAACCCTTCGGAATAGTCGCTTTGGAAGGTCTTGCAGCTGACTACGCCGCAGAGAGCAACGGACTGACTGGCCCTGTGACGGTAGTTGGAAACACAGGTGGCATGTCCGAGATAATAAAGAGCGGAGTCAACGGTTTCGAGGTCCCGATAAAGAACTTCGAGATAGATCCTGATATGCTTCACCGCGCGCTGAAGAAAGCACTGGACCAGGAAAACAGAGTAAAGATCTCAAGGGAAGGAGCAAAGCGCGTGCAGGATAACCAGTTCCGCTGGAGCTACATACTTGAAAGAATTCTGGAAGTATACGACAAGGCCGAGAGAAACTGGAAGGAAAGGCTCAAAAACCTCTAGTCCTTTTCCTCTCTTACCCTTTTCTTGAAGTCCCGGAGAACTTCCATGAATGAACGGAAGGCATCGTAGTGGTTGTCGAAAGCCGAGAAGTATGAGTGGACGTCTCCGTCGCCTTCGCCCTTGTTACACAAGTAGTAAAGATGGTCGCTGGTCAGTAACTTCCTCCATACCTCTATAAGGTGTTCGTTTCCTGTCTCCTTTACGTGATCCTCCAACATCTTCAGCTCCTCGAACAGATACTGCTGCATCCAGTTGCCGAGCCAGGCGCTTTCATCCCTCTCCATGTCGGCCCACGAAACCGAATCGTACTCAAACACGTCTATTTCACCCTTTGGCTCATGGCTGTCTACAACTTCGGAAGGTGTCTTGAAGCTGAGACCGTCCTGTGAAATCACCTCTCCCGGAAGGCTTCTGAGGAAGGAAAAGATTCCGGAGTCTGCCCAGTGGTGCTCACCGAAGGTCTCGTAGTCCATGGAGAGGTTCACGACCTCGCCTTCGGTCTCCGAAAGCCAGCTTGCAAACTTGTCAGCAGTCAGCGGCCATTTGTCCCACCACCTTGCCGAGAAGCGGAAGGCTATATCGTCGGAGAGACCGTAGTTCTTAGTTATGACGGGTATCGAGGCAGAGTCCTTTGGCGGCCTGTAGAGGTAGTTGGGTGATCTCCATCCAAGGATACGGTCTGCTCCCTCGGTTATTATACCCTGGAAACCGAGATCGTCAACGGTCTCGGCGATCTTGTTGTTGTAAAGAGCTTCCGTATTGGAAAATACCTTAGGCTCGACGCCGAACTCCTCCCTGACAAGTTCCCTGTGAAGCTCGACCTGCTCTTTGAACTCGTCGTGGTCATCGAACAAGGAAGCGAGGGAGTGATGGTAAGTTTCGCCTAGGATCTCGACCTTTCCTGTATCGACAAGCTCCCTGAAGGACTTAAGTACTTGAGGATCGAACTCCTTGCACTGCTCTATGAAGGTCCCGGTAAGGGAGAAGGCTATCTTGAAATCCTCTTCTTTGTCCTCAAAGTCCTTGATGGCCTGCTTCAATACATCGTTGGCCGGGTAATAACACTTCTTAGCGACGCGGTGGAATATTTCTTTATCCGTTCCGCCCTTATCGAAGTAAAAGTCGTGGAGACTCTCGTGGTCATTGCCAGAACTGTCAAGAAAGGCGTGCTTCTTCAACCTCCATGGCTGATGTACCTTGAAGTATAGAGTTACTGACGTCATCTGATCCCCCATACAGGTCCCCTAAACCTGTTGTCTTGTTTGTTTGTTTGTTCATTTAAATAAGTTTTCAGGGGAAATAAACAAATCTCGTTAATTCTCAGGTTATTTGAAGACAATTAGTAAAGTTTTTAAGCAAAGATTCCAAAACTTACCTTTAACGGTACAAGCTTCGTTTATAGGCCTGTAAAAGCGTGGGGTTTTGAATGAGTGTTGAATCCGTACTTATGTTGACACAGAAGTACAGCGAAGGCGAGAAGATAAGCGAATACTGTCAAAGGCTTGCATCGCATCTCGAGGACGAAGGAGTCGAAACACATCTTGTTTGCTTCGGAGACGAAGACGTGGACGAGAAAGTAGGAAGTGTAAATCTACACAAGTTCTCCTTCAAGATGCATGGAGACAACTACTTCTCCTGGTCCATGCTGCTCCAGTCGAGATTCATGGAGAAGATAGACGAGATAGTCGAGGAAGAAGACGTTGATGTAATCCATGCCAACAACTGGCCGACCTTGCCTGCAAGCCTCACTGCAAGCAAGCTTCATGAACTTCCATTCGTAGTTACCTACCATTCTATAGAGGAGGAAAGGGGGATGGACAACCCACATTCCCATCAAATTTCAGATCTGGAGTGGGAAGGGATAGAGGAAGCTTCCTTCATAGTTGTCCACAAGGACAAAACAAAGGAAGCCATGGAAGTTTACGATCTCCCCGAGAAAAAGGTCAAGCTTCTCGCCAATGAGGATTGGGAGAAAGATGTGAAGAAACTTTACGATAGAGCGGCACAGGTAAACTCAAACCTTCAAAATATGGAAAAGGAGGCTGAAGATAACCATGGAAATTTTGATGCTTACGTGGGAGTATCCTCCGAATAAGGTAGGAGGAGTCGCAGCACACGTCGAGGATCTTTCGAAGACCTTGAACGAAATGGGTCATGATATAACCGTTATAACCTTCGGCGAAGAAGAGGAGTCAGAAGTAAAGGACGGTATAGAAGTTCATAGAATAAACGCTAAGGAAGGACCCGATATAACCAGCTGGGTCCTGATGTCAAACCACAGGATGCAGAAAAAAGGTGTCGAGCTGCTCAAGGAAAAGGACTTCGATATCATTCATGCACACGACTGGTCGGCTGTTCCTGCTGCAGCTTCCTTAAAGGAAGTAACGGACGCTCCTATGGTGACCACCTTACATTCCCTGGAGAGAAGCCGTGTAGGAAGCATACACTCCGATATGAGCAAGCTGATAAACGATCTGGAGTGGTACGGAGCCTACGAAGCCGACAAGGTCATAACCGTCGGTGAGGATATAAGGGACGAGATACTCCACCATTTCTCAGTTCCAGAGGAAAAGTTACATCACGTACCGAACGGAGTCTTCGCTGATAAGTTTCAGAAAGGCAATTCCGTAAGAGACGAGATAGCTCTGGACTGGGAGATACCTGTCCTCTTCGTCGGGAGACTATGCCACCAAAAAGGCGTAAGGCATCTTATAGAGGCTATGCCTAAGGTGCTTGACAAAAAGCCTGAGGTTAAGTTCATAGTAGCCGGAGGGGGCGGAGGTGTAGACCATTACAGAAATATGGCCGAGTCCATTGGTGTGGACGACAAGGCCTACTTCCCAGGTTTCGTTCCAGACGACCAGCTTATAGACCTGTACAACTCCGTGGACGCCACGGTGATGCCATCGGTTTACGAGCCGTTCGGAATCGTAGCCCTGGAATCAATGTCCGCTGGAACTCCCGTCGTGGGAAGCCATGTAGGCGGGATAAAGCAAACGGTTGTGCACGAGTGGACAGGCCTACACGTAGAGCCAGCGAACCCGGACTCGATAGCCTGGGGAATAGAGAAGGCCATTTCGGATCCGACGTGGAACGACTGGATGGGAAAGAACGGAAAGAAGCGTGCCGAGGAAAAGTTTACGTGGCATAGAGTCGCGGACATGACCTTGGACGTTTACGACAAGGCGATAAAAACCAAATAATTTAAAGTCGCTATCCCCAATATTCTCCTTATGCCGCAAAAATCTATAGCTTACTTCTGCATGGAGTACGGACTTGATTCCGACTTCAAGATCTATGCAGGCGGACTTGGAATTCTTTCAGGGGACATGCTAAAGGCAGCAGAAGAAAGAGATGACGATATTATAGGAATAGGAGTACTGTGGCAGGAAGGCTATACCGAGCAGATCATAGAGGACGGAAAGCCCGTTGACAAGTCCTTCAAGCATGACTACGACTTCCTCGAAGAAACAGGGATAGGCTTCAGCATCGAGGTAAAGAACGAGGAGGTAGGATGCAAGGTCTACAGGGTAACCGAATTCAATAACAAGCCTCTTTACCTTATAGATACGGACCTCGAAGAAAACAGCGACTGGGCAAGGAAGCTAACATCAAGACTCTACGGTGGTAGCTGGGAGGACCAGCTCGTACAGAAGATACTCTTCGCAAAGGCCGGTCTGAGGGTCGTGGAGGAACTCGACTTCGAACCGGACTACTACCATCTCAGTGAGACGGACTCTGTGTTCGTGGCTATAGAGCTCCTCGAGGAGAAGCTGGACAGATGGGGCTTGGAGGAAGCCAAGGAGGAAGTAAAGGAGATCGTAAGGTTTACAACACACACGCCTATAGATGCTGGGAATCCTAAATATAACTACAGTTTACTTCACAAGGTCAACTACCCCGGAAACATCGCATACCAGAGCCTGAAGGAGATAGCAGGAAATCCCTTCAACACAACCTTGGTCGGTCTAAGGCTATCGGGCAAAGCCAACGCGGTTTCGAAGAGGCACATGAAAACTGTGAAGGAAATGTGGTCAAGGTATATGCAAACCGAGCCTATAGTAGGCGTTACAAACGGCATACACCTTCCTACCTGGAGGTCGAAGGAGGTTGAGGAAGCTGAAGACCTCTGGGAGGTTCACCAGGAACAGAAAAGGGAGCTCGTGGAGCATATAGGAGCAGATATAGACATGGACAAGCCTTTGATAGGCTTCGCGAAGAGGATGCCCGACTACAAGAGGCCTTACCTTCCCTTCCACGACATCGAAAGGTTTGAAGAGCTGAAAGACGAGATAAATATTGTATTCTCAGGAAAGGCTCACCCCGACTTCAAGGAGTCGAAGGAAAGGGTAGAGAAGATAGTAGGCTACGCTGAGAAATACGATTCCGTCCACTGGATAGAGAACTATTCGATGAAGGACGCGGAGAAGCTTGTGAAAGGGTGTGACGTTTGGCTGTCATGTTCTGTGCCTCCCAAGGAGGCCTGCAGCACCTCGGTTATCAAGGCAGCCGTAAACGGCGTTCTCAACCTCTCGACCCTGGATGGATGGTGGTGGGAAGCGTGCAACCATGGAGAAAACGGATGGCAGTACGGCGACGAAAAGATACTCGAGGACAGGGAAAAGCAGGACGCGCACGATGCGGAAGCTCTCTACAGGGTGATAGAGGAAGAAGTCGTCCCGGCTTACAGGGAAAGAGAAAAATGGATAGAGATGATGAAGAGTTCGATAAAGACCGTGGAGGACAACTACACAGCAAAGAAGATGCTGGAAAAATACTTTACAAAGGTATGGACATGAGAAAGAAACTCAAATTCGGCGGAAGGAAGGTGGAGCCTGATGTACGTATGCTTTACGACATGGAAGAGGTAGTTTACGACAAGGATTGGTTGAAAGGTGCGGAAAACGTTCCTCTGTACTTCATGTACCGCGACCTGTACAAGCAAGGTGACGAGAAAAGGATAAAGGAAAGGGGTCTGAGGTACGACATAACTGTAATTCCGCCCAAGATGCTCGGAAAGGAGTATGTAAAGACGAAGGGACACTTTCACGAAACGGCGAAAAACATGACATACCCCGAACTTTACGGAGTCCTGGAAGGCAGTGCTCACTACCTACTTCAGAAGGGAAGAGGAGAAGAAGCCGAGAGGACTGTCCTGGTAAAGGCCGAGAAGGGCGACAAAGTAATAATACCGCCAGGATACGGACATATAACTATAAACCCAACCTCCGAAAAGCTGAAGATGGCCAACTGGGTTTTCAGAAACTTCGACTCCGTATACGGCCCCATAGTAGAAAAAGGCGGCGCGGCCTGGTTCGAGACGGATGAAGGTTTCAAGAGAAACGACAACTACAGTAAGGTTCCTGAGTTGGAGGTATTCAAAGCCTCGGAAAACGACCAGTTCGAAGGGGAAATATACAGCCTGATAGAAGATCCGGGCAAACTCGACTTCCTGAGCTCACCGGAACAAAATAAAAAAGTTTTTGAAGATCTGGAGTTTTTCTGAAAGCTGCTCAGACGGATATGGCATCCACAGGACAGACGTCCTCTGACTGCTTGGCTTCCTTTGTATCCTCGTCCTTGATCACTTCCGCCTTCCCCTGATCATTCATCTCAAATATATCAGGAGCTACTGAAACGCAGGATCCACATCCTATGCATGCATCTTCATCAACTTCAACCATGTTCTCACGGTCTTTATAGGAAATCGGTTGTATTTAACCTTTTTGGAGGTCACAGAACATACAGGTATCTTATAACAAAGGCTACGATCATCATAACTACGAATATCGCTACCAGGACCCTTGTTTCTCGACTCATTATTCCATCCCTAGCTCTTCCTTTGCCTCGTCGCTCATCTTATCAGGCGACCATGGAGGATCGAAGACCATGTCTACTCCAACCTTCTCTACCCCTTCCAGCTCCGATACTCCTTCCTCGACCTTATTCACGAAAACTTTGTGCATCGGACATCCTGGCGAGGTAAGGGTCATCTCTATCTCCACTTCGCCGTTGTTTACCTCAACATCGTAGATGAAGCCCATGTTGACTATATCGATCTTTGTATCGGGATCCTCTATTTCACCTAACTTCTCCATAACGTCTTCCTCGGAAACCATTTTAACACCTCTTTACTTCAAACTTTTTAACCTAAAAAAGCTTTAGTGTAACTATGCCGGACTATGTTGTAGGCCTGGAGGAGGTGGACAAAGACGATGTAGGCCTTGTAGGCGGAAAAAACGCCTCACTGGGCGAGATGATAAGCGACGTAGAGGTTCCTGTTCCTCCTGGATTCGCTGTAACGTCAAAGGGCTACGACTTCTTCATATGGAAAGCAGGCATAAAGAAGGATATAAGAAGCATACTCGAAGATGCAGATATAGACAACGTGGACGAGCTCAGAGAAGCAGGGAAGGAAGTGAGGGAGTTTATAAAAAATTCTGAAGTTCCCAAGGAACTCAGAGAAGAGATAAGAGAGGAATACGAAAGGCTTTCTGAGAAGCTGGGCATGGAAGAGCCTCTCGTAGCTGTCAGAAGCTCAGCCACAGCCGAGGACCTTCCAACGGCGTCATTTGCAGGACAGCAGGATACCTACCTGAATATATCAGGCGTAGAAGAGCTTGTCGAAGCTACCAAAAAGTGCATAGCATCACTCTTTACGGACAGAGCTATACACTACAGGGAGGAGAAGGGATTCAACCATTTCAAGGTGAAGCTATCCGTCGGAGTACAGAAGATGGTCGACGCATCATGCTCCGGAATAATGTTTACAATACAGCCTGATTCCGGTTACGAGAAAATTCTGCATATAGACGGCAGCTGGGGACTCGGGGAGATGGTAGTAGGCGGCAAGGTAAATCCTGATAGATACAGCTATTTCAAGCCCACTGAAAGCCTTGTGTCCCGTGACCTCGGCAAAAAGGAGAAAGAGATGGTCCGGGAGAACGAAGAGACAAAGGTAAAGGAAGTCAGCGAGGAGAGGAGAGAAAGGTACGTACTCAGCGAGGAGGAAGCCGAGGAGCTTTCCGAATACGGCGTAATGATAGAGCAACACTACGAAAGGCCCATGGACATTGAGTGGGCAAGAGACAAGGATACAGGACAGCTGTACATACTACAGGCAAGGCCTGAAACCGTTCATTCGCAGAAGGAAGGTAATGTACTAAAGAACTACCGCCTGGAAGAGGAAGGCGAACTGCTGTGTACAGGCCAGGCTATAGGAAGGAAGATAGGCTCAGGTGAAGTAAACGTTATAATGGACTCGGAGGAGATCGGAAGGTTTGATGAAGGGCAGATCCTGGTTACGGATATGACGGACCCGGACTGGGAGCCTGTTATGAAGAAGGCCTCGGCTATAGTCACGGAGAAAGGCGGCGCAACCTCCCACGCAGCCATAGTTTCCAGAGAGTTGGGAATACCTGCTGTCGTAGGCACTGAAGACGCAAGTGAGGTCCTCGAAACCGGACAGGAAGCTACGGTCGACTGTTCAGGTGGCGAGGGTAAGATATTAGAAGGAAAAATAAAGTTCAGTGTCGAAGAGAAGGACATAGAGGAGATACCTGAAACAGAAACGGACGTTCTTTTGAATGTAGGTGTCCCTGAAAACTCCTTCGACCTCGGACAGTATCCTGTACAGGGTGTTGGTCTGGCCAGACAGGAGTTCATCGTAGGTTCCTATATAGGTGAACACCCCCTTAAGATGGTGGAACAAGACAGAGGTGGGGAGTACATAAAGGAACTTTCCTATGCGATAGGAAAGATAGGTGCAGGTTTTTACCCGCGGCCTGTAGTCGTAAGGTTATCCGACTTCAAGACGAATGAATACGCGGACCTCGAAGGCGGTGAGGACTACGAGCCAAAGGAGGAGAACCCGATGATAGGCTGGAGGGGAGCCTCGAGATACGTTTCAGAGGAGTTCAAAGAGGCCTTCAGGCTCGAATGTGAAGCTATAAAGCGCGTAAGAGAAGGGATGGGACTTGAAAACGTCAAGATAATGGTTCCTTTCTGCAGAACCTTAGAGGAGGCAAAGAGGGTCAAGAAAAGGCTGGAGGAAAATGGACTGGTCCAAGGTGAAAACGGTCTCGAAATATATATGATGGCCGAGGTCCCCTCGAACGTTGTACTTGCCGACAGGTTTGCCGAGGAGTTCGACGGCTTCTCCGTTGGATCCAACGACCTGACACAGCTTATGTTAGGTGTGGACAGAGACAACGAAAACCTTCAGCATATTTTCGACGAGAGGAACGAAGCAGTGAAAAGAAGGATAAGTGAACTGATAGACAAGGCGAAGGAAAATGACAAGGAAGTAAGTATCTGCGGAAACGCTCCCTCGATGTATCCTGAATACACGGAATTTCTCGTAAAGGAGGGTATAGACGCAATATCCGTAACTCCTGACGTAGCTTTGAAGACATTGTTCCGCGTCAAAGAAGCTGAAGAAAGTAAAGGTTAAGAATTTTAAGCCTTCCTCCTAAAATCTCCTTGTATGGTCGAAGTATCACATAAGGATGAGAAGTTCGTTGAAGCTCAAACCAAGGACTCCTTTACAGGTAAGTTAATAGGCCTTATGTTCCGAAGACTGGATAAAGAAGAAGGTCTGTTGCTGGAGTTTTCAAATGAAGGAAAGTGGGGTATATGGATGCTTTTTGTACCTCAGGACCTCGGCCTGCTATTTCTCGACAAAAACAAGGAGATAGTCGACATGAAGGAGGCGAAGAAGATTAGCTTAAACCCGGAAACATGGAAGATTTATAAGCCTGAGGAGAAATGCAAGTATGTGCTGGAATGCAACACGGAAAAGCTAAACACAATCGAAAAGGGTGAAAAACTGAATTGGTAATATGGACGAGGAAGTTCTAAGAAAGTACAGGATGGCAGGAGATATAGCAGCCAAGGCAAGAGAGTTCGGCAAAGAGCTTGTAGAGGAAGGAGCTTCATATCTGGAGGTCGTCGAAAAAACCGAAGAGAAGATAAGAGACCTAGGCGGCAAACCGGCATTTCCTGTTAACCTCTCAGTAAACGAAGTAGGTGCCCATGACACAGCCGACGTCGGTGAGAAAAGAAAGATCGACTCGGGCCTTGTCAAGCTGGACGTCGGAGTTCACGTGGACGGATACATAGGCGACACTGCTGTAACTGTACCTGTGAACACGGAAAAGGAAGAGCTCGTGGAAGCATCGAGAAGAGCTCTGGACAACGCGCTGGAGATGATAGAACCCGGAAGAAAGGTATCCGAGGTCTCTTCGAAAATAGAGGAGACCATAAAGGAGTTCGGATACAACCCTATAAGGAATCTAACCGGCCACGGCCTTGAGCAGTACGACCTGCATGCTAAAATAGAGTTTCCGAATGTAGAAACGGGAATAGACTACGAGCTGAAGGAAGGTGACGTCTTTGCCCTGGAGCCCTTCGCTACAGACGGCTCGGGAAAGGTGATCGAGTCAAATCGCAAGCTTATACTTATGTGGAAGGAGGACAAATCCGTGAGGTCCCGCGAAGGAAGGAAGATACTGAAGATGGCCAAGGATGATTTCAACAAGCTTCCATTTTCAAAGAGATGGCTGACCGAGAATGTATCCAAGCTTAGACTGAAGATGTCCCTTAGACAGCTAACAGATAGAAACGCATTGCATGAATACCCGGTTCTGAGGGAGGTAGACAAAGGAGACATATCCCAGGCTGAGCATACAGTAATAGTGAAGGACGAACCTGAGGTAACAACGAAAGTTTAGTCCGACCAGTACTTCTTAGTTCTTGTATACTCCTTCTCCTTTTCAAGTATAGCTTCGTAGAACTCATCTTCATCGTCCTTCTGCTGTGCAAGTATCCTTATAGCTGTTTCGGGTCCAACGCCTTTTCCTGCCAGAGCCTTTATGAACTGCCTACCGTATGTGAGTACGAGGTCGGCTGTATGCTCCATCCTGTCCCTCATATCCTCCTCTTTCTCCGTAAGTTCTTTGCCTTCAACTATCTTCTCCAGTACCTCTTCCTTCCTCTCCTCATAAGGCTTGACAACAGTTATCCTTCCGGAACCGCAGGAAGAGCACTTTATATCACCGGACAGGTCCCTGACCTTCTTGGTTATCCTGTACTCGCCGCATCGCATACACATGAGACGAACCTTTGTGTTCTTTATCCTGTTCTTGAACGCTTTGAATATCTCCTTCTGAGGCTTTTCAGGCCCCATCAGCTCCTGGAACTTGTGGCTCAAGCCCTTTTCGCCTATTTCACCGCCCTCACACTCCCTCAGCTCCAGCTTCCCTTCCTGTATCCTCTTAAGCACTTGTTTAGCTCCATCCAAATCCAGCTTCTCCTGGAAAACCTCCCTCTTCGCTTCGTCGTGTATAGGTGAGTCACGGTAGGACTTCACAATACCGTCTATATTCACCTTGTCCCACTTAGCACGTTTCTGCACAGCTCCGAATCTCTTCGCAGCGTGTATGAAGCGCCATTTGAAAAGCTGACTCTTCTCTATAGAATCATCAAGAATCATCTCCAGGTCTTCGGGCTCAGTTCTCTCCATAACGCTCTTAACCATTTGAAGATCAGCTCCCCGGACCATTATCCTATAAGGATCGTTCTTCACAGCTATAGACCTTCCTTTCTCCTTCATAAGGACAGAAGCGAGGAACTTTGAAAGAGTCTGGTTGGTCAAAGTCCCGTTACAGGAATGTATTACAACGAACTTCCCCTTCTTCTCGAGGAACATCTCACCTTCTTCAGCTACCTCTCCCATACTCTTCTTAACGTACTTCGCTATGTTGTCGGCAGCACCCTCCGAGACAGGATACTCTTCCATTACTCTTTCCTTCGCTTCGTCTATACCTTCCTCCTGTATCCATCCTTTGACCTTCCTGCGTAGCTCCTCGACGTCCTTGGCAACGCTCCTCGGTACAGGTATTAGTTCACCTTCCCAGGCCGGAACAGCTGAATCAATCTCGTTGACAGGCTCGACAAGCACCTTTCCTTCATCCACTGAAAGAATCCTCCAGCTCCTTCCCTTCATGATGAAGGTGGTTCCTGGTTCGCCGTACTCCGCTACAAAGGACTCGTCCAGCTGACCCACGTCCTGGCTCTGTACTGTGTCTACGACCTGATAGTTGTATACGTCCGGTATTGTAGACAGGTTCTCGTAGTAGTACTCCCAGGCCTTCTTCGACCTTTTCACCTTCTCGTCTATCCAGAGGTAGTATAAATTCGAAAGGAAACGTAGCACTTCATAGAACTTCTGCTCCGAAAGCTCGCTGTAGAAGTAGCTTCTGGTGACTAAATCATAGATCTCCTTCCAATCAAGTCCGTACTCGTCTATACAGTAACCTACGACCTGGTTGGCTAGAACGTCTAAAGCTCCCTTATGGAACTTCGTAGGCTCCAGCTCCTTATCCAGAGCTTTCTTAGCTATTACAGCCGATTCGATTACATCGTCATCGTTCCTTGCTATTATCTTTCCACGGGACTCTGCCTCCACCTGATGACCACTTCGACCTATCCTCTGAAGAAGTCTCTTGACCTGCCTCGGCGAACCATACTGGAGAACTCGGTCTATATGACCAATATCTATACCTAGCTCGAGGGAAGACGTACATATAAGGCTCTTTATCTCGCCTTCCTTGAAGTCGTCCTCGTTGTCTATCCTTACGTCCTTGGACAACGAAGAGTGGTGTATTGAATGATCGTACTCCTTCTCCAGCCTGTTTAGGCGGGAGGAAAGCACTTCAGAAGACTCCCTTGTGTTCGTAAAGACGAGGGAGGACTCGCTTTCCTCTATGAGGTCATGGATCCTTCTGAGGCGTGACGCGGCCTCCTTGTCCGTGAAAAGCTTTTCTCCAAGCTCTTCGTCCTCCTGCCTCGCCTCAGGCATCTCTACCTCTATCTCGAAGTCCTTGGTTTCAACAGCGCTTATAACCTCAGCTTCATCTGAAAGAGTACTCGCAACCTCCCCAGGCGAGCCTACAGTAGCGGAAAGTCCAATCATCTGAGGATTTCCACAAAGCTCCTTGAGCCTCTCGATACCGAGAGAAAGCTGGACGCCTCTCTTCGACTCGACGAGCTCGTGTATCTCGTCTATAACGATGTAGTTAACGTTCTTCAGGTGCTCCTTCATCTTTGATCCAGGAAGTATAGCCTGGAGACTTTCGGGCGTAGTAACAAATATCTGCTCCGGGAACTCAGCCTGTTTCCTTCGCTTGTAGTCGGAGGTGTCGCCGTGCCTTATAGTGACCTCTATATCCAGATGGTTGCACCACCAAAGAAGCCTCTTGAACATATCACGGTTCAAGGCCCGGAGGGGTGTTATGTAAAGAAGGGAAATAGGCTCGTTGTCTTCTTCGAGAAGCCTGTGAAGCAAAGGAAGCATGGCCGCCTCCGTCTTACCTATGCCTGTCTGCGCGGTCAGAAGCACATCCTTCCCTTGTAGTATAGGGTCCATGCTCTTCTCCTGAGGCTTCGTGGGTCTATCCCATCCCTTCTCATCGATAAGCTCCTGTATCCTGGGGTTCAGTTTTTCAAAGGCCATATATAACACCGTTATATCCCACTCAACGGAGTTTTTGCACCAAACTATTAATAGAAGCTCTCTTAAAAGTTTAGACGCAAAGTTTTAAGTAATTAAAACTTTTAAAAAGTATTAAAAGTTATTGTAAGGGGATAAAATGAGCGATATAACAGTTTCGGAGTCAAGCCGCGGACCCATAGAGGACCAGAAGATAGAGTTGGTGGAGAGAAAGGGTTACGGCCATCCGGACACACTTGCAGACGGAATAGCCGAATCAGTATCCAAGTCTCTGTCGAAGATGTACAGAGAAAAATACGGTAGGATATTGCACCACAACACGGATCAGGTTGAGGTAGTCGGAGGAAAGGTGAACGTTGACTTCGGAGGTGGTGAGGTAGTCGAACCAATACACATAATCCTTTCTGGGAGAGCTACAACTGAAGTTTCAGGCGAGGAGCTGCCTGTACACGAACTGGCAATAAATTCTGCCAAGGACTTCGTCAAGGAAAAGCTGGAAGAGGTCTCAGTCGACAAAAACTTTGTCTGGGACTCGAGGATAGGACATGGATCCGTGGACCTGATGAGCCTTTACGAAGAAAAGGATGTGGTCCAGTCTAACGACACGTCCTTCGGAGTAAGCTACGCACCTTACAGCGAAACGGAGAGTCTTGTCCTAAGCATAGATAAACACATAAACTCTGATGGATTCCAGGACAAGTTCCCTGAACTGGGCGAGGACGTAAAGGTGATGGCCGACCGTCACGGCGACACTATAAACATTACTGTTGCTGGAGCCTTCATAGCAAGGAAGGTACCCAACCTAGATCACTACATCTCCGTAAAGGAAGAAATCGTCGATAGCCTCAAGGACTTTGCATCAAAGGAAACGGGAAGGAAGGTAAACCTTGCTATGAACACGGCAGACGACTACGACAACGAAATAGTTTACCTTACACTTACAGGAACTTCCGCGGAGGCAGGCGACGATGGATCAGTCGGAAGAGGAAACAGGACCAACGGTCTTATAACTCCCTGTAGACCTATGAGCCTTGAAGCACCGGCAGGAAAGAATCCTTTGGCTCATGTAGGCAAGGTCTACAACGTACTTGCCAACTTCATAGCCAAGGACATATACAAGAAAACCGATGTCGAAGAAGTTTCAGTCAAGCTTCTTTCGCAGATAGGAAGATCAATATCTGATCCCAAGGTAGTTGATATAGAGGTAGTTAAACCGGGCAACCTTTCAGATGTCCAGTACGAGGCAGAGAAGATAGCCTCTGACTGGCTAGATGACGCTGAAAGCGTGACCGAAGAAATACTTCAAGGTAACCTTTACGTCTACTGAAGTTCTCCGAAAACTAATATCAATAAAAATAGAAGGCAGTTCTTCAAACAAAAAGAAAGGTTTTAGAAGGGCATGCTTACTTCTTCTTCCTCGTCTTCCTCTTCTTCCATCATTCCTGCTTCCGTCTCCATTGTCCCTGCTGGCTCTTCAACTTTGGCCTCCTTCTTCTGCTGACCCTTGACTGATTCAGAGGATATGTGCTTGATTATCACTATGTCGCCTATCGCCTTGATGAACTGGTAAGGTATGACTATTCCTTTCTTACCACCGAGCATCCGTGCGAGATAGCTTCCTTTCTTCGCTTTTAGAACGATGGATCCCATTCTGAATCTGTCGAGATCTATCTTGACGTTCTTTATCTGGCCACAGTATTTGCCCTTGTCCGTAAAGACGTCCTTCGAGAACATTTCTGAAAGTTTTTCTACATTTACAGGCATATATTCACCTCTTTACCTTTACGCTGGTATATAATTCTACCCAGGCATTTTTAAATCTTTATAGGAAACTCGCCTTAAAACAGGAAAGGATAAAAAGAAATTTAAAGAAAAGCCGAAAAGGTATAACTTGTGCTGGGGTGGCCGAGTGGCTTAAGGCGCAGGATTGCTAATCCTGTGGGCTACGTAAGGTGGGCGTGGTCGGATACCACGTCGGTCTGTAGACGCCCTCGTGGGTTCAAATCCCATCCCCAGCGCCACTACCCAAACTCTCCTAAGAAACTTCATGTTATAGCTAGCATACCCATGCTTGAATTATTTTTAAACTTCGACAACAAAGAGAAAAAAAGAGAAGCTGTATGAATAAGCACGTAAAATACATACGGAAGCAAGCAAGGAAACATACGGAATGGTTCTCCAACTGTCTGCCTATGATAGCTTCTGAAAACATAATCAGTCCTGCTGCCCGTGAGATGATGCTCTCTGACTTCCAGGACAAGTACGCCGAAGGGCCGGTGGGAGATAGGTACTACGAAGGTAACAAGTACGTGGACAATGTAGAAAGAAGGGTAAAGAAGCTAGCAAGGGACATTTTCGGAGTTGACTATGCGGATGTCCGGCCCTTATCCGGAACCAACGCAAACCAGGCAGTCCTGATGGCACTTGGCGGTCCAAACAAAAAGATAACGGCTCCTGATGTATCAGACGGCGCGCACATAAGCAGCGCAAGGTTCGGCTCCGTAGGTTTCCGCGGCATGGAACCGAAAACGTACCCCTTCGACGTGGATGAGATGAACCTGGACTTAGAAGGAACGAAGAAACTAATAAGGGACGTAGAACCTGACATAGCGCTGTTCGGACGCTCCGTTTTTCTGTTCCCGCCGCCCTTGGACGAGCTAAAGGACGTGTTTGAAGAAGTAGGATGTAAGGTATGGTACGACGGCGCTCACGTACTGGGCCTCATAGCTGCTGGAAAGTTTCAGAATCCATTGGAAGAAGGCGTGGACGTTATGACAGGAAGCACGCATAAGACGCTTCCTGGGCCTCAGAAAGGAGTTGTACTTTCGAATCCTGAAGACGAAGAGATGGAAGAAAAATTGTCGGCAGGTGCATTTCCAGGAGTTCTATCCAACCACCACCTACATTCTGTCGCAGCTTTAGGAGTTGCTTTAGCGGAACAGAGGAAGTTCGGCGAGAAATACGCTGAGCAGATAGTAAGCAATGCAAAGGCGCTTGGACAGGCCCTCTACGAGAGAAACATAGAGGTTCTTTGCGTGGATAAGGGGTTCACGGAGTCGCATACTCTTGCAGTGGACGTGGAAGAACATGGAGGCGGTGAGACGTTGGCAGAAAAACTGGAGGAGGCAAATATAATAGCCAACAAAAACCTGATGCCGTGGGACGACGTGGAAAGCGCAGGCGAACCAAGCGGACTCCGCTTCGGAGTCCAGGCACTGACAAGACTAGGAATGAAGGAAAACGAGATGGACGAAGTGGCGGAGCTCATAAAGAAAGTGGTTGTGGACGACGCAAAACCAAGTAAAGTAAAGGAAGACGTTAAAACTTTGCGCGAGGACTTTGATAAGATACATTACTGCTTCGACGAAGGGGAGAAAGCAAACAAACATTGGCAAATTCTATAGAAAGTGTTAACAAATGCTGAAACCCGACTACCCAGGAAAATGTATCACCAAGATAGTCCCCACAGTTAAGCATATACTCGGCCTAGACGAAGAAGAGACCTTGGTAGATGAAAGGTCCAACAAAGTCCTTCTTGTGGTTATAGACGGCCTGGGTTATGAAAAGCTTATGGGGCTAGCAGAAGATGACGAGAAGCTAAAGGAAATCCTCGGCAGCTTTAACTTGCAAAGGATGACTACCTGCTTCCCGACGTCTACAGTCTCGGGTCTTTTTTCAATACTTAGTGGGAAGCCTCCAGGAGAACACGGCCTCTTTGATTGGGTCAGTTATTCTAAGGATCTTGAAATGAGATACTACCCACTTCCATTTGAAGCCGTGGATGACGAGGATCAAGAAGAATTCGAAGAAAAAGCCAAAAAGGAAGATATCCAGCCGGAAACGATTCCTGAATCGCTTCCGGGAGAGGTAAAAAAATACGAGATCCAGCCAGGTGACATAGTTGATGAAGAAACGGAAAGGAAGAAGGCTTACGAGAATATCGTCGAGGGCCTCGTAAAGACAAGGAAAGCAGTAGAAAACGAAGACGGAAAATCCTTTTTCTACCTGTACATAGGTGCTCTGGACAAAAGTAGCCACGAAAACGGACCAGATGAGAAGGAATCAGAAGAACTCGTAAAGGAGCTTTTCAGGCTTATGAAGGAAAATATAATCGAGGGTTTGGATGATTTGACTGTCATAGTAACCTCCGATCACGGATTCATGGATATTGAAAACAGCGTGGATATAAGGGAGGGAAGTAAGCTTGCTGAAAGGATATACCCCCATCTGAAAGAGCAAAACGGCAGAAAAATAAAGCCTGTTGGAGGTCCCAGAGCTGTAAATTTACATGTAAAGGATGATAAAGTCGAGGAAGTTATGGATATACTCAACGAGGAACTTGACGCTGACTTAGAATTGTTCAAAACGGAAACAATGTTAGAAGAAGGGTTCTTCGGTCAAGGCGAAATTTCAGAAGAGTTCGCAGAAAACCTTGGAAACTTGACTTTGGTTATGACAGGAAACTCAATAATAACATTTGAGCCGTACGATGACTACTACGAAGGAATGCACGGCGGACTGACAGAGGAAGAGCTTTATGTTCCATTGCTTTCAAAGAAGCTTTGAAAATGACCCAGTAAATATTTTTAAACTCTGAAGTCAATGCATGTGGTGTGATACGGGTAGGGCCGGTAGTCTAGTGGCTATAGACCGACGTGGACGAAGTCTACGTCCTCGGCTACGACGCCACCCTTACAATACGAAACGGAGTTTCGAACTCCAATATCGTATCGGAGAGGTGGAGATCGCAAGTTCGAATCTTGCCCGGCCCATCAAAAACCGGCGTAGGTAATCTACGCCCCAAACAAAAGGAGGTGATCAATGTGTTGATCGTAAAGAACGCTGTAAAAGAAGCCGCTGGCGATAAGAACGTTAGCTCTGACTTCTACGAGAAGCTAGACGAAAAGGTAGAAGACCTAATCGACAGAGCAGCAGAGAGAGCTGAAGCCAACGGAAGGAAAACTGTACAGGCGAGGGATCTGTAGAAGGATCTCATCCCTTTCCTTTTTATTTTTTAAGTTCCAAGTTAGCTCTGTGCTCCCGTAGTCTAGACCGGCCAAAGCGGTCGACGTACCTTGCGTACGTCCATGGTTATGGATACTGGCCTTTCGATTCCGAAAGGATTGAGCCATTTTGGCGATGAAAGAAGAAAGCCAGTGACCCGGGTTCAAATCCCGGCGGGAGCATCGCTTTGCGGGGGTACCCAAGCGGTCAAAACCTTCGGTTTTGTGTTTCGCAGAACCGAAACGGCCAAAGGGGCTAGGCTTAGGACCTAGTGGTTTAGTACCTTCGTAGGTTCGAATCCTGCCCCCCGCATACCATTCTCAAAAATTCTACTAAGATACAGATAGAACTACCTGACCAATAAGAAATATACAATCAAACTAGGACAAGAATCAGTTCAGTCGGTGCCTGAAAGCTCCAACGTATCAAACTCCTTGGGTAAAGTTAATTCAGCATCACCAAGTGAAATTCCAACAGCCTCTCCTGGAGGCACATCGACTTCTTCCTCCTGGGAGTAGTTCTTTGTTGCCAGACCCATGCCATCAACACACTTACTCTCAATAGATTTTCCTTGGAGTGACTTTACCTTTACGCCATTTCCATGTGCAGTTATCTTGTAATCATCTTCAAAGGCAGAAGAAAAAATACCATACTCTTCCTCCATGCCAGGAAGGTCCTTCCTAGACATGAGATACAACTCCTGACCCTCTTCCATCTCTATCTCGCATCTTTTACCAATATCTTCGGTCGTATCAGACACTTCCAATACAGAATCTTCTCTGAGATCAAATTTTTTTGAGTAAGTTTCCATCGGCTCCTTGGAAAATATTCGCAAGGAATATACTTCCCTTTTCCTTTCCTCCATTTTACCACACCTTTACTTTAACGGTAACATTTATATCTCTTTTGTCAAGCGATAAAGATTTATATAGCTTAGACAGAAATCTGATTGTATGGACGTTCTTGAAGCGCTGCTGAGGAGAAGGAGCGTACGTAGATTCAAAGAAGACAAACTTACGAAGGAGGAGGTAGGCGAGCTCCTAAGAGCTGCGAAGTGGGCACCCTCCGCAGGAAACAAGCAGCCATGGGAGATAGTAGTCGTCAGAGACCAGGAGATAAAGGACGAGCTTGCAGAGATAGCTCTGGAGCAAGACTGGATGAAGGATGCTGGAGCTATCTTCGTAGTTCTTCTAAACGAAGACCTGGCAGAAAGCAAATACGGGGAAAGAGGCCTTGAGCTATACGGAATACAGGCCACTGGTGCCTTGATACAGAACATGATGCTAAGAGCCACTGAAATGAATCTAGGGAGCTGCTGGGTAGGCTCTTTCGACGAGGACAGAGTAGAGGACGTGATGAAGACCCACGATAAAAAGGTCAGGCCCGTTGCTATGCTTGCTGTCGGTCACCCGGAAGAAATTCCTGGACCGCCACCGAGAAGGGATATAAACGTATTTTCACACGTAGACAGATACGAGCAAAAAAGTCTGAGAGACTGGAAAGGCCTTGTGAAGTATATCAAGGAGCTCAAGCTGGAAACTAAGAGAATGATGAAGTCCTTTAAAAAGGAATCAGAGTAAGACTGAAACGAGTATAAGAGAAGCTCCCGCGACAGCCGAAAACTTTCTTCTGTGTTTCTGTATTCTTGTCTTGATTTCTCGTTTCATAGTTACCATGTAGAAAGATGTTGGAAGGGCGGAACTTCCGTCCGCCCTCCCGGTTGTGGGGTGTGTGGGGGTGTGGGGTGTGTGGAGGTGAATTAAAGTGGGGGTGTTAGAAAGTGCTCATTTATTGAGCATCCGTATACCCAACTCGTCGGATACACCTTCGTTTTGTTGTTTCTCAGGGTTTTTAGAAGACTGTTTTTCGTCCTTCGGACCCAGGATGTAAGGTGACTGTACTCCTGTGATTATCGCGATTACCTGCATACTTCCTTCGTACTCGGGAACGACTCTTGCTCCCCAGATGACCTGTGCCTGTGGGTCCAGTTGTTTCGATATTGATTCGCCGATCTCGTTTATCTCATCCAGCTTGAGATCCTCTCCACCTATTACCTGGATTATCGCTCCATCGGCTCCTTCGTACTTCATATCCAGAAGTGGGTGGTTCATGGCTTTCTGTGTCGCTTCTTCGGCTCTGCTGCTTGAATCGGCCTCTCCGATTCCTATCGAAGCTACGCCTCCGTCCTTCATTATAGTCTTGACGTCCGCGTAGTCCAGGTTTACCAAGGACGGTTGTGTGATCGTTTCACTTATTCCCTTGATCATAGTCGAGATCAGTTCGTCCGCGACTGCGAATGCCTGCTTAACAGGAAGATCTCCTGCATAATCAAGAAGTCTCTGGTTCTCTATAGCTATTACGGTGTCTGTTACTTCTCTCAGCTTCTTCAGTCCTTCTTCGGCCTTTACGATCCTCGTGCCTTCCATCTTGAAAGGCATCGTAACAGCAGCGAGAACAATAGCTCCTTCATTCTTGGCCATCTCTGCAACGACCGGAGCTGCTCCTGTACCTGTACCTCCTCCGAGGCCACAGGTTATGAAGACCATGTCTGAGTCCTTAAGCTCTTCACGGATCTCTCTCTGTGACTCCTCAGCGGACTTCTCACCTACTTCAGGTTTGCCGCCGGCCCCGAGACCGTTTGTAGTTTCCCGGCCTATTAACATCTTTTTGTCAGCTTTTGAGGCACCGAGATGCGAAGCATCTGTGTTCAGGGCCAAGGTTTCGGCACCATCTATTCCCATATCCGTCAGGGTTGTGATAGTATTGTTTCCAGCTCCACCAACACCGACGACCTTTATCTGAGCTTGATTTATGTCGATATCAAACTCATCCTCCACGTCCTGATGATCTACAGCATCAGCACCCCTTGGAAGATTCTGGGTAGACTCTTTCTTTTTTTGTTCTTCCTCTGATTTTTCGAAGTTTCTTTCGAACGCGTTTTGAATTACGGAATCCATTTTTTGTTCAACCTCCATCTTTTTTATGTTTTTTGAAATATGTTTTCAAACATCGAAATCTTTTTAAGGTTTCATACGAAACCTTCAATTGCCCAAGAAATAGTCCCAAATAAGTCTAACTTACCCAAGAACTGCCTGCAAGCTTGCCCAAGCTTGCGCGAATACGGTTCGATTTGGATTGCCCAACTTCCAACCGATGCCCAGTCGGATGGAAAGTCAGTTATATTCTTAGCCCATTTACTACCTTCTAGACTTTCCTTTATAAAACTTTCCCTTGATATCAAATAAGTCAAGTGTAAAAAATATACTTTCAAGACCATACTTACGAAGATTTAAAAGCCAAGGAAACCCTTTTCTACTGTATGAGGGCACTTATACTAGCAGGTGGCCACGCCACCAGACTTTGGCCCGTGACAAAAAAACGAGCGAAACCTCTCCTACCTCTGGCAGGTAAACCGATACTTTCTTACATACTCGATGATCTTGAGGAGATGGATGATGTGGAGAAGATATATGTTACCACGAACCAGAAGTTCGAGGAAGAGTTTGAAGAGTTTCTCTCCGGCCGCAGCGACAAGAACGAGCTTATTATAGAGGACCAGGAGTGTGAAGATGAGAAATACGGCGCCTTAGGAGGAATACTCAACGTAATCAAAAATAGAGGTGAAGACGACTATCTGGTTATAGGCGGCGACAACTACTACAGCTTCGACCTGAAAGACTTCATAAGCTTCTCCTTGGAAAAGGGATGCGTTACAAATGCATGTTACGAGCTGGACGATCTCGAGGAGGCTAAGAGCTACGGGATTGTAAACTTCAACGAAGGAAGGAAGATACAAGACTTCGAGGAGAAGCCCGACGAACCCAGTTCCAAGACAGCTTCAACGGCATGCTACTTCTTCCCGAAAGAAAAGCTTAGCCTGTTTGATAACTACGTCGAATACTGGGAAGGTAAGGTTCCAAAGGACGAGTATCTGGATTCGCCCGGCACGCTCCTGCAGTGGCTGGTAAGCAGATACGACTGCTACGCCTATCCATTCACAGGCAAATGGATGGACATAGGCACAAGGAAAGGCTACCTAAGGGCTACGAAGGAACTGGAAGAAGGAAACAGGTTGGAGGGCAAAGTCAAGGATTCGGACGTAGAGGAGAACGTTACCGTTATGGAAAACAGTGAGGTAAAGAACTCGGAGCTGGAAAACTGCATAGTCCTCAGAGGAGCCGAGGTAAAGGACTCTGTAGTCAAGGACTCGATTGTAGGAAGGAACACCGTATTAAAGGACAAGGACCTCCGCGGCGGAATAGTCAAGGGTCTTTAAGGATCTGAAGGGTCTGTATTTTTATAAGTTCAGAAGTCTATTTAGTAGCGAAGGGTGTGTACAAGATGAAGGAGGAAGTAGAAAGGGTTTCTTCCCTGGCAAGCATTCGGCTGTCGAAAGAGGAGAAGGAAGGACTCGAGGAAGATATGGAAAATATACTGGACTGGTTCTCAAGACTGGATGAAATTGAAACAGAAGATTTGGAACCTGCCTTTCACCCGATAGAGTTGAAAAACGAGATGAGAGAGGACGAAGTGGAAGAAACTCTGGACGAAGATGAGGTCTTCCAAAACACGGAAAACGAAGAAGAAGGTTTCTTCAAGGGGCCGAGCATAGGGTGATTGTTTGAGCTACAGGAGCATGAGCGCAAGAGAGTTTATCAGAAGTGAGGTAGATCATGAAAAATTCAAGGAAGAGCTCGAAGCCGGAACAGAAAAGCTCAGGGAACTGGATCTGATAAGAAGCCTTGGTTACGAAACAAATGACGGTAAACTCAACGGGCTTCCGTTTGCTCTCAAGGATGCGATATGCTCGAAAGACGATCCCACCTACGCGGGCTCGAAAATACTTGAAGGCTACAAGCCACCGTTTGACTCAACTGTAGCCAGAAGGATAAAGGAGAAGGGAGGAGCTATTTTTGCTAAGACACACCAGGACGAGTTCGGTTTCGGAACCGCTTCCATAACCTGTGCCTTCGGCACTCCTAAAAATCCCTGGGACGAGGAAAGATGCTGCGGAGGTTCATCTGGAGGAGCTGCAGGACTGACCGCAGCTTTAGATCTCCCCCATATAAGCCTCGGCGAATCCACAGGAGGCTCGATATCGGAACCGGCTGCGTTTTCAGGTGTGGTTGGTTTAACACCGACCTACGGCGTTGTATCCCGGTACGGCCTGATAAACTTTGCCAACTCACTTGACAAGATAGGACCCATGGCCAGGAATGTAGGAGACGTTGCTCTAGGCCTAGAGGTGATTTCCGGTAAGGATAAAAAGGACCAGACTACCGTGGAGTCGGAAGGGAACTATACTGAAGTTTTGAACAAGGATATATCTGGCATGAAGATAGGACTTCCGAAGCAGTATTTCGATATAGCCGAGGAAGGAGTCTCGGAAGCAGTGATGGAAGCCGTGGATGTTATGGAAGATCTAGGAGCCGAAGTGAAGAAGGTAGAGCTTGAAATGACCGAAGCCGCTCTACCTACATATTATATAATAGCTCCTTCAGAGGCCTCTACAAATCTCGCAAAGTACTGCGGAATGCGCTACGGCATGGAAGAAGAACCCGAAGGGGACTTCCGCAAGTACTTTTCAAAGATAAGAGGCGAGGGCTTCGGCGAGGAGGCTAAAAGAAGGGTAATGTTAGGAACCTACACAAGGATGGCCGGCTACAGGGACAAATACTACCTAAAGGCGCTCAAGGTCAGAAGGAAGATAATAAACGACTTCAAGAAAGCCTTCAAGGAAGTTGATGTCCTAGCAGCTCCTACAGCTCCCATGGTAGCTCCTAAAATAAAGGAAGTAAAGAAAATGGATCCTGTGGAGCTTTACAAGCTGGATAAGCTTACAGCTCCGGTGAACCTCGCAGGCATGCCGCAGCTAAACGTACCTTGCGGCTTTCAAAATGAAATGCCGGTTGGCTTGCACCTTCTGGGAGATCACTTCGACGAGAAAAAAATACTGAAAGCTGGGCACAGCTACGAAAAGAAAAGAGGAGAACTTGACTATCCGGAGGTATAGCATGTCCGAAGAAATCAAGATAGGTCTTGAAACGCATCTTCAGCTCCTAACGGATTCCAAGCTTTTCTGTGGATGTCCCACAACAGGAGAGGACAATCCAAACTCACGCGTATGTCCAACCTGCTTAGGAATGCCTGGAGCGAGGCCTAGGCTGAATAAGAGGGCGGTGGAAATGGGGATAAAGGTTGCCTTGGCTCTGGGCTGTGAAACCCCAGAGGAGATGAACTTCTCGAGGAAAACGTACTTCTATCCTGATATGCCCAAAAACTTCCAGATAACACAGTTCTCCGTACCGGTTGGAAAAAACGGAGAGGTCACTATGGAGCTCGATGGAAAAGAAAAAACTGTAAGGATAAAGAGAGTTCATATCGAGGAGGACCCTGGCAAGACGAAACACGTCGGCGGAGCTGTTACTTCTTCTGACTACGTCCTTGTAGACTATAACAGAAGCGGTATTCCACTTTGTGAGATAGTTACAGAACCGGACCTCAAAAGTCCGGAAGAAGCTCGAGCGTTCCTCAGGAAGCTGGCAGATATATTTGAATACCTCGAGGTTTACGATTCTTCGGATGAAGGTACTATCCGCAGCGATGCAAACGTTTCGACAGGCGGCGAAAGAGCAGAAGTTAAAAACATAACAGGCTTCAAGGACACCGAAAAGGCTTTGAGGTACGAGATAAGGAGACAGGAAAACCTGAAGAAGCGGGGTAGAGAAGTCGAAAGGGAGACCAGAGCTTACGACGACAGCTCCGGAACCACTAAATCTCTCCGCACAAAGGAAGAAGAAGCTGACTACGGATACATATTCGAGCCGGATCTGACGAAGATAGAAATCAGAAGTGATTGGAAGGAAAGGCTAGGCGAAGAAATTCCTGAACTTCCACATGAGAAAAAGAAGAGGTACGTAAAGGAGCACGGCCTTTCGAAGGAGATGGCAGCGGCTATATGCTCTGACTTCGATCTGGCGAAGTGTTTCGAGGCCTTGGCCAAGGAAAAGGATACGAAGCTTGTAGGAAACATACTTTCTGGTCCTGTTAAAAAGGTACTCAACTACAACGAAATCAGGTTCAAGGAGTCAGAGCTCAACAGAGACAAACTAAGAAAAGTCGTTGAAATGGTAGAAAGCGATGAGATAACGGAGAGAAATGCAGAGATGATAATAAGAGATATCGCTGTTGAAGACAAAGATCCTGAGAAGGTCAAGGAAGAAAAGGGTTTCGGAAAGGTAACCGGTGACAAGCTGGAAGGTACAGTCGAGGAAGTTGTCAAAGCAAACAAAGAAGCTGTAAAGGACTACAAACAAGGCAAGGACGAAGCTCTGAACCACTTAGTCGGGCAGATAATGAAGAAATCAGGCGGTAACGCGGACCCGCAGGATGCAAGGAAGCTTCTGATGGAGAGGATTGAAGAATAGATGAGAGAGTTTATAATGTATTCAAGGAAAGGCGTAACCTCTTCCGACTTTACCCTGAAGGACTTGCCGGGCAGCGGCGGAAGAATGGACTTGAATGCCAGATGTGTCATTTCTGCTCTTTGGCTTTCCAGGGACTTGAGAAGAGACAGCCGCATGGTTTTTTCTCTTAACGGGCCGTCTGATCCGCCTCTTGCGATGGCATTCGACGGAAAGGAGTTGCAAAGAGTTACGCCGGATGAAAGAAATATTGGATTATGGATAAAGAAGGTTCTGGAAAGGAGGGACGAAGTGGACGGAGACTGGAAGGAGGTCCATGACGGCATCTACCTCTCAGAAAAGAGCTTTCAGGAGTTGATAAAGGATAGACAGGACAGAAATCTTTACGTTCTCCATGAAAGTGGGGAAGACATAAGGTCTACGGACATAAAGGAGGATCCTGTCTTCATACTGGGTGATCATATAGGACTTCCTAGGAAGGAAGAGGGTTTCGTTGAAAGGTTTGGCGCGGAGAAGATCTCACTGGGCCCGGAAAGTTACTTCAGTACACAGTCGATAGTTCTCGTCCATAACGAGCTCGACCGTAGACGGTAGAGAAATAAATAAATTGAGATGAAATTCTACAAGTAAGGGTCAAATATAAAAACACCGACACGTAAATATGGGCCCGTAGCCTAGTCAGGACTCAGGCGGCTGGCTTCGGACCAGCAGATCGGGGGTTCAAATCCCTCCGGGCCCGCTACAGCTGACCTGGCTAAGCTTTTTACAAGCTCCCGTAGTCTAGCCCGGCCAAAACTTTCGGTTTTGAGCTTTACCGAAGATAAAGTGGCCAGAGGTTTGCGGCTATGGATACGAGCCTCTCGAGCTCGGGACCCGGGTTCGAATCCCGGCGGGAGCACTATTTTACTCTCAATGAGTCAGTGCTGAGTTTTCAGGGAGAAATATCGTAGAAAAATAAAAGACAAAATAGAAATCAAATCCGATTTGTACGAGTCGAAACGTAAAAAGTTTCTACTCAACCTTCTCTACGTTGACAGCTCTTGGTCCTTTCTCGCTTTCTTCCTGCTCAAACTCTACCTCGTCACCTTCATTGAGCATAGCTCCTTCTTCGACGTCACTAGCGTGGACAAAAAGGTCCTCGTCGCCGTCTTCGGGTTCGATGAAACCGTAGTTCTTCTGACTATTGAAGAACTTTACTGTACCTTTCACAAAATTCACCTCCTAACTGCATTGGGTTTGAACTGGAAGTATTTAAGTGTGTTGTCTGAGGTAAAAATGCTACATGTCAAAAGTTTTCTGATACTCGTAGCTTGTAAGGCCTATGGAAAATATAGAGCCGGCAAGCATAGGCAAAAGTGCACGGTAACCGAATAGAAGCGAAACCATGTAGGATACGTACAGGTAAACAGTAAAGACGTACGGTACTATCCACCACGTGTTTTTCCAGTGACCCTTTATAATCTCCCTTTTCCTTTCCTTGTCGAGGTCCTCCGTGAAAAGCTCTCTGTAGCCGAAGTCTCCTTCTGAACTGTCTATCCAGTTCTTCCTGACGTCTCCCCAAGAATAGTTTATAATGGGATAAACAGCAAATGCACCTAATACGAAGGTGAAAATCCACAGGTTAGCCTGCTCAAATGTAGCAACTGAAGCTATAGAGTACCCAAAGAGGAGAAAGGACAGCCCATACAATACAAGAGATATCTTCGTGGAGAAAGTTATCTTCTTCACGAAATTCATAGGTATTACTTAGTCTTTCTGATTAATAAAATAAGAATAAGAGAGAAAGTTGAGGAAATTTAAGCTACCTTGCTCTTCTTCTTTTCCTCTATGAGCTCGTTGATCTCTTCGTTGTTCTGCTTCCAGAATTCGAACTCTGCGTCGGTCATCGCGTAGGGAAGCTCTACGTTCTCTATGAGCTCGTACTTCCTTCCTTTGACCTTTTTCTCGCCGTTGATCTCTACGACGTCTGCTTTCAGCTCTACCTCTGATTCCTGCTTCCCAGGTCTAACCAAGATCTTGTCTTCCGAATCTATCTTCACGATCGATGCATGCTTGTAAACCATTGAAATACACCCCCTAGGAACTTCTTAGAGTTTTTTGGACTTTTACTTCTCGGGAACTTACCACTTACTTTATGTTCAAACTATTTAAACTTTTTCCCTCGATTGTCGAACACTTGATCTCAAATAAAAATACAAAGGCTTCTTGGCCGCTACCCCTTTATATCCAAATCACCGAGGCTCTGAAAGAACTCCTCGGCAGCTTCATCTGAAATCTTCTCAGCAAAGAGACTGTACGCTTCAAGAACTCCGTAGTCCCTGGCACTCTTCTTCACCTCTTCAATGACTTCATCTGAAACTTCAGGGAATTCCTCCTCGTCCAGATCTATAAACAGGCTCATTTCCTTTTCCCCCTCACCTTCAAAGTCATCTGGAATAAGGGCCTTGAACTCATCAACATCCATGGACTCTAAGTGCAGTTTATGCGCACCGCAGAAAGGACAGGTCTCGGGTTTGGCCGTACCAAGATAAACTTCCCCACAGACCTCACATCTACATGCCTCGTACATTGTATAGAAATTCACCTGAAAATTTAAAAATGCTAAA